>ERZ1106963.922-NODE-922-length-39334-cov-13.587413_pt1 | contig 39334 bp, 42 predicted proteins | sample MGYA00403681_ERZ1106963 | MGnify/ENA primary metagenome ERZ1106963 (study PRJEB35170, sample SAMEA104062407) | human gut metagenome | biome: human gut; feature: human-associated habitat; material: faeces | place: Denmark | collected 2012-05-03 ...
CAGCTATGCTGGCGGGCCTCCTTTGTTAATTCTCCTCCCGGATATATCCCTCAAAGCCCGCTCTTTTTAGCCGGGTGAGCATTTTTTCCGCGTTCTGCCGTTCCTTGAATACCCCTACCTGCACCCGGTAGAGCTTTCCGCCGATCTTCGTATCAGCCGCAGGTTTGGACTGCGTTTTTTCCTGAAATGCCACCCCCAGGTATTTGCAGATACCCTTGGCGATGGCCTCGCCGATCTTGTCCGTGTTCTCCACAATCCACTTGGCGCCCTCTACGCTATCGTGGAATTCGCATTCCGTGTAGGCCGTGGGCGCCGCCGGTACGCGCACCTCATACAGGGAGGGGTCAGCCTTGATATTTTCGCTCTCGCCGGGGGTAAGGGGCGCCAGCTCTGCAAAAATCGCCTTGCACGCCGCCATACCCTTCCCCTTAGTGTCGTAGCAGAACATCCGTGTGCCGCGCACCTTTCCGTTAAAGGCGTTGGTGTGGATGGGCACATGGAGGTCTGCGCCGAAGGCGTTGGATTCGCTGCACTTCTGCTGCATGGAGATCATGTGTCCAACCTTGACGGATACGCCGCAGCGCTCCAATGCCTTACGGCAGGCTTCGGCGATTTTGCCGCACTGGACGGACTCCGCGGTACCGCCATATGCGTAGGTGTTATTGGTCTGGTCGCTGGGAGACAGATATACTTTAGCCATTGCCGCTGCCCTCCTTATGATAAGCAGCCGTGGAGATACACAGCACCGCGCCCAGGAAGGTGTCCACGGCGGTGATGGTGGTGACGATCTCCTCCGAGTAAGGCCAGGCCCACACGGCGGACAGGGCCGCGTACAGCGTGGCAATGGCCGGCAGGACGATGATGACCACCCACTTGAGAATGTCGTACAGTTTATCAGGGATTTTCATGCCTTGCTCCTTTCTGTGCCCCATTCGGGCACATTCCAATATATTTTATAAATTGCCCGGGTGCTCCAGATCCGCGATCCGGTGATTGATAACCTTGATCTGCTCCTCCAGCACCGGCACACGCCGGGCGAAATTGTTATGCTCTCGTACCTCCCGGGTCAGCTCCTCCAGCTTGGTGTCGGTAACGGCCTGCTGCCGCTCCAGCTTGGCCTCCACGTCCTTTGTGGTCTGCCTGCTGGTGATGACCACCCCCAACAGTGACAGCCCCCCGGTGATAAGCGCCACTATGATTGTCTCTGTCATTGTCCATCCTCCTTTTTATCAGTTGGATGTCCATACGCCCGCTATGTAAACGTCATAGCCGGCGGCAACGGCCACCTGGGGCCGAATCTGCACCATGCCGGAGCTGTTGATCCGCGCGGCCACCTGCTTCCCGCAGTACACATTCAGAGCGTTTACCGCTCCGGGGAAATTGCCGGAGATTTTCCCCACGTCGTAGGCCGTCCCCGCCGTCAGCGCCGCGTTGGTCAGGCCGTATACACGGAGGATCCCCATGCCCAGGGATGGGAAATACTTGGCCGCACCGGTTACGTTTTTCATAGAGGAGCCGGAGGCGGTGACGGTCAGGGTGTTCACGGTGACAGCCCCCGGGTCGCCCTTGGGCCCCCGAGGGCCGGTGGCTCCGGTATCGCCCTTCTCGCCTTGTGGGCCTTGCGGGCCGGTGGCACCGGTAGCGCCCTTCTCGCCTTGTGGGCCAGTAGCTCCTTTGTCCCCCTTCTCGCCTTTCAGCGCGGCCAGCTGCGCCGCTGTAAACATGTCGTAGGTGAAGGCTGCGCCAGTCGCTCCCTGGGGGCCGCGAGGGCCGGTGGCGCCTTGCGGCCCGGTGGCTCCGGCGTCACCCTTTTCGCCCTGCGGCCCCTGTTCGCCGGGGTCACCTTTGGGGCCAGCAGCTCCTTTGTCCCCCTTCTCGCCTTTCAGTGCGGCCAGCTGCGCCGCCGTGAACATGTCGTAGGTGAAGGCTGCGCCAGTCTCTCCCTGCGGGCCACGGGGGCCGGTGGCACCCTGCGGCCCGGTGGCTCCGGTGGCGCCTTTTTCGCCCTGGGGCCCCTGTTCGCCGGGGTCACCTTTGGGGCCAGCAGCTCCTTTCTCCCCCTTCACGCCCTTCAACGCCGCCAGCTGCGCCGCCGTGAACATGTCGTAGGTGAAGGCTGCGCCAGTCGCTCCCTGGGGGCCGCGAGGGCCGGTGGCACCTTGCGGCCCGGTGGCTCCAGTGTCACCCTTTTCGCCCTGGGGCCCCCGCGCACCGGTATCTCCCTTCTCGCCCTTGATTTTTCCACTCTCCAGCAGCTCCGTCAGCTGCGCGTACACATCCGCCTCCGGTGCCGCCGGAATGCCGCCCGCGTCGGAGATGCTCTCCTCGCATTCGTATGCGGCAGGGGTGGTGGTGTGAATGTTTCCGGCATACAGGCCGATGCGGATCATCCTTCTCCCCCGGATCACCGGCAGCGCCGCCGTCTCGCCGGTGAACACCACGTCCGTATATGTCCCATTGCCATAGTCCACCCGCATGGTTTTGGCCGCATAGCCCGACCATTCCTCGTCCAGGTCAAACCGGACCGTATAGTCGCTGTTGGCACATACGATCCGCCGTCCACACCCCTGGGCCACCTTTTTCCTTACCTTGACCGTCAGTTCCATCTCTCTCATTCCTTTCCTCATTTTATATGCTCGCCGCCTGTTTGAGCCCTCAATTCCCCCGCCCCTTTCGTCGTCGTTGCCCACCCGGTTGCCCCCCTCTGTGCAACTTTAAAATTTTTTCAAAAAACTGTTGACAGCGGCAGTTAGATGTGTTAAACTCCAATCAGTTAGAGAAATCTAACCACCTGAGATTTCCGGGTATACGGTCAGCAAATCGGCGCATCCTGTTCCGTGAAAGGAGACGATCCCATGTCTGATGAATTGGTCGTCCGCCAGTGTGCGCCCACCTTGGCCGGCATCAAAACCGGCAGCCTTTTTCCCTGCCGCTATGACTCCCGCGCACAGCTTATGGATGAGATCCGCCGGATGAACCGGATACTGGTACCCAAAGGTCTGTGTATGCTCCCGGTCCGCTGCGAAAACGGCAGCGCTCTGCTGTATCTCTACCGTCCCGACCATCTGCGGCGGGATCTGGAGAACGATCTGGCCCGGCAGGTTCTGGCCAATGCCGGGTATCCCTGCGGCACCAGCACCATGTGCGTGACCCGTTTGGTGCAGCGGCTGCGGCGGCAGGCGGAGTTTCCCCATGAGGTGGGACTGTTTCTCAGCTACCCGCCGGAAGATGTAGCCGGCTTCATCGCCAACAGCGCCAGAAGCTGCAAATATTCCGGCCTGTGGAAGGTATACGGCGACGTGGCCAAGGCCCGTCGGATGTTCCATGCCTTCAAATCCTGCACGGCAGACTACTGTCGCCATCTGAGCTCCGGAGCTTCTCTGGAGGACTTAGTGGTGGCTGTCTGAATAGATTTTTCGGAAAGGAGTTTTTCTCATGCTGCATTGGCTGACTTCCAATCTCTCAACCATTGTCATTTCCCTTCTCTTACTTGCTGTGATCTTTTTAATCATCCGCTACCTCATTCGCCAAAGCAAGCAGGGAAAGCACTCCTGCGGCGGCAATTGCGGCTCTTGCGGAGGCTGCACTCATTGCCGCGGCAAAACATGAAATCGAAAAACTGCGGGGACATCCTCCCCGCAGTTTTTCGGCTTTCGCGCCGCATTCCAGTTTTAGCGCTCGCAATGCTCGAGTGCTAAAATTCATAGTTTGTTCATAAGAATTGCAGGATTTGTTCACACATCCGGCATAGAATCATAATTGTTCCAAGGGGAACAGATGAAGTAATCCAAGACAGTTTCTATAGGAGGTCTTTATTATGTTGAATCGCAATCATGCACTGAGCGTATTTGATCCTTTCCGCGAGATGGAAAAGATCGAGAAGCACTTCTTCGATGATCCGTGGAGCAACTTCAGCCGGACCTTCACCGACTCCTTCCGCACCGATGTCACCGATGAAGGCGATCATTTCAAGATCACGGCCGACCTGCCGGGCTTTGAAAAGGAGAACATCCATCTGGATCTGTACGACGATGCCCTGACCATCTCCGCCGAGCGTCATTCCGAGCACGAGAACAAGGACAAGCGGGATAAGTACCTGTGCTGCGAGCGCAGCTACGGCTCTTACAGCCGCACCTTCAACGTCACCGGCATCGATACCTCCGCCATCAAGGCCAAGTACGACAAGGGTGTGCTGGAGTTGATCCTGCCCAAGGCAGCCAAGGAGGAGAAAGCCTCCAAGCGCCTGGAGATCGAATAATATCTCAGCAAAAGCAGAGAGCCGCAGGCATTTGCCTGCGGCTCTTTATTTTTTCTGCTCTGTCAGCCCTTTTTGTGTCCGGCAAAGTAATCTCTCAAAATCGCCAGACTCTCCTCCCGCAGCACCCCGGCCGTGACCTGCGGCTGCCAGAAGGAGTTTTCAAACACCATAGCCGAGCAGCTGCAGCCCTTGTTGCCCAGCATGGTCTCCAGGTCGTCATTGCTCGCGCCGTACACCAGCCGCCCCAGCTTCACCCAAACCATAGCGCCGCTGCACATAAAGCAGGGTTCGCAGCTGGCGTACATCGTATACTCATGCAGATCGGTAATGCCCGTCTGCCCGCAGAACTCCCGGATGAGTCCCGCCTCACCGTGGAACGTGGGATCATGGCGGGTATAGATCTGGTTTTCATTGCTGAATACCACCTCACCGTCCTTCACCAGCACCGCGCCGAAGGGCTCGTTGCCGTGTGCCACTGCGGATCTGGCCAGTTCGATGGCTTTTCTCATAAAAATTTCATCATTCATGTCCTCGTCCTCACTTTTCCGTCAGCATCGGGTACGGCACCACCGCCCGCTGCCCGGCTTCATGCTCTCCAATGATCTTCTCCATGCAGGACATGTTGTACCAGCGCCCGAATTTATAGCCGCAGCGGCGGTACACCCCCACCTCCCGGAATCCCAGGTGGAGGTGGAAATCCCGGCTGTTGGTACTCAGGTATTCGTCGTCCTCCTCAGGCACCGCCACCAGGGCATAGAGGTTCAGCATCCCCATTTTTCCCAGGGCCTCCTCCAGCGCGTCATACAGTATCCGCCCCATGCCGTGCTTCCTGGCGTCCCTGCGCAGATATATGGTCGTCTCGCAGCACCAGTCGTAAGCCGCCCGGGCGTTAAAGGCCCCTGCATAGGCATAGCCCTGGATCTGCCCGTCCTGCTCCGCTACCAGATAGGGATAGCGCTGCATGGTGTTCTCCATCCTCCGGCGAAATTCCACCTCCGAGGGCACTTCATACTCAAAGCTGATGGCGGTGCTGCGCACATAGTGCCCATAGATCTCCAGCAGCGTCCCCGCATCCTCCATCGCAGCGTTTCTGATCGTGATCATTTCCTCACGCCTCACAGTTCTATCGTCTCCAGATCCTCCGGCACATACAGATTTCCATGGAAATACATGGTCCCCTCCCGGGTATACAGCTCCTTGCGCCGGGCAATGTTCTTGTCCTCCGTATGGTACAGCACCAGGTTTTCCACCTTCATTTTCTCCGCCAGGGCGCAGGCATCCATGACCGTGGAGTGGTGCTTTTCATACGGATGAAATATCTCTGCCTGGCTGTGCAGACAAAACGCCTCATGGAGCAGCCAGGTGCTCCCTTGCACATATTTTTCCTCCCTGTCGTGGAAGGGCTCGTCTCCGCAGCAGGTAAGGGTCTTCCCCTCCCCCAGCTCCATGGAAAAGCCAAACTGCCTGTCCTTGGTGGAGCCGATGTCAAAAAAGGTTACGGTTTTCCCCAGGATCTCCCGGCGCTCCCCGTCCTCCACCGCCACCAAATGCAGCTTCTCACCTAAAAACCGAGTCTGCTTCTCCTGCAGCAGCTTGCCCGCCATATCCCGCAGCAAGCTGATGACCTCGCCATGTCCGTAGATCACCGCCTCCCCGTCATACTCCCCTCGGGCCATCCCCTGGCAGATCAGGCGGATCATCCACAGGATCCCGATGATATGGTCGATGTGCTTATGGGTCACAAAGATAGTGCGTATTGTCCGCCAGTCGATCCCCGCCTGCTCCAGCCGCCGCAGCAGGGTGTTCCCGCCGCCGCCGTCCACCAGGAAAAATGCCCCGTTCTCCTCTAATGTAAAGCAGGTGTTGTAGCACGCCGTGACCACCGCGTTGCCGGTTCCCAGCATGGTAAGCTTCATATAGCCCTCTCGCCCCTTTCGTGTTCGTCACTTATTATAATCGAAAAAAACCGGCCGTTCAAGAGAAACTGTTTTCCGGTCGGGCCCTGTTTTTTTCTTCCTTTTTGTAATTTTTAACCATTTGAAAATTTTGTTATTATTTTGTAATTTTTGTGTAGCTTTTTTGATAGACTTATGGTATACTATCTTCAGATCAATGATTCAAGCCTTGATTCCGAAGGAAAGAAGGGAGTCTTTTCCTATGTCCAGAAAATTATGCAGCCTGTATCTTGCCCTGTCTGTGCTGATCTCCACGGTATCCATTGCCTATGCTGACAGCACCCCCGACATCCATTCCACAGAGCAGGACTATCAGCAGGCTGTGGCCGTACTGGAGGATATCGGCCTGCAAAGCGGCTTTGATTCCGGCCGCACCAGTATGGATCGGCTGTATTCCAGCGGTCTTCCGGCAGGCGCTCAGTCGGCCTCCCTCTCCCAGCTGCAGCTGATGGCGCTGGATGAAATGGAAGCCGAGGAGGAGGCCCAGCAGGTGGCCCGGGAGCAGGTAGCGGACAACCTGGCCCTGCTGGCCCAGTATGACGGCGTGAAGCTCAGCGCCGATGCCACCCTGTACACATCCGGCGCCGATTCCACCGCCACCGACGATACTATTGAATCCGGCAAGGTCGCCAGACTCAAGGGGATCGATGAGACCGGCCGGTGGTACCTGGTCACCTTCGGAGACAGCAGCGGTTATGTTTCCGCCGACGTGTGCACCCCCGTTTCCTATGCGGACTATGACGACACTGATGCCGTGCGCACCCAGGCAGAGATCGACGCCCGGGCTAAGGCCGCTGCCGTATCCTCCGCCTCCGTGTCCTTCGGCTCCGGTGTAGTCTCCGGCGGCAGCTCTCTGCGCAGCGCCGTGGTGGAATACGCCTATACCTTCCTGGGCGTCCCCTATGTATACGGTGGTGCCAGCCGCTCCGGAACGGATTGCTCCGGTCTGACCATGCAGGTCTACGGCCACTACGGCATCTCCCTGAGCCACGGCTCCAACCCCCAGTACTACCAGTGTGAGCCTGTCTCCCGCTCGGCGCTGCAGCCCGGCGACCTGGTGTTCTTCTACTATGGCATCGGTCATGTAGGCATCTATGTAGGCGGCGGTCAGTTCATCCACGCCAGCGATTACGGCGTGCAGGTGGATTCTCTCTACAGCAGCCACTGGAGCAGCAGCTACTATGGCGGCGGCCGCATCATTTCCGGTTAATATCCCCCTTTCTTCTGCAAGGCGGGGCCCGAACAAACGGGCCCCGCCTCTTTCATTCTGTATATGTGCATTTTTATTCATTTATGCACATCGTTTTTTGTGACATTCAAACATATTATCCATCTAAATTTGCAAATCATCCCATCATTACTGATAAAATCAGCAGATAGAGTGATTTTTTATGCAAAAACATGTTGACATTTATGCATCGCAGGTGTATAGTATGCATTGTCAAGGGGCACTGCCCCAAAACAAATTTCATCTATATACCGCGCAGCCGTGCAGCGGAACATATAGAACCATTTCAAAAAATTGAAAGGAAAGATGACAAGATGAAAAAGTTCGTATCCCTGCTCCTGGCTCTGCTGATGATCGCGAGCCTGGCAGCCTGCGGTAAAAAAGCCAACGACAACAACGACAGCAATGACAGCAAGACCCTGGTGATGGGCACCTCCGCCGACTATGCCCCCTTTGAGTTCATGTACAAGGGCAAGGACGGCACCATGCAGTACGGCGGCATTGATGTTTCCGTGGGTCAGTACATCGCCGAGAGCATGGGCAAGGAGCTGAAGGTGGAGAATATGTCCTTCGACTACCTGCTGCCCTCCCTGGTCAAGGGTGACTTCGACATTGTCATCGCCGCTATGGAAGCAGACGGTGATAGACTGAAGAGCGCCGACTTCTCCGATCCCTACTACACCGACCTGCCTCCGGCTATTCTGGTGAAGGCTGCTGACGCCGCTTCCTACAAGACCCTGGCTGACTTCTCCGGCAAGTCCGTGGCTGCCCAGACCGGCACCACCAAGCTGGACATCGTCAATAAGCAGCTCACTGGTGCCAACGCCGTGCCCCTGCAGCTGGTGACCGACATGGTCAACGAGCTGGTAAACGGCAAGGTGGATGCCATCTTGGTAGACGGCGCTGTGGCAAAGCAGTACGCCGAAACCAACAAGGACCTGGTTATTGCTGACGCCTCCTCCGAGCTGGGTGCCGCTCAGCCCTACTGTGTGGCCGTGGCCAAGGGCGACCCCAAGGGTCTGCTGCCCTCCATCAACGCAGCCATCGCCAAGATGAATGAAGAGAACAAGCTGGAGAGCTTCATCAGCGCCGCTGACGCTCTGAAGGATGTGTGGCAGGAAGTCACCCCTGCCGATCCCTCCTGAGTGAATACCGCTCCTGAATTTCTAATGCACAATGCGTGGTGCAAAGCCGCTATGCGGCTTTGCACTTTCGCACTGTATATGAACCCTGTCAAAGAAAGGACTGAACGCTTATGTGGTGGACCAATCTGTTCAATGATATGAGCAGCACCAGCTTTTTCAATTTCTCCTTCCTCCCCGCCTATGCCGGATATTTTCTGCAGGGCCTGGCCTACACCCTGCTGCTGGCCGTGGTATCCGTGGCGCTGGCAGTGATCCCCGCCCTGCTGCTGGCCCTGATGCGTCTGAGCAAGAGCAAAGTCATCCAGTGTATTTCCGGCGCATACATCGCTGTTTTCCGCTCCACCCCCCTGCTGGTGCAGCTTTCCATTATCTACTTTGGCCTGTTCACTGCGATCTCCATTCCCCGGATCACTATTCTGGGGTTTGTGGATCTGAGCCGGTTCATCCCCGGCGTGGTGGCCCTGGCCCTGAACAGCTCGGCCTATGTGGCGGAAATTTTCCGGGCAGGCATCCTGGCCGTGGACAAGGGGCAGACGGAGGCCGCCCGTTCCCTGGGCCTGTCCTCCTGGCAGAGCATGAAGCTGGTGGTGCTGCCCCAGGCCATCAAGAACGTGCTCCCGGCCCTGGCCAACGAGATCGTGACCATGGTGAAGGAGAGCTCCATCTGCTCCATGCTGGGCATGGCGGAGCTGATGTTCGTGTCTAAGACCGTAGCCACCGGAACATACATTACGCTGGCACCCTATACCATTGCGGCTCTTATTTACTTCTGCATCAACTACCCGGCCTCCAAGGCCATCGAAGCCATTGAAAGGAGGATGCGTCGTGGCGACAAGCAATAAGCTGATCTCCGTGCAGCACCTGGTGAAGGAGTACAACGGCGGCACCGTGAAGGCCCTGAACGACTGCAATCTTGACATCTATCAGGGCGAGGTGGTGGCCATCATCGGTCCCTCCGGCTCCGGCAAGTCCACCCTGCTGCGCTCCCTGAATCTGCTGGAGGAGCCCACCAGCGGTCAGATCTTTTTTGACGGTGTAGACCTGGCGGATAAGTCTGTGGACATCAACCTGCACCGGCAGAAGATGGGCATGGTGTTCCAGCACTTCAACCTCTTCCCCCACAAGACCGTGCTGCAAAACATCACCATGGCCCCTGTGGCCCTGAAGAAAAAGACCCCGGAGGAGGCCCAGGTACAGGCCATGGGCCTGCTGGAGCGCATCGGCCTGGCGGACAAGGCAGGCGAGTATCCCAACATGCTCTCCGGCGGACAGAAGCAGCGTATCGCCATTGTGCGGGCCCTGGCTATGGACCCGGAGGTGATGCTCTTTGACGAGCCCACCAGCGCACTGGACCCGGAGATGGTGGGCGAAGTGCTGGATCTGATGCGGGACCTGGCCAAGGAGGGCATGACCATGGCGGTGGTGACCCACGAAATGGGCTTCGCCCGGGAGGTAGCCGACCGGGTAGTGTTCATGGCCGAGGGCAAGATCCTGGAAGAGGGCAGCCCCGCCGACCTGTTCGACAGTCCCAAGGATCCCCGGCTGCAGGACTTCCTGAGCAAGGTACTGTAATATTTATTTCAAGAACAAAAGGCGGCGGAGCAATGCTCCGCCGCCTTTTGTATCATCTGTATAACGCACAGCAGGCGGAGACAGAAATGTCCCCGCCTGAGTCTTGTAAAGTTCTCTCAGAGCTTGCCGCGGTTCATAGCGATAAACTCCCGGTAGTCAGAATATTTCATGGGCTTGGAGAAGTAGTACCCCTGCATGACATCGCAGCCCATTTCGCTGATCTCCCGGAATGTCCCGGCGTCCTCGATGCCCTCCTGGGTGATCTTGGCCCCCAGGGTGTGCACCAGATTGATGATGCTCTGCAGCAGCACCTTGTCCCGCTCCGGATGCGCGCTGGGTGTAAGCAGCGACTTGTCTATCTTGATCTCATCAAAATCCAGGTCCTTCAGCACCGCAAAGGAGGAGTAGCCCGTGCCAAAGTCATCCAGCGAGCACTGGAAGCCCGACCCATGCAGCTCATGGATGACCCCCGCCAGATACTCATAGTTTTCATAGGCGAAGCTCTCCGTAAACTCGATGGTCACGAAGCCGTCCCGGATATTGAACTTCTGTTTAATGCGCTTATAGTATTCCAAGAAATCCGGCTGGATGGCCGTGACCCGGGACACGTTGACGGAGAAGGGATAGACCGGCTGCTTTTTCTCCACCATGTTCGCCGCATTCTCGCAGGCCTTGTAGAACACGAATCGGTCCAGTCTGCTGATGAATCCGTTCTCTTCGAAAATAGGGAGGAACTCATTGGGCGTGCGATAGTGGTCGATCTTGGTGTCGAACCAGCGAACCAGGATCTCGCTGCCGTCCATGCCGCCGCGCTTGATGTTGTATTTTGGCTGGTAGAAAATATGGAATTCATTGTTCTCGAAGGCGCTTTCCATCCGGCCCTCGATCTCCGCCTTTTTCAGGTAATTCTCCCGCAGCGTGTCGCCGTAGAACTCCAGAGACACGGCGCCGGTCTTGCGGGCGGGCCCGCTGTCGGAGATGTTGAGCTTGTCGATCATCCGCCCCACACTCACACGCTCGTCCTTGTCCACCTCGTAAATGCTGTAGGATACATTCAGCTTGTATTCCGCGTCCTCCTCGAATTTATAACGGGCCACCTGCAAATAAAGCCCGTTCAGCCGGTTTGTCAGCGCTTTTTTCTCCTTGTAGTGCAGCAGCAGCAGGAATCGGCCCTCTCCCGCATAGCCGAAGATCTCTGAAACCATCATACTCTTGGCGCAGCGGCTGCGGATAAACCGCAGTACGCTCATATTCTGCTGATCTCCAAATTGTTCGGTGATGTAGCGGTAATTGTTGACGCGCAGCAGCACCACGGCAAACTGCGTACCCCGGAGCCGGTCGATGATCTCCTGCGCCGTCGTCTCAAAGCCGGTCTGGTTGGGGCAGCCCACAGTGCCATCCATGGTGGTGATCTCCTTCATCTTCCGTCCCGTGCGGATACGGTCTCCAATGGCCAGCACCACAAAGCCGATGAGCAGCAGAGTAAGGAAAGCAATGGTTCCCCAGATGGTAGTGAGCACCTGATGTCCCGAGCCGTAAAGCCCTGTCATATCGTACAGGCCAATGAGAACCAGTCCCGCGCACCCGCTGCCCAGCGGGCTAACCGAAAGTGCGTACTTCTCCGACCCCACCGACACGATCTCCGCCTGGGACTTCCCGGCCGCCATCGCCGTCGTGACCCGATCCATGGTCTTCTCGTCCGCAATGAGCTGCTTGAACAGCCCCTCCGTCACGGAGCCAAATCCGGGATCCACCGCGTCTCCCACCCGCAGCTTTTCCAGGATGATCCCATCGTGCTTGCACAGCAGGACGAAATCCGCTGCCTGCACACTGGGTATGTAGCTGTGATCACTGCTTTGAACGAAAGCGCCCAGAGACACCGCCGTGCGCAGATACAGAAGCACCACGCTGTCCATATAGACCGTGCTGCACGGGGCGGAAATACCAAAAACCATATTGGAATTGTCATACTGGAACAGATGGGTCACCCCGCCATCCGTGTTTGCGGCCAGCTCAGTAAGCTCCGGGTAGCGGGTCTCCGCCTCCTCATTCAGTCCATAGACCGCCCCGCCCTTGGTGTAAAGGGCCGCCACAAACTTCTCGCCGTCGGCGCTGCGCTGCTCGGTTCCCACTGTCCGCAGCCGCTCCACAGCGTCTGCCTGAGAGGTAGCCTTGCGCACCTCGGACGCGCAGTAATCGGCCCGCATCTTCAACGCGCCGAACTGCTCCTGAATACCCACTGCCTGCTCTCCGGCATAGTTTTCGGCGCGATCCAGCGCCTGATTATCCACGCTTCGGTAGTAGCCGCTGCTCACCGACAGCAGGTGTACCAAAAACGTCAGGCACACGATCACCATGAGGACGAAAACCGTCGTTTTTCCGTATTTTGCGAAAAACTTGTTCATTTTCCTCTCCCTATCTCATCCCGGGGATCCAGTCCCTCTTCTTCCAGTCGCCGCAGCTCCTTTTGCACCAGCGCGTCGAATTCCTCGCCGGTGAGCTGCGCCTCCGGTTCCGTTTTCAGCGTTTTCACCATTGTCGGGATGAAGACAAATCCACACACCGCAAAAAACAGCGCCAGTACCGCCACCATCCCCATAGGTGTAGCAAACAGCCGCCCCAGCGCGGTCATAGCGGGCAGATTCTTCTGGTACACCGCCAGAATGTCCGCCCTCTCCACCGTCCACGGATCCACCTGAGCCAGGGGGCTGTCCCCCTTGGTTTTGTACCCGTCCCCGTCCCGCTGCACCACCCGGTGGGCCACATAATTCCCGTACACAGGGGAGGTCGTGTCCCGGCAGAGGAAAACGATCACGTCCCCCACCTGCACCTGCGTCCCTTGTGCCTTTTCTGCAAGAATATAGCTCTTTTCCGGGATAGTGGGCTGCATGCTTCCCGTCTGGACCCACAGCAGGCAGCGGTCAAAGAAAAACATTGGCTGCCCGCTCCTCTTCTGCAGCAGGAAGAAGGCCGAAGCTGCCACGATCAGCAGCAGCCCGGCATAAAACAAGATCTGTGACAGGATCTTCCCGCATTTTTTCATTCTGCTTTTCCTTTATCGCCTTTTTTTCTGCGAAGCAACCTTTGCAGCAGACCGATCCTCGGCGCAGGCTTCTGCGCAGGCTCCGGCTCACGATCTTCGTTTGTCCTGCTGTCCTCCAGGAAGCTTCCCACATCGTCCACGCCCTTCTGGGCCGGGCGGCTGTAGTCCATGGCGGCAGGATACTGCATGGACGGCAGCGAGTGTCCATTGTCGGCAGCCTCTGCCACCGCTTCCTCCGCCATGATCTCCTGGGCCTCATCGAGGGTAGCAGCCGCCTGAAAATACTCTGCCTCCGCCGTCGGCTCCTTGTCCGCGCCGCCGGCTTCTCCGGCCAGCTCCGGCATGATCGGCTCCTCCCGAACACCCAGAGTGATTTCCTCTCCCTCCGGCTCTTCCTGCTGGACGATGGGCGGGATCTCTTCTCTGTGAGATCTCTCCACCGCCGGCTGAACCGGCTGCACAGGCTCCTTCCGGCCAGATCGCTCCGCCGTTTCGCTCCGGTTCGGAGTCTCCGCCCGGCGCACCACGCCCCGGGCCAGCAGCTCCTCGAAGGGCAGCATCCCATAGTCCTCCGGATCCATCGCCCGAACCGGGCCGCTCTTTTCCAGGGAATAACTCTTCTCCAGCCGCTCCGCCAGCTTCAGCGCCGCCGCCATCTGGCGGTCCGTTTTCACGCACAGAAGCGACGGCGTGACCGCGTAACGCTTCACGCCGGAAACATCCTGCACCCCATAGGACTTGGGCAGCTTCTCCGGCGCAAGGGCCGTGTACAGCAGTACCTCGCTGCCCCGCACCGTCAGCCGGGCCAGCACGGTCTTGCCCTGGTAAAAGGCGAAATTGGTCCGCCGTGGGATCTTCTTCACATTGCTGTAGCCGCTGAGTGCGTCGGCAATGGCGGCAAAGCGCTCCTTGGTCTGCTGATCCGCCAGACGCAGCCGGGCCTCCAGATCCTTCTCCAGGCGGACGGTCTCCCCCGTCGCCTGCTGTTCGTCATAGAACGCCGCCGCCTTCAGCGCCACCCGCAGGGCAAAGCCAATGTCCCGCTCCTGCGGCGGCTGGTTCGGCGCCTTCACGGTGAGATCCGGGATCTCCGCCGCCGCGTCCGCCTCATCCTCTACCAGGATGTTCAGCCGCGGATGCACGGTGGGTGCCGTAGCCGTGTGCAGCACGTCTCTTTCCGTCCCGTCCCCCGCGTTGCGGCAGAACAGCAGATATTGCGCCGCCGCCGCGCCGAACAGGTCGCCCATGTACTTCTGATCCGGCTGCAGCAGCGTCTCCTCCACGGTGAGGCCGCAGCCGCTCTCGTCGTAGCTCTGCAGGAAGGTCCACAGATCCAGACACTGGCGGAAATACTTGTTTTTCAGGATCGCGTTGGTGCGCAGAATAGGCGGCTTCACATAGCTGCGGCCCATCTCCCGCACGAAGTCCGACTCCATATATGCCCGGGTGATCTCGTTGAGCCGCTCCACCCGCTTCCACAGCTTGGAGCTGAAGTAGCTCTTCTGTACCCCCCTGGCGTCCGCCACCTTCTCCGAGCGCTGGATGTTGATGGTCACCAGCGCCTTGGTGTCCCCCTGATAGAAGGAGTCGGAAAAACGCACGCTGCTGATGCGCTCGTCCACGCCGTTTTCCAGGGCAATACGATAGCGCTCGCTGACGAAGAAATACAGGTTTGCCAGCAGCGTGTTGAGGAATTTGTTCTCATAGGTGAGGATGGAGTCCTCCCGGATGATGTTGAGCATCTTGGAGGGCGTCACCTCATCCCCCTTGACACTGGCGATGAAGTCCGTGTGCTGACACAGATGGGCCACGGAGCGTCCGGTGATCTTCCTCGTCAGCTCCATGGGCCGGATCTCCTCCGTCTCCGCGATGAAGTGGGAGGGCCTGCGCAGCAGCTCGTCGATGGCAGGCAGGCACTTTTCGATCTGCTCCACCCAGCCCTCGTCCAGAGCCCGGAGCATCTTCTTCTCGCTGAACCGGATGGCCGCCTCTCCCGCCGACAGGGCCGCCAGTACCTCCGCAAACTCTCCCTCGGTGTCTGCGCCATACTTACCCGTGGGGCGGATGAGTCCCCGCTGCAAAAGCGTCTCGAACTCTTCCCTGGGGAAAAGCTCCCGGGAGAACACCGCCGCCGGGGCGGCCTTTTCCGTAAGGGACAGCCCCGCGGCCAGCTCCCTCAGCCTTTTCACTGCGTTTTTCACCGCCCCCTCGCTCTTCAGGGGCAGCATGGCCGGGGTCTTCTCAAACCGCCGCACGGATGACATATCCTGGGCCTTATACCGCGCGCCGGACACATTCTCGGCTTTTTCGGCCAGGAACAGGCACAGGGTGTCCTCATAAAAAGCGAGGGCGGCTATCCGCCTGCCGCCCGCCGTAAAATAAACGCCCGTCCACGTGGTGCGGTAGCGCGTGTCCTCATAGCTGAGGATCGCGTTGGCCGCCGCCGCGCAGTACTCCTTCACCTCGTCGCCGGATAACATCATCTGCCCGGCAAAGGACAGGCTGAAGCGCACCCGCAGAGAGGGATCCGCCATTGCACGCATATTCTCCATTTCAAAGGATGTGGCGCCCATGGCGGTCCCTCCTGTCAGTCATTAATACATTTTCTGCAGCCGCTGCAGATATTCGATGCTCTCGCGCATAGCCCCGGGCCCGAAGAGGGAATCCATCATGGCGATGAGTCCCCGTATCTCACCCCGGATCAAAGAGAGGTTCAGGCTTTCAAACTTGCGGAAAACCTTGGTCACAAAGATGTAGTCGATGGCTTCCGTCTCCGTGCCGCCGCAGGCGATATACACTGGCACGAAGTCCTTCAGCTGCTTCATGATACGGTTGCCGAAGGCGATACGGAAATGCTGGATGACGTACAGATCCAGCTTTTCGATCTTGTCCAGGGCCTCCTGACTCACCGGGAAGTCCTCCTTGGCCCGCTCATACAGCCGCTCCACCTCGGAGTAGGCGATCTTCTTGGCCGGTGTCTTGGGCGCGTCAAAGGGGATGCCCTTGCTGTCCAGATTGATGACAAAGGCGCGGTCATACACCTTGTCGGACACGGAGAAGGTGGAGTCGTCGTTGTTGATGGTACCAATATACCACACATTCTGCGGGATCTTCAAGAACCCGTCCTGCAGGTGTGCCGGGTCATTCTCCCAGGCCGAGGGCACCAGCTCAATGCGCCATTCATCGGGATTGGGCATCTCCAGAATGGACAGCATCTCCGCGAAGTAGTACTCCACCCGGGCGATGTTCATCTCATCCAGGATCACCAGGTTGATCTCATCGTTGTACCCGGCCTCGTAGATGCGGCGCAGCACGTCCGTCTCATTGAACTTCTTGGTAAACTCGTTGAAATAGCCAAACAGCTCGTTCCGGTCGCGCCAGGAGGGCTGCACGGAGGCAATGGTGGCGTCGTTCTGGAAATACTTACCCATCATGTACGGCAGAGAGGTTTTACCTGTACCGGAAATACCCTGCAAGATCACCAGCTTCGTGCAGGCAAAGCCCGAAATCATCAGCCGGATGGTGCGCTCGTCATAATACAGGCCGTTGTTGGTGCAGGCAAAATTGCGCATATCCGCGCAGATATCCTTCAGTGTCATACCGTGCTCGTACGCAGGAGGTGCGTAGTAGATGTACTTCTCATCCACTGCGGCCAGCCGGGTAAAGCGCACAGCGGGCAGATCGGTCTTCTCCTCTCCGGCGGCAGGTGCTTCCAGGGCGGCAGGCTCCTCCGCCTCTCCGGTGGCCTCCATCAGCTGCCGGAACTCGTCGTAGGACAGGCCCGCCTGGGAGACCTTCAGCTGCATGATGCGCTCCTTTTCCGCTGTCAGGCGCAGCACATCCCTGTGCAGGTCCGCGATCTCCTCCAGCAGATCCTCGTTGCCCACGATGGAGCGGCGGAACCGGATATATTTCCGGATGGCCAGCACCAGCAGGAAGATCAGCCCCGCCCACACCGCAAGGGTCAGCAGGAACGCCAGGATGGAGAAGATCCAGTCGAACACGCCGAAGTTGGGGGCCTCGTCCACCCAGATCCTGAAATAATACGGGATGTTGAAGATCTTCAGGATCCCCAGCACGATCCCCTTTACGACCATGAGGACGCCGCCCAGCATATTGTCAAAAAAGGCCTTGAACCAGGTCAAAAACCCGTATAAAAAATCATGCATAGCCGTTTTCCCTCACTCATTTTTGTTGCATTGGTTGATATGGATATGTGTATCTGCAAGTCCCGCTTCAGGACTTTATTTCCTCTTTTATAGCTTCCTCGGTCTTATCGCCGCTCTGCTGCTGCTTTTTCAGGTATTCCTCCACGGCCTTTTGCCGGATCAGCTCCTCATCGGCAGCGGAGATGACCTTCTTGCCGGTGTTCTTCACGGACATAAAGGCCATCACGAACTTCACCACCTGATAGATGAAGAACAGGATCAGCGGCAGCAGGATGCACACGCCGAAGCCCACCCGCGTGCTGAGGAAGTCCATGGCCTTGCCCAGCCCCGGGATCTTGGACCCGGTATACACGGCGATGATGTTGGAGCGGCTGACCTGGCTGCCGTCGGCCAGCTCGTTGTTGTCGCCCTTGGTGGTCACGGACAGCAGCGCGCCGTTTTCGTTGCGCTCCACGGCGATGATGCGGTGGGTGTTGTAGTCCACGGTGTTGGAGCTGTCCAGCCTCATCTCGAAGGTGATGATGTCTCCTACCTCCAGCGCGTCCACGGCGGACTCATCCTCAGCGATGTACTTGCTCAGCAGCAGCGTGCCGGCGGAGAAGCCCGAGGGCTTGCCGGCGGGAACGTCAGCGGGCTTCGCCGCGTTCATGGAGTCGGTCTTCACGTTGAGGAAGCATGTGCCCCCCACTGTGGGCACGTTTTTGGCATTGGTAGACGCGGAGACGGCCACAATGGACACGCCCACGCATAAAATGACGAACACCCAGATGATGACATCCACGATGACGCCGATTATTTTCCTTGTGTTTTTCTTTTTTTCCATTCCCGTTTTGCTCCTTTTTTGATTTTTAGGAGTGCGATGCTTGGTTTTGCGCAGGGCCGAGGCCTTACGCAGGGGTATTGCGGATTCCCACGACCGTGACGCCGGTCACTGTCTTGGAATCACAGGGCTTTGCCTGTAGGTTGGGTGCGAAAGGTACGCCGCAGTGGGGCAAGAAGGCCCCGTCCTGCAAAGGCGCTTCCCGACAGCGCCCAGGGCAGGCTGTCTCCACCCCGCCTGGGCCGGGGTATCTCCCTCCCGCGGCGCCCGAAACCGGGCGCCGCGGGAGAAAAAAGCTAAAATCAAGCTGCAGGGGTAGATGTAACACCAAATTTGAACTCAATGCTGGCTCCCTTGAGGTTCGCCATATTGTTCGTATACACTTGCGCATCATTTCCATCTACATAAATGTATGCTGTTACAGTAACCACTGCGGAATCAGTAAGACCTGTGTTGTTTCCCTTAATATCAACTGCTTCGCCGTTCTTAGAATTATCAAGAGTAGCAAATCCGCCATCACTTGTCGTAATCACAGCTTTGCAAGCTGCAAGATCAGTTCCGTTACCTTTCTGCGTGAATGTAGGTGTCACAGTAAGATTGTTTGCCTTATTAGATCCCGTAGACAATGTGAGGTAAAAATTCTTTACAATAACATAGCTACCAAATTCTTTCAGCTGTGCAGCCGTTTTGCCATCAATTGTCGCAGCCCCCGGCTTAAGCGCACTCGCAGTATACCAGTTTGTCGCAGCAGCTGCGGTTGCTTCGTCGGTAACCTTAACACCTGCAACTGTAACATCCTCATCCTTAACATTCTTCTTGCCTTCAGCCGTATATCCAACTTCAGTATCGGAAACTACAGGAGCAGAGGGAAATACCTTCGCTTCATCATCGCTCACAGTGAACTCTTCCGAAGTCTTACCTTCAGTCTTAATCGTATCCAGGTTATTATTCTTGCCAATCAGCAAATAAGTATTATCGGACTTAGCCTTAACCTGCATATTCGTTGCGGTGACGCTGGTGTTCATCGAAAACCATGCGTAGGTGGAGGTTCCCACAAAGAGTGCCGAGACCAGCAGCATGCACAGTGCGGGAATCAATTTTCTGAACTTCTTCATTTGTTTCTCCTCGCTTTTCTTTAGATTTTTCTTTTTTTATCCAAACCGCCGGAGGAAGCGCTCCGGACGGGCAGGAACATTTTTATAGCCGTTTCCGGGGCGGCGTCCCTGGCGGGACGCCGCTCCGGGTCGGCTTCATGGGGGCAGGGCGAAGGGGTAAACGCCCCGCCTCAGGAGAGGGAGCTTGGGTAAAATCAGACTGCGCTTAGTATATATGCGGCAGCGGGGCCTCCGTCCCCGGGCTTGTGCGCGGGAATGGAAACGCATAGGCCGGCAGGGGCCGGGTCGGCCCCGCTGGGCATAACTCAGTCTGCGGCCACCACGTTCATGACCATGTCCACCTTGAACTCACCGCCGAGGATATCGTCGGTGCAGTCCGGGTCATTGCCCTCGATCCAGATCACCACGGTGATCTTGGAGATATCCCCGGGCTTGAAGCCGGAGACCGTGCCCTCCATCACCGAGCCGCTGGCGGCAAAGTTCGTCATGGTGCGGTTGTCCGGATCTACCTCCGGCAGGCCGTTGCCCCCGGTGCGGGGCTTGGCATAATCGGTATAATTACCGTTTATGTCGTACTCTTTGGTAATGCTGTCATAATAAAACGGGGTATAGTACACCCGCACCCGGATGGCCGAATCCACCCCCACGGTCTTGCGGGAGATGACCAGGTCGTAGTCGTAGGTGATGGTGCTCTGGCCCACGTTCTTGGCATAGAAGGTGTAGGCCACATAGTTCTCGCCGTTGTGCTCGCCGTCCACGTCGTTCAGGTTGCCGGGCAGGCTGCGTCCGTCGATGTTGGTAACGTCCTTGATGGCCTTGGAGTTAAGGTAGGAGACGGGGTTTAAAAACTTATCCGTCTCGCACAGGGTCAGATAATATTTCCGGTCGGTGAGGTTGTTGATCTTCACCGTGAAGCTGCCGTACTTGGTAAACAGGATGGCGATGATGTATACGATGATCAGCACCAGGGTCACAAGACCCAAAATCGGCGGAATGATTTTTTTATACAGCCGATAGCGCTTGACCTCCTCCGCCGAGCGGGTCAGCACGGAGCCCGGTTGTTTAATTTGATCCGGCAACGTTCGCCAGCCCCCTTTCCGTCAGGAGCTGGGCCAGCTCCTTCTGCGCATACTTGCCCTGTCCGTTCACCCGCAGGCCCCGGGCCGGTGTGTATACGTCGCACTGGGCGCTGTTGAGCTGTCGCAGCCGCCCCTCGGTGCCCACACCCTCTGCCAGCACCTGTGCGCCCAGGCTCTTGGCAAAGCTCACATAGGCCGCCAGCCGGGCGTCGTCCTCCCCCGGTGCCGCAGGCTCCGCCATAATCAGCAGATCCGGTACGCCGTAGGGCAGCGCTGTCATGGGAAAGTCCTCCCGTCCGTAGCCCTCCACGGCCACCTTGCACCCCAGGGAGCGGATGTACAGCAGCACATCCCCCAGGGTTTTTTTCGGCAAATGCAGCAGCTCCTGCCCGAATGTCAGGCAGATCATGGCGGCGTGGCGGGGCTCAGCGCCCCGCAGGATGCGGGCCGGCTCTGCCGGCAGCGCCCCTTTTTTGACCAGAGTCATAGGGCAGCGGATGGTGATATAAGAGAGGTCGCGGGTCTCCGGGCGCAGGCGGGAGAGGGTAGAGAGCACCGCCCGGAGGCTCCGGGCCGTGAAGGCTGTAGCCAGCTCTCTGTCCTCCTCCAGCGCAGGCAGGTAGTCCTGTGGGGTCAGGACGCCATACAGCACGCTGTTGACACTGACCTGACCGCGGAAACCCTCGACGTTGGAGAATAGGCAGTCGTAAATCGGGGTGAAGCGCAGCTCAATGGGAACCACGCCGCTGTCTATGGTGCGGGTGACGCAGATATCCAGTTGTTCCATACCCGGCACCTCCCCATACGCCTGAAGAAATATAAAACCCGGTTGCAATCTCCAAAAATTGCAACCGGGCTAACTTAAAAAACTAAGTCCCCTTGGCTTTGCGTCACTGCCTCACGGCAGTTTTGCCCAAATTTTTAATTTATTTATAAAGTATCACAGTGCCGCCCGTCTGTCAAGGTTTTTTTACAAGGATTTAACAGGATTTTACATCCTTCCGCCCGAACTGACCCTTTCCGCGCCCGCCCGGCGCTCCCCCCTTGCCCGGTAAAATTCTATATGGTGGCCCATCAATCCGACAATATCGCACACGCATGTTGCGTCCCCGGACATTCTGGGTGCCCCCTCCGGCGCGTGCTTCCGTGCAGCGGTATCTGGGGATGATGTGGCTCGCCAAGCTGCTTTATCCCGACGCCACGGCCCAGTACAACATGTATAACGATACCCATGAATATTACGAGCTGTTCTATACCCCCGATCTGCTGAAAAAGATCATGGGGCCCAATCCTGTAAAACTGGAGGAGGAGCTGGAGTATATGCATGACACCGCGTATTGGTCCGGGTTGATCGGCAAATGCAAGGGGGCGGAGATTCTCTCTATTGCGGAAATGGAGAGTAATGAGGAGGTCTGGGCGGACTGGCTTCGCCAGGACAACGAGTACGCCGTGGGTGACCGCAAAGCTATGGAGGTCGGTGGTGGAAAGTATCTGAATTTTATTGCCATTGTGCTGCGTAAAAAATAAAGCCGCCCCAGCCCGATAACCATCGGAAGTCCGGCCGCGCAAAAAGGCTCTGCCCGGATGACGAGCAGAGCCTTTTTCAGTTGTGCTTAGTTCCGGGGGCCGGCGGTGGCGATCCACTGTCCCTGCCGCACCTGCACCTCGCCGCGCCGCAGCGCCTCCTCTATCTCAGGAAGCAGGCGGATACGCCCCCGCTGAAAAAGCAGGGTGATGGTGGAACCTGCCAGCTCGAAATGCCCCTTCTCCCCGCCCCGGCAGACCCGCTGGTTCTCCCGGGGATTGACGATGCCGCCCACCACCAGCGCGCCGATCTCCGTCTGTACTACGGGGCCAAAATTCTCCGTGGTCAGCAGCGTCCAGCAGCGGCGATTGAGCACAAACACCGGGTATTTCTCGCAGGCTATGGGCTGCACGCTGTGGAGCGCCCCGGGCAGGTAATGGTTCTCCCCCTGGTAGCCGTCGTCAATATAGCAGTAATGGTGGTAATCCGTGGGGCAAAGGCGGAACACCAGGCAGTCTCCGCCGCAAAAGCGCTCCGCCAGCTCCTCATCCTGCAGCAGATCCCGGAGCCTATAATGGGAATTCTTAATGAAAAAGCTGCTGTCCTCCCGGACGGGATAGGCGCTGAGCCAGCCGTCACAGGGGCTGATGAGATGGCTCGGCTCCCTGTCAACGGGTACAGGCTCCCGGGTGCGGGCAAAAAAATCCCGATAGGTACGAAACTGCCTGCGCTGCTCTCTTGTCAAGTCTATGCCGCAGTGCCGGGCATAGGGCCCTACCATGGGCCGGGACAGGCGGGAGCGGAGAAAGGCCACCGCCAGGCGGTCCGCATGGGTGGCCATGATCGCCTTGAGCAGCAGGCGGCCCGGCGCCGTGTCATAGAGAAACCGCACCGCCCCGGAGGTATTTCTACTCACGGCTTCACCCCCAGCAGGACGATGACCAGCTCACCGCAGCCGATGAGGATCATCAGCAGCTTTCCCGCCAGCCGGGGTTTTACCAGCTTGAACGGCGTCAGGAACGCCACAGCCATAACGATCAGCAGGCTGGTTCCCAGAACCGGCAGTGGGCGGTGCAGCAGTCGGGCCACCCCCAGGATCGTGGGCAAAAACAGCGCCGCCGTGGTAACGGGCAAGCCTAAGTATATCTCTCGCTGACTGTCGGTTCCCTCCTGGCGCTCCTCCTCGTCCACATTGAACCAGGCCAGGCGGATCAGGGCGCACAGGACGTACAGCCCCGCAATCACTCCTACCAGTATGCTGCCCCGGGCCGTGGCATACACCGTAGCCGCCGGGAGCACACCAAAGCAGATCAGGTCGCTGAGGGAGTCGATCTGCACGCCGAAGCGCTTTTCCTGGGCCGTTCTGTTTTTCTTCAGGGAGGCAACCTTCCCGTCAAACATGTCGCACAAGCCCGCCAAAAGCAGGCACAAAAGGGCCCAGGGGATCCGCCCGCTCATGGCAAAGCCGATGCCCGTGAGTCCTGTCAGCATACCGATATAAGTCAATACCACCGTATAATTGTAAACGCCTAACATTCCATATAGCTCCTCTCGCGTGCCGCCTGCACAGGCAGCAACCTGTCGACACATTCCTACAGGATACAGTATACCGGCCGATTATAAAGATGTCCCTATACAACTTCTTAATTTTTCTTAAGAATTGTTTCAATTTCCCTGTTCATCCGGAGAAAAATCCTGTATAATAGAAAAAGTATGCTAAGAAAGGAGGCGGCGTCATGGAGCCGAGAACGGTCCTGGTGGCGGATGACGACCCCGCCATCCGGGAGGTACTGCGCCTGCTTCTGACCGGAGAAGGGTACAGGGTGCTGGAGGCTGCCGACGGCGGCGAAGCCATTGCCCAGCTGTCAGACGACATAGACCTGGTGATTCTGGATGTAATGATGCCCGGCACCGGCGGCTACGCCGCCTGCGCCGAGATACGCAAGCAGTCGGCGGTACCGGTGCTGTTTCTCACGGCCAAGGCCCAGGATTCCGACAAGTCCATGGGCTTCTCCGTAGGGGGCGACGATTATCTGGTCAAGCCCTTCTCCTATGCGGAGCTGATCTCCCGGGTCAAGGCCATGCTGCGGCGCTACTGCATCTATGGCACCAAGGCCGCCGCCAGCGTGGTGCGGTGCTGCGGAGATATTGAGATCGACCCGGATCAGTGCCTGGTGCGCCAGAACGGGCAGGAGGTGGCCCTGACGGCCACAGAATACCGGATCCTGTACCTGCTGGCCTCCCATCCGGGGCGGGTGTTCCCGGTGCAGAGCCTGTATGAGGGCGTGTGGAACGAGCCGTACTTCTACACCGCCAACAATACCGTCATGGTGCACATCCGCAATCTGCGGCGCAAGCTGGGGGACGACCCCCAGAACAGCCGCATCATCCGCACCATATGGGGAAAGGGGTATCGGATTGGGTAAAAAGATCCGGAGCCATCTCAGTGCCCAGCTCCTGTGCGGCGTGCTGGTGTCTCTGGCCGCAGCGGCAGCGGCGTTCGCACTGATTTTTGCTTTGTGCAATACCCTGCTGGACCATACGGTATACGGTCAGGCTTTCGCACGCCGGATGGCAGACAACCTGTTTGATGATTTGCAGGAATATGTGGACGAAGAGCAAATTCCAGGCTCCCAGATCGACCGGCTGCAGCAATGGTTCGCCCGCAGCAAGCGGGTCTATCTGATGGTCTTTGACGGGGACGAGGCGGTCTATACCTCCCCCATGCCCAGTGGGATCCGCTTCGTCTTTGACCCGGAAAATTTGTCGGACGACGCGGCCTATACCCTGTACCTGGCCGACGGCACCGCCCTGCAGGCGTACATGTTCTACTATGCGGGCGACACATTTTACTTCATCGGCGTGGTGCTGGCAGCCGGCGGGTCCATCCTTGCCTTTTCCGTCTGCTTCATGCTGCTGCTGCACCGGAAGGTGGTCTATATCAAGCGCCTGAAGGAGGAGCTGGATATTCTCTCCGGCGGAGCGCTGGAGTATCCGGTGACGGTGCAGGGGGAGGACGAGCTGGGCCAGCTGGCCTTCGGCATCGATCAGATGCGCCGCTCCATACTCACCCACCAGCGCACGGAGGAGCGGACGCGCTCCGCCAACTCCCAGCTGGTCACGGCCATGTCCCACGACCTGCGCACGCCGCTGACCTCCCTGCTGGCCTATCTGGAGCTGCTGCAGCGGGAGAAATATACGGGAGAGGCCCAGCGCCGGCAATTCGTGGAAAAAAGCCTGGAGCAGACGCTGCGCATCAAGTCCATGGCGGACGATATGTTTGAATACTTTCTGGTGTACTCGGCGGAATGGGAGCACCCCGACATGGACGAGCAGGACGCCGACACCCTGCTGGAGCAGGCATGGGACGAGTACTCCTTTTCCCTGGAGAGCCGGGGCTTCTCCGTTGAGACGGATTTTCAGCCCCTGCATGCAGCGGTGTCGGTCAACTGCGACCTGCTGCACCGGGCCTTTGACAACCTCTTTTCCAACCTGCTGAAGTATGCGGACCCGACCCGACCCATACGCATCGCCTTCCGCCGGGAGGGGGACGGCATCCTTTTAACGGTATGCAACGGTATCTCACCCTTGCAGGCCAAACGGGAGAGCACCAACATCGGCCTCAATACCATACAGGGCATCCTCCGGTATCACGGGGGCCACTTTGACACCCGGGAATCCGGCGGCGTTTTCACGGCAGAGCTGCGCCTCCCCATCAGCGCCCGGGATCCCCTGTGACCACACATCATAGAGCCTCAGCGGAACACGGCCCGTGCCGCAGTATGAGACACTTGCCATGATCCGCTTTCCAGGCGTATAATAAAAGCATCAATACTCCAAGGAAGGCGCACTATGGATCCATCACCCGACAAAACCTATCTCTTTGAGCAAATGCCCGTGCCGCAGGCAGTGCAGCGGCAGATCCTGCCCTCCATCGCCAGCCAGATGGTGCTGCTGCTCTACAATCTGGCGGATACTTACTTTGTGGGGCTGCTGAACGCCCCGCCCCAGACGGCGGCGGTGTCGGTGGCCTACACCGTCACCGTGCTGATGACAGCCATCGCCAACCTGTTCGCCGTAGGCGGTGCCAGCTGTATGGCCCGGGCCATGGGCCGGCACGACAAGACCAGCGCCCAGCGCATCGCAGCCATCTCCTTCTGGTGGTGCCTGCTTGTGGCGGTGCTGTTTTCCGGCGGGTTCGCCCTGTTTGCCTCTCCGCTGCTGCGTCTGTGCGGTGCCACGGCGGAGACCTATGCCCCGGCGCTGCGCTACGCCAGATGGGTGGTCATCTGGGGCGGCCCCTGCGCCATCGCCAATATTCTGCTGGCCAATCTCCTGCGTGCGGAGGGCAGCGCCGCTCTGGCGTCGGCAGGTGTCTCTCTGGGCGGCGTCATCAACATCGTGCTGGATCCCTTCTTCGTCCTGCCGCAGTTTTTAGGGCTGGGGGCCCAGGGCGCAGGGCTGGCCACAGCCGTCTCCAACGGCATCGGCACACTGTTTCTCCTGGTCTGCATCTTCCGCCGGCGCAGCGACTCCATGATCTCGCTGCGCCCCCGCAGCCTGCGCCATACCTCCAGGCATATAGGCGGTATCCTGAAGATCGGCTTCCCCTCCTGCGTCCAATACCTGCTGACGGTGGTGGCGGTGGGCGCACTGATGAAGTTCATGTCTGCCTATGATACCGACGCCGTGGCAGCCCTGGGCATCGTCAAGAAGCTGGATATGCTGCCGCTGTATTTCTCCATCGGCGTGTCGGGCGGCATATTGCCCCTGCTGGCCTACAACTACGCCTCCGGCAACCAGACCCGGCGGCATCAGGTGTTCAAGCTGGGCTGCAGCGTATCGGCAGCGTTTTCGCTGCTGTGCGTACTCCTGTATGAGCTGCTGGCCCCTGCACTGGTGGGATTGTTCATCGACTCGCCCGCCACCATCTCCTACGGTGCGGCATTCCTGCGGATCATGGTGCTGGCCATGCCCATGATGGCGGTGTGCTATCCCATGATCACTCAGTTCCAGGCCATGGGGCGGGTAAAGGAGTCCTTGGTCTGCTCCGTCCTGCGAAAAGGTGTACTGGATATCCCGCTGCTGTTTTTGCTGGATACGTGCATCCCCATGTACGGCTGTACCATGGTGCAGCCTATAGTGGACTGCATCTCCATGATGGCAGCCCTGTGGTTCTACAGGCGGATCCTGCGGGCTGACAAGAACTCGTTATCATGATATAAAAAGAGGACTGGCACGCATTCCGCATGTCAGTCCTCGCCGTATTGGTCGCTAAGCAAGAAGGCCCTGGATTTCATCCTTGGCCAACTCCCGCACATTGAACGCTTCACAGGAGAGCGTGACATCCGGGTCTTCCAGCTTGCTCAGCTGCAATACGTCAAGGTTCTCCCCGTATAATCCTTAACCGCCGCGAGATAGCTGTTTTCCACATAGCTGCGGTCCCCCGGCAAAGCACAGTCCATCCAGGAGCTCCACACATCAGGAAACTCGCCTTCACTGGAATACCCATACAGCTTGCGCATCGCTTCGGAATACTTGATACCGAGCATCGCATCTCCCTGCACAGTATAGGTACACACAAACGAAACGGCGTTCAGAATTCTCTGCTGTTCTTTCTCTGCTCTAAAGCTCCGATAGAGCAGGCTGTTCCCGCTTTTCTCTGTAGATACACTTACATGGTCCTACATTTCGCTTTTACCTTGCTTACACTCAAGATCTGCTCTGATTCACTTGCCTCTCGCTCCTCCCAAAACAAAAAAGCGTCCATCTTCGTATCGAAAATGGATGCCAATTGTGTACTTGCTTTAATTGTTGTGGGAAGCGGGGATGGGCATCTGAACCGTAGATAGAACAAGACCGTAAGGCGTTGGCCTTACGGTCTGTTGTTGGTGGAGATAAGCGGGATCGAACCGCTGAGGGCCCCAGCCGCTTTGCGGCTGGCCTCAGCGGCTTCCGCTGACCATGATTAAAATGCAAGAGGTCAGCGGTTCGCGGCACTTTTCGCATAAAACAAAAAGACCAAGGATAAATTCCTTGGCCTTTTCCTTGGTGGAGATAAGCGGGATCGAACCGCTGACCTCTTGAATGCCATTCAAGCGCTCTCCCAGCTGAGCTATACCCCCAAGTCTTATGCACTTCGCAGCGCCTCGGCTGCCGACTTGCTTAGTATAGTATAGTCTCCCGTATTTGTCAACACTTTTTTGCAGAAAATTTGATTTTTACTCCCGCACCTGCCCCAGTTGGTAAAAAGCCACGGCGCTGGCCGCCGCCACATTCAGCGAATCCACCCCGTGGGCCATGGGGATGCATACCGTGTAGTCGCAACTCTCGATGCTGCCGTCCGCCAGACCATCCCCCTCTGTGCCCAGGGCGACGGCCAGTCGCTCCTCCGCCAGCAGCTGCGGGTCGTTCAGCCGCACGGAGTCCTCCCGCAGGGCCATGGCCGCCGTGCGAAAGCCCATCTCATGCAGCTTCTCCGTCCAGCTTCCCTCCGGCAGATAGGTCCAAGGAACCTGAAACACCGTCCCCATGCTCACCCGCGTGCTGCGGCGATACAACGGGTCGCTGCACTCCGGCGTCAGAAGCACCGCGTCCATACCCAGAGCCGCCGCCGAGCGGAAGATTGCCCCCACATTGGTGGGATTCATCACCCGCTCCAGAACAGCCACCCGCCGGGCACCCGCGCACACCTGCTCCACCGTGGGCAGCTCCCGGCGCTTCATGGCGCACAGCATCCCCCTTGTCAGATGGAACCCGGTCATCTGCGCCAGAACCGGTTCCTCCGCCGTAAAAACCGGCACCTGGCCGCACCGGGCCAGCAGCTCTCTGCCCTGGTTCTCCACATGGCGGCGCTCCATCAGGAAGGCGATGGGCTCATACCCGGCCGTCAGCGCCCGATCAATGACCTTGGGACTCTCGGCGATGAAGATCCCCTTCTCCGCGCACTCCCAGCCCGCCAGCTGGTTCTCCCGGAGCCTTGCGAAAATATCCAGCTCCGGCGCGGAAAAATCCGCAATCTCCCGAATGTCCGCCATGGTTCTCCTCCTCAGAAATTGATCACGCCCAGATGCTCCAGTAGGATCTTCACACCGATCAGGATCAGTATGACGCCCCCGACCACCTCGGCCTTGCTCTTATATTTCAGCCCAAAGATATTGCCTACCTTCAGCCCCACGGCCGACAGGCAAAACGTAATGGTTCCGATCAGTCCCACCGCGCTGAAGATGTTCACATCCGGCAGCAGTGCGAAGGTGATGCCCACCGCCAGCGCGTCTATGCTGGTGGCCACGGCCAGAAGCAGCATGGATTTGAAGTCGAAGCCCGCTCTCTCCTCCTTCTCCTCCTCTTCCTTAGCCAGTCCCTCCTTGAGCATACTGCCCCCGATGAGGCACAGCAGCACGAAGGCCACCCAGTGATCCACCGAGGTGATGTACCGTTCAAAGGTCGTGCCCAGCAGATAGCCCAGCGTGGGCATCAGGGCCTGAAACCCGCCGAACCACGCGCCCACCGTCAGGTAGTGTTTCCACCCCAGCTTCTGCACGGACAACCCCTTGCAGATGGCCACCGCAAAGGCGTCCATAGACAGGCCCACTGCGATCAGCACCAGTTCCATAAAACTCATTGTTATTTCCCTCACTGCCGGGCCGGAGCGCTGTGAAGCCCCAGCTATAGTATTTTTTAATTATCTCATAACCACCCGGCTATGTCAATGCTCCTGTCTGTGTTTACACGCCGGGAAAAGTATGCTATAGTAGCCCCAGATCCACAGAAAGGAGTCCCCTCCCATGCTCTCTCGTGATGAATCGGACCAGCGCCTGCTGCAAGTCATCGATGCCCACCTGGCCGCCGGCCGCCCCCTCACCCTGGCCATAGACGGCTGCTGCGCCGCCGGAAAAACCACCCTGGCCCGACAGCTGCACGAGAAATACGGCTGCCCGGTTTTCCACGCGGACGACTATTTTTTGCAGCCACACCAGCGCACGGCCCAGCGTCTCGCCCAGCCCGGCGGCAATATGGATCGGGAGCGGCTCTTGCAGGAGGTGCTCCTCCCCCTGTCCCGTGGAGAGGACGTTCTTTTCCGACGGTTCGACTGCGGCACTATGACGCTCCAGCCGCCGGTCCGCGTGCCCTATGCCCCCCTGCAGGTGGTGGAGGGCACCTACTGTATGCACCCCGATCTGGCTCCCTACTATCAGTATTCCGTGTTTTTGTCCATCTCCCCCGCCGAGCAGCGCCGCCGCATCCTGCACCGCTGCACGCCGGAGCGGGCACGGCAGTTTTTTGACCGCTGGATCCCCCTGGAGCAGCTTTACTTTCAGCAGCTTCACCCCGCGCAGCATTGCAATCTGGTCTGGGAGGTATGACCGGCGGCCCATCTGCTCCCCCTGAATCCTGCGAATAAATAAGATGACCCGCTCACCGGTACAAAGCACCGGTGAGCGGGTCCGTTTCTTTTATATGTCTTATGCAGTGGAAACGGGAAAAGCTATTATTTCACCATACCCTGGAGCGTGACATTTTCCTTGCCGTTTACAGTCTTAGCCCTGTAAGCCTTGATGGACTGTGTGGAATAAAGCTTCATGTCCGCTGCGCCCTCGGGCTTATCCGCATCCGTGGCGACCCTGCCGTCAAAAACATTGCTGCCCTCGAAGGTCAACGCAGCATTCTTTTCCATGCTGAGATCGATCCCTTCGATGTTCGACGTGGTAATGGCGTTGAAGGTGCAATCCTTCACCGTAACAGTTCCAGTATTATAATAACCGCCCTCAATAAAGGAGTCGTTCGTCAGCTGAGCACCGGCGGGGTATCGGTGAACCACGCGAAGGTGGTATATTTGCGATAAAGGTAAGGAAGGGTGTGTGAGGGAAACCCAAGAGGGGTGTCCCTCGCCATTGAAATCAGTAGTTTTTAAAACTTTTTCAAAGTTTCAAAAACTTAGTCAGCGGGGCGAAAAGACTTTTTCGACACGCTGACAAAAAGGAGATGCGTACGCATCTCCTTTTTGCATAAAATCCTTATTGTCCTCGGAAGAACATGACTCTGTCCTCGTTGTCCTCCTCATCTTCCACTATATCGGGCTCGTCGTTTTCATCGGGCGTATCTGGTTCCACCGGAGCATCCGGTGTATCGGGTACCACCGGGTCATCTGCCGGGTCATCCGGCACAACATTCGAATCATCCGGGGTGGGCACCGTCCCTCCATGCACCGGGCATTCGCCGCTGGAGAGCACCGACAGCAGGTACATATTGTCCGATGCCTTGATATTGAACACCGATTCTCTGGGATAATCCAGCGCCGCTACCTGCATCACCGAGGAGCTCGGGCAGCTGGAGGTCGCCAGATGCTTGCCATCCTTGCAGTAGGACACCATCTTGTGCACATTGCAGCTCTGGGTGGGGGCCGTATCCGCCGCCACCTTCACCGTGCGCACCCGGCTGCCCCGGAAATCTGCCGAGCAGGCCTCCGTGGCCAGCAGGCCGCTGTCCGCGCAGACGGTCACATCCTTCAGCCCGTCACAGCTGTGGAACCCCACATCCTCCAGTCCCTCATGGATCTGGCTCATAACGTCCCTCCACAGGGCAGCGCAGGGGTTGCCGCCGGCATAGACTACCTCGTTGGACTTGTAGCCGCACCAGACCGCCGCGCAGTAATAGGGGGAGAATCCCACAAAGTAGCGGTCTCTGGCGTCGTCCGTCGTACCGGTCTTGCCGCCGATGCTCATGCCGGAAAACCGCGCCTCCGTGCCGGTGCCGCTGGTGATAACATCCTGCAGCATACTCCGCATCAGATAGGCGGTGGTATTCTTCATGGCTGTGTTGGAAATGCTCCCGTTGTCAATAATGACCTTACCCTCGGAGTCCTCCACCTTCACATAGGTTCTGGGCTTGGTGTAAACGCCGTCGTTGACAAATGCGCCGAACGCAGCCGCCATCTCCTCCGTGGTCACGCCGTTGGAGAAGCCGCCCAGGGCCATGTTGCCCACCTGCTGGGAATCCGTATCCGTCAGCGTGGTAAAGCCCAGCTTGTCCCGCATAAACTGATAGGAATTGTAAGTCCCATACTGCATATTCACCCGCACCGCACAGGTATTCAGCGATCGGACGATGGCATCCCGCACATCGGTCAGGCCGCCGTAGCGTCCGTTGGAGTTCTTGGGCCAGGCACTGTCGTTGAGCTCAATGGGGTAGTCGTCGATGATCGAGGCCGCCGTGATGGTCCCGTTGTCCAGTGCCGGCGCATAGGTGCTGATGGGCTTGACAGACGAACCGCAGGGCCGCGTCTCCGTGGCCCAGTTCCAGGCCCGATCCGCCGTTTTCGTGCCGGTGCCGCCCACCATGGCCACCACATCTCCCGTGTAGGGATCCACAATGGTCATAGCCGCCTGCAGCGGCTGGTCATAGGAGTCCGTCTGGTTCTGGTAGTCCGTCTTTTCAAAGACATTCTCCGCGATCTTCTGGTACTTGGTGTTCTGGGTGGTATAAATCTTGTACCCGCCGCTGTACACCATACCCACGGCACGCTCATAGGCGCTGATGACGTTGCCCTCGCTGTCGGGCTTGCTGTCCTTCAGGTCGTAAATCTCCACGAATTTCTTGGCCACGTCCTGAATGACCTGGTCGGTAAAGTAGGAGTTGTTGGCCTTGACCACCGGCTCCTCGGTCTCCTCCTGCTGCGCCGGTGCCTCATAACCCTCCACCAGCTCGCCCAGGCAGGTATATCCGTTGGTAAAGGTCACCTTTTCGTTGCAGGCGGCCTCGTAGGTCTCCTTTTCCTGGATCATTCCCTGCTTGTACATCTGCTCCAGCACCAGCAGCTGCCGCTCCCGGTTGTTTGCCAGGGTCCAGTCGCTGATCAGCGGGTCATACATGGACGGGTTGTTGGTGATAGCGATGAGACTGGCGCACTCGGCCAGGGTCAGATCCTTGGTGTCCTTGCCGAAATACAGACGGGATGCCGTCTGCGCGCCGTAGCAGGACTCGCCGAAATACACGGTGTTGAGATAAGTGTTGAGTATCTCATCCTTGTCGTACTTTTTCTCCAGCTGCAGCGCCCGGTATATCTCCGTCACCTTGCGCTTGACGGTGGTCTCGTTGTTGCCGGTGATGTTCTTGATCAGCTGCTGGGTGATGGTAGAGCCACCCTGCACGCCGCCGCCCGTGACGGTGCTGAACACCGCCCGGATGGTGCCCCGCCAGTCCACACCGCTGTGCTTATAAAAGCGCTTGTCCTCAATGGCCACGGCGGCCTTGCGCAGGTTATCGGGGATCTGGTCGGCGGTAAGGAGGATGCGGTTCTCCCCGTCATACAGGGTCCCATACATGCTCCATTCGCCTGTGGAGCTGTCCTTGGCGTACATCTCCGTAGCCAGGGACATGTCGTAGGCGGATAGGTTTACCTCCACCTTGTTTTTCATGGTCCTGTTGATATAGATGGAGAAGATAATGGCGAAAAACACCATTGTCAGCAGGATCACGGCAAAAACCGTGCCGACGATCAGGCCCACCTTGCGCCGCCTGGCCTGCACCTCCCGGGGGCTGCGGCCGGCAGCCTTGCGCTGTCTGTCCTCCTCCGCCCTGCGCAGCTTGGTTTTTATACTCTCGGCGCTCTGCTTCAGCTCGTTTTTAAGGCCTTGTTCCTTGTGCTTGCCTTCGCTCATAACGGGGCACCTTCCTTTCCTTTGGATTTCTGTATTTCATACCGGGCCCTGTCTGGACCCACTAAAAACCCATTATGAAATCTATTTTACCATACCTGTCAACCTGAAAAAGAGAACTTTTCTTTTATATTCATGCATCATTTACCATTATTTTATATGATTTCTTCACTTTTCTTTGATAAAAAGTTTCCGTTTTCCCATTTTTTGCCGTATTCTCTCCTTGCAATCCTGCCCAGAATATTATATAGTGTCCTTGAAAACCAGTAAGGAGGTACACCCTATGAGCGACGAGTTCGGCCCCAATTTCATCACCATCACCGACGAGGACGGAAACGATATCGAACTGGAGTATGTGGATGCTCTGGAACATAACGGCATCACCTACATGGCCTTTTTCCCCACGGCGGACACCGAGGAGGAGGCAGAGAGTGCCCAGGACTTCGGCCTGGTGATCCTCAAGTCCGTCATGGAAAACGGGGAGGAGTTTCTGGCCACGCCCGATACCGACGAGGAGCTGAACGAGGTCTTTGACCTCTTCACCCAGCAGCTTTTGGAGGATGAGGAGGAAAATTCCTGATCCCGCCCCCGAAAAACTCTTTTCTTTCCCCCGTTTATCTGCTATAATAGTCCCACCGGGGCATCCCGGTGCCGATCCCGTCCGGCGGGCAGCAGTCTGTTTATCCTCACATTTTGTTATAGGGGATGTCGGATCAATATGTGAACCGCAGGCCTCCCGGCTGCCTTCTGCGGCTGGAAGTTGGAAGCAACGAAGCATGTTGGAGACAACCCACCTGCTGATCCGGTGCAGGTTATAACTTGGCTGCTGCCCGGCGGACGGGATCATTTTTTGGTCTTAAATAGCATCTTTGCCCGTTTTTTCGGCAGAGATGCTTTTTTCTCTTGCATAAACGCCGCAAAACAAGTATAATAAGCGGGAATGTAACCTGCATTACGATACCAAATGAGAGGAATGAACCATTCATGAGTGCATCCAGAGAAAAGAAAAATCGCCAGGCCTTCAACGCCAGCGGCGCCGCCGATCCCAAGGCTGTCCGTGCCGCGGAGGAAAAGGCCAAGCAGCGCAAATCCAGCATTCTCTACGGCTCCATCGCCGTGGTTTTCGTGATCGTGGCCGTCCTGGTCCTTTTATGGAACTCCAATGTGATTCAGCGCGGGAAGACTGCCCTCACCGTGGGAGACGAAACCTATACCGCCGCCCAGGTGCAATATTTCTACCACGCCGCCTATAACGAGGTCCGCAGCTCCAACTATTTCTCTTATATGGGCCTGGACACCAAAAAGTCTCTCAGCAGCCAGACCCTGTCCGACACGGCCAAGGCCCTTCTGGGCGTCACCGGGAAGGACAGCATCACCTGGGATAAATACCTGATGGATAAGGCCCAGTCCAATATCAAGTCCAACCAGTCCCTGCTGGCCGCCGCCAAAAAGGAGAACTTCACCTGGACGGATGCGATGCAGTCTGACTATGACAAGCTCATCAGCACCGTCAAGTCCTCTGCCAAGACCGCAGGCTACAGCTATAAGAATTATGTCAAGGCCATGTACGGTACCCTGGTGACCACCGGCCTTTTCGAGGACATGGCCAAGGATTCCACCCTGGTCACCGCCTTCCAGAACGACTATCTGAATAAGCTCAGCTACACCGACGAGGAAATCGCGAAGTACTATCAGGATAACAAGTCCACCTTTGATGTGGCCGCTTACGATTATATCCGCTTCTCCGGCGCCACCTCCGCCACCAAGGATGAAAACGGCAACACCGTAGATGCCACCCAGGAGCAGATGGATGCCGCCATTGCCGCCGCCAAGAGCGGCGCCGAGGCCGCTCTGGCCCGGCTGCAGAGCGGCGAGGATCTGGAGACCATCGCCAAGGATTATGACATCGCCTCCTACTCCTCCGTGACCGACGGCTCCAAAAGCGGCGACACCCTTTCCGCCTGGGCCTTTGATGCGTCCCGCACCGCCAATGACAGCGCCGTGCTCAACGACGGCACCAACTATTATGTGGCCCTGTTCCACAGCATCGGCCGCCAGGAGTATAACACCGTCAACGTCCGCCACATTCTCATCCGGGTGGATTCCTCCTCTCTGGACTCCAAGTCCGACACCTATAAAGCTGACCTGGAAAAGCTGAAGAGCGAGAAGAAGGCCGAGGCCGAGAAGATCTATCAGGAGTGGAAGGACGGCGCCGCCACCGAGGATTCCTTCGCCGCCCTGGCTGACAAGTATTCCGCCGATTCCCCGGAGGGTGGTCTGTATAAGCAGGTCTACAAGGGCCAGATGGTCACCGCCTTCAACGACTGGTGCTTCGATTCCGCCCGCAAGGCCGGTGATACCGACATCGTGGAAACCAGCTACGGCTACCACATCATGTACTTCATCGGGCAGGATCTCCCCTATTGGCAGGTTCGCGTCACCAACACGATGAAGAACAACGCTTTCAATGAGTGGACCAAATCCCTCCAGCAGGACTACACCGTCACCGAGGGCTCCGGCATGAAGTATGTTGCCTGAGCCGTCCCAAAATTACAGCCAGCAGGGCCGGCGAGAGTAACTCGCCGGCCCTGTTTTTAGAGGAGAATCACCATGCAAGATATTTTTCTGCGCACCCGCATGATCCTGGGTGACGATGCCATGGACCGTCTTTCCCGTAGCCATGTGGCCGTGTTCGGTCTGGGCGGTGTAGGCAGCTACGCCGCAGAGACTCTGGCCCGCTCCGGTGTGGGGGAGCTGACCCTGGTGGATCGGGATACCGTCAGTCCCTCCAATATCAACCGCCAGCTCTGCGCCCTCCACTCCACCGTGGGCCAGCTGAAGGCGGAGGTCATCGCCCGGCGCTGCCTGGATATCAACCCCTCCATCCGGGTGCACCCCCTCTGCAAGACCTACGACGCCGCCCACCGGGAGGAGTTTTTTGCCGCGTCCTATGACTTCATCATCGATGCCATCGACCTGGTCTCCTGCAAGCTGGATCTGATCGAACAGGCCCGGACCCGGCACATCCCCATCGTCAGCGCCCTGGGCACCGGCAACAAGCTGGATCCCTCCCGTCTGTGCATTTCGGACATCTCCAAGACCTATGGCTGTCCTCTGGCCCGGGTCATGCGCAAGGAGCTGAAGAATCGGGGCATCCGCCGCCTGCCGGTGGTGTTCAGCCCCGAGGAACCCGCCTCCACCCGGCAGCTGGACACTCCCGATCCTGGTCGGCGCAGCGTACCCGCCAGCGTTGCCTGGGTGCCCTCCTGCGCAGGGTTGATGCTGGGTGGCTATGTGGTGCAGGAGCTTTGTAAAGAGGAGGAATGCCAATGATACTCTTAGGTGCGGCCGTCAACAGCGCCGCCGTGGCCGCAGGCGGCCTGGCGGGCCTGTTCATCGGCAAGCTGCTGCCGGACCGGCTGCAAAAGGCCCTTATGAGCGCCCTGGCTCTGGTGGTCATCGGCATCGCCATTCCGGGGATCGGCCAGTCCCAGAAGCCTCTGGTGCCCATTCTTTCCATGGTGCTGGGCACTATCATCGGCGAGCTGCTGGATCTGGATCGCGCCGTGATCCGTCTGGGGGACTGGCTGCAGCGGAAAACCGGCGGAAAGGGCCGTTTTACCGACGGTTTTGTCAACGCTACCATGGTCTTTGTGGTGGGCGCCATGTCCATCATGGGCGGGCTCAACAGCGGCCTGACCGGGGACCACACAGTCCTGTTTTCCAAGTCGGTCATCGACTGCATCTCCGCTCTGGTCTTTGCCTCCACCCTGGGCATCGGCGTGGTCTGTACGGCGGTGCCGGTCTTTCTGTGGGAGGGGCTCATCGCCGTGCTGGCCTCCCTTCTCTCCCCGCTGCTGGGAGCGGAGGTCATCGCGGAGATCAACGCCGTCGGTTCCCTGCTCCTGGCGGCCATGGGCCTGAACATGCTGGACATCACCAAGATCCGGCTGATGAACATGGTGCCCGCCATCTTCTTCCCCCTGCTTCTGTGCCGATTCCTATAAAAAACGAGGGAGCGCCCGCCGGGCGGCTCCCTCGTTTTTTCCTTATTTCATGCGCTTTTCCGGCCATAAAGCAGATACAGAATACAGCCCAGGGCACAGCCGCCCACCAGATTTCCCAGGGTCACCGGCAGCAAATTCTGCACCAGGCTCAGCCAGCTCAGTTCACCGTTTTTGCAGAGAAAAATGCCCGCCGGGATGTAATACATATTGGCCACGCTGTGCTCAAAGCCGCAGAGGACAAAGATGAAGATCGGGCCGTACAGGGAGATCACTTTGCCCCCGGCGGAAGCGGCGCAAAAGGCCATCCAGACGGCCAGGCACACCAGGAAGTTGCACAGCACGCTCCGCAGAAACGCCACTGCAAAGGGCAGCGCCGCCTTGGCCTCAGCGGCACTGAGAACTGCAGCAGATATGCCATCCAGCAGGCCGCTTTGCACTACCAACCAGGCTACCAACACACTACCAAACAGATTGCCCAAATAGACCACAACCCAGCCGCGCAGCATCCGTCCTGCCGTGATCTCCCGCCGCAGCAGCGACATGAGAAACAGGCAGTTGCCGGTGAACAGTTCGCTCCCGGCCAAAAGCACCATGGTCAGGCCCATGGGGAAGATGGCGGCGGAGGCGATTTTTCCCGCCAGGGCTCCGCCGATGGAGGCCGCCACCCCGGCAAAGGCGATAAACATCCCCGCCAGCGTCCCCAGAAGCAGCAGCCGGGGGACACTCTGTCTCACTCGTTTCTCCGCGGCAGCGCAATAGTCCGCTGCCGCCTGGGCAAATGTCTTCAGCATTCCATTCCTCCGTTCCCGCAGCTGTGGCTGCGGCTCTTTTTTTCATTATACCAGAGGGGGCAGTCTGTTGCAATTCCCGATTTCCCATTGTATAATGAGGAAAAAAGGAGGGCAAGTGTATGCTGTATGGATTTATCGGCACGGGCAGCATGGGCGGTGTGCTGGCCCAATGCTGCGCCAAGGTCGTGGAACCGGAACATATTCTCTTATCAAACCGCACCCGGGCCAAGGCCATGGCCCTGGCCGAAAAGCTGGGGGCCCAGTGCTCCGACAACGAGACCATTGCCGCAAAATGCGATGTGGTCTTCCTGGGTGTGAAGCCCCAGATGATGGAGGACATGCTGCGCCCGCTCCAGCCGGTGCTGGCCGGGAGGAAGGAGCCGTTTCTGCTGGTCTCCATGGCCGCGGGACTGACGGTGGAGGCTATCCGGAAAATGGCCGGGGACGCGTATCCCGTCCTGCGCATCATGCCTAACACCGCCTGCGCCGTGGGAGAGGGTATGACCCTCTACACCTGCTCCGATGGGGTGACAGAGGAGCAGAAGCAAGCGGTGCTGCAGGCTCTGTCCGCCTCCGGACTGACCGAGGAGATCAGCGAAGGCCTGCTGGATGCAGGCAGCGCCGTTGCCGGGTGCGGCGGCGCCTTCGCCTGCCTGTTTCTGGAGGGGCTGGCGGACGGCGGCGTGCTGTGTGGGCTGCCCCGGTCCAAGGCCCAGCGCATGGCGGCGCAGATGCTCCTGGGCAGCGCCAAGCTGGCACTGGAGGGCGGTGAGCACACCGGTGCGATGAAGGACACCATCTGCTCGCCCGGCGGCACTACCATCGCCGGGGTACGGAAGCTGGAATCCATGGCCTTCCGCTCCGCCGCTATGGAGGCGGTAATCGCCGCCTGGGAGCGGACCCAGGCGCTGAAAAAAGAGCTGTAATGAGCGGCTTTTGCCCAGCGAGAAATTAAAACAGGCAAGAGGCC
>ERZ1106963.935-NODE-935-length-38921-cov-14.112643_pt1 | contig 38921 bp, 36 predicted proteins | sample MGYA00403681_ERZ1106963 | MGnify/ENA primary metagenome ERZ1106963 (study PRJEB35170, sample SAMEA104062407) | human gut metagenome | biome: human gut; feature: human-associated habitat; material: faeces | place: Denmark | collected 2012-05-03 ...
TGCTGTCATAAGTAAACTGATAATATCAAATTTATCCTTTTTTATATAAAACAATGTTGGCAAAATAACGATACATAGAAATGTAAGTGTGTTGATTATAAAAAACAAAGCAATTCCACTTGCCCACGTTGAACCGCTAAGAGTATCTAACACCTTTGAAAATACATATCTATACATAAGAGCAAACAAAATACTTAACAAGTATATCGTTATGTCAAGTGCAAGAATTTTAAAATAATTATATACCTTTTTCAAAATTATCATCCCCTTGATATAACGTAATAACTAATTTGTAAATGTGGATCTGATATGTAATCTGTTCCTTTGAGTACATCATTATCAGTACTGTATCTAATAAAATCCCATTTTACATCTTTATATTTGCAAGAATAGACCACATTATTGTTAGATTTGTACTTCATAATTATATTATATCACAAGGGGGCTATATATTGCAATAGATTTTAGACTTTTAAATAAAAATAACGTCGCCTTATAGTACCCGTCAAATTCTCCGCATCTACCCCACCGATGTCTAAAGAAGTATAATAAACTTCAAGCAACTCCATAGAGTAAATTATCCGAACTCAAAAAGTCTATAGAGTTACTTAAACCAAATCAGATGTGGAGATAAAGATAATGAAAACAACGATCGCAACAGTAAAGAATGAACTCCGCCTGACCGAATGGTCAGCACAGAGTTAACAACAGCTTGATTTAGTTACTTTTGAAGCATTTACTATTGATTTTTCTAGATGCATAGTTATTTTTTATATGCGAAGTTTGAGTCATATATTAAAACAAAGCTACGTAAATAAGCAACTCATTATAATATAAGAAGAAAGCATTACTTCTTATATTATAAAGGAAGAAGATTTATCGTTTTAATGCAAATAATAGTTGTTTATTTTCTGTATCATGTTTATACTAAAAAAGCAATAGCTCAAATAATTTTAAAGATAAAATCAGCCGATCGCACAAACGTGCAAACATTTCATTGATAATATCGTCAGCAAATTATAAAAATAATGCAGTAGAAAGCAACAAATTTTCATTTGTATAAACATAAAGCTATAATAAGTAAGCAAATAAATATAAAAGAAGAATAAGCTACTCATTATAATAATATAAGAAGAAAGCACCACTTCTTATATTACAAAGGAATAAGATTTATCGTTTTAATGCAAATAATAGTTGTTTATTTTCCATATCACGTTCGCCCTAAAAAAGCAATAGCTCAATTAATTACAAAGATAAAATCAGCCGATCGCACAAATGCGTTAGTACTTGATTGGTAATATTGCTGTAATTCTTAAAGATAATGCATTAGAAAACAACAAGTTTTTATTTATATAAACATAAAACTATAATAAGTAAGCAAATAAATAAGAAATAAGGATAAGTGGTTCAGTTTTTATTGACAAAGCACCTATAATTAGCTGCAATATAAAAAAAGATGTAATTGACTTATATGTTATATCTATCTCTTTTCTTATACTGCTCATAATAAAATAGAATAATAAGTTACTCGGTATCTTTACTTATTCAAGCTTATAACAAAGATACTATCAATAGTGAAATTCACTGTCTTTCTTATTATATAATGAGTGTTCAACTTAGATAGTTGATATTTTCCGCCAATCAGTTTGTACATTATACACGAATACGCTTGTTATTCCTTGTTGAAAACGCATAAACTTCAGATAAATTTTTATTTTATTGATAAAATGCATTGACTTTTGAAAAGAAATATGATAATATAAGGTTGTTAAAAGAAGTATAAGTTTAGTGTATCTAAGTCATTTAGATGCTCTTTTTTTGTATCAAAAAATAGAGAGCTCACATTCGTTAAAAAAAAGAATGTGGGCTCTCTTTTTGCTTTTTTGTCGTTTTTGCTAAATGTGGCAAAAAAAATCACCTCAGCAATTCCAGCAGGAAACATTTGTTGAAGTAAATTAAAACAATAAAAAAATCGGAACATGCTCAACGATACTAACAAGGAAATACTTGTTTAAAAAGTCCATCATTGCATTCCTGATTTTCGGAAACGCAAAAAAACAGTTTTGTAAAAAATATGTAGTTGAATAAACAGTTAAGACTAATAACGTCTTGTATAGCATATATGATCGTTTTTTAAAATATTGGCATATATGAAACCTATTCCATTCAAAATCTAATAAAGGTCCATCCCATAGATCTTTATTATAAATGCACTGACCCACTTTGTTATAGTTTGCATTATAAATCATACGGTTTGTAGAAGCTTTTGGCATTTTACAAATTTATTAATAAAAAAAATATAATACTCCCAAAATGGTTCCACTAATTGTTTTTTAGATCAATTAGTCTACCTGACCAGTAGCGCGAGGTTCGGCGTAAGAGAGCCACTAACACTATAAAGGTGTCCACTGAGCATGTCTTTCGAAAGACATGCGTCTTCATTTGGTGGTCGGACTATTATCCGATTCACTGGCCTTAGCGTGCTGCTAAATAACACCTTTATACTGTTAGTATCAACTGCACTTGACCCCACCCACACACAAAGCAAGAACCATAAAAAGGAGTATTACGATGAATAAATTCAAAAGAATAAAGAGAATAATTGATGGTAAAATTATTGAGATAGAAATTGGTCATAATACGTTGCAGTACGTCCTAACAAAAAGATTAACAGGAATGCGTTTCTTTGGTACAAAGAAACATAAACTAAAAATCAAAAATAGTATCAAGAGAGCCAGAATTAAGAATTTAAAAGACAAAGGTTTCTCAGATGAAGAAATTGAAAAGTTTTTAGATGAAATAGTCATTTATAAATGGAGGATATTTACAGAAAGCAGCTTTAATAGATATATTAAAGTAATAAAACAATTTTGTAAATATCTTAAAGAAAAGTTTCAGACAAGTCACCTAACAATGTTCGAGGCTGAAAAATATATACAGGAGTACATTGATGTACGAGAAGCTAGGGGGTTGTCCGCTGATACTCTCAACACTGATCTTTCTGCACTTTGCAAAGTTTTCGGCAGAAGAACAATTGAATTTAGACACCCTCCACGCCATGGAGCTCATTTAAAGAATGATCCGACAAAATACAATACTGAAACGGGTGAAACAACTCGTGATGTTGGAGTGACCACAGGCTTACGACGCCGTGAGCTTGCTCACTTAAAAGTCGATGATATTAAATTCATTGACAGCGAAACTGTCCACATTTTTAGTATTGGAAAGGGCGGCAAACATAATCGCACAGTGTTGAAAGGAATTGTCGCAGTGGCAAAGCTAAAAGAATATATTAGTTGTGCAGAGAAAATGAATAATGATTTTTTGTTGACAAAGGCAGAAGCTCACGTCCCAGATGGACTCCACTATTGCAGGGCAATGTGCGCTCAGAATACATACTATGCCGTTTTGCGGGAAATGGAAAATGATCCCGCAAAGCGTGCAGAATACATTCAGAAAATCAAGGACGAGTTTAAACGCTGCGGTAGAAAACTCAAAGAGAATCTCGACAAACCTTATCGACTTCGAGGATATAACAGAGAAGCAGCATTATCAATCGGCAAGCCAATTGTCTACGATCGAGTAGCAGCAATGTATGTGAGCTTGTTCATACTCCACCACTTCCGTACGAACACCACTATTTCACATTATTTAGTGAAATAGTAAGTCCAGCCAAGCTTATCAACATAAAACGGGTGGCTTGGTGTTGCTGAAATTGTTTCGCCATTTTCTTGTTCAATAAGCCCTGTTACGTATACAAAATAAGTTATATCATCTCTAGAATATGAGTAAACATATTATTGTTGATTTTAAATTTAAATAATAATGCCATTTCCCATTTTCCAAAACTTCAATTCTTCATCTGTTAAATGCTCCATATCAAATTCACTTAACATATAATAATATCCATTGTTAAATTTATCCAGATAACCAATATTCGAGTTTTTGATTAGCTCTATTGCCTTTGAGTTTATATCATCAGAACAATAAATTCTCCAAAATATGAAATCATAATTGTTTTTTCCCCTTCTTACTTCTTTTGATATTAATCTAAACTCATCTGTATTTACAAAAGCGTAATCAGGTTGGCTTTTTAATATCATTTCTTTAAACAACTTATCATATTTTTTTATGTTTTCCTTGTCACTCATGTTAATGCTTGACGGTAATTCAACTTTTAGAACAAAATACCCATTAATTAAAAACATATTGTTAAGAATATAACCACATGAAACATCTTCATTTTGAGATGAAAAAAGGCATACTGCATATTTCGACTTAAAATGTTTTTGAAGTTTTTCTGGAACATTAATGTATTCTTCCGCCTTATTTTTAGACCAAGCAGTGTAATAATGTGGATATATTTCTGAATATTCCAGCTTAACATATTCGAGCATTTCACAAACTACTTCAAATACTTGAAAATCATTATTTTTAGATATTGGAATATAAAAATTTAAATTATAGTTCATTTTCCCCTCGCTTATGGCTTGAATATAACGGCAATATTGTCGTAACCTTGCAAAATATTTGAGATTGCATTATAACTCTTTTCTGATTGTACATACCATTCAATGGCAGTACCATCCGCAGCAATTGTCTGCCTTGAAGCTTGATCCAATAAAGAGTCCTTGCCTTTAAACCAAGAATAAAACTTACCATCTTTATTCACAAAATTATCATAATTGCCTTTAGCCTCTATTAACGTGCCATTTCTATAGCCATCAAATTTCACTCCATTTTGAACCCATGCCTTACCAGATTTCCCAGTAATCTTTTCTTGATAAGTTCGAGAATTTTCACTCATACTTTCATTTACTTCTTCCCATTTTCCACACCCATTATGAACAAAAACCCCATTTTCACCCACAAAGTAAGTATGAAAATCTTCAACCTCAAAGTTATAAACCTTGATAGGTGATTCGAGAATTTCGTGCTGAACCCATTCAACTGTTACAAGTTCACCATTTGAAAGTACAAGAACATCTCCGGCTCTGAGACTTCTTGCTAAAGTCCAACCAAGTTTATCAACATAAAACGGGTGTGTCGGCGTTGCAGAAATAGTTTCGCCGTTTACACCAATATGAATAAGCTCGTCTGTTTCATTGATATAGGTTTCAGTAACCGTTTTAACTGCTACTTCACCTGTTGTTTCGTCCTCCGAAAGAACCTTATCGCCGACTTCGATTTCTTCAATCGGTTCTTGTCCGTCCTCAGTAGTTACAAGTGTACCGGCAACAAAGCAATAAGATGTGCCAAAGTCCTTTGCAGAACCCCACATTGACGTTCCTGTCATTGCAACTTTAAATAAGTCGCCCTTTATCTCTTCCCAGGTGAAACTTGCATCTCCACTTATGTATTTATCAGCCGTTTTTCCCAATTCATATGAGCCGATCATAAGATTTCCTGCTGATCCTGTTTTATGGAATGCAGTTACAAGTTTACATGACTTTCCTGTTTTCGCAAACACGCCTAATGCGTCGCCCGCTCCTGGCAATGCTGACACAAGGCTGCAAGCTGCGTTGTAATAATCTCCCTCTTGGGCATACCAAGCAGCGTTGATTCCATCAAATACAAATCCAATACCCGGAAGCATTCCAAGCAGATCAAGAATATCATGCCCCGTAATTCCGTCAAGCCAGTTAAGGAACGGACTAAGTCCAAATGGGTCATTAAGGCTTATCGGGTTGCCGTTGACATATGCGTATCTGTTCAAAGTCGGGGTATTGACGATTGAACCCGTCATTACGTCCTGATTGATAAAACGCTTGATCTCGGGGTTGTAATACCTCGCCCTCATGTAGTACAGACCGTTATCGTCTGTGGATACTCCTATTCACCGGTTAAATACGGATTTATTCTGGATGTATTTCTGTACGATTAATTTTCGAATTAAAACTCGTACAGAAATATCCGAAAAAACAAATTAATGATCTATTAGACATTATACAAATATATAATTGTTATTAGTTCGTGAATTTTTGTATCACCTCAACTTTTATGTTATCAAAGCAATAAACACTATTCTCACAAAATTGCTTATAAACCCTTAACCAATAATTATACTTAGGATAGCTCCCGTCTTGCTTTGGCAACAGTTCTTGAATAACTTCTATATTTTCTGCTCTATAAAGCAGATCTATAAATTTGCAAAACATAGTTAATAATTGCTCGTGAGATAAATTATTTAATTTACCCTCATAAACAATATTTCCATATACATCGCTGATTGTGTAATTATTCTTTTCGTTGTCATCAATAAACATTATTTCACTATTTCGAAAAAATATAGATGTTTGACATTTAAGAAAACTAATATAAAACTCCTGCTTTTCACCATCGAAAGTAATATATTCAAAGTCTTTCTTACAGTTTTCAGTTACATAATTATCATCAACAATATATTTGCAGTCAACGTTATAATCCAATTTATCTATTATGAATTTTTGGATTTCACTATTAGAAAAATCCATACACCATTTTTTGTCTTTCATTATTGAAAATCCACCCCATTCATAAATTGATTTTTACTATAAATACTTTGACAATTTACACACACAGGCACTGTATTACCTGTTCTGGGACGTATAGCACTTGTCATAACAATACTGGATTTATTACCGCCTAACTGTTGAACAGCTAAATCCTCTGCGCATATAGGTTTTCCATTTACAGTTTGTCCTCCATATCTCTTAGAACTTTTTACTCCAACCGCCACATTACCAGTATCCAGATCCACAGCTCCAACAACTGTAGTTATGTCATTTCTTTTGGTATTACTCCATGTATCTATTTCTTTTAATTTAGCATCCCTTGCCTCGATTGCTTTTGAGGTTCCTACATTATACCAGTAATCATCATATCTTGCAGCATCCTCAGGAGACATCATATCCCTGAAGCCAACTTCATCCCCACACCCATTATGAACAAAAACACCATTTTCGCCCACAAAGTAAGTATGGAAATCCTCAACCTCAAAGTTATAAACATTGATAGGCGATTCAAGTATTTCGTGCTGAACCCATTCAACTGTAACAAGTTCGCCATTGCTGAGAACAAGCACATCGCCTGCACGAAGTGAACGTGCTAAAGTCCAACCAAGTTATTGATAGCAATTATTTTTACAATCCTAATTATACTATAAAATCTGTAAAAAATCAATAACCGAATACAGAAAAAGCAGACGTGGCAAAACGTCTGCTCAGCTATTTGGAGCAAGCAACGGGAATCGAACCCGCATCCCAAGCTTGGGAAGCTTGTATACTGACCATTGTACTATGCTTGCAAAAAGGCAATACTAAAATATATTGCCTTAGAGCAAAGCCCATTCACCACGGACTTTGCTCATTTTTGTATTTTTTATCGTATCTCATCTTTAAACGCCAAGATGTGAACCCCACGCAAGCCCCAAGCGTATTGTTGAAAACATCATCAAATTCACAAAGCCCTCTGCCTGTGATATACTGCGTTATCTCAATACCTGCCGAAAAGGCAAGGGACATGAGAAAAACTTTTTTGAACTTTGTGATACCGCAAAGATATGGGAGCAGAACACCAAAGGGGATAAACATTGCAATGTTTCCGAAAATCTGTACCAGCCAAAAATCCCGCAGATACTTGACGCTTATGTTCTCCAAAAGGTTTCGCACCTCCCAGAAAGGCATAAGCTCCGCCTGACGTTCTCCCCACTGTCTGTCTAAAAGTGTGAGCCAGAGGACGGCAAAGATGTACACTGCAAACAGCGATGTAAGTATTTTTCTCTTTTTACTCCACCGTAACGCTCTTTGCAAGATTTCTCGGCTTATCAACGTCATAGCCCTTTCCTACTGATACATAATATGACAAAAGCTGAAGCGGTACTACTGAAAGGCTTGCCGCAAAAAGGTTATCTATCCTTGGAGTGTAAACTGTGAAGTCAGCAACGTCCTCCATAGCATAGTTTCCATAGGTAGTAAGTCCGAAAAGCTTTGCTCCACGGCTCTTTACCTCGACCATATTGCTTATGGTCTTTTCATAAAGTGCAGACTGTGTTACCACGCTGAAAACGACAGTTCCGTCCTCGATAAGGCTGATAGGGCCATGCTTAAGCTCGCCTGCCGCATATGCTTCGGAATGGATATAGCTTATTTCTTTGAGTTTAAGGCTTCCCTCCATGCCTACTGCATAGTCGATACCTCTGCCGATAAAGAATGCGTCCTTTATGTTCACTACCTTTGAAGCAAACCACTGCAAGCGCTCCTTATCCTCGAGAATTTTCTCTATCTTTTCAGGGATAGTATTGATCTCCTCAACGAGCTGAGCAAATCTTTCGTCGGATATCTCCTCTCTTGCTTTTGCAAACTGCATTGCAAGGAGATATGCGGCAACGAGCTGACAGCTATAGGCTTTAGTTGTTGCGACGGATATCTCAGGGCCTGCGAGGGTATAGAAGACATTATCGGCTTCTCTTGCAATTGATGAGCCAACAACGTTTACGATACCGAGAGTTTTTACTCCTTTATCCTTACAAAGTCTTAATGCTGCAAGGCTGTCGGCAGTTTCGCCCGACTGGCTTATGATGATAGCGAGGCTATTTTTTGCAAGCTTCATTTGTCTGTATCTGAACTCAGAAGCAAGCTCCACACGGACGGAGAGTGAAGTCAGCTCTTCGATAACATACTGAGCCACCATACCCACATGGTAGGCAGAACCGCAGGCAACGATATACACCTGCTGGATATTTTTCATATCCTCGTCAGAAAGTCCGACGCTTTCAAAGCTTATATTTCCATCTGTAAGGACAGAATTGATAGTATCCTTTATCACCTTTGGCTGTTCGTGTATTTCTTTGAGCATAAAATGCTCATATCCGCTTTTTTCTGCAGCTTCTGCGTCCCACTCGATAGTTTTCATTTCTTTCTGTATTTCTTCGCCATCGAGGTTGTAGAAAGTAACTGCGCCCTTTGTAAGTTTTGCAAGCTCCATATTGCCTATATAGTAGACATTTCTTGTATACTTAAGAATTGCAGGAACGTCAGAAGCGAGGTAGCTTTCGCCGCCTGTAACGCCTATTATCATAGGGCTGTCTTTTCTTGCGGCATATATCTCACCGGGATAGTCCTTGAACATAACAGCGAGGGCATAAGAGCCACGGATACGGACGAGGGCGTGATTAAGAGCGTCAACAGGAGTACCCAGGTACTTTTTGTAATAATAGTCGATAAGCTTTACGGCAACCTCTGTATCAGTTTCAGACTTAAAGGTATATCCTTTTTTGATAAGCTTTTCACGAAGTTCCTGATAGTTTTCGATAATACCGTTATGTACGGCGATAACATTTTCATCGTCGCTGCAATGAGGGTGGGCGTTTACAGTTGACGGCTCGCCATGGGTAGCCCAACGGGTATGGCCTATACCGCAAGCACCTTTTACAGCCTTGCCGTCGTTAGTCATTTCCTTTAGGACTTTCAGCTTGCCTTTAGCCTTTACGATCTCAGGCTCTGCGTCACCGTTTCTTACAGCGATACCGGCAGAGTCATAGCCTCTATACTCCAGCTTAGACAGGCCGTCCAAGAGGATCGGGGCTGCCTCGTTATTTCCAGTAAATCCAACAATTCCGCACATAACAGTGTCTCCTTTTAATCTCTTCTAAATATATCTCTTGTATACACCTTGTCCTCAACATCATCAAGGCAAGGATCGTATCTGTTTGCGATGATAGCGTCAGACATTTCCTTGAATTTTGCAAGGTCATTCACCACAACGCTTCCGAAGAAAGTTTCTCCGTCTTTTAGCGTAGGCTCATATATGATGACTTCCGCACCTTTAGCCTTAACACGCTTCATAACACCCTGTATTGAAGACTGACGGAAGTTATCACTATTGGATTTCATTGTTAAGCGGAATACTCCAATAACGATCTTCTTCTCAAAATCTGCATTCCATTCGCTATTTGAACTATAATAGCCAGCCTTATCAAGAACTCTGTCAGCAATAAAGTCTTTTCTTGTTTTATTAGATTCAACTATAGCAGACATCATATTCTGCGGTACATCTTCATAGTTTGCAAGCAGCTGTTTTGTATCCTTTGGCAGACAATATCCACCATATCCAAAGCTTGGATTGTTATAGTGTGTACCGATTCTTGGGTCAAGGCACACACCGTCAATGATCTGCTGAGTATTAAGTCCCTTCATTTCAGCATAAGTATCAAGTTCATTGAAATATGAAACTCTGAGTGCGAGATATGTATTTGCAAAAAGTTTAACGGCCTCGGCTTCTGTAAAGCCCATAAACAGCGTATCGATATTTTCCTTTATCGCACCCTGCTGGAGAAGCTCTGCAAATGTATGAGCAGCTTTCACAAGTCTTTCGTCATTCATATCGGTACCAACGATAATTCTTGACGGATAAAGATTATCATAAAGAGCCTTTGATTCTCTCAGAAATTCAGGGCTGAATATGATATTCTCGCTACCTGTCTTTTCACGAATACTCTTTGTATATCCTACAGGGATCGTTGATTTGATGACCATAATTGCGTTTGGGTTATATTTCATGACCAGTTCGATAACAGCCTCAACTGCACTTGTATCGAAGAAATTCTTCTTACTATCGTAATTAGTTGGCGCTGCAATAACTACAAAATCGGCATCTTTATATGCTGATCCTGCATCAAGAGTTGCTGTCAGGTCAAGTTCCTTTTCTGCAAGGTATTTCTCGATATATTCATCTTGGATCGGCGACTTTCTGTTGTTGATAAGTTCTACCTTTTCAGGAATAATGTCGACTGCTGTCACTGTATTATGCTGTGCAAGCAATGTTGCAATTGACAGTCCTACGTATCCTGTTCCTGCTACTGCGATTTTCATAAAAGATCTCTCCCTTTTATATCTTATAGAAATTTTTATACCATTCAGCAAATTTTCTAAGTCCCTCTCGAAGGTTTGTACTCGGTTTGAAGCCAAAATCTGCTTCCAATGCACTGGTATCGGCATATGTTACAGGTACATCGCCTGGCTGCATTGGAACAAGCTCCTTATGTGCATCAAAATCGTAATCCTTAGGCAATACTCCTGCACGGATAAGTTCTTCACTGAGTATCTGCACAAAATCAAGAAGATTTTCAGGGTTATTGTTTCCAATGTTATATATTTTGTAAGGAGGCACAGGAAGTCCGTCCTCACCATTTTTCTTTTCAGGTGGACTCATCATGACACGCTTTACACCCTCAACTATATCATCAACATATGTAAAGTCACGCTTGCAATTTCCATAATTGAAGATCTTAATTGTTTCACCCTTTACAAGCTTATTGGTAAATCCGAAGTATGCCATATCAGGACGACCTGCGGGACCATATACTGTAAAGAACCTCAGGCCTGTTGATGGGATATTATATAGTTTACTATAGGCATGAGCCATAAGTTCGTTACTTTTCTTAGTCGCCGCATAAAGGCTTACAGGATTATCCACCTTATCATCTGTACTAAAAGGCACTTTCTTATTGCCTCCGTATACGCTTGACGAGCTTGCGTACACCAAATGCTCAACAGGATGATTTCGACAAGCTTCAAGCATGTTATAGAAACCTATGATGTTTGATTCTATATATGCATCAGGATTTGTGATGCTGTATCGAACACCTGCCTGAGCTGCAAGATTTACCACAATATCCGGCTTGTAGTCATGAAAAATGGAATCAATCAATGACTTGTCCGCAATGCTTCCCTTAATGAAAGTCCATGTGGAATCTGGGTGTTTCTCTGCACATTTCTGAATTTCAGACAGACGCCACTCTTTTATAGACACATCATAGTAGTCGTTCAAGCTGTCGATTCCGATAATTGTGAGCGGGGACTGCGTATTCAAAAGCTCTATAACCAAATTGGAACCGATAAAGCCAGCAGCTCCAGTTATAAAAATCTTTTTATTCGTTATTAATACTTTCTGCACCTGTCTATTACCTCTCTTTCAAAGGCCTCATAATAAGTCCTTCGTATCAATTTGTCTGCTGGGCTATGTTGTCATAGGACGATCTCAATATTGCTATTACTTATCAAAGAGTACAAAGTCAACAACTAAATCTAATTAAGTTTGTATTTCTCTTGATAAAACCTCTTTTTTTCATCAGGCGTCATTTGCGTTGTAAACTCCACCCGATTCTTTGCTCGCTCATAATACTCATCAATCGTTGAAATAGGTTTCGCCGGAATTCCACCAACAATAATGTTATCCTCAACATCTCGTGTTACGATTGCACCTGCTGCCACTATAACATTATTTCCAATGGTTACTCCAGGCATGATGTATGCACCCATACCAACATAAACATTATCTCCTATTTTAACGGGAGCCACTTTATCCATTCGTATGGGAGTACCCCCAGATGAAAATTTGCCTAAGCTGTTCAAAACTTTAATTCCACCATCATGGGTCACAAAATGCGTGTCCCATGCGAACAAGCAATCACTTCCGCATTCCACTAAATATGGTTCTGACCCAAACGCACCAGTTAAGCAGTTAAGTCGAGTTCCAACACCGATCTTTGCACCTTGCTTAATTAAGTATTTTCTTTTTCCTTCATATGTTGGATGTATTTTATTGACCCACAATTTCTCAAGTCTTTGCAATATACTCATTACACTATCACTTCCTTAGTTTTTCTTTTGCCACTGCAGGCTAAGAATCCGATAGACTTTTTCAACCCATTCACTGATTTCATAATCATTTTCAACTCGCATACTGGTTTCAATGATATCTGATTGCTTTGCAGTAATATTGTTTATGCTCTTGTCAAGCATTTTTGAACATAACTGAATATCTTCGGATGGAAAAAACTCAACTGTCCTATATTTTTTTGCCCACTGCACACCATCCAAATCACTTGATACTACCAATTCTCCTAAATACAAAGCTTCCAGGATTGAATAGGAAAATCCCTCAGAACGGGAACTGGAAAGAAAAATATCTGCAGCAGCATGATATTTTTCCACTTCTTGTGAAGGTGGCAGGAAAATGACCTTTGATAACGTATCATCATCAACAAACTCCCTTGCAATTTTCCGTGTACCAGCCTCACCTTGTGCCGAGCTGGTAACAAGCAACAAATGCGCATTCGGATGTTGGTGCAACAAATCCTTGAATGCCTTTAAGGCAATATCTACACCTTTCACCTGAGTATGCCATCCAAACATAAGTACCACAGGATCATTTAATCTGATGCCTAGATTACTTCTGAGTTCTTGCCTAAATGTTTCTCTTTTTGTCTTTTGAAATCTCGTCGTTACCAACGCATTGGGCAACCAGTAACTGTTTGCCTTACCCTCCATAAGTTCAAACTTCCGCAGTCTTTCTGACACAAAAATCAGTGACATATTTCTATAAAAAATTCTCTTTTTTATAGCTAAGCGGATTTTTCTCTTTAGAGTCAGTTCACTGCCAATATCTGTGTGTTTATGACAAACTACAGCCAACTGTGGGTTAATCATGCACAATATACAAGCAATATAAAAATAGGAAAAATGAGAATATACGCAATCATACCCATTTTCTTTAATGTACTGATTTAGTTCTTTCGCATCTTTTCTACTTCCTTTATTTTTGACAAAGTAAATCGGATATTTTTCTTGTATGCTTTTACACCAAATACGCTCTTTGGCTTTTATATCTAAAGCAAAACCCACTTCATTACCCTTATCAATACTATATTGGGCGAAAGCTTCCATAGATGGGATAAAATTTCCACCATACACAGAAGCATAATTTGTCAAGATCAATATTTTCACTTTTTCCCCTTCCTCTTATTAACAGCACCTGATACAAGTGATTTGCATTCTCTAAAATAAAACAATATATTTACAACAGCAATAATTAGTATCGAAATCAAAGCATATTTTATTGCCAGCATAGTCCATTCAAAGTATGTTGAAATATCAGCAGGAAAAACACCGCAAATAGTGTATATCAAAGCAAAAGCGAGAACATCGATTGCAATGTGCTTAAGGTAATAAAATAAATTCCGGTTCAAAATATTGTGTGACAAATACCATGCTAAGTATGTTGATCTATATGTCATTGCTGCAACCGTCCCTATTGCTACTCCAATTATCCCGAAGCGAAAAACAAAGGAAACAGAAACAACAACATTAATAATAGCCTCAATTATTGCGCTCGCCTGCGTCTGTTTATAATGGCCTGCTGCCATTACCATAATGTTATATGGCAAACGTAAACAATATGATGCCTGTGCCAACGTAATCAAAACAGCAAATGGAATGTTAATATAATTGGCATCTGTAATATCAGCGGTATAAACTTTAACAAACGGAATAATTAATACCAATGTACAGCCAAACGCAATTTCAATTAAAACATGAATTAGCCATTCAAACCGTTCAAAAGTACTAACCAATAATTCACGTTCTTTTTTTGCATACATATCCCCTAATAATGCCTGTAAACCACTTGTAAAAGCAGTAACCAGATTTTGTATTCCGTACACCACGTTATGATACACTGAGTATATAGATACATTTATTAGGTTGGAAAACATAGTTAAAACCGTTACGTCCGTATTAATCAGAACGACATTCGCAATATGCTGTGCTAATCCATTCCATTTCTGCTGAATTGGCTCTCCTTCAAGTTTTAGAGATAAATCTAAGTTAAAATGTCTCTTTACATACAAATTCATTCCTAATGGACGGAGTATAAAAATAGCTGCTGTAGATAACTTTACGATATGTATCGAAAAGCCCAAGCTCATCAAAATACCACATACGGCAGTATTTAAGATAAGCGTCACAATCTGTAAAACAAGTCGCACATATCCTTTCTGGTCTGCATTTAATAACATCTGATAAGATATTCCGAAAAAATACTGTGCAAAAGAGCTAATGGATATAATAAGTATAAGCGTTGCCGTGAATACCCAATCATATTGATTTGACACGAGAAACGGATAAAAAAACATTAAACCCGCAACATATACTGCTAAAATTAAAGCGATCTTTCTAAAAAAGCGATTTGACGATATTATTATTTTGCTAATTTCTGCATCATCTTTTTGAGCAAGAGGACGATATAAAGATGATTGTACGACATTACCAACACCGGCTTCTAATAATGTAATAAATCCAAGAAACTGAGTAATAGATGTAACCAACCCATTTAATTCTGATCCAAAGTATTTCATATATAACTTTGGTAGAATTATTCCACAAATTACAACCACTACCTGAAATATTAGAGAGAAGATGGTTGTTAATGCCAATGATTTTTTTCTCATACCGACTACCTCATGAAAACACTATTTTACTTGCAAAAAACAAAACAACATACATCATCGCATTGTTATAAAAATTTACAGATGCAAAATCAAAGGATATTTGCATAAAAATAAGACATATAAACAATATTATATGATAGTCTTCTGCGACTTTTTTTAGACCACGAATGATTAACTGAACAAACAGACTGTAATATAGTCCTGTTCCCAACAATCCGAATGAAACTAACATCTCAATATAGTTGTTGTGACTATATGTACCATATATTGTATTATTTGCAAAATAACCGTAGCCATTTCCAAATATCGGGCTTTGCTTAAATAGCTGCCACCCTATTTCAACCATACCTATACGCTCACCAGTCGAGCCATTCGTTTGATTTGTTTCCAATGATACAATAAAAGCATTGATCCTTCGACCTATAATACTATAAAAATAAGGGCTGTTCTTTAGTATGTATAAAATAATGCCAATCAACAAAATCGGCAAAACATATTTATACGCTCTCCATTTATATTTGAATATACTCAGCAGAATAATTGCTAATGCCATTCCCATTAGCCCCTTCTTTGAGCCGGTAAGAAGGATAAAGAGTGCGCAAATCACAAATAAAGGCCATAACTTTTTCTTCTGCTCAAATAGAATCTCATAATAGATTACTAGTGCAAAAACACTGAGATTCATTGCAACTGTATTAACATTTCCTGATGCACTCCAACCAATCCGGGCACTGCCCGCTAAAATAGTTGGTAATTCATTGATAACAATATATATGATGGATACAACAGCTCCAAATTCACAGCCCTTACAGAAAATGTCAAAAATTAAGTCCTTGTCTCTAAACGGAGCATAAAACAGCATAATTGCCAGTGCCGGAAGTAGGTAAACCAAAATAGATTTCCAACCAAAAAATTGCTTCGAAATAAAGAATCCATTTATCAATATATAGCCCCATGTTAGAATTATCCACATTTGAAATGTAGTACATTTATTATTTACTATTGTCGATACACTTAACCGAAGCAAAAAACCAACACACAAAAGTGCCACACTTGCATACATATATTGATTTAGGTTTCCACTCATAAGGCAACAAATAATCGCAAAACCAACAATCAAGAATATGTAGTTTCTATATAAGTACTTGTCAAAATTGGATTTCACCATTATCTATCACCTATTAGTTCTCTGTAATTCACATATTGTTTCAACTTTTTATTTCGTCTAACTTTATCCATTTTCCTAAATGCTCATCCCATTCAGATGGTGTAAATTCTTCCAAACCACTTCCAGGGAAAAATGTTATTTCTCCAAAATAGATTTTCCCCTGTACCTCATAAAAATCGACACGAGCAAATGGGATATCCCTTGCCAGTTTCTCTGCAAGTCCAACCATTGTGTTATAGCTTTTTGGTTTTTTTAAAGGGTTCTTGCTCTGAGGATAATGGCGCTCAAACGGCATTATATTCCAGTCTGTATCAAAAAAAGTAACTTTTAAGCCTGATCCTGAAAACCGTTCTGAGCATACAAAGGAACACTTCACTTTTCCATTAAAACACATAAGTTTATAATCAGTTAACTCGCCTTCTGTACCTATTTCTCTCTTTTGCTGATCATCACACACAAGCTCGTGAATCGGCATAATATGCATCCACAAGCAGAAATTATCATTTCTTACAAGGTACCCCCCGATATTATTTGGGAGTTCTACCAAATCGCCATACTTTTTATCCCATGCATTAGGTTCAAATTTTGAAAAACCTGAAGCGGGGTATAGTGTCAATTCACCAAAATACAGCTTATCTCCAACTTCATAGAAATCAGTTCTTAAAAACGGTATGTCCTTCGATAGTTTTTTTGCTAACTCCAACATCTTATCAAAAGTTATCGGCTTCTTGACAGGTATTGAAGCATTCGGGTGTGTTATTCTCAAAATGGGCAAATGGTGCCATTCTGCATCGAAAAAATCTTCTGTCAATCCACTTTCAGCAAACCGATCACGGCACACTAAAATCATTTGTGGAATGCCGCTAAAATTATGTACCTTATAATTCGCAAGTTCGGTCTCCAAATTATCTGACAAATATTTTTCAGCTATGATTTTCCGTGGAACATCTTTATATGGCCATTCACGATTTAGTAAGTAATAATCCTGAGCCAAACCTTTCCTCAAGTCAGCTCTGACCTTGTCATAATTCAATTTACTTTTATCTTTACAGATGCACATTCCAAGTCCAGAATTATGATTACACTTTAATACAAATTGATTTGGAAGTTTTTCAAAGTCAATCTCATCTGGATCGTCCCATACACCAAGCGTTGGAATAATGTACTCCTCGCCAATAATATCAGCTACATATTTTTTTACTTCGTACTTATCGACCATTGTAGTATAAAGAGGATTGCGATCATACAATTTCAACCATTGTAATTTTTCATTAAAAGTAACCGGATGTTCCAGGTCTAATTCAGTTCCCATAACTGCCTTAAACATTCTTCTGAGATATTCTTCATCAGGCATCGTATTATATCTGCCCAAATTCGCCATATATATAAAACGATAATTGGCACTGGTCAGAAACCTTCGACCTGCCCTAAGTATCCTTGTCATCTTCATCCTATCCACACACCTTTTCAATGTAGCTCATCCATTGGCTAACGATTTTTTCTACTGAGATTTGCTGCCGAATTTTTATTGCTTCATCTGCCATGGCTTGCATTTTTTCTGGATTATTAGCTGCAAACAGTAAAGCATTAAACATTTCATCTGTATCTCCGACTTTTGTAAGAATGCCATTATTTCCATTCTTAATAAACATTCTTGCCCCACCAATCGGATGATCAGTAGAAATAACAGGGACTCCTAATGCCAAGGCTTCAAGCAAAGAATTAGACATTCCTTCGTAATTCGATGACATAATAAAAGCTGACGCATCTAAGATGTTTTCATGCAGATTTTTTGAAAATCCCTTCAAAACCACCTTATTTTCCACATTCATCTCTTTACATTTATTCTCTAGATAGCTACGTTGGGAACCCTCTCCATATATCTCCAATGTATAATCCGGATATAGTTTTTCAAACCTCGAAAAAGCATCAATCAGCATTTCAAGATTCTTTTGGGGATCTAAGCGAACTGCTGTAACAAACTTCTTTTTTCGTATTCCTTTATATGGTTCTGGTAATGTTCCTGTGAGTGGGTTTGCAATCACAGTACCTCTTTCAATAGCATACTTTCCAAAATAATCTCTTGCATCCATTGTCTGAAAAACAAATCCATCTGATAAATGATAAAGAAAATCCCTCATCACTCTCACTACTTTTTTTCGAGGATTCTGATATGGATCATTTCTTTCAGAAACAATTATTTTACATCCTACTCCTTTTTTAGCCAAAATAGCTGTCATATTTACTACCGGCAAGAAGGAAACTATTACATCAGGATTTTCAGAAACATAACATTTGTGCAAAGAATTTACTTGTTGAATGGAGCCGAAAACTCTACTTTTTTTGCAATTTAGCTCTATGAGTTTAACATCAGGATTTAGAGAATAAACAATTTCCTGTTTGTATAACGTAATAAGTGATACATCATGACCTAATTCACTCAATTTACTACTCAATAAAGCAACAACTCGTTCAGCTCCACCACCACTAAGCTGAGAAATTGTAAACACAATATTCATTTTCCTACCTCGTCTTTTCTTTTATCTCTACAATGAAGATGCATACTCCTTAAATCGGTTAAGAAAAGCATTTCTCCGAGATGTCAAAACTTTCTGAGCAAAGTCTTTTGATCTATCAAAGTTCTTTTTCGCAGCATCTTCCATATTTTTATTCGAATTGCACATTGAATCAATTAGTTTAGCTAATTTTTCTGCATCTCCAGGCTTATGCAACCATTTATGATCTATTAACTCTGGCATACCTGCAGCATCTGAAAGTATACACGGACAAGCTCTTGACATCGATTCAACAATACATCTCGGAAGTCCTTCGCTTCTACTTGGTAATATAGCTATATCAATTCCATCATTCCATTCAAGAACTTTCTCGACGCCTGCTAATGATTGATCAAAAATCACTTTATCTTTAACCCCTTGCTCTTCCGCATACTTAAACCATTTTTTGCGATCCTCCTCTGTTCCCAATCCTAGTATATGGAGTTCCACATTGGTTGTCTTCATTTTATTTAAAGCTTCAATTATAGTATCAATGCCCTTTCTATTATCATGATAAGAAGCTACCAATCCAATAATAAATTTATCATGAGTACCATTAATCTTTTCAATTCTCTGCTCTAGTGCCTTTTCATCTGGATCTGGAATAAATGTATCAGTGCAACCACATTGCTCTCCAGCAATAGGATAAATTTTTTGTAAATATTCTTCTGTCACATATAATCCAAACTTACAGTCTTTAATTGCTCTAAGCACCTGTTTGTGAATAATCGGTCCATACATTCGTTTCAAGAAGCTCCTATGCAGACTTAATGTTAATTTCAAGTCTCCGGTTAATTCAACCATATATGGCTTATTCAGTTTTTTACATATTTCTATTGCCATCATTCCTTTTCTACATGAAGGCTTTATTAATACAGCTTCTGCTTTGCTTATCGCTGCATTAAGCTCTCTTTTAACTATTCCATCATTTTTAAAGTCTTTCGGATTGGTATTTGGAGCTACCAAGCGAACAGTAACTCTTGGATCTGTTATATCAGTTACTGTTCCATTATTCAGATATCCTTTTATTTCTTCACCAAGAACATCTACTCCTTCAAATACGTCTAAATACTTTGCCCAAAAAGCATTTCCATAAGCTGGCAACGCAGCATACCCAGTATTTGTTTTTTTAAATTGATATTTTCCAATGTATAATAATCTCATTTCAACCTCACTTCCTGGGTATTCCTAGACTTACTACCCATAAATCATATTAAGTTTATCTCTCAATATTGTAGAACTGATACCATCGGTGTGATCCAAATATATTATCTCTACACCCACTGGTGCAAACTGTTTCTCATATCGGTTCCACTGTGGCGATCCTTTCCAATCGCTACCGACAAACATCTTATTAAAATGATATTTTTCCCATGCTGCAAATTTATTTTTATCAGTTTGAGGTACAACTTTATCTACATATCGAATAGCCTCTACGATTGCACAACGTTCTTCAAATGGGATAATTGGTGTTTTATTTTTATCATGCTGAACCAATTCATCTGTACTCACTCCAACGATCAAGTAATCACATTGTTCTTTGGCCCGCTTTAAAATATTCAAATGCCCGATGTGAAACATATCGTACACACCTGTTGTATAACCGACAATCACGGCTTACGCCTCCTCACTATTTTTCGCTTTCATCTTCTGCTGTGCATCTTTTTCAAAAGCGGTTGCTTTTTTACAATACAAAACACAAATAGCAAGATAAGAAAGGACATAATATGCCGTATAACATAGAAGCATAATATCAAAAGTATTAGTAAACAATGCTACAAACAACCAAGGCATAAATAATCCAGCTACTCCAAAGTTCTTATCAATCTGCTCTCTTATGTAAGCAAAACTCTTTTTATCTTCCGTATCTTTCAGGGTAATTTCATCAAGCTCACCGAGTATTTTTTTAGCCGCAAAATAGCAGTTAAGGTATTTCTGGTGAACCAATCGCATATATACATTGGCTACCGCCCCTACCGCTCCGATCAAAATCAGCCAAACACGATATTCTTCAGACACCAAAAACGATGTATGATATGCCGCAACACCAAGAGCAATCGTAGTAAATGAAAACGGCCCGTATCCTGCAACTGCATCATAGAAATCTCCCATGAATGTTTTTACTTTTTTCACTCGTGCAATGTTTCCATCAACACAATCTAAAACCAACCAAAAATTTGTCAGAATTACGCCTGTTAGCATACATCCAAAATTGTCAATACTAAGCAATACCGCAGCAACAAAAATCACAATCCAGGATAAAACCGACACCATATTTGCTGTCCAGCCAGCATTAATAAATAAATATGTAACTGGAAATGATGCCTTCCTTACCCATAATTGCACCCACAAAGAACTACGACTATTCTTCTTTTTTGTTAGTGATGACTTTATGTCCTCAAAAGTATATTTCATTATATTTCTTATCTCCTACTGTTTTATTTTTACTTTTGGCCTTTCACATACAACTATTGCATTTTCGGGGACATCAAACGAAACAACTGCATTAGCTCCAATTTTTGCATTATTGCCAATATGGCATTTCCCAACAATCTTACAGCCAGCATATAATGTCACATTGTCTCCAATAACTGGTACATTATACTTATTGATCCCATCGTCTCCGATTGTTACTTGCTGAAAAATATACGCATTTTTCCCTATAGTTGCATATGGAGAGACAATTATTCCATTTAATCCATGTGGAAATTTAGGAACGCTTTCAAATCTCGCTCCAAATCCAATATTGGTTCCCATACTCGCATTATTGAATGCGTCCATTTTTTTAATTCTATATAGATATCAATATTTTTTTACTTTATTCAGTACCTTCCCTGAATTCTCGGAAATCACAAATTCTCTCATTCTCCAATACTTTGATGGATTATAGTGCTGTACAATTCCCATCAAAATCTTTACATATTTATTTTTGTAATCCAGTCCCATCGTACATTCTCCGTATTTACCGTAAAATCTCATCGTATATATCCCACATAACCCTTAAAGCATTATTCAGTTCAAATGGCTTCACAGCCTCTATACACTTCGTCTTCATGCTCTCACGCAGTTTGGAATCGCTTGCCAGTATGTCTATCGCTTTTGCAAATCCCTCAACATCATCTGGATCACAAGCATAACCTGTTTCTCCATCAATAACGTAGTCGAGTATTCCATGAACATTCGATGACACCAGCGGTACTCCTGCAGCCATTACCTCGATTCCTGCTAAACCAAGGCCTTCAATCCTCGACGGAAATGCACTAATATCTGCAGTGTTACAAAGCTCAGGAATATCTTTTCTAAATCCCAAAAACACAACATTATCTGCAACACCTAATTCCGCTGCCAAATTTAGTAAATATTCCTTCAGCGGTCCCTTTCCGCAAATCACATAATATATATTTTTATTTTGCAAAGTACCTAATGCACGAATGATTACTTCATGGTTTTTTCTATCTATCATTTCCCCAACAGACAATAGCATGATGCAATCATCAGGAATACCGATACTTTTCTTATATAATTTTCTATCTACCTTAGTTTCCTTAATGCGCCCAATGTCTACCCCTACGCCCGGAATATATCTGACATTTTTTGTATGGAAGCGTTTTGCCCTGTTAAAGTCTTCTTTGTTAATCGTGACAATGTAGTCACAAAAATAAGAGCAAAAGCGTTCTATTGGATAAAAAATCAACCAGTTTTTCTTTGGTGCCGCATTATGGAAATGGAATCCATGGCAAGTATACATTACTACACAGCCAGCTTTTCTTACTTTCCGTGCAGCTAACCTAGTTAATATTGAAGCAGTCGGTGTGTGGCAGTGAATCAGATCAAATCCTTGGCTGTTTATTATTCTTTTTAATTCTAAATATGCGGCAATATTATCCTTGCTCAAAGGGCTTCGTGCGAAATGAATATTATGGAGAATTACTCCTTCTGCACAAATTCTATCTAAATATACCTTTGTCCTATCTTCATCGGTGTCATCCATATAATCAAAATTGCAAGCAATATGTACTTCACATTCCAAGTCATTTCTGAGATATTCCACATTCTCTTTATTAAACCATTCAATAAAAGACACAACACTTGCGACAATTAACACTTTCTTCAAGCAACATCACCTCACATTTTTAACAGACTTTTAGCTTCTTCTTGCTTTTTTTCATACTCCTCTTTGGTCACTTTTCCTTTCTTTAGCAACCAATCACCATAATCATATGCTGTAGCCATATCACCATCGGTGATACCTTCTTGCTTAACAAAGGCTTTCATAACTGTCTTAAAAATGATCTTCACATCACTAAGAAAGCTCACTTTTTCGATGTACTTCAAGTCCCAATTCAATTTTTCTTCCCAAGTAATATCATTGCGCCCATTCACCTGTGCCAGTCCACTCAATCCAGGTTTCGCTGTATGGCGCATTCTCTGTTCATCCGTCATAAAGACCATATCCCGAACTAACTGGGGACGGGGGCCCACCAGGGTCATTTCCCCGCGTAATATATTGAAAACTTCTGGCAGTTCATCCAAAGATGTAGCTCTCAGAGCCTTACCAAACTTTCCAAGACGAATCTCATCCGACAAAAGATTTCCATTTTCATCCCGTTCGTCTGACATAGACCGAAACTTGTACATATAAAAGATTTTTTCCTGCCCTGTTCTAGGATCAATCTTTCCAGGACGGGGCTGCTTAAACAGTACCGGCGACCCCAACTTCACACGAACCAAAACTGCCACAATGATATACAGCCAGCTAAATACAACAATAGCTGCAACTGAGCAGACAATATCCACCAGCCGTTTGATATACAATTCATAGTAGCCGCACTTTCTCTCCAAAGGGATATGCGTTCTTGCTCCGTCAAACTGTGTTTGCTTCATGTTTGTCTCCTATACTTCAAAACACTTTTTAATAATTTCAATAATCTGATCCTGCTCCTCAGCAGTCATCTTGTTATCACTCGGCAGGCACAGACCTCTCTCAAAAATGTCCATGCCCACATGCTCATTACCACCTTCGATATAGGCATTGGTTTTGGCTCTGCCATTGCCTTCTCGTGTGATAAACGGATTCATTCGGAAGATCGGCTGTTCGTGCATCGGCTTCCAGATTGGACGACATTCTGCATTGTACTTCGCCAAGGTTTCCAGAATCTCTGTCGGGCAGCTCTTGCCCGGTTCGCTGATACCACGGTGCTGCTTCCCGGCTCTAGGTTGACCACTTGCGTACCTTTTCGGCATCCGACTTAGAATCGGTCAAGATCATTCCACTGGAAGAACCGGTAATGATCTTGTTTCCATTGAAGCTGATGCAACCATAATCGCTGAAGCTGTCAGTTTTTTCCTTATATGTAGTACCCAGGGATTACGCTGCATCCTCAACGACCACAGCTCCGTGAGCATTTGCTATCTTCTTAATTTCATCAATCTTGCCCGGTGTGCCATACAGGTTAGCTACTACAATCACCTTGACATCCGGGTAAATTTCAAATACCTTTTCCAACGCCACTGGTTCCATATTCCAGGTGTCACGCTCTGTATCAATGAAAACAGGTATACCGCCCTCATAAACCACAGGGTTTACCGTTGCATCAAAAGTGACATCGGAATAGAAAATTTTCTTATTGCTCAGTGCTCCTTTTCCAAGTTCCGGTTGACCATACATAGCTTTCCCGGCAAGCTTCATGGCAAGATGGAGAGATGCCGTTCCTGCCGATAATGCGATTGCATATCGGACACCTACTCGTTCAGCAATCATTCGCTCTACTTCGTTAATATTTTTTTCCTACCTTGGACATCCAGTTTGTTTCATACGCTTTGGTAACGTACTTCAATTCGTCACAGTGCATTGTGGGCGATGACAGCCAAATTTTGTGTTTAAACGAATCAATCAACATCTCTTCCTTTCTACCTTTCGCATTCAATATCATCTAAGTTAACAGGTTCATATTTGAGCTATAACACGACAATTAGCCGAGAATGGTAAAGCTACCACGTCTCGGCTAAGTCAACCTTCTTATCAAGTTTTGTACGCTTATCAGATTGAGTCAAAATAAGCAATCAAGAAGCCATTTTGACTTTTCACCGTTCTCAACCGCTATTCCACCCAATTCGCACAAACCCTAAGAACAGGGCTGACTTATACCATGACAACGCTTGTAAAACCAAGACCTTTCTTGGTTATACCTATTATACAGCTGTCCCCTATCAAAATATTGATAAGCTCTGGCAATTCGTCAAGCGAAGTACTCCTAAGTATCCTTCCATACTTATTCAAACGCACATCATCAGGCAAAAGCTTTCCGTCCTTGTCCTTGCGATTGTCCATGGTACGAAACTTTATGAGTTTAAAGATCTTCTCGTTCTTACCAGGTCGTGCCTGAGTAAAAAACGGGTTGCCCCTCATAAACACTGCACCAAGAATTATCAATATCACCAACAGCGGAGACAGCACGATAAGTGCCATTAAACTCAAAACAAAGTCAAGTATTCTCTTTATGTATTTCGCATACATTACTCAAAACAACTCCTGATAACCCGAATAATTCTCTCCTGCTGTTCCTCAGTCATCTTATTATCGCTAGGCAGGCAAGCACCTCTGTCAAAGATATCAGCGCCAACATCTTCTGCACCGCCTGCAATATAAGCATTTGTACGGCATCTGATACTGCCAGCACGTCCAACGCACTCGTGCATTCTGTACATAGGCTGCATGTGCATTGGCTTCCATATTGGTCTTCCCTCTGCATTTATGCTTGCTATCGCTTCCAAAATTTCAGTAGGACAAGTCTTGCCGGCTTCTTTGATGTACAAAGCCTCGCTGTCATTTCTGACCTGCTTGCACATTGCGTCCTTATCTATGATAAGTGCAGACAGCCAATAATTTGGCTCTGTTCCCTCAACGATAGGATTCATTTTAACGGGAAGCCCTTTAAGGCCCTCTTTGTATCTCTCGTATATTGCTTTTTTCTGCGCAATATGCTCCTCAAGATGCGGATACTGACCACGAACGACTCCTGCAATAACATTCGACATACGATAGTTGTACCCGACCTCTTCATGCTGATACCATGCCGCATTCTCACGAGCCTGCGTTGACCACTTACGAGCCCTGTTTGCATCTTCAAGGCTGTTCGTCAGCAAACATCCGCCGCTAGAACCTGTTATTATCTTATTGCCATTGTAGCTTACAGCGCTGTAATCGCCAAAGCTTCCACACTGTCTGCCGTCAATTGTAGCGCCCATAGCCTCAGCAGCATCCTCAATCAAAAGCGCACCATGCTTCTCGCATATCTTCTTTATCTCGTCCATTCTTCCAGGAAAACCGTATAACTCAGCGCTTACTACGAGCTTGACTTCAGGATACATCTCAAAAGCCTTTTCAAGTGCCACAGGATCCATGTTCCAAGTATCTCTGTCAGTGTCGATAAAAACAGGGATACCGCCCTCGTAAACAACTGGGTTGAGAGTAGCGTCAAATGTCATGTCACTGCAAAAAACTCTCCTGCCCTCAAGAGCGCCATGAGATATAGCAGGCTTGCCATAAAGCCTCTCGCCAGCAAGCTTACAGCACAAGTGAAGCGCAGCCGTGCAGCATGAAAGGCCAACAGCATACTTGACTTCAGACTTCTCCGCCGCTATCTTCTCGACCTCATTTATATTCTTACCGACTGTAGACATCCAGTTGGTATTATAAGCCTCAGTAACATATTCAAGCTCCTCACCATGCATTGTAGGTGACGCAAGCCATACTTTTTGTTTAAAGGGTTCTATTTTTTCCATTATTTTTCCCTCTTCCATATTTACTTCATATAAGTAACCATAATTATACTCATTCACGTTAATAATTTTATCACAATATTTTAATCTAGTCAAGTATTTGCCCCATATTTATGTATATTTTTTCAAGAATCGTACATTTTCAGTGTAATATACAATGCTAACCATTTACAAAAAGCTCAGTTTGTGCATTTTTATACTAAGCTGAAAGCTATAATTTTCTTCATTTAAAATTGTTAAATCATGAAACGTTTTGAAAAATATTTTTATCACAAGATTTTTGATCCAGACAAAAGCTGACTTGGTTTTTATCTGCATTTTACACGGCTTTTATTGATTATCAGGCAAAACCAGCATATAATCATAATAGTAATTATGGCGAAGTATGAGAAATATGATTGGAGCAGTGTTTATGATAGTAAAAATTTTCTGTGCGGTTTTGGTAGTCCTTGGAGTGAGCGTTGCGATTGTTCTAGGCGGTCTGATAATTTTGGCTTCTTGCGTTAGTGGCAGAAAAAAGCCTGCTGGTGACAATACCGCTGATGACGAGGACACATTTATGTACACAAATTATATGCAGGGATTTTACCTATAACTTTTTCTACCCTGCCAAGCTTTTTGTATACCATTTTTTATTCTATCACTCGACCCCCAAAAAACTATTGACACAGCCCGAAACTTGTGCTATACTCTCAACAAAATCAAATGGAACTGCACACAGAAAGGGCGTTTTATAATGACTGAAAAAGAAAAAATGCTTGCGGGCAAGATATATGACTCCTCCGACAAGGAGCTTGCAGAATTGAGGACAAAGGCTCACAAGCTTTCACAGCAGTACAGCAGTTTGTATGAAGATGATGAGAGAAGAAGTGCTATCCTTGACGAGCTTCTGCCCGACCATGGCGAGGGATTTTTTCTCCAAGGTCCTGTGTATTTTGACTATGGCATTTTCACAAAGTTCGGCTCAGGCTGCTATGCAAACTTCAATCTGACAGTGCTTGACACCTGCCCTGTGACCATTGGCGACAACGTGTTTTTCGGTCCCAACTGCACCATTGCCACACCTGTTCACCCATTCAGATGGCAGGAGCGTAACATGAAGAAAAAATCTGACGGCACTGTTTATGATGATGAATACGGCAAGCCTATCACAATACACTCCAACTGCTGGATAGCGAGCAATGTTGTCATTACAGGCGGAGTTACCATAGGCGAGGGCTGTGTTATCGGTGCAGGAAGCGTTGTCACCCGTGACATACCGCCAAATTCTCTTGCGGCAGGAAATCCATGCAGGGTTATCCGTGAGATAACAGAGGAGGATTCTATCAAGTACAAAGCAGAACTTTTCTGAGCATAAAAAATACCCCTGACCAGAAAATGATCAGGGGCATTTTTATCGTCTGTCATATCATTGAGTGTAGACCCATTTTTTATCGGACCACGCTCCGTTATAAGTCTTTCCGCCTTTGACAGTGTAGCTTCTTACACGGACGTAATATTTTTGATATCTTGCAAGCCCGGAAACTGTCTTTTTATCAGTGCGGTTGTTTGTTACCTTTACGCTTTTTGCTCCCTTAAAGTCGGAACGCTGTGAGTATGATATTTCATATCCAGTGGCAGAGCCTTTCTGTGCATAATCTATAAAGAAGCCTGCATATGTGCCGTAAAGCTTCTGTATCACCTGCTTTGCAGGATAGATAGCAAAGCTTTTGGTGATAACTCCGCCGTAAATGCCCTTGCCTGTGATAGTCACCTTTGCGGTGCCGACCTTTGTGTTTGCAGAATATTTCACAGTGTAGTCTGTGCCGTTTTTAAGGGTCTTTGAACCGTATTTTACTGTGATCTTCTGCGTTATCGCCTTGCCGGTAAAGCTTTTTGAAGAAATACCGCTGACCTTTGCGTTTGCAAAATTAGTCTTTGCCGTCACAATGCTTTTAGCGTCTGACCAATTGCCGTAATAGGTCTTTCCGCCCCTGACAGTATAAGAGCGAACTCTTACATAATATGTCTTTGAAGTCCCTAATCCAAGTACCGTTATCTTATCCGTCTTGTTGTTGGTGGATCTGTAAGTGGAAGCATCTGAAAAATCAGATCTTGTGCCATACTGGACCTCATAGCCTGTTGCAGATCCTTTCTGCACAAAATCCACAAAAAAGCCCTTGTATCTTGTTTCAAGCACCTGTATCTGCTGTTTTGCAGGATTTATAACAAAGGAAACGGTCTGCTTGCCATTATAATTGCCGTAAAATTCAACTGTTATCTTGCCCGTGCCAACGTTCACGTTTGAGAAATACATCACCATATAATCAATATAACGCTCTAGGGTCTTATTGCCGTCCTTTATAAGCACATCAGGTGTTATCTCCTTGCCGGTGAACGACAGTGGTGTAGCGTAATAAAGCTTGAACTTGGAAGCGTCCTTTGGCTGGATAGTAAAGCTTTTTGCAACAGAGCCTCTGTATTCGCCTTTTCCAACAAAGGACATTTTTGCAGGTCCTGCGTTAAGATTGGTCTTATAATAAACAGTGTAATCCACGCCCTCTTTAAGCTCTTTGCCCTCATAGGTGAGCGTTACGTCAGGCTGTTCAATATTCTTTCCTGTGTATGTGAAGCTGTTCTTGAAGCCTGATATTTCGCAGTCTGCAATAAGCTTGCTGTCGGAATACTCCGCTGTGACAGTCATATCCTCTGTGACGTTTTTATAGTCCTTGTCCCAGCCTGTAAAACGCAGACCCTTTATAGCGGGGGCTTTCGGAGCTTTTGCAGACTTACCATATTCCACTATCTGCTGACTTATCACCTTGCCGTCCTTATCCACAAACGTAACGTTATATGTATAAGGCTTCCATGCGGCATAAAGGGTCTTTGCACCGTCTGAATATGAGATGCTTTCTATTCTTTCACCTGAAAGTGCAGCATTATCATACCAGCCTGCAAAGTCTGCACCCTCTTTTGTCGGCTCGGAAAGCGTCACGCTTTCGCCTTTGCTGAGGTATTCCGGATTGCCTGTGCTGTTCGTGCCGCCATTTAAAACATAGTCGACAGTGACAAATTTTGCTTCAACAAGCTTTGCCTTTACTGTGCTGTCAGCAGTATAAACTGTGTTCGCATCGACAGCAATGCCGTTCTTGTACCATTTAAGAGCATAACCGCTTTGCACTTTGACAGCAGGATATTTCACCTTGCCGTCCTTATCAGTGCAGGCATAATGCTTGCCGTCAGGGGCTTCAAATGTTATCTTGTGGGAAGCCTGCTCCCCTGGACGAGTTAGCCTTGCTTTGCCGCCTGCCATTGTCCACCTGCCGCTGTCTGTCTGCTTTCCGCCAATGGTATTCAGCGAATAAGCTGCAGAGCTTGTAACGTTAGACAAAGACGTTTTCTTGACCTTGCTGTCAGAAAAGTTGCCGTTATACCAGCAATCGGCATATTGCTGTCCATAATAAAAAGCGTCATTATCAATGCTGCCCACCATAGCTTTAGCATTTGAACTGCTTGATTTTGCAAGGTCTGAAGCACACTCTGTCAGGGTCAGACCACCTGCTTTGCCCACGATTCCACCTGCCGAGCTTGTACCCTTGACAGTTCCGCTGAACGTACAGCGTTGAATAGATACCGCATCAAATTCACCAACGATCCCGCCTGCGTACTTACCGCTGACAGTTATTTTCTCAGCACTGAGATCTCTTATCTGCGCCCTGTCCTCAGCATAGCCGAACAGACCTGCATAAGAATTGTTTTGGATAACAGCGTTTTTCAGAACGTGTCCGTTTCCGTCAAAATATCCGCAAAAAGGCTTTGAAGACGTTCCTACTGCCGATATCTTTGCACCACCGAAGTCGATGTCTTTTTCAAGCACAACACGCTTTCCTGCAAAGCTTTCACCGCCTGATACACGCTTTGCGAAGTTTTTCCAATCCGTCGCTGTCTTTATAACAAGGCTTTGTTCCTTTATCTCTTTCGCCTTTGCCTTTATAAGAAGCTTGGCATTGGTAATATCGTTCTTTGAAGCGTTTTCGTCTGCAATAACTTTCTTGCCGTTGTTGACCTCACGCTCATAACCGCTCTGCTTTTCATACTTTGCCACAAGTGTTTCAAGCTCGCTTTTATCAGACTTATCTATATCATCGGTATAGGCAAATATTATAGGCTGACCGGTATAAGCGTCCTTGTCGGTAACGTCCGTCCAACTGTCGCCGTCATTGGAAATATACGCCTGACCAGGCTTCATGACCCCGTCTGAATAGCCATAAACGGTCACATAGCCTGAGCCGTCATCACCGCTAAATGTCATCACGACAGAATATCTTTCGCCCTCGTCAAGCTCAACATCAGGGATATCCACAGTATAAAAGCCGTCGCTCTGCACCTTTCCGCTGACCTCACATTCAAGTATCCCCACAGGAGTGCTGTCTGAAACAGAAGTGTATACCTGCACGGTGTAGTCAGACTTTCCGGTGTAGCCAAGATACATAAAGCCCACTTTGTCAAGAAGCTCGTCTTTTTTTGCTGTAAAAACATCAGCACCGCTCATTTTATTTTCATTGCTAACATAAAATATAGAATTATCCTTATTAGCAGGATAATGGTAATTATTATCACAGCTTTCAGTGAGGTCGAATGCCACCCAATCGGTCATTTCTGCCTCTTCATAGGATATCCAGTAATAACCGTCCGTGCCACTGGATACTCCCCAAGAGCCTTTCACAAGCCATGCCCCGTTTTTCTTTGGCTGATAGCCTGCAAGGAAATTTGACTTGCTGTAATTATCGTCCCAGCCCACTACGCTTACGGCATGATTTATGCCGCTGTTTTTTGTAGTTTCCGGATCGTAATAGCTTTTGTTATCAAAGGTCATATATAGGTCGTCTGCATAGTAGCTCACCATTACTCCGCCAAGCTCTTTTATCTTGTTTTTAATGGCGTTTCGTCCGCCTGTGATAGTAGAAGCGTAATTAAGCTGATATTCGCAAACTCCTTTTTTCTCCTCAGATACGATAGTGGCTTCCGTTCCGTCGGACACGAAAGGCTCATATTCATCATAGCAAAGTCCTCTATGAGCCGCCATTGCAAGGGACGAATCCATCCACGTTCCGCCGCAATCCCATATTGACTCGTCAAATCCGCCGTTAGCATATGTAGAGAGGACAAGGCTCGGCACAGAAAACTGCACGTTTTGATTTTCAAGCCCCTTTTGGATAAGATTACTCTCTGTGCAGGAAAGTGCCGCAAACGCCCAGCAAGTGCCTGTCTGGAACTGGTTTTTGATAGTCGTCAGCGTATTCTTAGATCTGGGGTCATATTTCGCAGGCAGCGAAGCCGTTGCATTCTGTGCATAAGGTGAAGCCCCGTCGTCCGTATCGGCCAGATCTTCATCAGCGATCTCCGATTTTTCCAGACCTTCCTTTTTGTAGCCATAACCATTATCAGTAAAAATAATCCTGCCCATCTTGAATTTCGGGCTGTCATTATCTCCGCCATGCTCCGCATCCGCAAAAGCTGCGCAAGGAAACTGCACTGACAATATCGCCGCCGTCAAAATGGCAGCACATTTATAGATCACCTTCATAAAGATCTCCTTTCTGCTTTTCTGTTATTTAGTTGCACAAAGTTTCTTTTGGTTACTATTTTAATGATTACTTTTTTATCTTTTTCTCCCCACCGATATAATATTTTTCTTAGTAAGCACAAGTAGCACAATGCCAAGCAAAAGTATCAGCGGCCAAGTAAGATACGGTCTTTTATCATTATCAATATCGGTCACGACCTTATCAGGCTCACCATTTTTATTAGTGTTGTAATACACGTTCACTTTTTCGTTCTGACTCACATAATATGTGCCTGTGAAGATCTCTCTTGTGTACTCCTTGCCGCCAACATCAAAAGCGACAGTTATGTAATATGTTTCAGCTTTGTTGCTTGCCTTTTTGTTATGTCCCCAAGTTTTCAACTCATGGTCTATCCACTTCACATAGCCTGTGGTTTTCTCAGCACTTGACATGAAAACTCTGTTTGATACATACTTGCTGAGATTATAGATAGTAGAGAAACCACCCATAAGAATAAAAACGATACTCAGAGCGATAAGCCCTGCATTTTGCTTTTTCATTTGATATACCCCCTGAACAGAAATGTTGTGTTAATATGAATTTATTATATCATATGAGGACAAGGGAAGTCAATAAGCCTATCCCATCTTTCCATAAGTCTTATGGACATATTTATTAGTACGGTTTTGATCGTTGAGGTAAGCCGCTATTTTCTTTCTGCTGTAAGGACTTTTTTTATGAGATCATGTTGAAACTTTATCTTCTTCATTTTTTGAACAATTCTTGACTTTGTTACAAATCTGTGTTATACTAATCATAAACGAACGGTCGGTACGCATAAAAGGAGCGGAAGCAACATGAAAACAACTGAGCAACAGCACAATGAGCGGAAACGTGAACTAATGGAAAAGTGCTTCGAGTGCTATGCGGAAAACGGGCTCACAGGCACAGGAATTAAAGCACTGGCCGATGCGTGCGGATGCACGAAAGCAAATTTGTATTCGTATTTTAAAAACCTTGATGAACTGATCATTGAGTCAACGGCATACTGTATGGAAAAGGTTGAGGACGACTTTATGGAGATGGCACCCACTGACCCCGAGGATGTTGTCCGTTTTGTGAAGGAGGTCCCGTATTGGACAGCAAAAAAGCACGGAAAAAAATATCGCCTGATGTATCAGATATATACGCACCCGAAGTATATCGAGCACGGCAAGAAATTCTTTGAGGGCGTGAACGAACGCTATACCGAGTACGCCAAGCGGCTGGAACCAAAGATCGGCATTCCCTATACGGTCATCACGCCGCTGATCTTTATATTCGTCCGCGCCTGCGTTCATTATGCGATGTTTGAGGACGAATATTATCTGAAAACCCAGATGGAAGTCTTAAAACAGGGGGTCGCCCTGTTTGTGGATAAGTACAAAGCAAACCAAGCATAAGCCTATCGACCGCCGCTCATTTACGGCGTGGGCAGCGGCGCAAAGCTCCGCCGTGATAAACAATTCCGAACGGAGGAAAAAAGATGAAAACAAGAAAAAAACTACTCACAGGTACACTTTTTGCGCTTTGCGCCGCTCTTTTGGTGCTTTGCAGCGTGCTTGCCATAGGATGGAGCAAGGCGGCAAAAACAGGCGACGCACTGCCGGAGGTGCGAAACAACGGCACGGCGATTCAGTGGAAATACAGCGACGAAGCCGACTGGCACGACCTTGTGGCGCTTACTGAGCTGCGGGGCGCTGCCGGAGAAAACGGAAAGAACGGCACAGACGGTAAAGACGGCTCTAATGGTGCCGACGGTAAGAACGGAATAAACGGCACAAACGGAAAAGACGGCATTAACGGAGTTGACGGTAAAGACGGAGCCAACGGTAAAGACGGTATCAACGGCACTAACGGCATTAACGCCAAAAGCATAGAGGTGCAGCGAGCTGAAACCCACATACAGTGGCGTTACGAGGGCGATGAGTGGCAGGACCTTGTGGCGATAGCCGACATCACAGGTCCCACCGGGCAGAAAGGTGCAGACGGAGCAGACGGAAAGACACCGGAGTTCCGTGTAAGCGAAAACACCCTGCAGTGGCGCTATGTCGGCGATAAAATATGGCTGAACCTGTACGATCTTTCGGTTTTGAAAGGTCTTGACGGCAAGGATGGTATAAACGGAAAAGACGGAGCCGATGGAAAAGACGGAACAAACGGACAAAACGGCTCCGATGGTGCGGACGGCAACACCCCCTTCATTGGTGAAAACGGCAACTGGTGGATCGGAGAAACCGATACGGGCGTAAAGGCCGCAGGCATTGACGGCACAGACGGCGAAAAGGGAGACAAGGGAGACAAAGGCGACAAGGGAGATAAAGGCGAAAAAGGAGATAAAGGCGACAAGGGCGATGCCGGTCAGAACGGCAGCTGCTCCGGATATTTTTATGCAGAAACAAGAATTCCGAGAGTATTTCTCAATAACGGCAGCGCAGCTTTAAGCGTTTATGAAAAGGTAAACAGCGGAGACCTGATATCCACTTATCTTGATAAGATTGCGCTCAAAAAAGGTCATGTTTACAGCGTCACCATAAGCGGCTCTCTCCAGGTGGTATCAAACGAGTCCAACAACAACGGTAATTACTCCATCCAGATGACAGACGGCTATGACGACGACCTTTGCCGTGAGGTTACACGCATAAAACGTGACGGCCAAAAAATAGCGCAGACAAACGACCAACATTCCTTTAATTTCACCAGAATTTACGACGCCTCGGACGAGGATATAACGCTGTACTTCATGTTTGAACAGTCGGCATACAATACCCGTCTCGAGAGCTTCAAAGGCACAATCACAATAACCGCTCTTGACTGAGCCGATATACACGAAAACAGAGGTAACGGAAAATAAAAAAACGAATACTCAGTATCATGCTCACCCTTTGTATGGTTCTTTGCATCGTGTCGACAAGTGTATTTGCCGAGGATAATATGGCAGCGAGTGGGACGGCGGAAGTTTCCACAGCGGCGGAACTGGTTTCAGCAATCAGAGAAGCTTCATACGGAACAGTCAAACTGACGTCTGACATTCCCATTTACACCACATTAGTGGTCAACCGCACCGTCACTCTTGATCTCAACGGTTATGTGCTGAAATACAGCAGCAGCAGTGCAGGGCATGTAATCACTGTGTCCAGTGGTATTTTGACAATTGAAAACAGTGACTATACAAAATCACACAATTTCCAAAAGAAGTATAATTTATATGTAAATGATTTTTTTTGAATTTTGCTCCGTTTAAAATCATACTAATTTTAGCTTTTAATTTTTTCATTCCAAAAACCGCCCCATTTCGTTCTATAAATTACCTCTTATAATCAAATCATGCAGACATATAATATTATTGCAAACCCGAAAAACAAATGAAAAGGAGATACGAAAATGAAAGGTATCACAACTCAGGAAGGCAGAGAAACACTCAACAAGTTCAAGATGGAAGCAGCTAACGAAGTTGGCGTAAACCTCAAGCAGGGCTACAACGGCGATCTTACAGCTCGTGAGGTCGGCTCTGTAGGCGGTCAGATGGTCAAGAAGATGATCGACGCTTACAAGACAACAGGCAACAAGTAATTTCTCCCAAAAGTCCTAAAAACTCCGCCGCGGCATTTCGCTGTGGCGGAGCTTTTTACTTGAAATCAGGCAAAAAAAGTAGTATAATATACACATAGGGGCGGGGTAAAGATCATAGTAAAGAGGGATAAATATGTTGACTAAAAGAATCGCCGCAGGACTTACAGCTTTTGTTATAACAGCTTCTGCCGCACTGCTTCCGCTTCCAGAAAGCATTAACGGCATATTGGTGAACACCGCTATATCAGCTCAGGCTTATTCTGCAAACGGCGCCGTAAAAATGCCGTCAGATTTTCTGACTTTTAACAGCTCCGATCAGGTTTTCGTAAACGTGGTTTCTGCCACTAAAAACGGACTATACTATTATACTGTGGAAAACTACAAGAAGCTAATTAAATTCTATAGCTTTTCCAACAACTCCGTGAGAACTGTAGCAACGCTTGGTGACATTATAAATGTATATGCAAATAACTCCAAGATCTATTATATCGAAAGAGATACCAGCACATACAACTCCAGCGTGAAGGGCTCGTCATATTCTTATTACATAAAGACCTTTGACACCGATACGGAAAAGGTGACCAAAAGCGTTAATGTGAGCAAGTATACGCCCAATGGTATTTTAAATTACCCAAACTGTTTTGGCGTTGACGATAACGGCAGGATATATTACTATGTAACAGACAGCAGCGGTGCTGAAAAAGGCGATAATCTATTCCTGCTGGACTCAAACGGAAATAAGCTGTCCTCCTGCAGCACCGAAGTTGCCATAACAAAGTTCTCAGACTTTGACAGCACAAACGGAAACTTCTATTTTGAAAGAAACGCTGATTACGTTTATTGGGGCTATACTCACAAAATGAACGCCCTTGGCTTTGGAAATATTTCAAATAACAAAATAACCGTGTCTGATAAATCTATCGACTATTTCTATCAGAAATATTACGATTATCATTATGACAACGCACAAATGCTTGGCAACGGCAAGCTTGCGTGGACTTCTTCTGCAAGTGGCACTGTAAACATCGTGGACTCTGACAAATTTCATACATCAACAGATGATACATTATCTCTCTTTGGAAGCGTTTCAAGAGCGGAACATGAAAACAAAAACGATCTCTACAACAGCGTTGGAACAAGAACTGTATACAACAGCGAAAATGACAGCACTATCATGTATGTAAACAACAACACTCTTATGGAGTTCAACAATGATTTCAAGCAGGTGGCTTCATATAAAACAGCTTATCCTGTTTTCGCTTTGTATTATACGAACGGCACTGTGACAGCCATAGAGCGTGATACTGACGGCAATTTCTACTCAGAGAATATTGCTTGGAAAATGCCAAGCAGTGTTACAATTTCAAATTCTTCTGCCACGCTCAAAACGGGCGACAGCCTTAAACTTTCTGCAAGAAGCAATTCCGATATAGACTACGGCTTCACATGGTCAAGCAGTGATAATTCTGTGGCTTCGGTTACAAAAGACGGCAAGGTGTACGGAAACAAGGCAGGCGTATGCACAATAACCGCTACCACCGACAACAGTGTGAAAGCAAGCTGTACAGTGACAGTTACGCCTATGGATAGCGACACAAAAGGCTCTGCCACTATACTCAGCGGACGTGCAACAGACAATGCTTCAGATAACCATTACAACACATGGTCATCTGTCACAAACTCTTATCTTGTACAAAACAGCGACGGAACGCTCACAAGGCTTGAAAACACATCAAGTGGCATTGTGGTAGAAAACTATTCCGCAGACGGCAAAAAGCTTATCTCACAACGCACTATTTCAAAAGAGCTTAACCTATTTGGTGGATTCTATTCAGGAAAAGACTATAACTATCTCGTGTTCGGTCAGAACAACACTGCCGAAAGCGACAGCAAGGAAGTTGTAAGAGTAGTCAAATACACCAAGAGCTGGAGCAAGGTAAATTCATGCAGTATCTCAGGTGTCAATACAACAAAGCCGTTCTCGGCAGGCTCACTGAGAATGGAAGAAGCGGGCGGAAAACTTTATGTTTACACCTGCCATGAGATGTATGCTGACAGCAACGGCATAAATCATCAGGCAAATATGTTTTTCACCATTGACGAATCCTCCATGTCCCTGACCGACTCAATGTATGACGTTTCAAATCTTACAGACGGCTATGTTAGCCACTCATTCAACCAATTCATCAAAGCTGACGAAAGCGGAAAATACATCTTCAGAGTTGACCACTCAGAGTCCAGCAACTATTTCATGAACGGCTCTTACCTTTCTGTAAACGGCATTACTCTCACAAAATATAAGGCTGACGGAAAATCAACAGCCGTGAGCGTTTCTATCCCTGTTAAGTTCGATATGAACAAAAGCAACTACACGGGCGCTTCAATAGGCGGTTTTGAGCTTGGCAGCGGAAACTGTCTGATAGCCTATGCAAAAGACGTTTCAAGCAGTTGTAAGACAAGAAATGTTTACATAAGCGTCACCGACGAGCTTTTCAACGGCACACAGAACATTGCCCTCACAAACTACGGCACATCAAGTAAAGTGACCTGCAGCACCCCTCAGCTTATAAAGATAAATGACAATCTGTTCCTTGTTATGTGGGAAGAATACAACAGTTCCACAGGCAAGACCGCCACAAAGACAATGACAGTTGACTCAAACGGCAAAACTGTTACCAAAGCCATTTCTCACTCCTTCGGACTTTCAGATTGTCAACCTATTATATGCAGTGACGGCATGGTAAAATGGTATGTCACAAATAATTCAGCGCCGACCCTTTACAAGCTCTCACCATTTGCGCTAGACGATTATCATGAACACAGCTATACAAAAACAGTTCTCAGCAACGCCACCTGCACCACCGCATGCACAGTAAAATACACCTGTTCATGCGGTGACTTCTACACCGAAACTATCCCAGCCACAGGTCACAAATCAAGCGGTTGGATAGTCGACAAAGCGGCTTCTATCGGAGTTAAAGGCTCAAAGC
>ERZ1106963.941-NODE-941-length-38813-cov-18.221322_pt1 | contig 38813 bp, 28 predicted proteins | sample MGYA00403681_ERZ1106963 | MGnify/ENA primary metagenome ERZ1106963 (study PRJEB35170, sample SAMEA104062407) | human gut metagenome | biome: human gut; feature: human-associated habitat; material: faeces | place: Denmark | collected 2012-05-03 ...
TAAAAGCCCGTGGAATTTACTCTTGCACTGGAATTTACTTTTTCAAGTCAGCCAATTCTTATGTACTTAATACCCTCCGTTATCTATGCAAAAGGTAATTCACATCTTCTTTTAATTCATCACTAAAATCCTTCAAATCAACAACCGTAATTACATCTCTATTAATCAATGCCACAATATCAAAAATCATATTTTCTTTACTTAGTTCAAGCATTACCCCCGGATGTTTCTTATCCTTTTTTATTCGCTCTTCCAGCTTCCAAAACTTATCAGAAGCGTTCTCATCTCCACTTAATGAATCTATATATTCTTTAGTCAAACGATCCATATATGCTTCCTGCCATTCGCCAATACAAGCTCTGAATAATTTCCAATCTTTCTTTGAAACCTCCATATAAACATCCTCCAATCTACGTTTCACACTTAACTTAAAACCTATAAAAACATCACTAGCCAACAAACTAGTGATGTCATATAACTACACTTTCTGTTTTGGCACAAACTCAATCTTGAGAACCATCCCCATACCATCTGCTAATCTTTTAAGCAAATTAACAGAAGGATTCCTTGTTCCATTCTCAAGTTTGCTGATATCTGCTTGATTAATACCAGTACGCTCTGCCAACTCCTTCTGCGTCATATTCTGAGAAGTACGAGCATCTACGATAGCCCTTATAACATCCATCTCTGGCTGGATTGCATCATATTCTTTTTTAAATTCTTCATCCTGTAACTGCTTAGAAAGCATATCATCAAATGTTCTCATCTTTCATCACCCTTTCCATGAAATCCTTTCTTCTATCCTTTGCAGTCTGTATCTCTTCTTTTGGAGTTTTCCGTGTCTTTTTAACAAAACCATTCGTCAGTATTATTTTTCCCTCATAATAGAAAAAATATAAGACTCTGGTGATATCACTTCCAAATTTACAACGCAATTCAAATATTCCATCATCTAAGTGCTTACTGTACGGTTCTCTAAGCATGTTCCCCTTCTCTTGAAGAATCCCCAATAATCCAAATATCTTAGCTCGCATTTTAGGATTAACTGAATCAAGAAATTCCTCTACTGGAACTTCGCCATTTTCCTTTTCATATGCTATTAACTCAAATTCCGTCATATAATCTGCTTTGTATATATTATATGGTATATATGCCATAATGTCAATTATACATTTAAAGTATTAATTCCTCAACACATCCTTAATATACTCCACCATTTTTCAGACGCTCATCATCATAGCACATCTCAATGCTGTCCTGTTCATTACCAACAGGGGCAACATAGGTTAAGTATTCCGTTGCGCTGGAGCGGATGGTAATTTCATTTTTTCAAATTAGACACCTCGTTCAATTCATATTTACCTTGATAAATCGAAGTGCGACTTTACAATCATGTTTAACTGCTCTGCTATTTCCGAAAATGGTAAATTCAAATCCAGTGTCCTAACCGTTATCTGATTACCACTCATTTGATATTTATTATCCGGGTAAATTTCCTCATCCGTCTTAGCATACAAAAGCATTCCTGAAACCTCATGAGGCTGAGAAGCTAACTCAGCCTCTTTATTCTTTACATAGGTAAAAATCTGATACAGATTTCCTGAATGTAACGTATGAGTTCCAAATCGAGTCTGTGTCGTATTACCATAATATTTTGCATCAATAATCAGAATCTTCTCCTGATAACTAAGCATAATATCTGTTTGCATTACCGGAAGCATAGAACCAATTCCATCATCTAACTGCCAGGGAATCTGTGATGCATTCGCTATTATTTCTGGATGTTCTTTTCTGTAATATTCCAAAATAAATTTCTCGTACAATCTGCACATACGCTGTTCGTCGAGAAAATCCATCAGCTTAGTAGTTCCATCAGAATTGGTTTGTAACAAACCTTTGACCACAAGGTAACAAATCGAAATAAGCAGCCTATAAGTCTGATTGTTACGGTCAAATCGCATATTCCAGTTAACTGAATAAAGATCCACAGTTTCTACATCTCCCCAATATACCATGAGCTTTCTAAGCTCTTTTTTTCTTTGCTTTGATATATCCGATTTAAGAAGCAATTCCACCGTTGATTTAATTATTCTGTTCATCATTCCGTTAACAGAAAACTCATCGTAACTACATATCATCTGTTTTTTCAGCATTGTCTGTGTTTTTATCGACTCTGTAATATCAAGCTTTCCTTTAAGAGAAGACATCGCTTCTGTTTGTGGAATATACTCTTTTCCAAGACCTCGCTTAATTTGAATGGCTATGCCTTTCGCCAGTATTGCTGCCATAAGTTCGGCAGTATTATTAAATTTTTCCGTAGCTATATTTTTGTATCCTTGTTCATTCAGTACCTGAAAAGCATACGAAAGCATATAATAAACATTTTGTATAGGTATCACTTAACTGCACTCCTTAGATTATTGCTCCAATCTTTAACCTTTGTTGGCTCATCAAACCAGTACTCTTTAAGAAGTGGTATCAATTCATATTCTACAATCCCATATAAGCACTCATTATCTATCTTATCAACTTCAAGGTTACAGAAATAACTGTGCCCAATACAGAACCCTTCACCAAGTGACTCATCTGAAGCAATAACTGAATTCAAATTTTCAACACAATTAATTAGCTTATTAAACTTATCATTATCCAAAGACATTCTGTATTCCCGGAAACCATCTGTTTCAAATCCTGGTTTAATTTCAAAAAATGCAAACCTTCTTCTAAGTGCATAATCAAGCATTGCAAGACTTCGGTCTGCAGTATTCATCATACCAATAATGTAAACATTTGCAGGAACCGCAAATTTCTCATCCGAATACAAAAGTTGCAATTCAATGCCTCGTTTATCATTCTCAATCAGCATAAACAATTCACCAAAAATTTTACTAAGATTTCCTCGATTTATCTCATCAATTATGAAGAAGTAATCGTTATCGCTATCTATCTCTGCTTTTTTACAAAAATTGTAGAATGCTCCTTTTTTCAATTCAAAACCTGTGGTTGATGGTCTGAATCCCATAATAAAATCTTCATAAGAATAGCTTTGGTGAAATTGAACCATCATAACACGGTCAATGTCTTTTACTCCCATTACGGAATATGCAAGTCGTTTAGCAGCAAAAGTCTTACCAACCCCTGGTGCTCCTTGTAGGATAACATTCTTCTTTGCTTTAAGAATTCCCACCAACTTTGAATATTCTTCTTCCGTCATAAATACCTCGTCAAGGAAATCATCCTCTGTATACACTGGATAATTCTTAGAAACTTCCTCTACGTCCTCAGCAGATTCATCTTCAAATAAAGCATTGAGCTTTTCTACATAATCCGTATATGAAGTAATATCAGTTAAAGTCTTCATAACAGCTTGACCCGGATGAGGCCACTCCCCCTTATGCGTCCAATTCACCTTACGAATATTACCATATTTATCATTACGATCGGCATCATATTCATAATCAGACGAAACAACACCGCGCCCAACAAGTTGGTGCATACCTTTCTTAACAAAAACTATATCACCAATTTTCATATCATTGACAAACTGCCATGTAGCATGGGCTGCATTTTTATATGAAAGGCTGGCATCAAATGTTTCTTTCATTTTAGACTTCATTGCATCTTTGGAATCAAATGTCTTAAGATCACCAATCTCGCCCCAGCCAATTGCCATAATTCCCTCTGAATAGAACTCTTCCCACATACACGAGTTCTCTCCCGGTGCATAAATCCAATAATGAACTGTATCCACATCATCATCTGCAATTGCTGCACCTTTTTTCTCACGACTGTTCTGAGCCTGAGCTACACCACTTTTAAAAATATCAGAAGCCATATCATCAGTCATTTCTACAGACTTTCCAGCTTCCGTCAACGTCCAGACACCATAAATACTCTTATCAATATATCCAGCATTTACTAAATAGCTGCGAGCAAAAGCCACCTCATTTTCAAATTTGTTAACGTTGTTCTTACCTCTAATGGCATTTACCTCTTCGTCAGACAATTGTTCATTTTCAACAATTTTTGCACGCGCTTCTGCAGGGGTCCCAGAACCTCCCAAATCACGCAAAGCCTGAATTAAAGGTTTGAACCAGCGAAGAAATGCCGCATTTGATAACTTCTTTCCATTAGCCGCTGCCTTCTGCCTATTTACCTGTTCCGAAACAATCCATGCACTATATGAAAGCTCAGGATAGTTCTTGTACTCATAACTTCCTACCTCCAAAGCTTTGATACAAGCATCTTTTATAAAAAGATAATCAGTCGCATTTGGCACCTTATTAATTTTCTTTTTAATGGAATCTACAAATTCAGCAGGCATATTTTCTACATTAGAGATATACCACCTATTTCTGGAATCAAGGTTAATATAAGTGTATGGTCTAATCCAATAAAGCCCCATTGTAATATTCCAGCGAATACACCGTTGGTCATGTACCAAATCGTACCACTTTGAAAATTCTTTGCGATTCTGTTCCGTGTCATTATCAGCCAGTCTTAATGCTGCCTCAAAAACGTTCCAAATGTTATCGATGTCATCTGCTTTTCTATCTTCCTTAAAAGCATAGAATGTTGCTTTTAGATTATTAAGCACTGGAATTCCATCAAAATTATTTGGTACCTTAGCTTCAATACCAAACACATTAGCTATACTTCTAATGATTGCTATTCTATTAGAATTTGTAATACCTTTATTGAAGAGTCCAAAAATCGTAAATGGGTCAATATCAATAATATCACTCCCACTCTCTAACTTTGGAACTTGCATATTAATAGCAGTATAAACATCCTTAATTCTTTCAATAAGTGCCTTACGGTCATTCTTGAAAAGCAAGAGTTTTGTCGCAAACTCCGAATAAAAATCTATCCATTCAAATTTCATCTATTATACCTCTCTTCCTTTTTGTGTATGTTCAATAAATCAAAAGAAAACGTTACTTCCCTTTAACTTCTACTTATCGTTTCCGCAATACGAGATAAGCTCATATCTATTTAATATTTGATATAATTTTGAATACTCTTGATTTATCAAATTCAATTCACCTATGTAACTGTTTTCCTTTCCCCTTTCTCGATCATAAACCAAGCACCCCACCACTCCATTTATATAAATTTTTTGAATATAGCATGTACTATAATCACCTATACACAAATCCAATTTCCCAATCTGCTTTATATCGGTCTCCAATTTTTCTTTTTGCTTTTTTATTTTTTTCTTTTGTCTAATACGAATAAGTTCATTTATCACAATCTGCTTTGTTTCCAAAATTTGTTCATCATCACCCGTAATCGTTAATTCCTTCTCTAAATCCTTTATTTTTTGTAACAACAATCCTCTTTCATATTCATCAATATAATATCTATATGATCCAGCCTGTCCCTTTTCAACATATCTTGACAAAATAATTACAAAGAAAGAAAGTAATATTGTTACCATCCATACAAACATAAGCCATACGCTTTCGCACTCCATCATTTGACATACAAATGATGCAATGACAGATATAACTAACGAATAGAAGCATGTTATCAAATTATCAAACAAAGAATTTTGAATTAAAAGAAAGTCTGCACGCGCGTACAATCTTTCTATTTCTTTGTTTTTCACAAGCTCGTCAACTTTCCCACCCTCTTCATAGTAAAGATTTATTATTTGAATTTGTTTTATATAATAATGTTTATCTTCACCCCAACATTTTTTATATTGATCAATTTTCTTAAAAAGCTCATCATCGCACTTCTTGATATTATGGATACCTCGTTTCATAATGAGTATTCCGCAGATAACAAAATATACTATCACAGACACTGCTATCAATAAAAATATTGAACTTAGTATTTTTCTTATAACCTCAACCATTTCTAAAGAAAACCGTTTAACATTGTACTTAAAAAGAACAGCTACAACACATGTTACAGCAAATATGATTGCAGTAATAACAATATAATGCTTCTTCCACTTTTTCATATACTCATCCTTTCTTATTTCGTAAACGCTCCATAGTGGGTACACCCACATAAACAACCGCTCCAAAGAGCAGCATATCATTAAAGTTACTTTCTGCATTCCGCTGGCAGCTTGTCTGACCAGGGAAGCAGTTTTTCACAAAAATCCACACCATGGTCATCCATGTGTCGGGGGATTTCTTCCAGAAGATATTTGAAATAATTGTAAGGCTTGAGGTTATTCGCCTTCGCAGTTTCAGCAATGCTGTAAATCATCGCACTTGCCTCGGCTCCTGCAACAGTATCAATCATAACCCAGTTTTTCTTTCCAACACAGAAAGGACGAATGGATTGTTCTGCGGCATTGTTATCCATTGGCACTTCTCCATCTTCCAGGAAAGTTCTAAGATACTTTTCCTGATTTAAGGAGTAGGTAAGCCCGTTGGCAGTTTTACTTTTGGCAGGGACAGACTGCTGGTTCTGTTTTGCCCACGCAAAGTAAGCATCAATCAGTGGCTTTACTGTCAGCTGACGATGTCTCAAACGTTCCTCTGCAGATTTATCTGCAAGTTTATTGTCCTCGCGATATATTGCCTGGATCTGCTTCAGTGCCAGATAAGCCAGCGAAGACTTTTTCTTATCCTTTGGCAATGCTTTCACGGCTTCATCAAAGCGACGTCTTGCGTGTGCCCAGCAGCCGGCAATCTTCAAGTCTTCACGTTCCTTTTCGATGGTATGATAGACCTGGTAACCATCGGTTACGCAGATTCCCTTGAACTTCTTGAGGAAATCTCTTGGATGGCTTGCATTACGCGAAGGCTGGTAATCGTACAGTACGATCGGTCTGTCCGCATACATCTTGCCGGTACGATACACCCACATGTAATGCTTGTTCCCATCGGTTCGGTTTTCTTTCGAGACCAGAACCGGAGTCTCATCTGCCTGAAGCACATGATAGTCATAAAGCTTCTGATGCAGATAATCATAAAAGATTGAGAGATATCTCTCTGCACACAAAATCGTCCAGTGTGCCATATCTGCCCGATCAATGGCAAGCCCCATTCGCTGGAATTCCCTTTCCTGACGATAGAGTGGCGTTGCATTTACATACTTGGCATTCCATACGCCGGCAAGAAGTGAAGGTGATACTAAGCTGTTTCTTAACAGGTATGCCGGATGATCCGCTTTTTTGAAGTGATTATCCTTCTTGGATTTGTAGACTCCTACATGATGTTCTTCTATTTCAACCTTCATAGGTGTGAAACTGTAACGTCTGTAGATTTCGTCTTCAAGTTCATACCAGCCATCTTCACCAAACTCGGCAATGAGTTCTTCTTCGGACATCTTGTGTTCCACCGGATTTACAGGAAGTCCACGGATATCCTTTTCTCGTTTGCCTTTGGTTTTCCTGCCTCTTGGCTTGGTTTCATCTTCATCAGCGTATTCATTGAGTGAAGCAACTGCTTCCGCTTCGTTGAAGAAAACGATGTTGCCATCTACTTCCATGAAGCAGATCTGATTCTCAGTATCCAGTTTCTCGGAAGATTTGCCAAAATGGTTGTTGTTCAATACAGCGACCTGTTCCAATAGCAGCTGAAGCTTCCGGTCAATATCCTGAAGCTGTGACTGCTGAACGAGAAACAGTTGAACAAGCGTAGCCTTATCAAAGTTATTCAGTTGTTCTTCTGTATATTCCATCGCCATAAAAACCTCTTTTCTACTAAGGTTAATTATAGCAGAAATGAACAAAAATAGCGAATATCACTTATTTCAAAGTTCGTCATATTGCCTATACGTACAAGCTTCTGTTTTACGTTTTCAGGCACTGTAAATATGCCCCTTTTGAAATGATGGATATAAATTATAATTGCATAAAACCAACGTAACGCGCTCACAATGCTTGATAATGGCCTTACAGATGATGAATGCCACACTGTTTTTAAAGGCAAAATCACCGTTGAAAATTCTACGTATTGCACAATCATTATGCCATGTGAGTGGGTGGAGCAACCTCTTGAACGGTCTTCTTAGGAGTGATCGTCAATCCTTCCATGAGCCAGCGAAACTGCTGACTGGTGATTGCCTGCACCTCAGATTCATTCCTTGGCCATACGAACTTACCTTGTTCCAAACGTTTGTATAAAAGAAGGAATCCATCTTTTTCCCAAACCAAGCCTTTGATTCTGTCGGACTTACGTCCACAAAACAGATACAAGGTATCCGGTACATAGGGACTGTTATCCGTCTTGGCATCCACAATGGAAGCCAAAGTATCTATTCCGGATCTCAAATCCGTGTATCCGCAGACGATATACACTTGTTTGAAACAAGTTGCATCATTCAACATGGGCAAGTACCTCCAGTACTTTTTTAAGAAGAGAGCTGGATGTCTGCTCCGTAACACGAATGGTCACACCGTTGGCAGATATATCTAGAAAGGGATCCTGTATTAATGCGCTATTCGAATCAACTGCTGTCGACTCTGGTTCCGTATGCATCAGTTCCGTAGGAACCGGAATAATTGCATGTTTTACGGCATTGCTTGGAATAGAATCAAGGCAGGCTTTTCTAACTTGCGCAAAGCGATAATAGTAATTGGCTTTGGTAATGTTATTTGCCTGACACCATTCGTCTACGGACATGCCATTTGGATGATTCCGGCATTCCTGAACCATTGAAGCCCATTCACGAATGCGACAGCTACGTGCTACTTGTGATGTTTGAGATTTCATAAACTTAACCCTCCTGACGGTCCAAAAAGTTTAGGCTAAACTTTTTGGACTGGTATAAAATGTTAAGTCTATTTTCTCAAAAAATCATAAAGTATTCTATATACTGACTATGAGGCGTTTACTAAAAAAGAAGGGGTATCTCAACCTTCTGTTAAATATAAAACTAATTTTTATTTTTGGTGCTGGCTATGTGATACTTTACACCATGCTAACATTACACCACATCTCCGCAGCAGCATAGCCAGCTAATCATTATAACAGACATATCTCTCATAATGCGTCCTCCTTTTAAGCCAGAAATAAAATTCCTAATAGCATCATAACAAATACCAGAGGTAACAATGTTCAATAATGTCATAATAAATGAGGAGATGCTTGGAATTGAACCAAGACCTGCTGCAAACTTATTTGCATAAATATTGTAACATATAATATTTTTCTTTTCTATTATTTTTTTACTCACACCGAAAATCACTCTTGAAATTTAAAAATATATTTCCACCTAACCCTGAAGTATTTTAATTACCTTTTGGGAAATCGATAGATTCATAAAATCATTTTTTTTATGTTTCATCAAATCAAAATTGTCCTTCCATTTTTCAGACACGTTTGATTTTTCTATAACCCTTTCAATAGAATAGTCTTGAAACCATTCTATCTTCTTGTCTGTGTAATACTTGTGAGCATATTTCTCAAATGCATCTGTAATAGTCTTTTCGGCTTCTTCCGGATAAACTGCAAACTCCATTTTAGAAACCCTATCATTTACATATTCTGTAAGATGATAAAAATCAGGGGGATAATCATATGCTACCGTTTCTCCTTCATCATCAGTAATAGGACAGATTTTAGGATTAATGCCAATCTCACCTAATTTGAAGTCAAAATACGATAATATACAATCCGTATCCGCCTTTGACTTACTATATTGGCAAACCATATTATACTGTTCTATTAACTGCATAAGTGTTCTTCTTTCCTTTTTGGTTAAATACCTTATTGCATAGTTAGATTTTATCACTAATAGCTCACTATAGTTTTTCTTCGAATAATTCTTATTCAGAAGTTGCACCACAGGAAATATAATATTCATCAACAGTTCATCTCTATTTCCCTTTCGGTAATACATCATTGATATTAACAATGATGTTGATGATGAAATAATTATAGCTGCTGCATTTTGATAAAGCCATTTCGATATCATATCTATCATCTAAATCTCCTTATTCCATATTAAAGTGTTTAAATACTGCTTAGTTGTTTGCGCGGTTCGGTCATAATCAAGCGCCGTCGCATAAATATCTGTTATCTTCTGGTAAAACCTACGTTCGGACAGACGAATTTCTCGAATCTGCTCGAGCAAACGGTCGAAGTATTCTACTGTAAGCACAGAACCACCATTTTTCAGACGCTCATCATCCATGACCCAGCCTTTGATGGTGTAGTCCTTCACGATACCATTGGCCCACTTGCGAAACTGCACTGCACGCTCATTATTCACTTTAAAGCCGACTGCAATAATCATTTGAAGATTGTAATGTGCAACCTCTCGCCGCACTTGGCGTGAACCCTCCTTTTGAACTATTAAGAATTTCTTAATAGTTGAATCGGGCTCCAATTCTGAATCGTCATAGACCTTCTTTATATGTTGATTAATCGCAGCCACACTTACATCATATAACGTGGCCATCATCTTCTGCGTCAGCCACATATTCTCATCTTCATAGCGCATCTCAATGCTGTCCTGTTCATTACCAACAGAGGCAACATAGGTTAAGTATTCTGCTGCGCTAGAACGGATGGTTACTTCGGCTTTTTTCTTCTTCAAATAGAAGGCCTCCTTTTTGTTATTTCTCGTTTCAACAATTCAATTGAAAAGCACTCTATAAATTCATAGCTTCAATATGCCTTTGTTAATCCAGAAAAATGCGTCTCCACAATTCTATCCATTTGACTGGCAATCTCTGCAAACGGTAAATTCAAGTCAAGCGTCTTTACACTTATCTGACTACCATGCATCTGGTACACATTATCTGGCTGAATTTCTTCTTCTGTCTTCGCATAAAGAAGCATACCCGAAACTGTATTCTCCTCTTTTCCAAATTGATAGCTTCGATTTTTTACATAGGTAAAAATCTGATACAAGTTATTCGAATGAATAGTATGTTTATCAAACTGGACCTGCGTAGTGTGGCTGTAGTATTTTGCATCAATGATTAGTACCGTATTTCCACGTTGCAGGTGAATATCACTTTGCATAACCGGAAGCATGGTCCCAACGCCATCATCCAGCGACCACGGTATTTGCGATGCACTGACTGACAATGCAGGATAATGTCTGGTATAGTATTCCAGAATAAATTTTTCATACAGCCTGCACATGCGCTGCTCATCTACAAAGGACGCCAATCTATAGTCTCCTGCATCTGTCGTGATAAGCATTCCTTCGATAATCAACTGACAGATACTAACCAGCATTCTATAAGTTTGATTGTTACGTTGAAAACGAATGGATGACCATTTTATACCTGTCGGTTCAATAATATCCACATTGGAGAAGTACAGCATTTTTTTCTTCAAATCATCCTTGTATTTTGCCTGCACTTTTCCATTCCTCAAAAGGAGCATCACTGTCGTTTTCAAGATTTGATTTAATGTGTTGTTTTCTGACAGCTCATCAAAATCACAGGTAAGCACTCTTTCATGTGCTAGCTTGTTTTTTATTGTCCCCGGCATGTTTATTTTACCACGCATAACAGGCAACTCTTCCTGACGACTTATGTATTCTCTGTAGAGTCCCTGCTTCAGCTGCAACCCTATGCCTTTTGCTAGGATTGCAGCCAGCAGATTATACATCTCATCAAAAGACTCCACTGCAACATCATCGTATGTCTCTTGATTCAACGTCTGAAAGGCGTAAGAGAGCATGTGATAAATATTATTGATTAGAATGCTTTTATCCTTTGTCATTGAAATACACCGTGCAAAATATTCTCCCAACGCTGCAGTTTATCGGTATCATCAAACCAATACTCTGCTAACATTGGCAACACATCAAAATCTACTACATCTTGCATCCACTCATCAGTACATTCATCTGTGTTGCAAAAATAACTATGACCAATACAGAATCCTTTGCCTAGAGATTTGTCGTTTGCAATTTCTCTGTTCAATTCCTTAATGCGGTCAATCAGAGTATTGAATGTGTCGTTTGCGAATCCTTCCTGATACTTAATAAAGCCTTCCGAATCAAATCCTGGTTCCATATCAAAGAAGCTAAAGCGACGACGAAGCGCATAATCAATCATCGCTAAACTTCTATCAGCAGTGTTCATCATACCAATGATGTGCAGACGCTTTGGAACTGAGAAACTGAGACCGTTATAGGCTAGTGTGGCTTTTGTCTCTCTATAGTCAGCCTCAATCAACATCAGTAACTCACCGAAGATTTTACTCATATTTCCTCGGTTAATCTCATCAATGATAAAGAAGTAATCTTTATCTGGATGGTTAGCTGCTTTCTGACAAAATCTATAGAAAATACCATATTTCAGCTCGAATCCATCCTCAACCGGCTTATAACCCATCATGAAATCTTCATAGGAATAGTTCTGATGGAACTGCACAAACTCGATACGGTCATCATCTTTTTCACCCATAATAGAATAAGCCAAGCGTTTAGCTGCATAAGTTTTTCCAACTCCAGGAGCCCCCTGCAGGATAATATTTTTCTTCTTTGTGAGAACGGCTACGAGACGGTCATATTTTGCCTCTGTCATGTATACCTGTTCCAAGAATTTTTCTTTCGAATACTCATCTTTAGTCTTCTCAGCTGTAGGAGCTGGGTTTTCTTCGCGAATCAAGTCAATGATAAATTCGTATTCACCTTTTGTTAATTTGAACAAGCTACCTTGAGTAATGCTGAAATACTCCATCTTTTCCAGTTCAGGGCAAGATTTTAATGTTGCAAAATCGATTGGTGATGAAAGGCCTTCTAACTTTTCAAAATATATTCTCTGTCCATCCTGCTCTGCACTTACACGAAATACCGCTACAATCTGCTTCACTGGAGTAGACTCATATCCAATAACCATATCTCCGGCTTTTGCATTGACGAAATTCTGGAAGATTCTACGTTTATTTCCATTGTCATTAAACAAGGTATAATCCTGAACTTCTCCAACGGGCATGCTGGACATGCTCCACATTTTCGGATTTGCATTTAGGAACCAATATTGCTGCCCGTCTTCTCCTTCAGAAAGCTGTGCATACAGTGGAACACTCGTTAAATCAACCTGTTCCAGCGCTTCTAACAACTCATTACGAAGTTTCCACACATAACCCCCTTCCTCATCCTTGTTAGCGTTTTTTCCAACATAAAGAACTGGCCAAAAACGAGCATTTTCTTCATCTCTCGCCATAACAGGGCATCCTGTTTTCGTAACGACTCTTCTTGCAAGTGAAACAGAACCACTATTGTAGAAATTCTTCGTCTCACCATATTTTACAGCAAGTTGAGTGCATGTTGCCTTGCCTCCGTAGTCTTTTATCCTTTTCATGATTTCCAGACTACTCTCATTGAACACTTCCGAATCGCCCAGAAGACCAACCCAATCTTCAACAGTTAATGCCGGAGTATAATCTGTCGGCCACCACTCATCAGCTTTAGGACCTTCTGCCTCCTTATTCCAATAGCGAGAAATAAAGAATCCTACATCTATCGTAAGCGTGCGTAACTCAGGGTCAGCATAGCAAGTAGATGTAATCTGAGAATTAAGCAAATTTCTAAGCTCATCGTCCTGTTGCAGTTCAGCACATATCTCATCATAGAATGCCACGAAGTTCCTGATGTTATCAGCATAGGCTCCCTTCTTAAAACGATAATCGCTTTCAAGTTCTGATGAGACAGCTTTCACTTCGCTTAATTTATAGATGTAATACTTATCCGGATAGCGCAGCCACAAATATGTCATTATCGCATTTTCATACTGATAATGCTGTGCTGCTCCATTTCCGTAGCGCTCTAATAATGTATTGGATTTGTTTTTAAAGTTAGCAACTCTCTCGTATAAATCCTTACTCTCGTCATATAGTTCGATATACATCGAGCGTACTTCTTCCGGAGCAATCTCCGCAAACTTAGTAATCATTCTTGCTGGGAAATTATTAACAGACGCAAGTAAATTAGCAGTCTGCGCAAGTGCCTTTGTAAGCATCTGCGCAAAGTCATCTGAATTAACATCCCAATTCAACTGAAAGCAATGTACCGCTTCCCATTTGTATTTTTCATTAGGCCACTGTTGCTGTACAAAACGCTTTTTGTACTCTACCAGTACCTCTTTTAGTCGAAATTTGTCAAACACTGTTTTTCACCGCCTTTACAATGATTCTCTGAGACTCTTATAAATCTCTCCAGAAAAAATACCCAGCACCTGACGCTTCATTTCATCATTCGACAACAGCATCGAGAAGAAGTCTTGATTCTGCGATAATCCTTCGATGAGTGCATCGTCGATATCATCAAAATAAGAGAACTCAAAGTCTTGCTGTGTATTATTTTTAGCACTGGTCTTGAGTTTGTCTGATTTCATCAGGATATCTTTAATCTGCAGCATAGCCTTTACAACAACATCATTATCATAGTTCTTGCCAGTTCTGCTATTAATCTCATCAATGATTTCAGACAGCCTCTTTTCCTTATCCTCAGTGAGGCCAAAATGCTCCGCTGTTGGCAGCTTCATTACCGGCTTTGCAACGAGATCAGAAGAAACATGTTCTTCTCCTTTTTTCTGAATAAACTGAGATGCCTTTATTTTGCCATCCAGATTAAATCCGCCACCCGGATGCTTGATATTGATATAAGCTAACAGGTAAGAGATAAAGTTATACTTCTTATGCAAGTCAGTATCTTCAAAGCTGGAAACCTGAAGAAGGAACTCATAGTAGCGAACAAATCCACGCATATCCGCCACAGCCTGACGCTGGGTTTCATATTCATAATGTTCCAGCAGCTTCTTACTTTTCTGAAGGAAGAATGTCAATCTCTGCTTCTGCTTTCCTGTCACTTTCTGTGAATAGAGAATATCATTCGCAGCTTCAATATCTGCCGGGTCAAACAGAGCATAGGCATCGATAGTCGCTTCCAAATCATAAATGGCATTTGGCGTTACCGAATTTGCCAACAGTGTAGTTGTGTAGTACGGAGCAAACGCTGCTTTGATATCTTCATATGTATTTACGAAGTCCAGTACAAAGGTCTTCTTATCATACGGAGCACAGATACGATTCAGTCTGGAAAGAGTCTGAACAGCATTTACACCCTTTAACTTTTTCAGCACATACATCGCACACAGCTTTGGCTGGTCAAAACCGGTCTGATATTTGTTTGCTACCAAAAGCACCTGATAGTTATCTGTATCGAATTCTTTTGTTAGTCTATCCTCTGGGAATCCATTGATAGATGCTTCGGTATACTCTTTATCGTCATCCGGAAGTTTTACTTTTCCAGAAAACGCAACAAGCGCATGAATTCCATCATAACCTTTCTTAGTGATGTACTCCTCAAAAGCCTGACGATATTTCACAGCTCCCTGTCTTGAGGCTGTGATAACCATTGCCTTAGCCTGTCCGCCGAGTTCCTGCATTACTGTTGTACGGAAATGCTCAACAATTACCTCAACACGCTGTGCGATATTGGTTTCGTGTAGTTCTATGAAACGAGCAATCTGTCTCTTAGCAGCATTTGTTTTACAACGAGGGTCATCTTCGATTTCCTTGTTAAGCTGATAGAAGGTTGAATACTCTGTATAGTTCTGGAGAACATCAAGAATAAATCCTTCTTCGATAGCCTGCTTCATTGAGTAAACATGGAATGCTTCTCTTTGTCCATGCTTATTCAAGCGTCCAAACAACTGAATTGTCGTCGGTTTAGGTGTTGCTGTGAATGCAAAAATCGATACATTGGCCTGCTTACCGTTTCTCTTGATTTCACTGGAAATCATGTCTTCAACATCTGCCTCAGTCTGGTCACCAGAACCAAGAGACATTGTAACTGCTGCCATATCTTTACCAGCGGTAGACGAATGCGCCTCATCAATGATTACAGCAAAGCTCTTATTTTCAAGTCCCTTTACGCTATCCACGATATAAGGGAACTTTTGTATTGTCGTTGCAATGATCTTTGTATTACCGTTCAATGCAATCGCAAGGTCAGCAGAGTTGCACTTATCATCCATAACACGAATCAATCCAGCCTTATGCTCCATTCCCATGATTGCTTTCTGGAGCTGGCGGTCAACAACAACTCGGTCAGTTACAATGATAATATTATCAAAGATAATTTTGTTCTCTGCGTCATGAAGAGAAGTCAAACGGTGTGCCAGCCATGCGATTGAATTTGTTTTACCGGAACCAGCACTATGCTGAATCAGATAATTCTGGGCAGTACGATTTTCTCTAACATCAGCGAGTACTTTTCGGATGACATCAAGCTGATGGTAACGAGGGAAAATCAAATTTTCAGAACGCTTGATTTTTCCGGTTTTATCATCAACTTTTTCTTTTGTCTCAACAAAAATAAACTTGCTGATTAAATCCAGAATCGTATCCTTTGTCAGGATATCTTCCCACATATAGGATACGCTATATTTATCTTCGAATACCGGATTACCAGCACCTGCAGTTACGCCCTCTCCGTTACCCATATTGAATGGAAGGAAGAACGTTGCATCACCTGCAAGTTTTGTGGTCATATACACTTCTTCCAAGTCCATTGCAAAGTTTACGAGAGTACCTGCTTTGAACATAAAAAGACGGGTCTTAGGACTACGGTCAGTTCTGAACTGGTAAATCGCATCCTGATAAGACTGACCTGCTGCGTTACACTTCAACTCGAATGCAATGATAGCTAATCCATTCAGGAAGATAACAACATCGATTCGTTCCTTATCACTGGCCCACACTTCCTCCATTGCAGAGAAAATATTCTGACCATACTTTCTGGTCAAATCAGGATTGAATGTAGTTGCTGGTTTTGTATACATCAACTCCAGCTTCTGATTGGAAATTTCAATCCCATGCTTCAGCACATCCAGAAGACTTCCACGAGCCTTTGTTGCTTCTGCATTGATAAAGCTGACAATGGTATCCTCCAAATCGGCCTTATATATTTTTCTCAAGTAATCCATCGTTTCGTGCTGTGTATCTTCAAGAAACTTGAACAGCATCTCACGGTCAACTGCAAAGTAGCGGTCGAAGCTACTTGCCTTACGAATAATGTAACCGTTGTCCTTTTCCAATCTTTCAAGGAGGAATTTTTGATATTCTTTTTCAGACACAATAGATGCGTGATGAATAAGCATCTCGCTATAAGCTGTTGCTCTCTTAGCAACATCTTCTGTATGCTTTTCCGCATCAAATCCAGTAATTTCAACTGTCATTTTATCGTCCATTGATTTTTCCTCCTTACTCGCTTTTCAGTCGTTTGATTAGTTGACGTGCAAAAAGCAAAGCAATCTGGTCGCAACTATATTTGGATGAGTCAATCGCTTGTATATCTGCTATAGATGGATACTTTTCTTGCAACTGTGAAGCCGTAATGTTGTGCAAAATTGGCAGAATCAGCTTTTGGCCGTTTCTATTCTGTCGGTTTAAAAACTCATTCAATTCACGCTCGGTCCATTCTCGATCAAAGAAATTTTCCGAAATAACGATAATTGCAAACTCTGCTTTTTTCGTTCCGTTCAGAATGCGATTCTTCCAATTATCTCCCCACTCTAAAGACTCTTTATCATAGAAAATCTCAATTCCAAGTTTGTTTAATGACTGATATAATTCTTCAATTATATCTTCTTTGTCCTTATTAGCATGAGAAATAAAAACATCAAATTCAGGCAAGTTTTTTGCCTGATACTTTGGCACACTAACCATTGAAATTCCGTTCATTTTGTTTATAAAATCTTGATCCTTACTGATACTCTCCAAACATCCAACGAGATTTTTGTAAGCGTCCAGATTTCTATGATACAGGATTGTTTTCATACGGTTACCTAATGGATGTTCTTTAAGATAATTATTGTAAAAAATTTCTACATCATTGATCCATACTTCACTCGGACGATTATATTCATTTATATCAGTACCAATTGCCGCTGCATTAATTGGGCTTTTAATAGAATGAGTCCTTTCTAACAGATTATTAAGTTGTTCTTCAAAAACAGCCATTAGACAACCTCCTTCTTTCCAGTTACATACTCAAAGATGACTGATTTCTTGTAGTCATCGAGTGTTGCAAGCTGTGCTTTTTTATCAGCGATAACAGCATCTGCTTTTGAAAGCACAGAATCAATGTGTTCTACAATAGCATTCTGCTCATCCAACGGCGGCACCGGATAGGAAAGCTCCGCCAACTTGTTCCACCGCAGGTCACAGGAACGCACACGAATACCAGTAGCCAAAGCAAGAAACACATCACTGTAAGCCATACTGCGAAGATAATACATGATGTACCGCTTGCACTGATCAGTATCCAGCACATTGAGAACCGGAGAAGCCTTGCCTCTCGAATCGGAGATGCCGATAGAACCTGCGAAACCGTCCATGCCGTGAACGACCAAGTCACCGACATCAATGCCTTGATAACCGATTTCTTTGTCAGACATCGTAAAGCCGTCCTCTCGACGGTTACATCTAAGGGTGACTTCACCATCACGGAAACAAGTAATTACACCGTCATCCTCACGCACGGGCTTCTGCATATAGCGAAGAATGTACTTACCACGGATAACATCCCAGTGTGCTGGCATATTACCGATCCACTGAATCCCGCTGTCCTTCATCTCCGCATCCGGGTTCAGTCCCTTAGTAACGGTTTCGGTGATGACAGACCGCTTGTACTGCTCCAGTATGTCGATCTGGGTTTGAATATCGGCAATCAGTGCATCAATCTCGGTGCATTTGACCTCAAGGAAATCGGCGATTTTGCCTTGTGTTTTCATATCCCAAACAGGAAGAATTATGTTTTTCAATGTATCACTATAAATAACTTCAATTGTAGTTGCATTGCTTTTATATAATATTTGCGATGTGACAAAATCTGATTGGTTAAAAAGCAATTTCAGCAAACGATAATTATATCTCGAATCATCTATTCTGAATCTAATGATACAAGGATGTAAAATTCCTGGCTTATGCAAATGAGGAATTCTCGTTATTTTTCCAATAGTTCCTCTCGTCGTTATAAGAATATCGTCTTCATAAACATGAAACCCTGACATTGTTTCATATTTATCATAAGATATATATGCATCCCCTGATTCATAATTTTCATCCAAAACAGTTCGCTGATTATATACCCAAAAATCACTTTCCTCCTTCAAAAAATCAGCTCCTGATAATTGGCTTCCAAATGGTCCAACTTTTATTGGCATTCGCTCTTTTTTTAATAAATACTTAAGCGGTACCAACTTTACATCTGAACTTACTTTTCCGAGCCATTCAACCCCGCTATCTTTTATTTCTCGCATACCATCACCACCTTACTCGAACAATTTTGACACACGGTCGGAAACTGACAGCTCTAAATCCATGAACTTCGTCTCCAGTTCCTTGCTGTCCGTTGGCTGTTGATATTTGTAAAAATATCGTGTGAACGGAATCTCTGCGCCTGTCTTGATGATGGGCTTTTTCTTTCCGAGATCTTCTTCAAAAAAGGCGGCAGCATCCGGAATATGCGGCAGAACCTCACGAGCCATATAATCCCCGATGTTTTCTTCCCATTTTACCAATTCAGTATCCTTGGTTTCCTTGTCATAGATGATGTTGCCCTTGCGGTCACGCTGAATTTCTGCATTCTTATCCATAGCAGAAAGTCCGTCAGCAATCTTATCGAGCAGTTTTTTATCCGCTGTTGCCGAAGTAAGTGCCTTAGTTAGTACAGGCATAAATTCTGTCGGTGAATTATATACCTGCTCTGAAATTGCATCTTTCAGTGTATCAATGATCGCATCATAGACAGGCTTGTTGTTCTGGTAAGCTTCCAGCTTTTTCTGTTCCTTTCCGGTCAGTTCCTCTTTATTTTCCAATTCATTAATCTTTGCTTGATCATAGAGAGAAGAAAGCGCACCCTTAGACAGCATAGCTTCGATACGCCCCTCTGTGATAGCATAGCTTCGCTGAAGTGGCTGCATAACCGCATACTCACGGTAAATGAACTCCTCGTTATCATAAATTTTGCAATATTCGTTTTCTGCAAATTCTGCATAGAGCTTTGTTACGGTGCTGCGATCTTTCGGAGATATTTCATTTTTCTTATCGCCCAGTGCCTTGCGTAGTTTGTGGAAGAAAGACGAGGCATCGATCAACTGAATCTTGCCCTTACGCTCTTCACGCTTATTCTTGGAAAGTACCCAGATGTATGTAGCAATACCTGTGTTGTAAAACAGATCTGTTGGCAATGCAATAATTGCTTCGATTAAATCGTTTTCTAACATCCAACGACGAATTTGGCTTTCGCCGGAAGCAGTACCACCTGAAAATAACGGACTACCATTTTCAATAATAGCAGCACGCCCAAAATTATCATCCATCTTATCAATAGCAGATTGCAGAAACAGCATCTGCATATCACCGGAACCAGGGAGTCCCGCACCCCATCGGCCTTCAAATCCCTTTGCATATTCATCATTAACTGCTTTTTCTACACCTTCTGCAGCATCTTTTCCTCCCCAAGGTGTACCAAATGGCGGATTTTCAATAACAAAACGCATCTTCGTTCCCTCGAAACAATCCTTCTTCATTGTATCCTGATAACAGATGTTCTCCGCATTCTGCCCTTTGATAAGCATCTCTGCAAGACAGATAGCATAAGATTCCGGATTGATTTCCTGACCAAAAAGACGCACATCGGCTGTTGGGTTATAGCGTTTTATAAAGTTATATCCTGTAGACAGCATACCACCAGTTCCGCATGCTTGGTCCAAAACTGTAATAACCTTTCCATCATCAAAAATATCATCGCATCCTTCAGCAAGCAGAATGTTTACCATTAGCTTAATGATGTCACGTCCAGTGTAGTGGTCACCAGCCTCAGCATTTTCAGAAAATCTACGGATAAGATCCTCGAAAATATAGCCCATCTTCACATTATCAATTGTACGAGGATTTAAATCTAATTCCGAAAACGCTTTAACGACACTTAACAAACGGTCATTTTTATCCATCTTGTCAATCTGCTTATAAAAATCGAGACCTTTCTCTGCAGATATGATAATCTCCTGAACATTTGGAGAAAAGCTCTGCAAATATGCTTTAAAATTTGCAGCCAAGTTGTCGGCATCATTAATTAACTCTGCAAGTGTAAACTCACTGGTATTGTAGAACTCAAATCCAGAAATACGATACATCGCCTTTGCCGGATAGTTCGGATTTGCTTTGAACTGTGCTACCACCTTGTTCTTGCTCGGTTCCAGTGCGCACTCAAAACGTCTGATGATAACCATTGGAATGATTACATCCTTGTATTTATCACTCTGGTATGTACCACGCAGTTTATTTGCGATGGACCAGATAAAATTGACCTCTGTTGATACATCGATAGGGGAATCATCCCACATTGCATCGATTATCTGCTTTTGTGCCATTATATTTTCCTCCATTCAGACTAAGAGCTTCCTAGTCAATGTTAATTTTATATTTTTAGATGTCCAATAATCAGGACTTAGTCCTCGATTCCCATCATCATTTTATAGTGCTGTTCCTGATGCATAGCTGTGAATATCAGCTCAAACACCTTTTTGCACTGTTCCACATCGCTGTCATCATCAATATAGTTGAAGCCATCACTGATAACGGCTGGGCCATCATTCATGTATGTGAGCATACTTGAAGCAAGGTTGTATCGGTCATAATTCGGCTTCTGTCCTTCAACTTCATCCACAAACAACGGCTTATTCTGTTCCAGAACAATCTTGTGAAGGTCGTTTCCTTCGTAGCCACATATCTGAATAAAGTAGTATTCAAGAATATGGCGGATTACATTCTTCACGGTATTTGCCGTTTTCAGCTCCTTGTATTCATCCCAAAGCGCTGCATACGAGTTTTGAATTGGATTATAGTTCTCTTGCTCGGTAGGTACTCTCTGACTCTGACGCACACAAAGTTTAACTGAAGAAATATTTTCTACCTTACGAATCATATAGAACGAAACGCTGTGATATCTCTTTTCTTGGTAATGTGTAATTTCCTTATGGAAATAAACATTGTGAGTCAGAATAAAAATCTGCTTAATATAGTCGCCGTCGACTTTATGGCTTCGATAGTCCGTATTGTTGTAACAAACCTCAATCATCTCTCTGACCAGAGCACTGACGATGAACAATGCTCCACTATCCATACTGGATACCGGGTCATCAATAACAACAATTTTATCTTTTACAGCTTCGCTGCTAAGGCTTCCTTTCACAAGGTGATAGTAATACAGGAATGCAATAAAGTTTCTTTCACCTTCGCTCAGTTTTTCTGCAACAGTTCCATCCGGTCGAACAACCTCATATGTATTTGCTACTCCGTCCTTTGCACGAAGATGGAAACCTTCAAAACCAGAGTTATCAAGCAGAACATTGATGCTATCGATAGTGGCCTCAGTATTCACAATCTGTTTGTTTAGTTCATTGGCCTCTTTCTTCTTAGCAGTAGCATCCATTTTTAACTGCTCCATTTTATCTTTCAATACTTTTATTTCAGCATCCAAATCAGTCAGCACTTTGTTGTACGCAACTACATCAACTTTCAAGAGCTCTGCAAGATACTCCCACACCTGTTTTTTGCACAAAACTTTCTTTGTTTTGAGGTCACTGACTATCTCGTTGTTTTCCTTGATTTTCTTATTAAAATCATCAATCAGTGTACCTATCTCAATCAGCAAACTATCAGTATCTTCCAACGAAGCAATAGATGTCGGCTCCTTAATCTTCGCCGCAATTCTCTGTTTATTTATAGTAATAGCATCTACGAGAAGATGTACCTTGACCTCATATTCTGACAAGTCCAATCCCGGCATAGCAGCAGATACATTACCTTCCAGCGTTGCTACAACAGAATCCATCTCTGATTCATATGTTCTCTGAAAAGCATTAATCGCAGAGATATCATCCTGATACTGCGCATCGAAGCACGCAGCTATTTCTTTATCAAAATTTGATGGAAGTTTCTGCTGGCAATATGGACATTTTCCATCTGTCTGTCCAGCAAAATGAGTATGACCACTTCGCACCCAATCAGTAGCTTTTAATGCTTTAATAAATTTTGCAAAATCCGTATCACTACTGCTGGAGATTGGTTTACCCATTAATTCATATCCAAGCAGAGATGCATAGGTAACTTTACCTGCCTTTGACAGCATATTGTACTGCTGTGCATCGCCTGAAAAAACGGTACCGTATAGAGCTTTTAATTCATCAAAGTTATGAGCGACCGGTGTAATCGCTAAAATCTCTTGAGCAAATAATGCCGCCTTCTTTTTACCCTTGATGGCTTCATCAAATAACGTTCTGTCTTCTGCACTCTTACTCCAGCAATTTGATTGGAATGTTGATAAGGCTGTACTCTTATCGGCTTCTTTCTGGTCTATTATGGCCTTATGTCCGTTGTATTCCTCACCCATTTTTTTGCGTTCTGCATTGAGTGTATCGGCCTGCTTCTGAATAGCAATATTGGTTTCATTTACAGTGAATACACCGGCAAGATTTCCATAGTTACGCAGGTTAGCGTTTATAAAATCCGTGTCATACACAAGAACATCATAATCTGTTGATACCCGTCCATCTTGCCACTGTAAGTGTTCATCGTTGACCTTGAATGTTCTTGCTATGGTAGATTTGCCTGCACCATTCTTCCCATAGAAGAAATTTACATACGTCGGGTCGATGACCTCATTTGAAAATGTAGCATCGTTTAACGTTATTTTTTCTATTGCCGATTTCATTTTTTGGTTCATATGCAAATCTACCTCCAATTTCTATTCTTTAATTTTACCTTCTCTGACCCATTCATCAACTTCAGAGATTTTAAATTTATAGGGAAAATACTGATATCCCAGCTTTCCTTAATACCTCTACTGCATTTATCTTTTTAATTGCCCAGTGCATATGATTTAATTCGTTCAGTCCACTTGAGTCTTCGATTCCAAGTTTAAATCAAAGTTCATTTATTTTTTTACTGTGGTATCCAATTAAGTATTTGATAATATACTTTGATACCGTTGTCCTGAATTTTCACATCAATAAACAATCCATAAGCAGCATAGTGGTCTGCATCAGTTTTTACCATAAGAATAATTTTTTGTCGCAATAATTGCCGGATAGGTTTTCGGCACCGATATTGCATCATCTCACAAAGCCGAACAAGCCGCTTTCAGTTCTTTTGATGTACTTTCCGTTATTGCTCTATCCTTGCGAACAAGGCAATGGCAATACTGAGGATTTAATTCATAATCTCCAGCAACCAGAAGATGATAGAAATCTGTATTTAATGTAATGGCGTGCACTGCGTTAGTGCTTCTCGGCATGGGTGGTGTCCCACCCGCTATAGGTATTATTCACAGCGTCTGTATGAGCTACCAATGTATTATTGTTACCGATCAAATTAAATGTCGTATTCGGTGTTTGCACTTGCAAAGCTCCCGGTTGTAATGACTGTAATTTATTCTCCATCTTTTTTCTGCGCTGTTGTTCCATCTTCTTTGATATAGAAAGATTGGCTATCATCAATGCACTTATACAACGATATTAGTTCGACGAGTCCTTTCACAAGTAGCTCGTCTTTTTTATATCTCCTCCAGCAACAATGAAGTCATCCACAAAGCAGCACATTTTTCTCAATGTATCCGCATACTCGTTCTTCACTCTTTCGTCAAAAAATCTCAATGCTGTTTTATCACCGAACGGGAAGTAGCCTCCGCCTGCATTCTTGCATTTCTTATATTCTGAAGCGTTACCTTGAATTGTTTTAATTTCAGTCGGCATTGAAAAGTAAGGTAAAAAACGTACCGCCACAAAGTCTTAAATTTTCATTTTTGTCATTGATTGTTCCTCTAATCAATTTTACCTACTCAACTTACTATTTTCTATCCCCATAAAAAGCCACAGGGATTTTTTGATGTTTGTCGGCCGTCGAATCTGATGAATATAAATCAGAACAACCCCCAGCAAGCCCTACTAAAACATTATAACACTTTCTGACATTATTTTCAATGTAGTGAAAATTTTGGATCATGCGCATATTACTAACAAAACATTTTCGCCACCAAGCATTTTTTGCATGTCTTTTTGCACAACATTATCTAGCAACAAACTCATCCCTTTCTACTATTAAATCGACTAATTTTTCTTCCAGAGAATTATTGCCTCAATTTAACACTACACCATTGTATATACTTAGGTATATCAGTTTCAATTTCTTCAGCAGCAACCTTCTTATCGTCTATAGATTGCATTCACTCCATATAGATGATACTCACCAATCCTGTAATTTTCTACAAACTCTCTATCAGCTTCCCACTTTGATATAGCAACTTGGTATTTTGATTGTGTTTGTCTTTGGCTTATAAAAAAATCAAGATAACTGACAATTTCACTTTTTCTCAATATCTTTTTATCAATCAAAACAGCCAGAATTTTTTGACGTCTTGACGAAGATAATCCATCTTGCTGATTTACATTGTAACCATATTGCATCAAAATAGATTCCTGAGCCAAACGCATTCCATTTACAGAATGATTCTTCATATACGTCTTTTCATCACTTACTCTACAAATAGGAATACCTTTATTTTTCAAATTCTCATATGTACTTTCCATTATGAAAAATATTTTACAATTTGAACAGTAACCAGCATTTACTCGAATCTGCCTCTCCTCATTGTTCCTATCAATGATATTTATTGCTGCTACGATGTTTTCAAGTTTATGACTAGCGTGCATACACTTAAAAACATTACGTCTTACCACAAAATCACGCACCTTAATCTGTGGAAGTTTTCCAAGTTCTTCCCTTTCTTTTGCCTCGCGCTCTTTTCTAGCCTTTTTCTGTTTTTCCTTCTTTGCTTCCATCATCTTAGCATGTTGTTCTTGCTTAGCCATATCTACGAGCACCTTGGCTTGGCGAGCTTCTTCCTCTTGCTTCTTGCGTTGCTTAAACATCTGCCGATAACGTTCTTTTTTCTTCTTTGCATCTTCCTGCAGTTTTCTAATCTCTAGTTCACGAATATGTTTCTCCTTTTCAATTTCTTCTTGAGTTTTCACATGAACCTTTACCTGAACAACTTCAGGATTCTGATTCCATATTGCTTCTTCCAAACCATATAAAGAATGATAGGAAAATGAATGCTTCACTTTACTTGTTTCATCCTTTGTCAAAATATATTTTGTATCAATTTTGGTTATAGATAATGCATTACCAAGTTGTGATGGTGTAATTGCAATATATTTTACGTATTCAATCTCCTCATTAATCTCGTTAATACCCTTTTCTACTTTCCATAATAACTTACGGGAAATAGTCTCACTTGTCAGCACAGTTAAGTTATTTGAAACTTTATTTTTCTGCTTATTCAATTTTGTTAATTTTCCCGTTTCTTCTCCACCTTTCTTTATTCCAGAATCAATTATCTCTTTTATGCATGTAGTGCAATAAATCAGCTTCTTACCATTCAATAACATAACAGCAACATGTCTCTTTTTCCCCCCACACAAAGGACAATCAAAAAACATTCTCGGTTTTAATGCATACTTCTTATACTTATGCTCCTTGTATTTTTTCCCTGCAACACTCTTTGAACTTTTATACAATCTAGTTTCATCTACAGGAACAACATTTGCATCTAGCAAAATATTTTCACGTTTATTTACATGTTTCTTAGACTCTGATTTATTTGTTTCTTCTTTATCTTTCCAGTCGCAATATTCATCAATTAATCGCTGATATTCCAGCTTCCGAAAAAAATCAATTGATATAGTTTCATTTACAGAAAGAAGCTTTTGCAAATTCCTATCAAAAAAAGCAATAGTTCCCTCCGATATTTCATTTTTCTTATACTTGGAATACAAAAACTTCCTATCTTTGAAAAACATCTCCATCAATGTCGTTTTCCCATATCTATTGTCCCAAAATGGAGTAAAGACCTCTTGTTTAATTTGTTCAGATAACAATCAACACACCCTCTCATTCAGTAATTTTTATCACATCCTTAACCAAATTATACTAAATAGATTACTTTACTTCAATATAAAAAGTAACTCTATAACCAAATTTTTACTGATTTTTTCCACCTCCTATTTTCGAAATTCGGATATAACAAATCTTTACAATTACATCCTTCACTAACTGAAGTTAAACAAAAATTGACATTACTATCACTACCGTTCCATCAATTGCCTGCTAATTTCTCTCACTGATCCAAGTTGTCTTTCGAACATGATATCCCACAAGTTCAGACATTTATCAGCAATCTGTTTATCTGCCAATTTACTAGAATTAACAGTCTCATCATATAGAGATATAATCAATTTTGAAATCTCATCTACTATACCCCATTGTTTACTTAAATCTTCAGCCTCCATCCGTAATACATTCTCACATAGCTGTATAATAATATCTGCATAATCAACAAAAAAATCTGTGCTTTCCTCTAGATAACAAGTAAACGCCCATACTAGCTCTCTACTTGCCTTGGTTTTCATAAATTCATGCAAAAACATTTTATCACGCTTAGCGTCAACAGCCTTATCATAGAACATTTTTGCTAACGGAAATTGTATATTCGTATCAACGGTCTTATAAGCAAGAATTATATCTTTTGCTTTATTTCGATAATCGTTAATCTTCAAATAAATTACAGCCATATCCAATATTGCCTTGATTTGCTCATCACTTTTAGTTTGAGCAGGCATTATAATCGTTTCAAATTCATTATGTTGTATATAAAATTCGCAAACAGCACATCCTCCAACCTCTACAAGTTCGTTATCTTCAGATTTAAAGCATTTCTCAATAATCCGAATAATTCTTTCCTTATATTTAGGGTATAAGAGAAAAAACATATTTTTCGAATTATAAAAACTTGCCATTCGAATATCGGACTCATATAAATACAATATTTTTTCCGCAGCCCATTCTTTATCAATATTATAAGAAGGCCATAAAGCATACAATGACGAAAAACGCACTGCAGGATTTTCATCTTTCGTCAATCCTTCAATAACATCTTTAAATTGTCCAAACGTTTCCTTCACTTCCCAGAGTAAATGTCCTATCGCCCTTGCTGCACTTCCCCTCACACAGTTTAATGCATTGCTACGCAGCATATGACAACTATTATTTTCTTCATCTTCTGAATTTATTACATTGAGTTTATCTAATTCCGGATCACAATGTTTTAAGGCAATATTTATTAATTGTTCCATTACTTCCGAATTCCAACTAACATTACTTATTTTTTCAATTATTCCGCAAAAATACCAAGCCCTATGACTTTCCATATTACACGGAAATTCAACCAATAGTCTCTCTATAACTTCAGAATCAATTTCCTCCAACTTTCCCGATAATTCCACACCTAAAAATAGCGAATCAACAAAAGCGGGCAACACCCGTTCCTTATTTTTTAAAACAAGCTCTATCATCTCCTGTGGATGTTGTTCTACTGCACATCGAAAATCACCCGCATATGTTTGATAAGAACTTTCAATGAATCCGCCTTTTACTTCAAGCCATCTATGTTGATTTTGATTCTTCAACTTGCTGTTCGTAATTATTTGAAGCCACTGTCTCTTACTAATATTTTTACCTGAAACACGTGACTTTATCCACCTTGAAGGTCCACTAATATTACAATAACGCGATGTACCTTTATGAAAACGTCTATCTAGTATACGCAATAATTCTTTTGCTTTTGAGCTAATGCTCTCTTTTGGCAAATACCGTAATAATTCATACTGCAAATCCCCCCAAAAACTCCAATACACCGGTGAATATTCTTTCCGTTCATTGTGCTCAATTCTTCTTTTATAACATTCAGATGCATTGGGGGAAATATATCGGAAAATTGCATTTTCTACCATTAATAATTCTTTTTTATCACAACTATCTGCGTGAATCTTTAAAACCTCTTTTACAAGTTCCAATTCATCCTCTGCTCCGCTCGTATAATCAAAAATATTTTTATCCATGTCACTGCAGAGATAGCGCATTATCCGATTACTATATTCAGGAGGTAAAACTGCCAATCCTGTTAGAATAATCTCATTAAATACATAATACCCCTGTCCCATATATGACTCATAACATTCCCAAAAACGCTCTGGCGATTTACAGCACAAAGCTACAGTCGCCTTTTTAACTAACTCCACACAAGCCCTTTCAAGCCCCCTTTTATACACAAACTTTTCTGACCATTCGCTATACTTTACCTTCCAACTACACTCTTTTGGTATATATTGGAGCAATTCATTAAGTATGTATTCCCCGTTATTCACTAAAAAAGAATTGTCTGAATCTAGAAATTCTTGCTCATAACGATATACATATCTACCCTGACTTTTTATTTTGTTTTTCATCCAAAATGAAATAAGCCGTATCGTTCTTCCTTCAAACTGATTCATCATGGTTTTGACATCAATATAAACCTCTTTTGCATACTCAGGATAATGTTCATAAAACATCATCCTGAGTTCAAACAATTTATCACTTTCCCTATTTATGTCATGAAGAAAGCATTGCATAAACTGCTCATCATCCTTCTTATCATTAAAAGCATGTCTTTCAATAAAAGAAATATCCTCATCATCTAACTCAGGAGCAATACTCGCCAGCAAATTAAAAACAATACTTTTTTTCTCTGCATTCGAATACCATCGTTCTAAAACATCCTGATTTCTCAATATAGTTATGTATTGCTTTCTCTTAAAAATAACATTATTCAACAAATAATTTCCATAAATTTCATTTTGGCAATTATCTATAATGAATTGGATAACATTATCATCTGGTTCTTGAATTTGCCCCAAAATCTCATAAAAAACATATTTGACATAATATCTTATGTTATCCGAGGCTAACATTTCCTTACCAAACAAAATGAACTCTCCACTATCATATTCCAAAAGGTTCTGCAAAAACATCTGTACCTGATATCTTCTTTCGGGTGTTTGTCTGCATTTTACACCTATAATATTCTCTATCGCTTTCCTGTCAAAATATTTTTCCATCATTCTTTGCGACATAAAATAATCTAAAATTGATTGATGTACAAAGCCAACCCTATTATTTTGAATCACAACAATTTCTGATGATACCAAATAATCTAATCCATCTTCTTCAACATGCAATATTTGTTTTGGGACATACAAATGCCCTGTTTTCTCCAAAGCATCAACAATGCTTTTTTTAGTTTCATTAATAGTTCTTTGCTGTAAACCCATGGTAACACTTTTTCTACCTATTTGCTGAAACCATTTATCTATTAAATGACTAGTAGTTAAGCAATCTCCATAAGCTTCTTTTTTATCTAAATGCTGCCAAATGTAAAGATTACTTGGTATTCTTAATAGTCTCTTTAATTTAAGAGACAATTGTTCGTAATTTTTACCAATTATACCTTTTACAACATCTTCTTTTAAATCGCCCACTTTAACTATTTGCCAAACACTCTCTGAAAATTTCTTATTTCTAAACAGAGAATTTATATTATTATCATTTTCAAGATCATATGTTCTGCAAACAAATATTATAATTATTTTTTTCTTTCTTTCATTATTTAAATAATCAACCTGTCTGATTAATTCCATGCAAACCGCAAGTGCTTCACTGGAATTTGCCTGTGTCCATCTTAAAGCATCTAACTGATCTAAAATAATTACCGCATTTTCGTTTTTTGAAATGCAGTGCAAAGAATGCGCAATGGAATTAGGAAGTCCTAACTCTTTTCCCCAACTCTCACAATTTTTACAAGGGATTCTTTGATCGAGTTTTATCGCAATATGTGGAATTTTTCTTTCTTCGCAATAATTTAGAATCGCTTCTGTACACCCACTTTTTCCAGAGCCAGCACCTCCAGAGATAATAGTTGATTTCTCATTTTCAATGGATTTAATGCACGCATCAAATTCATCCCTATGTATCAAGGTACCTTGTACTGCTCTAAAATTCTCCCTATATTCTCGATTTATCTCATCAATTCTTGGCGCAATTCTTTTATCTCCCTCTTTTAACCGAAGAACAATTTCCTGTTTAATAAAATAGTCACTTAATATGGATTGCGTAATTTCTTTACCTAGGATATCCTCTACTGTAACAAATGAAAGTAGTGCATTGTAAACTGTTTTTTGTTCACTACTAAACAAATATTGTATATTCTGATTAATTCGATCCTGCAACTCATATTCTGATATCTGCTTATAAAAAATCCTCTTCAAATAATCAATACATTTTAAGACATCAACTTCCTTTTCACAATTTAAACCCATTTCCGAGCAAAAACCTTTGTAGAATTTTTGAAATTCTTTGCTACTTTTCATAATTTGTATCTCATAAAAATCATCCGACTTACCACTAGTATTGCATGCCCGGTTATGTAAATCAAGCAAAAGTGAACACGCCATGGGACTAACTAGCGATACCCTTCTATTGTTATCCCTATTTAACTGAGTTTTCCACGTAAAAAATATTCTTTTTTCTTTTAAATCTGGAATACTCCAATATTCTTTACTTGCATTTCTTGCCTTGCATTGTTGATGCTCTTTTTTCCCATCAAAAGTTGTTACTAATATGTCAGTGCCAATTTCATCTTCGCCAAGTGCCTCAATAATAACACTATAATTTGTTTCATTCAAAATTTTAAGAAGCTCATAAATTATACAGTTTATCTCATATCTATTCCCTTGTTTGTCTGCTCTTCCACCTTTTTCAAATGGCATAATTTCATCCTCCTCACTAAAATCTGTTTTAATGATTACATTAAATCCCCAAAGTTCTATATTGTTATTGCAAAATATTCAAATTTTGCCTTTACATGATTACGCTGTCAAGTTTTTGTGGGAAAGCATTACCACACTCTCCACATGCCCCCCCTGCGGAAACATATCGCAAGCCCGAACCTTTTTCACCTCATACCCCTTCTCCCCCAGTACCTTCACATCGCGGGCAAGTGTCGCCGGGTCGCAGCTGACATAAACAATCTTTTCGGGATTCATTGTAACAATGGTGTCTAAAAGTTTCGCATCGCACCCCTTACGCGGCGGGTCGACGACAACGACGTCGGCGAGCGCACCATTTGTGTCTTCTTTTGACGGCGTGCGGCGCTTAGCGACCATATCCGTTACAACGTCTTCTGCTGCGCCACAGTAAAATGTCGTATTGGAGATACCGTTCAATGCTGCGTTTTTCTTGGCATTTTCGATGGCTTCCGGAACGATTTCGACGCCGGTTACCTGACCGTTTGGTACTGCTTTTGCGAGAAATAGAGAAATGGTTCCGATGCCGCAGTAGAGGTCCCAGACACGCTCATCTCCCTGCAAATCAGCGAAATCGAGTGCTGTCTGATACAGTTTTTCGGTCTGAACCGGATTGACCTGATAAAAGGACTGTGGCGAAATCTGGTAGCGGATGCCGCCGATTTTGTCCTCGATGGCAGGGCTGCCCCACAAAAGTTTTGTGGAAGGACCGAGAATTACATTTGTTTTCTTTGTGTTGAGGTTGAGGCAGATACTTGTCATTCCCTCAATCGTTCGAAGACGTGTAATGAATTCTGCGGCGTGCGGCAGCTCATTTCCATTTATAACAAGGCACACCATAATCTGTCCGGTGTGGTAGCCGCGGCGTACGTAAATATGGCGCACGAGTCCCTTGTGGCTTTCCTCACGGTAGGCAGAAATACCATACGCACGCAGAAAATCCATTACGGTTTCGACAACTTCATTGATTACCGGGTGCTGAATGGCACATGACGAAGCAGGGATTAAGCGGTGGCTCCGTCCGGCAAAAAAGCCGGTCTGAGGGCTTCCATTTTCATCTTCTCGAACCGGAAACTGCGCTTTGTTGCGGTAATGCCACGGAGATTCATTTTCACCCGTCATTCCTAAAATCGGAAGCCATGTGACAGAAGATAAATCCACACCGCCGAGTCTTTCCAGACAATCTTTTACTTTCTTTTCCTTGAAGGCAAGCTGGCCTTCGTAGGAAAAATGCTGCAGCGTACAGCCGCCACACAAAGATGCAGAAGGGCACGACGGCGTCATGCGCTCCTTTGACGGCTCCAAAATTTCAACCAAACGCGCAAAACCATAATTTTTATTTAATTTCATCAGGTGCACCAAAACCTTTTCGCCCGGAAGCGCACCCTTTACAAAAAGGGCATAGCCATCTACATGACCGATACCCTCTCCGTCTTTTCCTAAATCTTCAATCGTAATGACAATTTCATCATTTTTCTTAAACTGCAATTTCTTCTTTTCCAAGTCCATTACTCCTCTGAAGTTTTTCTCAAATTGCTCTCAAACATGCGGTTGAAACCAAGCCATCCCATGTTGTCGCCTGCCTGAGTAAATACTTCCGTCAAAGTCTGCAATTTCGCGTCGGCGTTATCCGCCATATGTAACGCCATTGCCTCCATAATCGCCGGTACTTTCGGCGAACCAAATTCCATCTTGCCGTGATGCGCAAGAATACAATGAACAAGTTCATTTTTCAATTTTGGCGGGAAATTAGGAATCTGTGCTGCCGCATTTTCCATGCAGCGTGCGCCAATGTAAATGTGCCCGAGAAGCTGGCCGTCATCCGTGTAGTCATTCATTGGAAAATCCGAAATTTCCTGAATTTTTCCCATGTCGTGAAACAACGCCGCTGTGATGAGCAAATCTCTGTGAATCATTGGATAATGCTCCGCAAAATACTGGCACATGTCCGTGACGCTGAGCGTATGCTCCAAAAGTCCGCCCATGAATCCATGATGAACACTCTTCGCTGCCGAATGTTTCTTAAATGCATCGACAAACTCTTTATTTTCCACAAAATACATTTCCAAAATTTTTCGCAGATATTTGTTCTGCACACTTGCCACATATTTCAAAATGCGGCTAAACATTTCTCCGACATCTTTGTTCGTGCAAGGCACATAATCCGCCGGGTCATATTCGCCCTCGTCGCTGATGCGGACGCGGGAAATGTTCATCTGCAAATTTCCCTGAAAACTTGTCACCATTCCTTCGCAGTGAATATAATCCATCGGCTCAAAATTGGCAATGCCGTTGTTCAGCTCCCAAATTTTTCCGTCTGCGGTTCCCGTTTTATCCTGTAAGGTCAGGGAATAATACGTTTTTCCTGCCTTTGTTTTCAAAATCTGTTTCTGTTTACACAAATACGTGCCAACAAACTTTTCGCCCTCGCGGTAATCCTTCAAATAATTCATTTTTTTATCTCCATTTCATATTAGTATCTTTTTTTCACAGCCGTAAATGGTCCGTAGATTTTTTTGCCATTTACCTTTTTATAAGCACGCACCATAAAGCCGTATTTCATGCCGTGAACAAGCATGCCTCGCTTGTAGCTGCGCCCTTTTTGCGTTTTCGCTCTGCTGTACTTTGTCTTAATACCTTTTACAAACACTTTCGTATAAACCTGGTAACCGGAAACGCTTTTGGTCTTCTTCCAGGTTACCACAATTTTTCTTCCTCTTTTTTTCGCCTTAAGACCTTTAATTTCCCCCGGCACCAATTTTACCGATGCCGTTTTTGCCCCTGTCTGCACCTGTGTCGTACCATCCGCACGTGTACGGAACACGCAGACCTGATAAATGTAAGTTTTTCCTGCTTTCACCGACTTGTCCACATACGTTTTATTTCCCGGCGTACCATCCGAAATCCGCGCAATTTCTGCAAAATCACTTTTCTCGCTTTTTCTAAAAATGACGGCACCCTGTGCCTCTCCGCTCTGCGTCCATGTAATCGTAACCTGTTTTAATGAAGACGCTTTTTTTGCCGCTGTAATAACCGCCGCACCAAGCGGAGTTTCTGCCGGTGTTTCAATTGTCACACCGGCCCCCGAAGCCGCCGTTGGCTCGTCGGCAGATACATTCACATTTGGTCCTATCATCATTCCAAAAATTCCTGCCACTAAAAAAGGCACTCCCACGAATTGCATCCATTTTTTCAAAAATGTTCCCTCCTTAACTTCAGCTCTTTTAACTTTGAGAACTTATAACTTATGTTATCAGGATTGCTAACTTTTCGACCCTGATACCATAATAATAGAAAAGGAGGGAACAAGCAAGGTGTTTTTCACCAAGTTCAGTTAATCAAACAATGAAATTCCAAAACGGATTCGTCTGAAAAACTTATAAAACAGGACAGCAATCAGCGACAATACCATGTATAAACAACTAAGTACACCACAAGCGCCTCCGATAAAAATAACTACATTCAAAAAAATTGTTCCCAACATAATCATTTTCCTCCATATTTAATTTTCGACATAACAAGCCCGTCCTTTTGCCAAAAATCAAAGACATGACATGAAAAAATAGCAGATTTACAGCAAAAGAACAAACCATCTTTATTCAATTATCCAATATGGAAGGTGCGTTTTTTTCCGTCCGTCCGAAAGAGCCATCGTAAAATGCGCAGGCGGCTGCCTGTGTCGTGTCCTTTCGCATAGAGGTATAATAAGAGTGCTGTTAATACAGCGAGAAATATAAGAGAACCAAAACCGGCTAAAACAAGCGGTGTTCTTGATAAATATCCGGTATTTCTTGCGGTACTGCGAAGCAGACAGACAATTGGCGTCTGCTCTGAAAACCGCTCGCCGCGGATGGCATATTTAATCCCGGAGCCATCAATCCGCGTATCCGAAGAAATCGTATTCGAACAACCCTGTGAAATGACTGTGCGGTCAGGCACATGGTCAAAAAGGACGCCGCATACGAGAATGACAAATATGAAACTTGCAATCATTTTTCTTCGTGTTTGTGTATTCATGACTCTATTGTAAAACAACTGGTGGAATTATTCAAGATGGAGTTTGGGGTTTATTTGGGTTCCGTGATTTAGGAGAAAAGCTTTGCGTCTCGTGGGCACTCTCGTTAATTGAGTGCGTAGCAGTATGGGCACTGAAACTACCAGTGCCACATACCGACGCACTCAAAACCCACTCGTCACAAAGTTTTTCTCCTAAATTACTGCAATCCAAATAAAATCCGCGGCAAACACTTAACCCATGTCACTGCCCCTCCCCCCATAAGCAACCGTTTTCCTCGAAAAATACAAAAAGAGTTGCCTAGCCCCCATAAAGCCACGTCGTCTCGCTCAAATGCACACACCGCAAACCAATCCCCAAAACAAACTGCCCTTCATCCATCAGAACCGTTGCCAAGTTTTTAGGATTCCAGTAAATTACCAGAAAAAGTGGTGGCTCTAGTGGGTTTTGAGTGCGTCGGTATGAGATGCCTGTACATGCGTTAGCATAGGCATCCATACCGCTACGCACTCAACGAGTGAAAACGCCCACTAGAGCCACCACTTTTCCTAGTAATTTACGGAACTAAAAACGCAACGCTCCCTTTACAAACAGAAACCAAATATTGTACAATAGCAGTGCAGGAGGGCGGCTGCGCCGCCCTCCATGCGTCACTATATGAAGGGAGTTTCCATTGTGAACAAAAAAGTATTACAAACACTTGAATATTATAAAATCATTGACATGCTTCTTGAGGAGGCAGACACACCGCTTGCGAAGGAAAGCATACGGCACCTCTTGCCTTCGTCAAAGAGGGAAGAAATCATTAGCTGGCAGACTGAAACTTCGCACGCACTCATGCGTCTTTTAAAACAGGGAAGGCTGCCATTTCACGGGCTAACGGATATTCGTCCAAGTCTGGTGCCGCTGGAAAAAGGCGGCGTGCTCGGCATGGGTGAACTTCTTGACATCGCCCGGTGTTTGGAGATTGCCAAAGATGCCATCGCTTATGATGCCAAGTTTGAAGATTTGAAAGATGCACTTTCGGGACGCTTTGGTGCACTTATGGATTTGCCGGATTTGCGTCTGGAAATCAACCGCTGCATTTTGAGTCCGGAAGAAATGGCAGATGATGCGAGTTCCGAATTGAAACGAATTCGCCGTGCCATGAAAACTACGAACGATAAAGTACGCGAGCAATTGACGGCAACTATGAATCTATCCGGCTCCATGCTGCGTGATAACATCGTCACCATGCGAAACGGCAGGTATTGTCTGCCTGTTAAGCAGGAATATAAATCCACTTTTCCGGGTATGATTCATGACCAAAGTTCGACCGGCTCGACCTTTTTCATTGAGCCGATGGCAATTGTGCAGTTAAACAATGAGCTGGCGGAACTGGGTATGAAAGAGCAGGAAGAAATTGAAAAAATACTGGCGTCGTTAAGCGCTCTTGCAGCGCCTTACGCCGAAGATTTACAGCGAAATGTGTTGCTGCTTGCGGAACTTGACTTTATCTTTGCAAAGGCAAAACTTTCTAAGAAAATGCAGGGAAGCGAACCACTTTTTGACCAGGATTACATCCATATTAAAAAGGGACGCCACCCGCTGATTCCAAAAGATAAAGTCGTGCCGATTGATGTGACACTCGGAAAAACGTATGATTTACTGATTATCACCGGACCAAACACCGGTGGTAAAACAGTATCGTTAAAAACGGTTGGGTTATTTACTCTGATGGGACAGGCCGGTCTGCATATTCCGGCATATGACCACTCGCACCTGCGCGTATACGAAGAAGTTTACGCCGATATCGGCGATGAGCAGAGTATTGAGCAGAGTCTGAGTACATTCTCCTCCCACATGGTAAACACCGTTTATATTTTGAAACGTGCGAACAAAAAGACACTGGCACTCTTTGATGAGCTTGGCGCCGGAACCGACCCAACGGAAGGTGCTGCGCTCGCGATTGCGATTTTAGATAATCTGCATAACCGAAATGTAACCGCTATGGCTACGACGCACTACAGCGAATTAAAAATTTATGCCCTGTCCACCGATGGTGTTGAAAACGCCTCATGTGAATTTGACGTAGAATCTTTGCAGCCGACTTACCGGCTGTTAGTCGGCGTTCCGGGAAAAAGTAATGCGTTCGCAATATCCGGAAAATTAGGACTTCCAAAAGAAATTATTGATGAAGCAGGCAAACTTGTCGACTCCGACAGCCGCAGTTTTGAAGATGTTGTCACAGGACTTGAGGATGCCAGAACCGCCGCTGAAAAAGAGCGCGAGAAAGCGAAAAAAATCCGAGAAGAGGCAGAGCATTTCCGTGATAAAATGAAGGCGAAAAACGAGCGGATTGATGCCGCCAAGGATAAAATTTTACGCCGTGCAAACGAAGAGGCCCACGAGATTATCCAGAAGGCAAAGGATACCGCCGACGAATCCATCCGCAAGTACAACAAGTGGATGAAAGGTTCCGGCATGACAAAAGAAATGGAAAAAGAGCGTGCAAACCTGCGCAAAGCGCTCAACGAAACTGAGAGCGAACTGACGATAGAGGGAACCAAAAAGGCACCAAAGAAAGCACCGGACAAATTGCAGATTGGTGACATTGTTATGGTTCATTCAATGGGTATTAAAGGAACCGTGAGCACGCTTCCAAACAGCAAAGGAAAATGTTTTGTCCAAATGGGCATTTTGCGCTCGGAAGTTTCCGTAAGCGACTTAGAACTTTTGGAGCAGGAAACAAAAGCCGCAAAAAAAGAAGCATCCATTACCCATGCAAGAAATATGAAAATGGCAAAGGCAATGACTATTTCACCGGAAATCAATTTAATTGGAAAAACGGTGGACGAAGCCCTTGGACTACTTGACAAATATTTAGATGACGCTTACCTTGCCAAACTCCATCAGGTAACCATTATCCACGGAGTCGGCACCGGTGCCCTGCGAAACGCTATCCAAAACCACTGCAAAAAAAGCAAGTACGTCAAAAGTTACCGCATGGGAGAATACGGGGAAGGCGGATATGGTGTAACTGTAGTTGAATTTAAGTGATAAAAGACACATAAATCCAAACAGAAGCCTGCAAATAAAAAGTCAAGGCTAAATTGAAGAACATTGAAAATTTTA
>ERZ1106963.954-NODE-954-length-38578-cov-4.144667_pt1 | contig 38578 bp, 39 predicted proteins | sample MGYA00403681_ERZ1106963 | MGnify/ENA primary metagenome ERZ1106963 (study PRJEB35170, sample SAMEA104062407) | human gut metagenome | biome: human gut; feature: human-associated habitat; material: faeces | place: Denmark | collected 2012-05-03 ...
GATGCAGCGGAGCGCGAAACTGTGTTTTCGGCTCGGTCTGCACGGGGGAATGTGCGTTTCAGCGCGGGGGATTGCTTGGGAGAACCTCCTTTCTGCTCAGCGTCTTTGCACAATACGCTGTATTTTGCAAAATCGCAAACGTTTGCGATTGGATATATTATATAATAATTCAAGAGACCTTGCTTGTCAATGACGCAAGTTACAATTTTTCAGAGCAAAAAATAGCACAAATGACCGAGGAATATGAAATTCCATAGGAATTCAATTTACGCAAACGTTTTCTGGTGTTAAAATTCATATGAATTTAATTGTGAAAGTGGATTTAATGGGACTGTTTGGTTATACTATCTAAAAATATTTTTCGCCGCTTGTATATTCCGTACACGTTTGCGCTTGCGCATCGCGTCCCGCCGCGCTATAATACTACCAGAATAAAAAATGAGCTGAGGGAACACGAAAGAGTGCTTCCCCACAAGAAAGAGGTAATGAAAAATGAAGAAGAATTTTCACAATTTCCTGATGGGTTCCGCAATGTTCGAGCTGGCAAACGATCCGGGCACCGCAAAGCTGTTCGCTGTTAACCGCAAGACTCGCTAAGAACTCGAAAAGCAATCAAAAGGCACGCCTCAGGCGTGCCTTTTTAGTTTGTCGAAAAACTTCGTTTTTCCGACAATCTGTGTTTTGACTTCGCAAAACACAGACGTCCGAAAGTTCCCATACGGAAACTTTCTCCCTCTCAAAGTATCCAAACCGAGGTACACGCCCCCGGTTTCTCTCATTGAATATTTTTGAGAATAGAGGCCTACGGGCGCATGCGTTTGCGCAGCAAACGCTTTTTCATGCGCGCTGCCGCGCGGCTGCCGTTCCTGCATGAAAATAAACTTTTTTCGTTATTTCCTGTTTTTCGGGAACGTCAGCGTGATCCTGGTGCCGACATTCAGGGTGCTGTCGAGCGTGAGCGCCGCGCCGTGCAGGGCCGCGCCGTGCTTGACGATAGACAGACCGAGACCGGTGCCGCCGGTCATTTTGCTGTGGCTCTTGTCCACGCGGTAGAAGCGCTCGAAAACACGCTTCTGGTCGGCCGGGGCGATGCCGATGCCGGTATCCGAGACGCGGACGAAGGGGGCGCCGTCGCTGTCCGTGCCGGTTTCGATCGTCACGCTGCCGTTCGGGCGGTTATACGCGAGGGCGTTGTCCGCAAGGTTGAACACCATCTGCTCGAGTGTTCTGCGCTGACCGGAAACGGTCGCGTTTTCGCCCGCGCATTCGATCTTCAGACCCAGACGGTCGGCCTTGCTTTGCAGACGGCTGCGGACCGTACAGCAGAGCGGCTGAAGCTCGATCGGCTCGAACGGGATCTCTTCGCCGCCGGCGTCGAGCTGCGAGAGACGAATGATGTCCTCGATGAGCGAGAGCAGGCGCTGCGCCTCGGTGCGGATCTTCCCGGCGAAGGGAACGACGTCGGTCGGCTTTGCGATACCTGCCTCGATGATCTCGGCGTAGCCCATGATGCTCGTCAGCGGCGTTTTCAGCTCGTGCGAAACGTTCGCGGTGAACTCCTGCCGCTGCTGTTCGGCCTGCTCGCGCTCGGTGATGTCAACGATGAGCAGCACGGCGGCGTGGCCTGCGCCGTCCTCAGCGACCGAGCTGGCCGCGAGCGACCAGATACGGCCGTTTTTCTCCATTCTCGTGTGCGCGCTTCCGCCGCGGAGCGCCTGCTCGACCGCTTCGACATAAGCCGCGTCGCGGCACAGCGTCAGATAATTGCCGGCGGCCTTATCCTGCGGAAACAGCTGATGGATGACATTGTTCGCGAACAGAATGTCGCCGGAGGAGGAGAACAGCACCAGACCCTCGTCCATGCGTGCGGTGATGTCATCGAATTCGGCCTGACGGCGGCGCAGCTCATCCATCTGGATGCTGATGCGGCGGTTCTGGCGGTCGATGCGGTGCAGCAGGGGAGAAAGCTCGTCGTATGCCTCGTTTTTCAGCGGATCATGCAGGTCGAGCGATACGATCGGTGCGAGAAATACGTGCGTGAGGCGGCTTGCGAGCAGCGCCGCCACGAGCAGCGCGAGCAGTACGACGAGCACGATCCACGGAGACGCGCCCGCAAGGGCGCCGAAGGCACTGTCGGCGGTCGCGGCAATACGCAGGATGTCGCCGTTTGCGAGACGGAGCGCATAATAATATGTCTGGGTCTCAAGCGTTTCGGACAGGCGGCTGTCCTCGCCTACGCCGGTCTCCGCTGCCCTGCGGATCTCCGGGCGTGTGCCGTGGTTTTCCATTTCGGCGGCCGGCGTTTCGTTGTCATACAGCACCGTGCCGTCCTTCTTCACGAGGGTGATGCGGTCCGCACACAGCGTACCGAGCGCTTTGATCTCCTCCAGGTCGCGGTCGGTGGAGACAGCAGCGGCAATATATCCGCCCTCGCGTGCGAGCCTGCCGCGCAGGTCGCGGGTCAGTCCTGCGTGTACCACGAGCAGGAACAGACCTGCGGTCAGCAGGAGCGTTACGATAGCGGTGAGGAAAATGCTGCCGAAAACGCGCTTTCTCATGCGTTTCCTCCCATGCGGTAGCCGACGCCGCGCACGGTCTCGATGAGTGCGCCGCCGTCGCCGAGCTTCTGACGCAGCGTGCGGATGTGCACGTCGACGGTGCGGGTCTCGCTCTCGCTGCCGTAGCCCCAGATGTTTTCGAGCAGCACGTCGCGCGTGAGCACGGCGCCCTGATTTTTCATCAGCAGCGTCAGCAGCTGATATTCCTTGAGCGTGAGCTGGACGGGCTGACCGGAAACGCAGACCGTATGCGCGCGCTCGTCGAGCGAGATGGGGCCGTCGGAAAGCAGAACGTGCTCGGCGGGCGAAACGGCGTCCTGCGTGCGGCGGAGTACGGCGCGTACACGCGCGACAAGCTCCATCATGCCGAAGGGCTTTGCGATGTAGTCGTCCGCGCCGCTGTCCAGACCGATGACCTTGTCGTACTCGGTGTTCTTCGCGGTCAGAAGGATGACCGGGAGCGCGGCGGTGTCAGACAGGCTGCGCAGACGGCGCAGGATGGAAATGCCGTCCTCGCCGGGGAGCATGATGTCGAGCAGGATGAGGTCGGGCTTTTCGTTCCGCAGGGCGGAGAACAGCGCCGTGCCGTCGGCGAAGCCGCGCGCCTCCATGCCGGTGTTTTGCAGGGTATAGACAACAAGCTCACGAATGCCTGCATCGTCCTCCACGCAGTAGATCATTTGGTTTCTCTCCTTAAAATGTTGATAATATACGGGAAAAGAGGGGATAGACGAGACTGTCGAAAAACTATCGTTTTTCCGACAATCTGTGTTTTGACTTCGCAAAACACGGACGTCCGAAAGTTCCCATACGGAAACTTTCTCCCTCTTAAAGTATGAAAACCGAGGTACACGCCCCCGGTTGCTCTCATTAAATATCTCTTGAGGATAGAGGCCTACGGGCTTATGCGTTTGCGCAGCAAACGCTTTTGAATGCGCGCTGCCGCGCGACTGCTGTTTTGGCGTGAAAACAGACTTTATCGACAGGCTGAGACCCACGAATTTCGTGGGTCCTAGCTTTTTATACGTGTGTTTCGCTCTTGTGCGTTCCGGTGATGGAGAATTCCACCCATTCCGCGATGTTGGTCGCGTGGTCGCCGATGCGCTCGAGGTATTTTGCGATCATGAGAACATCGAGCACGCGCTCGCCGTCCGCGGGGCTCTGCGCGATCTCCGCGATGAGATCCTGCTTGCACTCGTCGAACAGGCGGTCTACCACATCGTCGTATTCGATGACGCTCCATGCAAGCGTCAGGTCGCGGCGCACGAAGGCGTCGAGACTGTCCGTGACCATTTTAATAGTCGCCTGCGCCATCTGGTCGATGTGGGCGTTGTGGCCGCACGCGCCGGACAGGCAGGTGACGATCTCGGCGATGTCGCTCGCCTGGTCGCCGATGCGCTCGATGTCGGTGATCATCTTGAGCACCGAGGAGATCAGACGCAGGTCGCTCGCGACCGGCTGCTGCTGGAGCAGCAGCTTGAGGCACATGGATTCGATCTCGCGCTCCTTGCGGTCGATCTCGTGGTCGATGCGGATCGCGGCGGCGGCGAGCTTGGTGTCGCCGTCGATCAGGGATTTCACCGCGCTCGCGATCGCGTTCTCACACAGTGCACCCATCGAGATCAGTTCATTGTTCAGCTCTGCAAGCTGGTTGTCGAAACGATTTCTCATATCAGCCGAACCTCCCCGTGATGTAGTCCTCGGTACGCTTGTCGCGCGGCGTGGAGAACAGCTTCTCCGTATCGTCCGCTTCGATCATGTCGCCGAGGAGGAAGAATGCAGTCGTATCCGAAACACGGGTGGCCTGCTGCATATTGTGAGTAACCATAACGATAGTATAATCCTTTTTAAGCTCGAGCACAAGGTCCTCGATCTTTGCGGTCGAGATCGGGTCGAGCGCGGAGGTCGGCTCGTCCATCAGCAGGACCTCCGGATCGGCGGCGAGGGCGCGCGCGATGCAGATACGCTGCTGCTGACCGCCGGACATGGAGAGCGCGGATTTGTTCAGGCTGTCCTTGGTCTCGTCCCAGATGGCGGCGTGGCGGAGCGAGGTCTCGACGATCTCGTCGAGCTTGACGCGGCTGCGGATGCCGTGGGTGCGCGGACCGTAGGCGATGTTGTCGTAGATGGACATCGGGAACGGATTCGGCTTCTGGAATACCATGCCGACGCGGCGGCGCAGCAGGTTGACGTCGCAGTTTTTGTAGATGTCCTGACCGTCGAGCTGGATGTCGCCTGTGATGCGGCAGCCCTCTACGAGGTCGTTCATGCGGTTGAGCGAGCGCAGCAGGGTGCTCTTGCCGCAGCCGGACGGGCCGATGAAGGCGGTGATCTCGTTTGCCTTGATGTCCAGATTGATGTCGTGCAGGGCGTGGAAATCGCCGTAATACAGGTTCATGTCCCGGATCTCGATTTTATTTTCACTCATGTAAAACCCTCTTTTGTCTTGTTCATGGATGGTGCGCCGGGCGCGGCTTTCCGCCCGGCGCAGAGCGATCTCGCTGTCGCAGTCCGCCGCGGTCGCGCACAGGGGAGCGAAGCGGCGGATGGAATGCGTTTCATGGTTCATATCACTTTTTGGTCAGCTTTCGCGCCGCAAAGGCGGACAGCGCGTTCATCAGCAGCACGACGATGAGCAGTACGACGGCGGTCGCGTTGGCCTCGTTCATGTGCAGCGCCTCGCCGGAGAGCACATACATATGGATGGCGAGCGTGCGGCCGGACTGGGTGAGGCCGGGGATCTGCGCCATGGTGCCGGCGGTGAAGATGAGCGCGGCGGTCTCGCCGACGATGCGGCCGATGCTGAGGATGATGCCCGACAGGATGCCCGGCACGGCGGCGGGGAGCACGATGCGGAACACGGTGCGCAGGCGGCCGGCGCCGAGGCCGAACGAGCCCTCGCGGAAGGAATCCGGCACGCTCATGAGCGCCTCCTCAGCGGTGCGCATGATGAGCGGCAGGATCATGATGGCGAGCGTCATGGCGCCGGCGATGAGCGAGTAGCCCCAGTGCAGCCGGGTGACGAAGAACAGCATGCCGAACAGGCCGTACACGATGGAGGGGATGCCGGAGAGCGTTTCGGTCGTCACGCGGATGACGCCGACGAGCTTGTTGCCGCGCTTTGCGTACTCGTTGAGGTAGATGGCCGTGAACAGGCCGAGCGGGACGGCGAGCAGCAGCGCGAGCGCGGTCATCTCGACGGTCGTGACGATAGCCGGTATCATGGAGACGTTCTCCGAGGTGTAATGCAGGGAGAACAGCGACGGGGTGAGATGCGGGATGCCGGTCACGAGGATGTAGCCGATGAGGAACAGCAGCACCGCGAAGGTCAGGATCGCGGCGGCGTAGACCAGACCCTTTTCGATGGCGGCGGAAACGCCGCCGCAGACGCGCTCGGAGCGCGCGTTGTCCCGGGGAACGGTGACCGTTCCGGCAGCTTCTCTTGTCATGCCTGTTTCCTCCTTTTCAGGATCGAGAATGTCAGATTGATGATGAGGATGAACACGAACAGCACAACGCCGGTCGCGATGAGCGCTTCGCGGTGCAGGCCGGTGGCGTAGCCCATCTCGATGACGATGTTCGCGGTCATGGTGCGGATGCCCTTGAGCATATTGCCGGTCAGGCGCGGCTGGTTGCCTGCGACCATGATGACCGCCATGGTCTCGCCGATGGCGCGGCCGATGCCGAGGACAACGCCTGCGAGCACGCCGGATTTCGCCGCCGGGAGCATGACCGTGAAGATCGCGCGCTCGTGACGCGCGCCCATGGCGACCGCGCCCTCATAGTAGGCGGACGGTACCGCGCGCAGCGCGGCCTCGGAGACGCCGATGACGGTCGGCAGGATCATGATGCCGAGCAGCACGGACGCGGCGAGGATGGACGAGCCGGAGATGTCTGCACCGAACAGCGCGGCGACGGTGCGGATGCACGGCACGATGACGACCATGCCGAAAAAGCCGTAAACGATGGAGGGGATGCCGGCGAGCAGCTCGGTGCAGGGCTTGAGCAGGCCGTAGAGCTTTTTCGGGCAGTAGAACGCCATGAAGATGGCGGTCAGCAGGCCGACCGGCACACCGATGACGACCGCGCCTGCGGTGATGTAGATGCTGCCGAGGATCATCGGCAGAATGCCGTAGATGTCGTTGCCCGGCTTCCACTTCGCGCCCGTGAGGAAGTTCAGCAGACCGATCTCCTTCATGGCCGGAATGCCGTTGGCGAACAGAAACAGGCAGATCAGCACGACCGCGGCGATTGAAGCCAGCGCACAGACGAAAAATACGATGTGCATCAGAGTTTCTCGAAGGTTTTTCATGATTTCACTCCATACATAGGGAAGGGGACGAAGTGTTCCGCCCCCGTGTTTCCCTGTTCGGTTGTATCAGGCGAGGTCGCCCCAGTCGGTGATGTCGCCGACGTAGATGCTCTTGATCTGGTCCATGGACAGCTCGTCGATGGTGTTGGCCGGGTTGACGATGACTGCGATGCCGTCGAGCGCGATCGCGGTGCCGGTCAGCTGGGCTGCTTCCTCGTCCTTCAGCTCACGGGATGCCATGCCGATGGCGAACGTGCCGTCCATCGCGCCGGTCATGCCGGAGGTGGAGTCAGAGGTCTGGAGGTCGATGGAGGCGTTCGGGTTGACCGACTTGTAAGCCTCGATCAGCTTCTCCATGACCGGAGAAACAGAGGAGGAGCCGCCGACTGCGATCTGGCCGGAGGAGCCGTCGGATACGAAGGACTCTGCTGCGTCGTTGACTGCGATGTACTTGTTGTCGGTGACAACGGCCTGACCTTCCCTGGAGAGGATGAAGCTGATGAAATCCTTGGCTACGCCGGTCGGCTCGCCCTTGGTCGCGATGTTGAACGGGCGGGACAGCTTGTAGGCGCCTGCCTTTACGTTGTCTACGGTCGCCTCAGCGCCGTCTACCTTGACAGCCTTTACGGTATCGTTCAGAGCGCCGAGCGAGATGTAGCCGATGGCCTTCTCGTTGCCTGCGACGCTAGTCAGCACGACATCGGTCTTGTTTGCGATCTCCGCATCGGCGGTGGTGTTGTCGACCTTTTTGCCGTCAGCGGTCTTTTCCTCGACGCCGGTCAGCTCGATGAACGCGCCGCGCGTGCCGGAGCCGTCCTCACGGGAGATGACCGTGATCGCGCCGGAAACGCCGCTGTCTGCGCCGTCCTCAGCCTGCGTGCCGGAGGCGGAGCTGCCGCAGCCGGCCAGAGCGCCGGTCAGCATGAGCGCTGCAAGCAGCATGGATACACTTTTCTTCATGATTGTTTTCTCCTTTGTCATTCGTTCACTTTTTCAGTACGGTAACAGCTTACAAAAGCTGTGTAAAATCCAAAAGAGGAGCTTTGTAAAACATATGTAAAATGAAAAAAATCTGAAAAAACGTTTGTAAAAACGCACAAAAAAGAGCGCGGACTTGCGTCCGCGCTCAGGTAAAGTGCTGTGTTAAATGTTTTATGCTTTTCGCGTTTTTCGGAAGTATCCGAGGTAGAGCACGGCGGCGGCCATGCTCCAGAAGTAGGCCATCATGTACGGCACCTCGAAAATATTCTCGAAGTAGCAGTGCACCATGACGCCGCACATGCCGGAGAACAGGGAGACCGCGAGCACGCGCGTGCGGTCGGTCTCGCAGAGCTTGGTGCGGCCGATCGAGCGCAGGCACCACAGCGACATGCCGACGAGCAGGATGATAAAGGCGATGAGGCCGACATAGCCCATCTCGACGAGCGTCTTGAGGTAGTAGTTGTCCATGTAGAAGTAGGAGAACTCCTCGCTCTGCTCGATGATCTTGTTCTGCATGGCGACCGCGCCGCCGAAGCGGCCGAGGCCGAAGCCGAGGAGCGGATTGCTCTCATGCAGCAGATCCAGACCGGTCGCCCAGCGCACCATGCGGCCTGCGCGCTGGCTCGCAGCGGCGTAGTCCGAGGTGAACATATAGGTGATGCGGTTGGCGATGGAGGGGATGGCGAGCAGAGCGCCGCAGCCGGCCACGCCCATCAGCGCGATCAGACGGCGGTCGAGGAAGATCGCGAACACGAGGACCGCGACCACAAGGCCGCCCCACGCGCCCTTGGAGAACGTGAAGATGCAGCACATGCACATCATGCCGGTGCCGCAGACGGCGAGTACCTTGACCCACATTTTGCGGCTGTAATACGCCAGTCCCGCGACCATCGGCGCGAACAGCACGAGCAGGCTGCCCATGATGTTCGGGCTGCCCGTGAGCGAGTAGACGCGCGTGCGCACGTTCTGCTCGGTCTGGGAGACCCAGGAGGCCGGGATAGGTGCGGCGATGATGAACTGGTAAATGCCGTGCAGCGCGATGCAGAGCGCCATGGTGATGAGCGCGCCGTAGAAGATCGCGAAGTCGCGGTCATCCTCGATGAGCCGCGTGACAAGGAAGAACCAGAACAGGTACTCGACGACGGCGCGGTATCCGTCGAGTGCGATAGACGGGTAGGGGGAGACCGCGCACATCAGGAAGAAGCCGACGGCGATGAACAGGATGAGGTAGGCGTCTACGGGCGTGGTGCGCAGCTGGAGCGGCGCGCGCTTCATCGCGGTGTGCCACAGCAGGTAGCAGGCCGCCGCGAGCATGAGCATTTCATCCCAGCCGGAGGCGATGAACGAGGGCAGATAGCCCGCATTCGCGGCCAGACGGATAAAATAGTCGAGCGGCAGGTACATCGCCAGACAGATGAGCAGCAGGCCGCGCATGCCGGCGAAGCGGAGCGCCCGGCCGACGAAGCCGTCCTCGGTCACGCGCACGATGGGGCGCCAGACGGCCAGACAGAGACGGTAGATGAGGCTGTTCCGCACGGCGGTGCCGATGCATACGACCAGACGGCGCAGCGCCGCAACGATGCGTGCGTAGCCGCTGTTCGCCGTCGTGCAGGGCGGAGCGGCACAGAAGCGCTCCCACAGGCGGCGGAACCGCGAGTCGGCATAGGCCTCGCGGATGCGCGCGAAAAAGTGCGCGATCGCGCCTTCGTGATACCAGGCGCACAGGCAGAGTATCGCCCGTACCAGAAGACTGTTTTCAAAAATCGCTTTCATCGGCTCAGTCCGCGATATCGACCGAGTCGATGTTGCCGCTCGTCTCGAAGTCGTTGGTCTTTACGATGAAGGTGCGGCCTGCGCGAACCTCCTGCGTACCGATGGACGGGGTAGCGGTGCCCTTGGGGACGGTGGTCTTGATGGTGAATACGATGTCCTTCTTGTCCGGGTCGACCGCGGTGACGATGCGGCCGTCAGCGGTGGTGACCTGCTGCGCGTAGTCCTCGATCTTCATGTCCTCGATGGTGCCGTTGACATAGGAGTTGCCGCTGACGAGCTGCTTGCCGACCTGGCTGTTGCGCTCGACCTCAGTGACGAGGAACGGGGTTGCGCCGCGCACGCGGACGATCGCGGTCAGCTCGACCTGCGGCTGGACCGACTCCTTGATCTGGGGCGCGAACAGCTTGTAGCCGACGCCGGCAGCGACAGCGACAGCTGCAATCAGCACGAGCAGATCGACAATGTTGATCAGACCGAACAGCTTGCCCTTTTCATTGATGATTTTCATAAACTTCCTCCGTTGGTTTCGTTTTCGGATATACATACTGTGTACCGAGCTATTATATCATAACAGGAACAGAAATTCCACAGAAAACGCCGGGTTTTACACGGCCGTCACAGAAAGTACAAAAAATCGACTGAACCAGCCAAATTTCGATAAAGTATAAAGCCTTGGAGCACCAGACATATCCGTACACCCCTCGCCTTTAGCCGCGAACGCTTTGCTGAGCGGCCAAAGGAAGGTCGGGGGAGTCAAGAGGGGGCAGGAAACCATACGGTGTCCTGCCCCCTTTTGCCCCTGCCGTGGGAACGGCAAAGCTCACGCCTTCGCGTGGGAAACGTTTTTAAGAAATTAAGAACGGCTCCACTGCGTACCCTGACGGGTATCCTTGATGGTAACGCCCATGTCCGCCAGCACGCCGCGGATGCGGTCCGCCTCGGCAAAGTCCTTTGCCTTCTTGGCTGCTGCACGCTGCGCGATCAGCTCCTCGATCTTCTCTGCGTCCGGGTCGACTGCGTCGTCGCGCTTCTGAACCAGATTGAGCACGCCGGTCAGCTCCATGAACAGATCATGCGCTGCGGTGAGGAAGGCACGGGTCGCGTCCTGATGTGCGCCGTTGTAGGCGTTGATCTCGCGGGTCAGCTCGAAGATCGCGGAGAGCGCGTCTGCGGTGTTCAGATCGTCGTCCATCGCGTCGATGAACTTCTGCTTGTAGCCCCCCAGCGCCTCGAGCTTCTCGGTCTCCTCGGCGGTCATGGTGTCGCCGGAGGCCTTCTCGATGCGGAATTCCATGTTGTTTCTTGCCTCGTACAGACGGGCGAGCGACGCCTTGTTCATCTCGAGCGACTCCGCCGAGTAGTTGAGCGGGGTGCGGTAGTGCGCGCTCAGCATGAACATGCGGATGGTCTCGTAGCCGAACTGCTTGGCCGCGTCGCGCACCATGAAGAAGTTGCCCTTGGACTTGGACATTTTCTCGTTGTCGATGGTCAGGAAGCCGTTGTGCAGCCAGTAATGCGCGAAGGTGCAGCCGTTTGCGCACTCGGACTGCGCGATCTCGTTCTCGTGGTGCGGGAAGATGAGGTCGAGACCGCCGGAATGGATGTCGATGGTCTTGCCGAGGTACTTGTTCGCCATAGCCGAGCACTCAATGTGCCAGCCCGGACGGCCCTTGCTGCCCCACGGCGTATCCCATGCCGGTTCGCCCGGCTTGGCAGCCTTCCAGACCGCGAAGTCCATCGGGTCCTCCTTGACCTCGCCGACCGAGATGCGCGCGCCGGCCTGAAGCTCCTCCATCGGCTGATGGCACAGCTTGCCGTACTCCGGGAAGGACTTGGTGCGGAAGTAAACGTCGCCGTTCTCCGCAACATAGGCGTGGCCGTTCTCGATCAGACGCTCGACGATGTCGATGATGGCGTCCATGGTCTCGGTCGCGCGCGGGTGAACGGAAGCCTTCTTGACGCCGAGGCCCTGCGCGTCGACGTAGTATTCCTTGATATAGCGCTCTGCGATGGTGTTGAAGTCAACGCCCTCTTCATTAGCCTTGTTGATGACCTTGTCGTCGATGTCGGTGAAGTTCTGCACGAACTTGACCTTGTAGCCGCGGTACTCGAGGTAGCAGCGCAGCAGGTCGAAAATGATGAACGGACGCGCGTTGCCGACATGGAAGTAGTTGTATACGGTCGGGCCGCAGGAATACATCTTTACCTCGCCCGGCGTGATCGGAACGAATTCTTCCTTCTGACGGGTCAGTGTGTTGTAGAGTTTCATGGTTTTTATCTCCTTTTGATGGATTTCGACAGAAAAACGAGTGCCGGATACAGAAAAAGCCTCCCGGGGATATTGTTCCCTCGGGAGGCGTAAAGACGCGGTTCCACTCCGATTTTTCACTCGTGCGCGCGGTAACGGGCGCGTTCCGCGGGGCGTTTGACCCCGATGCTCGGCAGGCGCACTTCGCCGCTCCGCGCACAGAGCCCTTTCAGCCGGGAGGCTCCTCTCTTTTCGCGCGCGAAAAAACGGTTACTTTTCCTGCGTCATCGCATAAATAACGATTATAACGTTATCAGTATATCAATATCCGCTGAAAAAGTCAACATCCGTCAGAAAAGTCAACTTTCGCGATGCAGACACAGCCGCGCAGCAGCACGCATAAAATAGCGCTTGCAGAGCAAACGCATAAGCCCGTAGGCCTCTATCCTCAAAAATATTTAATGAGAGCAACCGGGGACATGTGCCTCGGTTTTTTTACTTCTAGAGGAAGAAAGTTTCCGCATGGGAACTTTCGGACGTCCGTGTTCTGCGTAGTCAGAACACAGATTGTCGGCGAAACGTCAGTTTCGCGACAGCCTTTTTATATCTTCGCGAGCGGAAGCGTAAACTCGAATTCGGTCTCGCCGCCGTCCGAGCGGACGGAGATCTCTCCGCCGTGCAGGTTGATGATATTCTTGACGATGTACAGACCGAGGCCTGCGCCGGTCTTGTCCATCGAACGCGAACGATCTGCCTTGTAGAAGCGGTCGAACACGTGCGGCAGATCCTCGGCGGAAATGCCTGTGCCGGTGTTCGAGATGGAGAACGCACAGAAGTCGCCCTCCGGATGGGCGCGGAGCGTCAGCCTGCCGCCCTCGTCGATGAACTTCACCGCATTGTCCACAAGATTGTATACCGCACGGTACAGATGGTCGCGGTCGCCCATGACGATCAGCCGGTCATCAAGCTCGCACTCCACCTCCAGCTTCTTTTTCTCGATCTTCTGCTCGAAGGAGAGGATGATCTGGCTCGTCATGGCGGAGAAATCGAACGGCGCCGGACTGAGCAGCAGCTCACCCGACTGGATCTTCGCCGCGTCGAGCATACGGTTGACCATGCGCGACAGACGGCGCGTCTCCTCCGCGATGATGCGCAGATACTTGTCGCGCTGCTCCTCGGGAATGGTGCCGTCGATCATGCCGTCCACGAAGCCGCCGATCGTCGTCATCGGCGTTTTGAATTCATGGCTGACATTCGAGATAAAGCCGCGCGTCAGCTCCTCGAGCTGATCGAGGTCGCTCGCCATGTTGTTGAACGAGACCGCCAGCTCGTCGATCTCATAGCAGTGATTGTCCTCGGGGACGCGCACATCGAAGTTGCCGGAGGCAAATTCCTTCGCCGCCGCCGCGATATTCTTGATCGGGCGCGTGATATGCTGCGACAGAATGAACGAGATAATGAGCATCGCGGCGAGCGTCACGAGCAGGATGAGCACGAGCGTCTGCGTCGAATGCCGCACTACGCCGGCCGTTGCCGGGTCCTCGCAGGATACAAAGATGAGCGCCGCGACATTGCCGTCGCTGTCGCGCACGCAGCTGCCGACCGTGTAGCTCGTCGCCTCGGTCAGCACACCGACCGAACCGACCGCGGCATAGCTGCCGCTGCGCGTGAGCTCGGAGACCACCTCGGCCGGCACGCGGTAGCCGCTGACGCTGTAGGTGGAGCCGTTCGGATGCGCCGCCATCTGCACCTCGCCGCTCTCGTTCGTGACGAGGACGGTCAGCTCGTCCTCCTTGGCGATGCGCGCGATGGAAAGCATGTACAGCTCGCGTATCACGTCCGAGTCCGTGCCCTGCATGACCTTGCTCTGCTCGGCAAGGCTCTGCACCGTGGTCTTCAGCTCGGTCTGCTTGGCGCGCAGCGCGTAGCTCGCCATCTGATGATAGAACACGCTGCCGGCGAGCGCGAACGCAACGACGATCAGAATAAAGTGGGTCAGGTACTCCTTGAAGAAAAAGCTGCGTTTTTTCATCGCTTACTCCTTGGTCTCGAACTTGTAGCCAACGCCCCAGACCGTTTTCAGCTCCCATTTATCCGACACGCCCTCGAGCTTTTCGCGCAGGCGCTTGACGTGCACGTCGACCGTGCGCGTATCTCCGAAGTAGTCGAAGCCCCACACCTCATCGAGCAGCTGTGCGCGTGTGAATACGCGGTTGGGACTGGAGGCGAGAAAGTACAGCAGCTCGATCTCCTTCGGGGGCGCGTCCACGCGCTTGCCCTTGATGACGAGATCGTAGGCCTGCTTGTCGATCACGAGATTGTCGAACGACAGCTTTTCGGGTGCGTCATCGGGCGCGATACGACGAAATACCGCGCGCACGCGCGCGATGACCTCAGGCATTTCGAGCGGCTTGACGATGTAGTCGTCCGCACCCATCTCCAGACCGGAAACGCGGTCGGCCGTTTCGCCCTTGGCGGTCAGCATGATGATCGGCACGTCGCTTTCCGCGCGGATCTCCCTGCAAACCTCCCAGCCATCCATGACCGGCATCATGACATCGAGCAGCAGCATATCCGGCTTGTCCGACTTCCATTTTTTTATGCCCTCGACGCCGTTTTCAGCCTCGAGGACGGTATATCCCTCGCGTTCGAGATACAGGCGCAGCAGCTCGCGGATGTTGGCCTCGTCCTCGACAATGAGTATCTTTTTGGGCATAGTTCTCCCCCCTGCTTTCGATAAAAATATCTATGATAATTATAACGCAGCCGAAAAGCGATTGCATTAACAAAATGTATTTCCTTTTGTTATTACGTCTCAACTTTTCTCCATGTTTATATCGTGTTTTTTTACAATATCCACACATTTTCTGCATTATAATAATTGTTTCTTTTTTTGCATTCCAAAATTTGCATGTTTTCCTTTCTCGAATTTTCGGAAACACAGCTATATGGTGCAAAAAGAGTGCAATGCTTATATATTTGCACGTGACTCTTCCGGAGTCCTTGCAAAGTCGTACAGGCTCGCCATCTGTTCCACTGCTCGAGCATTATTACCGTGAACATATAAGTTCATTGTGACGCTCGCCCGCTCGTGTCCCATGAGCGTCTGTAATTCTTTGACCCCTGTCCCCAGTTCTGTCATCAGTGTACCAAACGTATGTCTGAATACATGAGGTGTAATCTTCGGCAGCGGTGCTTCTGGATGAAATTTGCAATATTTTTTATACGCTCGTCTCATCATGCTCTCAATGTCTGATGCAGTCTTTGGATTGCCATTCTCAGTTAAAAGCAGAAAGCCTCTGTATCCATCTATTTCCGGGTCAGTCATACATTCTTTACGCTGTTCAACAAGCTTTTTCAGACTCTTCTCCGTATCTGGCGTCATATAAACATAACGATCGCCCGCTTTGGTTTTAGTCTTCTGAATGTATTTAGTTCCGTCTTTTCTTCGGATAAGTTGTTTCTGAATATGAATTATCTTCTTTGAAAAGTCGAGGTCAGACAGTATCAAACCACACAGTTCACTAACTCGCATTCCTGTATTAGCCAATATTTCAAAAATATCGTAGTGCTTAGAATACACGGTATCATTCAGTATAAACTCCAACCATATCAGCAGCTCATCTTTATTCAATGCTGACCTCGGGTCACTGTCATTTGACAGCACAGAGTCCATACGGAACTTAAACGTATTTTTCAGTATCAAATCATCATCGCACGCCATTTGAAAGGCTGGCTTAATCAGCTTGCTAAGTGCAGAGATTGTACTATAGCTTTTCCCTGTCTTACGCATGTGCAGATACCATTCTTTAGCCTCGGACATCCTCACATCACATATGCGGCGGTGGCTAAACTCCTCTTTTTGAATTATATTCAACCATGCCTTGTAGCTTGTTACCGTGCTTTCCCGTTTATCCTCTTTTAATTTGACATAACGTTTCAGCAGTTCCAAGATGGTTATTTTGCCGTCTGCATACCGAACACCTCTATCCAGAGCGCGCTGAACCATTTTTTCCTTTGCGCGTATTCCCTCCAATGTAGGGCTGGTTTCGTACTTATATTTTTCTGTGCCGGGATCTTTATAGCGAAACTGGTACACTCCATTAGGTTTTTGGCTCTCCCCTTTATTTAGAAGATTGCCCTTTCGATCTGTTCTTATTTTTCGCTCCTCGGGCATTATTTCTCCTTTCTATTTCGAGAAGCCCCAATATGACAAAGTTATTATATCATAATCAAGGCTTAATTACATTACCTATGTGTAAACTTTTATCCCCATCCTCTTAATTAGTACCAAAACTAACGTTATTGATTTTTGTATCAAAACTCTAATGACAACGCCCGAATTACATGATATATTTAGCAGTGCATAAAGTACCAAATCTAACGAACGTCACTTATAACACAGGAGGTAAAGAGAATGAGTATTTACGGTTACTGTCGCATCTCCACACCGCAGCAGAACATCGAGCGGCAAGAGCGGAACATCAAGACCGTTTATCCAGATGCTGTATTAGTTAGTGAAGCGTACACCGGCACCAAGATTGAACGTCCTCAGTGGTCACGCCTGCTAAACAGAGTCGCAGCAGGTGATACCATCGTATTTGACAGTGTATCCCGCATGAGTCGCGATGCAGCAGACGGATATGCAGCATATGAAAACCTGTATAGTCGCGGTGTTACCCTGGTATTTCTCAAAGAGCCACACATCAATACCGACACTTACCGCGCAGCTATGACTGCTTCACTCCCCAAAACCGGCACAAAGGCCGACATACTATTAGATGCGGTCGAACAGTTCTTGCTTGCACTCGCCAAAGAGCAAATACAATTAGCTTTTGACCAAGCAGAGAAGGAAGTTAAAGACCTTCATCAACGTACTAGCGAGGGCATCAAGACCGCTAAACTGAACGGAAAACAGATAGGACAGCCTAAGGGCGTGAAGCTTACCACGAAAAAAAGTATTGCCAAGCAAGTTATCAAACAGCACGCTAAGGAGTTCGGCGGCAGTTTATCCGACTCTGAGGTTATGAAGCTTGCAGGCATCAGCCGCAACAGCTATTACAAGTACAAAAGAGAATTGATAGAGAAAAGGGGGTAATTCCTTCTTTTTTCTTTTGCAATAGGTGTTTTCAGACGACCGTTTTCTGGTCCTCTAGAAGACCGTTTTCCGGTCCTCTGCGAATTTTCGGATAAACAGCTTTCAGAGACTTGTTTTTCAAGTAAGCTGTCTCTTTCCTGGCAGAGTAAGAAAGACCTTGATACAACGTACGAGCGGGAAAGGGCGGCGGGAAAATGTAAACCGCGCCCGCTCGGCTCGTGTGTTTGTGGCAGTATTGCCCGCTGTACGCACGTGTAGACTGCGTGTGCGCTCTCCTGGGTACTGCCCTGGTGTTTCTTCCTGCCTGTGCTGTTGTGGTGCGTTCTGTCGGCTCTCCGTGGCTGTACGAGAGGTAGTTCACCTCGTGAACCGGTTCACGTGCAGGCCTAGTTGACGCGACAAGAACAGGAAAGGTGGCAGGCTGTCGCCTGCTTCATCCGCTCCGCTGATGCTCCGCTATACTGTATATATTAGGGAAGGGGTGAACAAAAACAGCGTTATTAGAAAAGCTCGTCATCCGAATTTTCGGAAAGCCGTTCTTTCCCCTGGTCAGCTTTAAGCGGCTTTTTGTTGCATTTCGGCAGTTGAGAAAGACTATACTTGTATTTCCGTGCGTATAAGTACAGGTGTTTTCTCAGCAGCGTTACATACTTCGTCAGCTTGTCAAAGCTAACCAGATTGGAGCGTGTCAGCCGCTCGTTTTCGTCGCGTGCGGCGTTGTACCGTCTTACCAGTGCGTGCGCGTCTATGCCTGGTCTGAGCTCTTGCAGCAGCGTGTACAGCTGTTCAGCGGATATTATGCGCAGGCGGTTGTAGTCGAGCCATAGCGGCGTACAGTGGGGCACTGAAAGCCTGCGTGCCCTCATACGTGCCCACTCTGCCCGCAGTTTGTCCGTCTGGTCTTGTATCAGTGCATCGTAGTTCTCGCGCGTACACGCCCCATCTAGTAGCCGTATAATGCGCTGTATGCCCTCTAGAACCGTGTCGCCTGCTTCCAGACAGCGCAGTTCCAAACGCCCGTTTATTCCGCTCGCAGGGTACTGTAGTATCTTCTGATAGTATGAGATTTCAAATAGCACGGTATCTGTGCCGTACTTGTTGTATTTAACGAAAAAGTCCTTTATCAACTTTCCGTCGAGCGGGACTTGCACTGTTAGACCGTTGTTCGTTAGGCTGTATACCTGGGCGAATAACTGAGCTAACACTGTATTCAGCGGGAAGAATGTATCATATGGATAAACATAGTTATCAAAGGCGAAATCTACCCGCTCGACATACAGTTCTGCACCTTCCGTCATTTCGTGCAGTGCTGACGGCATCTGTGCAGCGTCAACGAGCGTATAGCTGTTCTGGTGGACGGAATGACAGGCGTTCAGCTTGCGGTGCTTCGTTATTTCCTGTTGTGTACTCGGCAGATACTCCATGCTCTTTACCTGCATCGTATGTATTCCGTATGCGTGCGGCTCTTGTAACATGCGTTCTACCTGTTGTATGGTTGCCATGTGTTTAACTCTCCTTTTCTGGCTTGCAGCCTGGCGTGTTATCTGGTATAATTGACTGAGACAAAACACCGATGCACCGAAAATTCGGGATATGAGGTTCTGTGCTCATCTCCTGGCGGTCACGCCTGTACCTGTTGTTCCGATTTTTCGCAGAACGAGACAAGTTATCTGTGCAGCTGTCCGAAAATTCGGGCACCCGCTCGACACTTTACATTTATTGTTAAATATTCGCTCTTTTTCCGAAATCTCGGTGATTGTCTACACTTCTTACAATCGAAATTAGAAAATGGTTCTTGCAGATAACGAAAAATATTTTTTCGTAAATTCGCATTTCTTCACGTATCCTTCTAATTTGACTTACACTGCTTACAATGGATTTAGCATACCGTTTTTTGCGTCAAGACTTTTATTCTGTATGATTGCATAAAAATAAAGCCAACATGCGACTATAATTAGTGCATGTTGGCTTGCTTTTTTATTTATGCGCTCCTGGGTCGGCTCAGACCACCAGTCGGCTCAGCAGACCAGTCTGCTCACCAGACTGCTTTTGATGCTATGTTCAGCTGTCAGCAGATACAGCGTTCTCAGCAGCAGTGAATACCATAACATGAATTGCATACAAACCTGCAAAACGGATTGTCACGAAATACGCTTTGTCTCCTTCGAGCTCTGGCTCTCCCTCAGTGTCCCATTCAACTGCTTCGGCTCTTTCGAACTCTCCGACAAGCTCGAACCGTGCGTCATCTTCGTTTCTGAATACTAAGCCTTTCCTGTCCGTATTCAGCAGATCGATTTCATCGCAAAGCATGGTTGCATAGATTTCATCACGGATTACGGCAGAATGAAAACAGTCGCTGTCGCAGTCAGACGGCATCGCAAATTCTACTCTGACAAGGTAGGCGGCGTTCAGAAAGCTGTGCAGTTCTTCGAGGCTGTAGAAGGTCTTAATCATGGTGTTTTCTCCTTTGTTTTCTTTGTCATTTTAAGGGCATTTCGAAATTAAATGTGCAAAAAACGTGCAATCCATCAGAGCATCAAAATTATTCGCTATTCGAATAAGCTAAATTACTCATTAAAACATTGTTTTGAGAACCATTTCTATCATATAAACAAAGGATAAATATTAACAAAATGTTAAACCGGTCAAACTTTTTCCGCCGAGAGCACGGTCAGCACGCCGTCCGCAACGGTGAAGCGAACCTCGAAGCCGCCGAAGGGAAAGCCGTAGACGCGGCCCGCCTCATGCTGATAGCCGGGACGGGGGTCCTGCGCGAGAACACGCAGCAGAGTCTCTCGTTTTTCCTGCGGCAAGGCGTCCAGAACGCCCTCCGCGCACTCGACGCGCACGGCGTCCCCCGCGAGGGCAAAGCTGCCCGACGCCTCGGGATGCGAATCGGTGTAGGCGAGATAGGGCTTGATGTCGAAGATCGGCGTACCGTCCATCAGATCCGCGCCCGAAATATGCAGCACCGCCCCCTCGGGCGTGCCGTATTCGACGCGGTGCAGGCGGACCGAGGACAGGCCGATGGCGTTCGGCCGGAAGGGCGAGCGGGTCGCGAACACGCCGACGCGGCGGTTGCCGCCGAGCTTGGGCGGACGGACGGTCGGAGACCAGCTCTCGCGCACCGCTTCGGAGAACTGCCAGATGAGCCAGAGATGCGAGTATTCCTCGATGCCGCGCAGCGCGTCCGCGTTGCGGTATTCCGGCTCGAAAACGATGCGCGCCGGCACGTCGGCAAGGCCGCTCTGGCGCGGGATGCCGAACTTGGTCGGAAAATCCGTGCGGATGCGCGCGATGATATGTGTCATGACGGTTTCAGACATAGACGTACCTCTTTTCGGAAACGACGGCTGACGGCGGGCGGCAGCTCGGCTTTTGTTTGTCTGCACTCAGAATTTTTGAAAAAAGAAAACCACTCACAGAAGTGAGTGGTTTCGTTGGTGGAAGTTAACGGGCTCGAACCGCTGACCCTCTGCTTGTAAGGCAGATGCTCTCCCAGCTGAGCTAAACTTCCATTTGGTGACCCGTGGGGGAATCGAACCCCCGTTACCGCCGTGAAAGGGCGGTGTCTTGACCGCTTGACCAACGGGCCAAGAGAAAAAAGTGGTAGCGGTAATTGGACTTGAACCAATGACCTTCCGGGTATGAACCGGACGCTCTAGCCAACTAAGCTATACCGCCGTTTGCTTTTCTCATCGTCGCCCTCTCGCTGACGACTTGTTTATAATACACCATAATCCGCGAAGTGTCAACACTTTTTCGAAAAAAACTTTAAGAAATTTTTAAAAAGATTTTCCGGCCCGTTTTCCGCTTTCGGAACGCGCTCCTCCCCGAGGCTGTCGAGCGCCTGCTCGCAGAACACGCGGTCCCACTCATGCGTCTCAGCAAGCTGCGCCGCGTTCACCAGGAAGAACTCCTCGGAGACGTACTGTCCCCGGTCGGGGACCGGATCGTCAAACGTGCAGTCGATGAACCAGGTCCTGCCGTCCAGACGCACGGCATTCCAGCCGTGGTTCATCTGCTCGGAGGCAACGTAGACCGCCGGAATGCCTGCCGCATCGCACAGCATGGCGTAGGCGCGGCCGTAGCCGGCGCACACGGCCCTGTGGTCGAGCAGCGCGCCGTCCGCCGAAAACGGCGCCGTCGAGCCGTCAGGCTGCTCCTGCTGCTCGGTATCGACATCGTATTCGCACATCCGCACGAGGGCGTCATGCAGCGCGCGCAGCTTCTGCTCGGCCGTCATGTCCTCCGTGATGCAGTCCGCGGCGAGCGCCGCAGCATAGGCCTTCGCCTGCGCCTGCCGTCCGGGGCGCGACACCTCCACGCGCAGGTCGGTCGTTTTGTTCGCGCGCACGGTCGCGTGCAGCGCAAAGGCATACGGCCAGCGCGCCTCCAGCGCGCGGTAGACCGTGTCCGGGTCTACCTCCGACGAGCGGAAGCGCACCGGCTCCTCTCCTGCCTGCTGGAGCAGCTCCGCCGCCTCGAACGGCGTGCTCACGCGCTCCGCCGACAGGTACGGATACCACACAAGTCCTGCGCTCACCGCGAGCAGACACAGCAGCAGCGTCCAGACTGTCCTGCGCATCCGTGTTCCCTCCTTCTCAAAAGCAAAACGGCGGACGACTGCGTGAGCCATCCGCCGCATTCTGCGAACAAATAGATTACATCAGCTTGACCGTGTAGTAAACCGCGGTCACGAACAGGTATGCCGCTGCCGCACCCATCACGACGAGCATATGCGCCGGAGCGAACAGGACGACTGCGGTCAGCACCGTCATGAGGATCGGCGTTACGGTCATCATCAGGAAGGCGTTGCTGCTGAAGCGTGCCTCTGCCTTTTTTCCGGTGTTCTTCGCCTTGCCCTGTCTGCCGCGAACGGAATTGACGACAGCGATCTGCGCAACGGTCAGAACCGCCGCCGCGATCAGAACGGCATACGCCAGCCAGGTGAAGTTCGAGGAAACGAGGGCGCGGTGTACGAGCCACATCATGCCGAGCGCCGCACCGCAGTCCACGGTGATCACGAAGAACTCGGTCGAATAGGAATGGTAGACCAGATAGAATACCGCGAGAACGGGCAGGATCACGTAAAGCGCCTTGATCGGAGCGATGCCGATGTAGCTGATCGCGCTCATGCAGACCGTCATGACAACGCTTGCGATCAGCAGATTGCGTCCGCAGATAATGCGGCGGGAGCCGTTTCTGCGGCCCGTGCGCTCCATGCCGAGCATGACCAGACCGCCGACGACACCGATGATGCCGATGGCGAGCAGGATCCTGGTAACGATGAGACCGATCATGAACGTGCTGCCGTAGTTGAGCAGGCGCTGAAGGATCATCAGCACCAGAACGCCGAGCAGGCACACGCTGAACACGGTCAGCACCTTGTTTGTTGTATATTCTTCCTCAGAAATTGGCTTTTTGCCCACATTGCTTTTTGCCAACGAAGTACACTCCCTCTTTTTACATATTTCCGCCTGCGTACAGCACTGCTGCCAGCGCTGCGACAGGCGCGGTCTCACACCGCAGGATGCGCGTGCCGAGCGAAACGCTCGAAAGACCTGCATTCTGTGCCGCCTGCACCTCTTCGGGTGCGAAGCCGCCCTCCGGGCCGACGACGAGCGAGACCGTGTCCGAAACACCCTGTCCTTCGAGCGTCTCGCGCAGTCCCCTTGTCTCATGTTCGTAGAAAAACAGCGCCGTTCCGCTGTCTGACGCCATGGCGAACGCCTTTTCCGCGCTCTCCACCGCAGTAACGACCGGCAGATAGCCGCGTCCGCACTGCTTTGCGGCCTCTACTGCGATCTTCCGCCAGCGCTCGACCTTTTTATCGGTCTTGTCCGGGCGGGACACGCAGTTTTTCGACAGGAACGGTACGATTTTCCGCACGCCCAGCTCCACCGACTTCTGAATGACGAACTCCATCTTGTCGCCCTTCGGCAGCGCCATGAACAGCGTCATGTCCTGCCGGGGTTCGGTCTCCGACGGGTGCACCGCCTGCACGCGGCAGACAACCTCGTCCTTTTCCGCCTGCTCAACGGTACAGTCGAAATCAGTGCCTGCGCCGTCGCACAGCGTCAGCGTCTCGCCCGGTCTGAGCCGGAGCACGCGGCCTGCATGATGCGCATTTTCGCCCGTGAGCGTATAAAGCTCACCCTGCGGTCTGTCGTCGATGAAAAATCTTGGCATGCAAACTTAACCTTTCCTATTCTAACAAATTATCGGCCTTTTGGCAAGGGAACAATCAACAAATCATTCCAAAAATCATTTTTTCGCGGTAAACGCGCTCCAGTCGTCGCTCTTCGCGTGATTTACGACCTCGAAACCCGCCTTTTCGAGCGCCGCACGAACCTCGTCCGCGCGTTCGTTCAGGATGCCCGAGCAGATGAGCGTGCCGCCCTCGGCGGTTTTCGCGAAGAACATCGGCGCCATGCCGATGATGACGTCCGCCACGATGTTCGCAACGATGACGCTGTAGCCGCTGCCGATGTCCTCTGCGAGCTTTTCGTCGCGCAGCGCATCGCCGCACAGGCCGCGGCCGATGCTGACATGGTTCTTTTCGGCGTTCTCCTGCGCCGTGCGCAGGCAGTTTTCGTCGATGTCCACGACCGTGCGCACCTCCGCGCCGAGCATGGCCGCCGCGATGGCGAGGATGCCCGAGCCGGTGCCCATGTCGAGCACGGTGTCGCCCGGCTTTACGTTGTCCTCGAGCGCGCACATGCACAGCTGCGTGGTGTCGTGGCTGCCGGTGCCGAACGAGGACGCCGGGTCGATCTCCAGAATACGGCGGCCCTGCGCGTCGTCCACGGTCTCCCACGACGGCTTGATCATAAAGGAATGGCCGACCGGGAACGGCTTGAAATACTGCTTCCAGCCCCACTCCCAGTCCTCCTGACGGGTGAGCGCGGTCTCGGTGACCAGACGGCCCCAGGCGTGCTCCTCGTCGCGCGCCTTGAGGTTTTCGAGCGAGGTGCGCAGCGCCGCATACTGCTTCGCGCCGGCCTCATCATCCGAAAGATAAATCTTCAGACAGGTCTCCTGTGCGCGCTTTTCGCGCACCAGATTCTCGTCAACATAGTCCCAGTAGATCTCGGTATCCTTGAGAAATTCCTCAAAGTCTGCGGCATCCTCGAGCACATAGCCCTCGATGCCGTTGTCCTCCAGAACCGCCTCGACCGGGCCGATGCCCTCGGTGGTGGTGTAGATGGTGACTTCTCTCCAGTCCATCCGTTCTCTTTCCTCCTTGTTATCGCCTCATTATAGACGTATCCGGGTCTGTTTTTGTTCCCCTTACAGGCGAACCAGACCGTATTTTCTTTCCCAGTAATGCACGACCTCATCCGGCTGCTCCCATGTGCCGTCGTACAGCGCCAGACCGGGGAACACGCGCAGGCCCTTTTCGAGCAGGTCTGCGTTCTCCGCACACAGGCAGATCGGGCGCGAGATCATATACCGGCATTCCTCGAGCGCCACAAGGTCATCCTCGGTCTCGAGCACGAGCTTGAACGCGCCGGAGTCATCCTCCGCCTCGAGCAGATCCTCGCCCAGACGCGGGCCGCATTCGATCTCGTCGGAAATGTCGATCGTCGGATCGATGAAGTGCGCGTTGGTGCCGTCGGGAGCAAGGATAAAATCGTCGTGGTCGCGCACGATGCTGCGGCAGTCCGCCTTCTCATCGAGCGCGCGCAGGAGCGCCGAAACATTGTCTCCCTCCGCCGGAACAACGATCTCCGTGTTGTAAAGCGGCAGGTTTTCATCGATCCATGCGGACGGAAAGCACACGCCGAGCGACAGCCGCGCATAAGGCGCGGTCTTTTCGAGCGCTTCGGAGAGCTCCTCCATGCTGCGGGCGCGCAGGATGACGGTCGTCACGCCGATGCGCTGCAGAACGCCGATGGCCGCGCGCACGTCCGTGCCGTCCGCGAGGTGTCCCTCATCGTCCTCGAGCGTCAGCTCCGCGATGACCGTCCGGCCGCAGATGTCGCCGAGCGCCAGCACCGCTGCGCGCAGAGCCGCAAAGGTCTCCGAGCCGCGCAAGTAATAAAACGCGGCGTCCTCGTGCAGCCTGCCGCGGAAAGCGTCCTTGCACAGACCGATATAGTACAGCGTTACCGGGCGTTCGGTGTCCTCATCCTCTTCGTCGGGTACAGGCGGGCAGTCGAGCGCAATGCCGACCGGAAGCGGATCGAGCGTCCTCTCCCATTCGTCGCAGGCGGCTCCGTCCGGGGCGACCGCCCCGGCAAACCGGTCCGGGTGTTCCTGCCATAAGGGAACGTCGTCCGGAGAAGTGAGCATAAGCTGCGGCTTTCGGCCGCTCTGACTTAAAGGTACGTCCACGATAGTTGTTCCTCCCATGCAGACATTTTAATATATTTTTGTGTCGTTTTTATGAATTTCGTTTCCATGTTCCGTCCGGACTCACGGTATACTGCTGCGGCTTTGCCGCCGCGAGACGGCAGATCTCGAGCGCCGACTGCATCTGCATATCGAGCGTGTAGGTCTTGCCGGAGAGCGCGGAGATCGCGTCCGAAAGCGCGGAGAGCATCTCAGGCGAAGCGCAGGCCGCCGCCGGCAGGTCATAGCTGCTGCAGAAGCCGGTCACGGCATCGAGCACATCGCCGTTAAAGGTGTTCGTCGGCTCGCCGATGAGGCCGAGCAGCTGAAGACGCTCGGTCATCGCGTAAATATTGTCCGAGACCTCGCCGAAGCACATGGTCCTGCTCGTGTCGAGCGCATGAAGGGCGTCCTCGCGCACGCTGACCGTGCTGTTGCCGACCTGAATGTCCGGGGTCAGGCCCCTGCCCTCCCAGCAGCCCTGGCCGGGCAGCTCCATTTCGAGCGTCGTGATGACTAGCTTGTCGCCGTTGATGAGCGGCAGGTGCATCTGACCCTGCCCCTTGCCGTAGGTCTTTTCGCCGACGACGGTCACGTTTTCCGCGGTATCCTGAAGGATGCCCGTGAGCAGCTCAGCCGCCGAGGCCGTGCCGCCGTTGACGAGAACGACAATCTTGTTCAGCGGCAGACCGCCGCCGGTCGAGACGGTCTCATCCAGACCGCCCATGTCGTCGCGGTAGCGCACGCCGGCGAGCGTCACGCCCTTGTCCGGCGTCATGGCGTTGGCGATTTTGAAGGCGACGTCGATCAGACCGCCGCCGTTCCCGCGCAGGTCGAGCACGACCGCACGGGTATTCTTCTTCGCAAGGCCGTTCCAGATCTCAGAGAACGCCTGCCAGTCGTTTTCCGAGGCGAACGAGCTGATCTTGATATACTCGACGCCCTGCGTCAGCGTGCTGTTCGAGACGTAGACCTGATTGATCTGACGGCGCGTGATCGAAACCGTGATGTCGCGGCCCTGACGGCGCACGGTCATGCTGACCGTCGTGCCCTCCTGCCCGCGCAGTCTGGACGCCACATCCGCCGTCTCCGCGCCGCTGACGTCCTCGCCGTCGATCTTCACGATAAGGTCGCCGATCTGAAGGCCGGCCTCCTCGGCCGCGGAATAGCGCATGACCTCGCCGATCTGCACGCCGCCTGCGGTCTGCTGCAGGCCGACACCGATGCCGACAAAGCCCTCGAGCGTGGAAAAGCCCTGCGAATACTCCTCGCTCGACAGATACATCGAGTGGGTGTCGAGCAGGCCGAGGATATCGTTGATGACATCATACATCTCCTCGGGATGCTTTTCCAGATATTTGTTGATATAATTCTGAAGCACATACGGGTCATGCTCGGTCTTGATGCTGAACGCATCGATCAGGCTCCACACGCCGTCGAACCACGTTTCGCTCTGTCCGTCCGCCGTGATGGCGCCTGCCGGCGCGGTCAGCATGGCCGCCGAAAGCGCCAGTGCCGTCAGTCTTTTTGCTGTTTTCTTCATGAAATATTCTCCTCACGCGCTCCGCGTGACGATTGTCTGCTGCCTGTCAGTCAACTTCACAGCCTGTTACATCGACTCCGGCGCCTCTACGCCGATGAGCTTCAGCACGTTCCCGATGGTCTGCTTCGCTGCAAGGCACAGGATCAGACGCGCGTCGCGCACCGCCGGCTCCGCATCCTTGATACGGCAGGCGTTGTAGAAGTGGTGGAACTGCTGCGCCAGAGCGACGGCGTACTTGTTGAGGCGGGACGGGTCGCGGCTGACGGCCGACTGCACGATCTCCTCGGGCAGCAGCGCGATCTGCTTGATGAGCTGGCGCTCGTCCGAACCGCTCAGCACGGACAGATCGGTCTTTTCTGCGTCCGGCAGCGCGATGCCGCTCTCCTGTGCGTTTCTGAGCACGGAGCAGATGCGCGCGTGCGCATACTGAACGTAGTACAGCGGATTGTCGGAGTCCTGCTTGATGGCAAGGTCAAGGTCGAACTCCATCTGGGTCTCAGCGGCGCGGCTGTTGAAGAAGAAGCGCGCTGCGTCTACCGGGATCTCGTCGAGCAGGTCGGTCAGCGTCAGGCTCTTGCCGGTGCGCTTGGACATGCGGACGACCTCGCCGCCCTGCATCATGCGCACGAGCTGCATGAGCACGATCTCCAGACGGTGCGAGCCGTCGAGACCGAGCGCGTCGAGCGCGCACTGCAGGCGCTTGACATGGCCGTGATGATCCGCGCCCCAGATGTTGATGACGCGGTCAAAGCCGCGCTTCTCGAACTTGTTGCGGTGGTAGGCGATATCCGCCGCAAAGTAGGTGTAAAAGCCGTTCGCGCGGCGCAGGACGTCGTCCTTGTCGCAGCCGAAGTCGGTCGAGCGCAGCCAGAGTGCGCCGTCCTCGGTCTCGTAGGTCGCGCCCTTCGCAGTCAGCAGGTCGATGGTCTCCTTGACATAGCCGCTCTCATGCAGCGTCGACTCGCGGAACCAGACGTCATAGTTGATCTTGTAGCGCTTGAGGTCGCGCTCCATGCGCGCGATATTGGTCGGCAGACCGTAGCCCTCGATGATGGCGAAGCGCTCCTCCGGGGTCTTTTCGAGCAGGCTGTCGCCGTACTGCTCGACCAGATCGTGCGCAAGCGCCTTGATGTCGTCGCCCTGATACCACGAAGCGTCGAACTCGATCGCGTCCTCGCCGCGGATCTCCTGAATATAGCGGCCCTCGACCGAGTGCGCGAACTTGTCTACCTGATTGCCCGCGTCGTTGATGTAGAACTCACGGGTCACGTCGTTGCCGGACCAGTCGAGCACGGAGGAAAGGCAGTCGCCCAGAACACCGCCTCGCGCGTTGCCCATGTGCATCGGACCGGTCGGGTTGGCGGAAACGAACTCGACCATGACCTTTTCCGGCTTTGCAGCCTTGGTGCGGCCGTAGTTTTCGCCCATCTCGAATACGCCGCGGACGGCCTTCTCGTACCAGCTCTGGTTCAGAGTAAAGTTCATGAAGCCCGGGCCTGCGATGGTCACGGTGTCGAAGATGCTGCCCTCGAGCTCGAGGTTCGCAACGATGCCCTCTGCGATCTTGCGCGGCGCCATGTGCAGCGGCTTTGCGCACTGCATGGCAAAGGTGGACGCCCAGTCGCCGTTGGAGGAATCCTTCGGGGTCTCTACTGCGACCGGCGGGATGCTGCCCTCGGGCAGCTCGCCTGCTGCAACAGCCTTGTGGTAAGCTGCCTCGACGACACGGGTCGCCTCAGCGCGTGCGATTTCATATGCGTTCATTCGTACACTCTCCGTTTTATTTTAATGATTGACTTTTATTTATATGATTTATGATACGACCATTTCAAAATGGTGTTCGCCCATCAGCGAGTTGTCCACCTCGACGGTGTAGTCGATGACAAGGCGGCCGCCGTTTTCGCCGACCGTGTTGCACACGTGCGACGTATGCGTCGCGATCGTCATGTCCTGCCCGATAGGGGTCTGATACAGACCGACATGGCGCTCATCCTCGGAAAACAGCATGTGCGAGGGGAAGGTTCCCGTGCGGATGAGGGTCACGGTCTTGCCGTCGAGCTTGACGGTGGTCTTGGTGCCTTCGAGGCCGGTCAGCTCGCTTTCCTCGTAGGCGATATAGTATTTTCCGCCGCGCTCATAGAGCGTCGCTGCGGTTTCAAGGTTGACGCGCTCCTCGTCGCAGCCTTCGAACTGCTGCCGCGAACGGATGGTCAGCCAGACATCTTTTTTCATGCTGTCAAATGCTCCTAATCAAAACCTGGAAATATCGACGAGTCCGGCGTTGGTCTCGACGTCCTCCTGCAGGAACAGTCCTGCAAGGCGGTCGAAGCCGGCCGGGTCGTCCGAAACATAGTACCGCGTGCCGCCCGGGCCGTCGTTCGGGTTGAACTGGGTCGAGGCGAGGTTGGCGGCCTCCGCGCCCGAGTCGATGAGCGTCACGTCCGGACCCATATAGTCGGAAATGACCTCCTCGAGCAGCGGATAGTGCGTGCAGCCGAGGATGAGCGTATCCACGCCCGCTTCCTTGAGCGGCGCGAGGTATTCCGCCGCGACCGTCTCGATGACAATGTCGCCCCGATGCACTCTGCCGTTCTCGACGAGCGGCACGAACAGCGGGCACGCCTGCGTGTACAGGCGGAGCGTGCCGTCCTTTTTGTGCAGATATTTTTCGTATGCGCCCGACCGCATGGTCGCGGCGGTGCCGATGACGCCGACCCTGCCGTTCTGCGTCATGGTCATCGCGCGTCGGCAGGCGGGTTCGACCGTGCCGATAATCGGAATGTTGTTCTCCTCCGTGAGCAGATCGAGCGCCACAGACGAGACCGTGTTGCAGGCGATGACGATGGCCTTGAGGTCGAACTGCCGCAGGAACGCAACGTCTTGCCGTGCATACTTCACGATGGTGTCGCGGCCGCGCGTGCCGTAGGGTACGCGGCTCGTGTCACCGAAATAGATGATGTTTTCCTTCGGCATGAGCGCATGCAGGCGGCGCACTGCGGTCAGACCGCCCATGCCCGAGTCGAACACACCGATCGAGCGGTTGTCCGGCGCGCGCTTATCCATGATGCTCCTCCAGCGCCAGAGAGATCAGGCGGTCGAGCAGCTCCGGATAGCGGATGCCCTCATAGTCGAACAGCTTGGGGTACATGCTGATCGAGGTAAAGCCCGGAATGGCGTTCAGTTCATTAAATACGACCTCGCCGCCGTCGTGCGTGACGAAGAAATCGACGCGCGACAGGCCGCGGCAGCCGAGCGCGGTATAGACGCGCAGCGCGTCCTGACGGACGGTCTCGAGCTGCTCGCCGGTGATGTGCGCCGGGATGTACAGGCGGGAGCTCTCGTCCTTGTACTTCGCATCAAAGGTATAGAACTCCTGCGTCGGCGCGATCTCGCCGACCGTGGACGCCTGCGGATGCTCGTTGCCGAGGACCGCACACTCGACCTCATGGCCGTCGATGAACTCCTCGACGAGGACCTTGCTGTCCATCCTGAACGCCTCGGTCAGGCCCTCGGCCAGCTCGAGCATGTTGTTCGCCTTGGCAACGCCGACCGACGAGCCCTGCGAGCACGGCTTGACGAATACCGGGAACGAGCCGAGCTGCTCGGCCGCCGTGCGGACAACGCCCTCGGGGTTGCACGCGAAGTCGCACGCGAGCGCGAGATAGTAGCGTGCTTGACGCACGCCCGTGCCCTCGACGACCTTTTTGGTCAGCGACTTGTCCATCGTGTTCGCGCTCGCCGCAACGCCGCAGCCGACATACGGGATGCCTGCCAGCTCGAGCACGCCCTGCATGGTGCCGTCCTCGCCGCCTACGCCGTGCAGCACGGGGAACACGCAGTCGAGGCGGACGAACTCGGTCTCACCCTCGCGCAGCAGCACGAGGCCGTGGATGCTGCGGTCGGGCGGCAGCAGCGCCGGAACGAGGTCGTTCCTGTTTTCCCATGCGCCGGACTCGATCGCGTCCGCGTCGCACTCCGGCAGATAGTACCACCTGCCCTCGCGCGTGATGCCGACCGCATGGATTTCATATTTCGATTTATCAAGATTGCGCAGAATGGATGCGGCAGACAGGCACGAAATGTCGTGCTCACTCGAAATGCCGCCAAAGATCACAGCCAGTTTCATTTTTCTGTTACGCCCTCCCAGTGTTTCGTACTCATACTTATACGGATACCATTATACGCCATCCCCCGTTCGATTACAATGTAAAAATACATTTAAACGCGCATTGTTCACACAAAATTTATATTTCTGCGGCGGTGTTTTTCTACAGTCTTTCGTCAGTCTCTTGACGAAACCGCGAAAACAACGTATGATAAGGAAAAGGAGCTTTGACTTATGAACGGTAAAAGACTGTATCGCAGCGAGAGCAGCCGCATGCTCTGCGGCGTCTGTGCAGGCATTGCGGAGTATTTCAACCTTGACCCGACGCTCATCCGTCTGGCCTGGGCGCTGTTCTGCATCCTCGGCGGCAGCGGCGTACTCGCCTATATTCTTGCCGCCATCATCATCCCGCCCGAAAGCCGGGTCTGACAAGCAAAGGAAGTGACCGCCATGAGCGAAAACGATAAGATCACAGAAGAAACCGCAAACGACACCCTGCCGGCCGAGGTCGAAACCGACCTTGCAGAACAGGAGACCGATGTCATGCCTGCCGAGCCGGAGGAGGAGGAAATCGCCCCCGAGGACGTCAAAATCTTCGGCATGCCGCGCCATGTGTTCCACTGGACCGCGATCGGCGCCGCCGGCGGCTATATTCTGGCCGGCGTTGTCGGCATCATCGGCGAGCAGCTGCCCGGCTCGCTCTTCGAGACCATCTCGGGCAAAACAAATGCGACCGTCTGGGCGGTCGTTGTAGGCGCGATCGGCTACTTTTTCAGCTCCCGTGCGTACAAAAAGCGCAAGGCCGCTGAGGAATCCAAGAAAAATACAGAACAACTGTGAGCAAAAGCAGCGGAGCGCAAAAATCCGCTGCTTTTTCCTTATGAAATGGAAAAGGAGATTTATCATGCCGATTTTTGACCGAGATCATGCCGACTCCCCCGAAAAAGCCTATGTCTATATCCTGCGCTGCGCGGACGGGACGCTGTACTGCGGCTGGACGAACGACCTTGCCGCCCGTCTGGACGCGCACAACAGCGGAAAGGGCGCGAAATATACGCGCGGCCGCGGTCCGGTCGAGCTCGCGTACAGCGAAATGTTCGACACGCAGAGCGAAGCCATGCACCGCGAGGCCGAGATCAAAAAGCTGACCCGCCCGCAAAAACAGGCGCTGCTCGACAGCCAGACCGGCGGCGAAATGCTGACCGTCTACGACGCGGCCGACCGTCCCTGCGGCGCGCGTCCGCGCCGCATCGTCCACGCGCAGGGTCTGCGCCACCATGTCTGCCATCTGTGGGTCGTGGGCGTGCGTGACGGCGTGCGCGGCATCTGGCTGCAAAAACGGCAGAACGACCGGCCGCTCTATCCCGGCTTCTACGACCTGACCGCGACCGGCCACATGGACCCCGGCGAAACGCCGCTCACCGCCGCGCTGCGCGAGGCACGCGAGGAGATCGGACTGCACGCGGACGAATCCGATATCGCGCCCGGCGGCAGCTACCGCCAGCGCTATGTCCGCGCGGACGGCGGCTTTGACGACGAGCTTTCGTTTGTCTTTCTCATGCGCCGGGACGGCGTGCCCCCGTTTACGCCCGGCCCCGAGGTCGCGGAGATGATGTTCGTGCCGCTCGAGGACTTTGCCCTCGCGCATCTCGACCCTCACGACCTCCCTGCGCGCGGCATGGACGGCGCTCCCCTCACGCTGCCGCACGAAAAGCTCGCCTGCCTGCACGGCGAGGAATGGAACGGCGTGCGCGAGATCATCGAGCACCTGCTCGATGATGACCATTTGTAATATCTTCAAATTTTATTACATACAGGCAATAAATCACCCCGGTGCAGACCTTGTGCACCGGGGTGATTTTATACTTTTCGTCATATTATACGCTGCGTTATTTTTTAAGGCTGCCCTTTGCGATGTTCTCCTTGAGGATGCAGTCGGTCAGCTCGTACAGCCTTTCCGAGCCGAGGCGGCTCTTTCGCTGGCGGCCGTAGACCTGCTCGGCGTTCACATCATGCTCCGCCCAGTCGCTGCCGCCGTTCGAGTTGTTGAGCAGGAGCGGCTGGAGATTGTCCATCGTGTGCGCAAAATGCGCCTCCGGGGTCTCGTCCGCTTCGAATTCATCGAAGATCGCGCTGAGCGTCTGCTTCTGATCGTCAGGCAGCAGCGAGTACACGCGCTCCTTTGCGGCCTCCTCCCGCGCCTTCTGCGTCGCAAGCCCCTCCCTGTCGTAGGCGTAGGTATCGCCAGCGTCGATCTCCACAACGTCGTGAATCAGGCACATCAGCATGACCTTCGCCACATCCACCCGCTCGTTCGAATATTCCTGCAAAAGATATGCCATAATGGCCATATGCCAGGCGTGCTCCGCGTCGTTTTCGCGGCGGCCATGCCCCGAGAGATGGGTCTGGCGGAATACGTTCTTCTCCTTGTCAAGCTCGAGAATAAAATCAAGCTGGCGTTTCAGCCGTTCGTCCATGTTTACCGCTCCTCGCTGTATTTTCGTTCTCTCACAGTATAGCACACTGCGCCCACCCCGGCCAGTCCTCCGACGTTCATTTTTCGCCCGTTCTTCGACGTATCTCTACATTTTCTTGACATTTCGCATAATTCCCTATAAGATGTAAACAACAATATTAAATTACCGCCCCAAATAGAGCCGTTTTCCCGCTCGGTTTGGGGCTGCATCCTGTCTGGAGAGTGATATAATTGGCTGACAGCTTGATTGAACTGCATGACCTCAAAAAAGAATTTGACGGGACCCCGGTGCTCCGGGGCATCTCGCTCGACATCAAAAGCCGCGAGTTCGTGACCCTGCTCGGTCCGTCCGGCTGCGGCAAGACCACCACCCTGCGCATCATCGGCGGCTTCGAGCAGCCCGACAGCGGCGACGTTCTGTTCGAGGGCAGGCGTCTGAACGACGTGCCCCCCTACCGGCGCGAGATCAACACCGTTTTCCAGCGCTACGCCCTGTTCCCCCATCTGAACGTTGCGGAGAACATCGCCTTCGGCCTGCACATCAAGAAGATGAACCCTGCCGAGATCAAGCTGAAAACGCGCGAAATGCTCTCGCTCGTCGGCCTTTCCGGCTTCGAGGCGCGCGATGTGACCAGCCTGTCCGGCGGCCAGCAGCAGCGTGTCGCCATCGCGCGTGCGCTCGTCTGCGAGCCGCGCGTGCTGCTGCTCGACGAGCCGCTCGGCGCGCTCGACCTCAAGCTGCGCAAGGATATGCAGATCGAGCTCAAGCGCATTCAGCAGCGCACCGGCATCACCTTCATCTACGTCACCCACGATCAGGAGGAGGCGCTGACCATGAGCGACCGCATCGTCGTCATGAACCACGGCGTCATTCAGCAGGTCGGCAGCCCGACCGACATCTACAACGAGCCGGAAAACGCCTTTGTCGCGGACTTCATCGGCGAGTCCAACATCATCGACGGCGTCATGCTCGAGGATCGGAAAGTCGAGTTCTGCGACCGCGAATTTGAGTGCGTGGACAGCGGCTTCGGCCATAATACCCCGGTCGACGTCGTCATCCGTCCGGAGGATCTGCGCCTCGTGTATGCGGGCGACGGTCTGCTTCAGGGCGTGGTCGAGTCCATCGTGTTCAAGGGCGTGCACTACGAGATGATGGTCCGCACCGAACACTTCACCTTCACCGTCCACTCCACCATGGCCGAGCCGGTCGGCAAGACCGTCGGTCTGACCGTGATCCCGTTCGACATCCATATCATGCACAGGAGTGCGGAGGCGCAAGCGTGAAAAGATCATTTGCCTACCCCTACGGCGTATGGATGGCGGTCTTTATCATCGCGCCCATCCTTCTCGTCGTGCTCTACGCCTTCCGGTCCGCGGACGGCGGCTTCACCCTGTCGAACTTCAGCTGTCTGCCCGGCTGTCTGCCGATCTTCGCCCGCTCGTTCTGGCTCGCGCTGCTCTCGACGGTCATGTGTCTCGTCCTCGGCTACCCGATGGCGTACATCATGAGCCGTCTGTCCCCGAGCCGCCAGAGCCTGTGCATGATGCTCATCATGCTGCCGATGTGGATGAACTTTCTGCTGCGCACCTACGCATGGATGTCCATTCTGGAGAACAACGGCTTCATCAACGGTTTTTTCCGCTCGATCGGCCTGATTTCCTTTCTCCAGACGCATTTCGGCTACACGCTCGACTATATTCCGCTCATCAACACGCAGGGCGCGATCGTGCTCGGCATGGTCTACAACTTCCTGCCGTTCATGGTGCTGCCCATCTACACCGTGCTCATCAAGCTCGACCGCAGGCTGATCGAGGCGGCGCAGGATCTCGGCGCACCGACCCATCTCGTGTTCCGCCGTGTCATCGTACCGCTCAGCATCCCGGGCGTCATCTCGGGCATCACGATGGTGTTCGTGCCGTCGGTCTCGACCTTTGTCATCTCCCAGATGCTCGGCAGCGGCAAAAACCTGCTCATCGGCGACCTCATCGACCTTCAGTTCATGGGCGGCGCCTACAATCCGCATCTCGGCTCGGCGATCGCGCTCGTCATGATGCTCCTCATCTTCCTGTGCATGTGGATCATGAACAAGTTCGATGACGGCTCGGGCGAGGAAGGAGGTCTGCTGCTGTGAAAAAGTTCTTCCGAAATTTTTATCTGCTGCTGATCTTCCTGTTCCTGTACGCGCCGATCGCGGTGCTCATGCTCTATTCCTTCAACGATTCCAAGTCGCGCCGCATCTGGCACGGCTTCACGACAAAATGGTACGTCGAGCTGCTCGGCGATGCGGATATTCTGCACTCGCTCTACGTCACCCTGCTCGTCGCGGTCATCGCCGCGGTTCTGGCGACGCTGCTCGGCACGGTCGCGGCCATCGGCATCCACAACATGCGCCGCCGCACGCGCACCGCCTACCTCACGGTCAACAACATCCCGATGTCCTCCTCGGATACCATCATGGGCGTAACGTTCATGCTGCTGTTCGCGGCCATCGGTCTGGACAAGGGCTATCTGACGCTCATTCTGGCACACGTGACGTTCTGCACGCCCTACGTCATCCTCAACGTCATGCCCAAGCTGCGCCAGCTCGACAAGAACGCTTATGAGGCGGCGCTCGACCTCGGCGCGACGCCCCGTCAGGCGCTGCACAGGGTCATCCTGCCCGAGATCATGCCCGGCATCGTCACGGGCGGCATCATGGCGTTCACGATGTCGGTAGACGATTTCGTCGTTTCCTACTTCACCGCCGGCACGACCAGTCAGCCGCTTTCGGTCGTCATCTACTCGATGACGCGCCACCGCATGACCCCGAAGATCAACGCAGTCTCGACGCTGCTGTTTCTGTTCGTCCTCGTGCTGCTCATCGTCATCAATGTACGCCAGTCGCGCGACGAAAAGCGCCGCGAGGCCGCGCGAAGGGAGGCTGCATCATGAAACTGCTCAAGCGAACGCTCGCTCTGACGCTCTCCGCCGCCATGGTGCTCGGGCTGCTGTCCGGCTGCGGCAGCGACGTCTCCGCGAATGTCCTGAACGTCTATAACTGGGGCGAATATATCGACACAGACCTGCTCGACCGGTTCGAGCAGGAGACCGGCATCAAGGTCATCTACAACACCTTCGACTCGAACGAAAACCTGTATTCGCGCATCCAGACCACGAGCTATGACGTGATCATCCCGTCGGACTACGCGATCTCACGCTTTATCGACGAGGATATGCTCCAGCCGCTGAACTTCGACAACATTCCGAACATGAAGTACATCGACGAGAAGTACACCCATCTCGACTTCGACCCGGAGCAGAAATACTCGGTGCCCTACACCTGGGGCGTAGTCGGCATCGTCTACAACACGAAATATGTGGATGAGGCCGACACCGGCTCGTGGGATCTGCTGTGGAACCCCAAATATGCGAACCGCACCGCGATGTTCAACAACTCGCGCGACGCGCTCGGCATCGCGCTGATGTACCTCGGCTATTCGCTCAACACCACCGACAAGGACGAGCTGCGCGAAGCGGCTGACCTTATCATCGCCGGAAAACCGGTATATCAGGGCATCTGGATGGATCAGATATTAGAGAAGCTGCCGGCCGAGGAGATCGTTGCTGCGCCCTACTACAACGGCGACGCGGTCACGATGATCGACGAGATCGCCTGTGAGGACGATCTGGAGGCCATCCTGCGCGACGGGCACAGCAGCATCATCTCCGACAGCATCTATCCCGGCTCCGGACTCTGCCATCCGCGCGTGTACGGTACGTTCGTCCGTGTGATCGAGCGCTATGTCCGCGAACGCGGCGTGCTGACGCTGGAGGAGGCCGTCGCGAAGATGACCGGTCTGCCCGCCGGGCGGCTTGGCCTCCGGACGAAGGGAAAGCTCATTCCAGGGCTTGATGCCGACATTCTGCTCTTCCGGCCGGAAGCGCTGCACGAGCGCGATTCCTATGCCGATCCGGCGGAATTTGCCGAGGGGATGGAGACCGTTCTGGTCGCCGGCGTGCCGGTGCTGGAGGACGGAGCCATAACCGGCGCAAAGCCCGGAAAAATACTCAAGCGATAAACAAATCGCAGCGTTTTCGACAGAAAACGCTGCGATTCTTTGCAATTTGACGGTTTTTGCACATTAGAGGTGCATTGACCGCCCTGATGGTACCCGAGCGGTCAACAATACACTTTGTTCGATCGTAAGGACTGACTGCTGGTGCAGCGCCTCTTGTATTTTTATGATACCAGCTATTTTCGCTCTGTCAAGCGGGCACATTTCACGCCTCGCGGATCTCGATGTGATAGCGGTTCGTGCCGCAGGCACTGCGCTCCACGTCGATTGCGTAGCTGAAATCGAGAATGCCGCCGTGCTCGTTGAGCAGGACGGTCAGCTCCTGAAGCTCCACGCCGACCAGCAGCGCAGCCATGCCCGCGTCGTAGAGCGATTCGTGCCGCTGCCCCTGCACAAAGACCATCTCGGAATTGACCTTGCCGACGCGGCGGAGCGTGAGTTTTTGCTCGTCCTCAACCGTGAACGACGTGACAACGCCCTCCATGCCGGTCATCTCGCTCTCCACATAGGAAAAGCGGATGAACCCCGGCTCGCAGCAGTAGGAACCCTCGGTCACGAGCTGGATGCTCTCCGGCTTCTCACCGGCCAGCTGCTGTGTGCCGGTGATGGCAATCAGAACGGGCTTTACCATATCAACCGTCCAGCGCCAGCGCGAGCAGATCGTCCAGCAGCTCGCCGTAGGGAATACCGCTGGCCTCAAAGAGCTTCGGATACATCGAGATCGACGTGAAGCCGGGGATGGTGTTGATCTCGTTGAAGACGACCTCCTGCCCCTCGCGGGTCACAAAGAAGTCCACACGCGAAAGCCCGCGACAGCCCATCGCCTGATAGACGCGAACAGCGGTCTCGCGCACCTGCTCCGACGCCTCTTCCGAGATGCGGGCCGGGATATAGAGGTCGGCGCAGTCGGAGATGTACTTTGCCTCATAGTCATAGAAATCCGCGCCCGCGTCGATCTCGCCGCAGACGGAGGCAAACGGATTGTCATTGCCGAGCACCGCGACCTCGACCTCCTGCCCGTCGATGAACTCCTCGACGAGGACTTTGCAGTCGTATTTCAGGGCGGCTGTCAGCGCGTGCTCCAGTCCTTC
>ERZ1106963.956-NODE-956-length-38563-cov-11.490885_pt1 | contig 38563 bp, 63 predicted proteins | sample MGYA00403681_ERZ1106963 | MGnify/ENA primary metagenome ERZ1106963 (study PRJEB35170, sample SAMEA104062407) | human gut metagenome | biome: human gut; feature: human-associated habitat; material: faeces | place: Denmark | collected 2012-05-03 ...
TCCGCAGCAGCCTTTTCCGCAGCAGCCTTTTCCGCAGCAGCCTTTTCCGATAGCAAAAAGCCGGAGCCGAACAAGCTTTTCCCCGACGCTTTCTGTGCGTCAAGCGCGCGGATAAAATGTGCATCTCTTTCTCTAATTTCAAGGCTTACGCCGTGAGCTGCCATATAACACAGCATCGTTGCTGTCAAAACCTCATCTGGATATGAGTATTTCGGCAGTTCTCTGTGCAACTTTTTGAGATTCTTTTTGTTCTCGTCATCCAGTATTTCTCTTAAATCAGCGGCAGCGACAATCTTATTGCCCCCCATGTTGGTAACAAACGACGTATTGACAGACGCGCCGTTTTCATACACAACTCCGCACCCGCACGCCACATAGTTTGCCGAGCCGCGCATAATTCCGAGGAGTGTAAGCGTTGGAGCGAACAGAAAGAAGTTGATTCTCTTGCTTGTGTACCACTCGCAGATTTCTGAAATAATGGAAAAAGGCGGATTGTCTATCACAACACACCCAGAAGGGTATTTCTCGCTTTTATAATCTCCGCCCGGATAAAACGGGCGCACAATTGCGGCATTGCCAATTTCGTACTTCTCAGCCGCCCAATCTCTTACTGCTTCGTAGATGTTATCCGGCGTGTAGCAATCGTCCGTTGTTTTCTTCGCCTCGAACTTTTCAAGGAAAGCTTGGTAGTCCTCATCATCGTCTGAAAGCTCTCCACGCTCCATCCTTTCCCGAAACTCCTGCTCTCTTTGCTCGTTGGTCATTTCTTCAATTTCGGATTCGTCCAGCTCCGGAAAAGAAAAGTCAAAATCAAACGCCGATAAATCCAACTCCGGCAGTTCGCCTTTCAGCAGGTCAAAGTCCCAATCGCTCTCGTTGCTCTTGTTGTCCACCAACCGCAGGGCGTTCACTTGCTCCGGTGTCAGATCGTCCACGCAGACACAGGGCACTTCTTCCATGCCCAGCTTTTTTGCCGCCAGAGCGCGGCAGTGGCCGATTACAATCACGCCGTCACGGTCAATCACAATCGGCTGTACAAAGCCGTACTGCTTGATGCTCTCCGCAACGTTGTTGATTTGCCGCTTATCATGCTTTTTTGCGTTTGCGGCATACGGCACAATATCCGCAAGCCGCCGTTTTGTGATTTCCATGCCATCCTCCTGTTTTGCTACCGGTAATAATTTACTCCACGATCATCCAGTCATCGGCAAGCATATCCGCCTGCGATGCCAGCCAGCCGAGCTGCACGCCGGATGTGCCGACAAAAGCAAGCGCTTTGTTACCGATAGCTTCGTGAATGGCGTTGATCACCTCATGCGCAGCATTCTCATAGCTGATGCGCTCCGCAAGCTCGACATGCTGATTCTTGCCATTCCAACCACGACGGGCAATTCTCTTCCCTTTCTTTGCCGCTTCAATAGCCAAGCCAAAGCTCATGCCGTCGGTGGGGCGGTACGCTTCCTCGAACACGTCCTTAGGGCTAAAACTCTCGTAGCCGTCCTGGTAACGAACCTTGTACCCCTCTTCCGCAGGCTCCATGCTTCTGGGGATCAGCTCGTTCGCATCGTAGACCTTGCCACCCTTGCGAATAGCAGGGGCCGCTTCAATGATTTTCGTGCCAATATACTTTTTCATTTCGCATAACCTCTTAACATTATTTTGCTACCAGCCCCACCCCTTGGCCTTACATAGCAGACTTTACCCGCCCTAACGGGCATACACATCTTGCGTGTCCGGCTCTCCCCGAGCCAAACATGGTACGCAAGATCTTTTTTATCGGCTCCCGGCTGCGCTGCGTCCTCCTACCAGCCATCAGGAACTTGGCAATTATACCAGCCGCCTGATACTTAGCTTTTTACGCTTCCTCGCCCGCTGGCCGGGATGGTACGGCATTGCAGTCCTGCCCTGCTTTAGCGCTTCGGGGAAAGTCCCCGTCACTCGCTGTGGTCTCCCCTTACGGGGCACCTATGCCGCATATTGGCCGTCTTCCCGCTTAGATTGTCACACGCTCATGCCCGCTTGAGGCCCCGCAAGCATCTCAAGCGCCGCTGTTCGGTCATGGCAAGGAGGACGCATCCTCACGCGCAGTTTTCAGCGAGCATTGTCATTTCCATGTGAGCCACGACGAACGGTCTCACAGTGTCCGGGTGCTACCCGGCCTCTTGTGCAAGCGGCTGGACTCGAACCAGCGACAGAAACCCGACATTTGCCTTGCTCCGCTCTATCCGACTGAGCTACGCCTGCATATATAGGTGCCGTGTGGGAGGTGCGACCTCCCGCCCCTGATCGTGGGGTGCAACGAGCGCACGGCATATAACAACAGCCTATAGGTTTCCCTACAGGCTGTTTGTGCCGGTATGACCTTTCGGTGCCAGAAGGTGCGCCCAATACCGGCGGCGCATAAGATGGAGGAAACGGGTTGAGTGGAAAGACGGGTGGATGGCTATGCCTTATCATCCACTGTACCTATTGTAGCACATCATTAGGTGGAATTTGTGCCAACTTTCTCTGCAAAACCACAATATATGGCTATGTCAAGCAAAAACTGCTCTTTTCTCCTGCTGAATGTCCGCTCGCTTATCCCCGGCACGATGATCCTACTTCGAGAATACTTGTGCTTGCCCTGACAGTTGCGCATGATCCCCTGTGTAAGCTGCTTTCGGACGCTCTCACTCTCCAAATCCCGCCCACATCGATCTATGGCGTATTCCACTGCCCGCATTTTCTTGGTTTCCGGCCAGTTTTCTATGGCGGCAAGCTGCTCCGCCTTGCTTTCGGACGGCCTACCAATGCCTGGAGAGTGGGGCATTCCCTCCGTTGCACTGCTTCCGCCGCTCAGTATCTCGCTCCGTGCATCGTTGTATGCCTGTACTCTCCGTGGATAACCTCTGACATAGGCGATGCACTCAAGCCGCACATCATACGGCAGTGTTTGTTTTCTGCTCATGCCCGCCTCCTCACTCTGCGTTGTTGATTAGTTTGTAGTCGCTCCGCAGAGCGTCCGCAATGTCTTTCTTGGTCACATAGCCGCTGTTCTTTGCATTCACCAGCTTCACAAGGCACTTTTGCAGATACTCAATGCTCATGGTGTCGTGACTGTCCGGCGTTTCCTCCAGCACATGGAATCCAAACTTTGTAAGCAGCACTTCGGATACCAAATCCATATTCTGCTTTGTCCCTATCAGCTTTCCCTGCTGGTACGCTTTCATGGGGTTGTTGGGCAGGGTTTTGCCGTCAATTCTCATTTCCGTCCCTCCTTGATCTTGTCCATCAGAAGCAGCCGCACAGCTTGGCAGAGTGCATATACAAGGCTATTCTGCCAAATGCTCCGTCGCTCCTTAATGCGGCACATACCGTTCTCGATTTCCTCCAAGGCTTCCAGCATTGCGTCTTTATTCGCCATCGGCTGCCCTCCACGGAGTGTCCACGCATTCAGGATGGACAATCTCCATCTCGATCGCCCACAGTAGGTTCCACGCCGCAGCTACAAGGTGCGGCTCATCTACATAGCCCGCCAAATATTTTGCTGCGTGGCGAATGGCGGAATCTAACAGACTGTGGGTTGGGATTCCTTTATCGACATTATGCTCCCCGTATTTCAAAGCACCCGCCTCGCAGTGCTTCGACACTTCCATGATAGCCAACCAAGGGAGCAAATCCATCCGTCCCTTGCCCGTGTGCATATCCCGGAGTGCTCCGCTTGGAAACTTTGTTCTTTCTCCGCTGTCTTTAATCATAGTCCTTCCCTTCTCCGTAGCTGCAAAAGTCATCGTCCTTTACTGTGACATCGTACTCGCTCAGCTCATACCAATAGCCTTCGCAGGAACGTCCATTTCCATCTTTGCAACTGTACTTGCAGTCCTTGCACCGCACCACCGGCACAGCGTCAACGGTGGGGGCAATATATTTCGCTATGTGGGAGGCCTCCGTAAACCCCTCTGCTAAATTGTCAAGGTGCTTTTCCCCTTCCCATATCAGTTTCATCGTTTGTTTATATTCGGCATCTAACAGTTTTGGGAGCGCATCCGCATCAATCAGCCGCATCGCCGTCACCTCCGTCCATCTTTGCCCCGCAGTTGGGGCAGTAGTTGTAGGCACCATCAATAGACGGGTCAAGAGACCACCACCCACAAAACGAACACCTAAGCTGACTGAGCGTGTTAAGCGTTTGCTGGATGTATTCCCACCGCCCGTGCACCACCGGGGCAGCGTAGTTGCGCAGTCGTTCTAACGCTCTTTCGCAAGTCGGGCACAACTCGCACTGCTCCATTGTAGCAAACCACTTTCCACACGCCTTACAATCAGGCATCGTTGTCACCTCCGTTCTCAATCGCCACAAGCAGTTTGGCAACTCTCCCGTCTTTTAACGTCCACTCATAGCCGCCAGAGGACTTGTCACCGTGCAGACCACCAAGACATTCCTGTATTAAATAGTCGCGCACAGCACATAAGGCTTCATCGGTGCACTCCGTTTTGTTCTGCCATAGGTTCTTGTTCTTACTGTTTAGTGTACCCGCGTAAATCCCAAATGCGCCGCATCCAACATGATATTCAGCCATTATTCATCGCCTCCAATGCTTTCTCCGCCTCCTCGCTTACCGCAGTAATTCTCCCATGTTTCACCAGATCGCAGAACACATTGTAACCCATGTGAAACACAATTCCGCAACTGCTACAATAGCTAATTGCAAGCTCTACATCCTTCATAAGTCGCGGACTGTCAATGTCCTTGGATAGCAAAGTGCGCCCACTGGTAAATGGCAGCACCACCAACCGCCCGTCAGCCTGTGCCCTTAGCAATGGGTCAGCTACCTTGTGGTACTCATCCAATGTGTGCTGCATTGCCGTGATTTCCTCTGGTTCCATCCACGTGTCCTCGTATTTCACCAGCCGGTCTAACAAACGATTGCGGCAATACAGTGCAGTGCAGTCAGCCATCGGCTTACCATGCTTACCCATCCAATCCGCTTCGCACTTCTGGCAGTCCATCATTGCCTGTCCATCGGTGTCGCGCTTCGTCAGTCGTTCCATCACTCCACCTCCTGCATCCAATATTCTTTACGACAGTCGTCGCATCTGCGACCAATGGTTGCGCAGCCGCCACCTGCGTTCCTGTGCGATGCAGAAATTGGGCAGGGGCATACCAGCAGCACGCCATGATTTCCAATTCTCGCCTCCGGGTATTGCTCCAGAAACACGCTCTGTCTGGTCTTACGCGGGTGTGCAGCAGACCATTCCTCGGTGTTCTTCACAATTTGCGCCGCATCAACGCCCCACACCTCACTCATGGTGCCGCACATTCTGTTCCGCTCCTCAATAAACTTCACAGCATCCATATTGTCAACCTCCTATCTCATATGTCTTTTCCCGGCCTTTGCAAACCTTGCGCTATGCCGCACATAGCGCTCCCGGGCGGCGGTGTTGGCTTGATCCACCCAGGGCTTTTCCTCCAGCCGCTGGGCCTCATACGCCCGGAACGCCTCGCAGCTCTTCCGGCAGGCCCCGCATGGGAGCCTGTCCGGGCAATCCTTCACACAGGGGCTTTTCATTCCTACCACATCCTTTCTTGCGCCGTATGATCCGCAAACCGCTGTTCTTGCAGTTGGAAATATGTCGGTTCGATCTCGCACCCCACAAACTCAAAGCCGAGGTTGTAAGCCGCTATCCTGCTGCTTCCACTGCCCAAGTGTGTATCCAGTATGCGCCAGCCTTCTTTGGCGTACTTCATCAGCAGCCACTCGTACAATGCCACGGGCTTTTGCGTTGGATGTATTCTTTGCCCCTTTTCTTGCAACGGCGAGTAATAAAAAGTTCTCGCAGATGTATCGAAAGAAGTCCATGCAAATTCGCAAGATGCAAAAGAAATATCTTCCGGCTGCTTTTTGTCCCAAATAACAAATCCCCTACAAGGCGGAAGATCGTAATAATTTCCCCCCCATATTATTTGGTTTTTGCTGCATCTTTTTAATTCGCTAAAATACACATCACCTGGAGTCGCATCGTCCCATCTTGTTTCAGTGGCATTGTATTTTTTCAATCGGCCACTATCATGAATGCTAATTCCATACGGTGGGTCAACAATGGCAAGATCAAATGCTTTATCCGGTAGCGCCTGCATATACTCCATGCAGTCTACGTTCAGCGCGATTTGATTCATTCGCTCCACCTCACGATCTTTTCCTGGACACCCCACTGCAGGGCGTCCTCGTGGCTATCAAAGTACAGGTCAATGCGGTTTCCGCTGATTGCTCCTCCCACATCCTGCGCTATGTAGATATGCCCATCAATCTCAACCTCCGTACCCATCGGGATAACATCCGGGTCCGTTGCGATGGTCACGCCCTGTGTGGCTTTCGCTCCTGTGGCTGTATAGCCGTTTGAATACGCTCCACAGCATTTTTCGCATGGGCAGTATGCTGTCACGGTCATGGTGCTTTCGTTCGTGTAGGCGGCTTCCTGCGGCGTTTCTTGGCGGATTACTTCCGCCACCGGCGGGGAAACGGGTTCTTGCTCCTCCACATATTCCGCTTCTGCGGCAAGTAGCTCCACCCACAATATCCCGGCGGCAAACAGCAGCCCAAGGGCCGCACCTCCGACAACTGTAAATATGCTCTTTCTGCTCATTTTCTTCCTCTCCCGTATACCATCCATTGCATAGATACCCCAAGCGCATCACAGATATGTGCCAGCACCCACACCGATGCGGTGCTGTGTCCACACTCAATATAGCTGATTGTCGATGGTGCTACACCAGATTCCAAAGCCAAATCATTCTGCGACATAAGTTCCTTCTCCCTCGCCTCCCGCAGGCGCTTCCCCATACCCGCAAAATCTGCCGTCATGTGTATCCTCCTTTCTATCATCAGGATCGTACTTTGGGCAACTTACCACCAAAAACGATGTGTATTTTTCGTTTTTGGTCGGAATTGCATTCCATCCCTTTACCGGCTCAAAGCGTATAGGCCAGCCCTTTTTTGTGTAGTCTACTTCTGTCCATGAGCATCCTCCATACGCTTTTCTACAAGTCCAGCAAAGCGTTTTCCCTCCAGTGGTAATATGCTCCTTCACGAGTTTTTTCCTCCTCTCACCACTCAACCGTGACTTCACATTCATTCGGCATAAGCAGGCGTAGATTTTGCAAAACGCTTTCCCGGTCTCCCCGGATAGTGAGCCGTGCGTGCAGCAGCTCTGCACCCCTTGCGGGTGGGGCAATTTCGTCGGTCTGCTTCTCCGGCGTTTCTGCTGCCGTCACTTCGGCTGTGTGCCACTCCGATAGTTTCTTTTGCCACAAGTCAAGGTTCCGACCACCTCGCACAAACGGCACGCCCAGCTTTTCTCCATATTCTCTGATGGTGGCGCTGCAACAGCCCATCTCGTCTGCAAGGTATGTAGCTGCCCCTCCACAACTCTGCATATTCCGCAGGTATTCTCGCTGCAGGTCGTCCGGCATTCCCTTGAATTCAGCCAACGGCATAGGCCGCGTGATGTTGTAAGTTTTCACCGCTCCGTTCATCTCCTTTTTCTGCGCCGCAGTGAGATAATCACTGGGCAATCTGCATTTCCCACGCTTACGGTTTACATGGGCAAACGCACCTCTTGCAACACGCTTTTTCTGCACGATGTCATAGTCAAAATCATTCATAGGCGGTTATGCTCACCTCCGTCCGTGGGGTCTCCTTGTCGTACAGCACCCGGCTTTCGTCATGACTGACGATAATGCCGCAGTGATCGTCCAGCAGCACACGCGCCTTGACCATCACATCGTCAACAGCTTCCAGCAGATTGGTTAAATCCACTCGCCGCTTGGTGGGCATATAAAACAGGCATTTAACCTCCACTGGATAATCGATCGGCTCATGCACACCAGCCTTTTTGCAGTACCACACAGCTTTTGCCTCGTAGTCGATGTACTTCTGCGACGGCATGATAAACGATTTCCCTGTCTTGCTGCTGTGCATAATGCGCTGGCTGTTTTTCTTTGTAACCGGCGGCAGGGGTATGGTAAAGTGCAGTTCAGCCATTTCCGCCTCCCATCTCCATCTGCCCGTCCACCTGCATAGCTCTGGCAAGGCGGCGGTATGTCCCCAGCTCGTCCAATGCCCGCTTGCGGTACATGGAAAGTAAGGCTTGCTTTTCTTCCTCCGTTTCCGCCAGCTTGTAGCCGCCGTCTTTCATGGCAACGATAGGCACACCCTGCCGCCTCTGCTCCCGTATCATCCGGCGGTTCTCTCTGTCCGGCATACCGGTGAGTGCTTCAAGGTTTTTCCGGGTGTATGTAATGCCGGGAATCATGCGTAATGTGGTCATGTCAATCCTCCCCAAATCTCAGTTTCGTCACGGCGATAGGAAATTCCTCAATTTCGCTTGCCCAGCGTGCCGCGCCCTTGCCGTTGTGCAGCTCAAACACCAGCGGAAAGCCGCCGATGCCGTCAAACAGGCTGCCCATCGTAACAGGGCGAAGATATTGCGCGCTGATACGCTTTGCCAGGAAGTCCCAGAACGGCAATGCGATGGAATTGCCCAGTGCCTTGTACCGGGGGCTGTCCGCATCCTTGTGGCGCTTGCCCTTGCTGTCCATCCACTCGCCGATGTCTGTCCATCCGTCCGGGTAGCCCTGCAGCCGTTCGCACTCCATCGGGGTCAGGCGTCGCACCACCATGTTCTGCACCGGGTATGTCTCCGCGTCCTCCCGGTATGCGCAGGAAGCCTTTGCCCGCAGTGCGTGTGCCACCTCCGGTGTTGCCCCGCACACCAGCATATCGTTGTATGCGTCTTGCCCGTTATAGCTCCCAGAATGAGCACCGGGCGAAAGCGTACCTGTCACATCTTGGTATGTAAGCGGCACTTGGTTGCCGCCGGTTCCCATACGGGCTTGCAAACTCGGAGCGATCTCGCCGCAGTCTCGGATGACATCACAGGCGTGCGACATATCCAGTGCAACCACCGCCGGGGTTTGGTTCGTCCCGCTGGGTGCCGCCGTCAGCGTGGGCGATACTTCCTCACTGTACCCGATGCCGCCCGCCTGTGCGCCCTGTCCAGCCTTAAACCCGGCGCACAATACGCTGTCCCGCGCCATGCCACCGTTTTCATTGGCGTTTAAACTATGCCATGCACCATCTTGGTCATACACCCGTGCGCTTTGTGCCTCCCACGGTGTCAGGCATCTTACTCCCGCGCAGACCGCCGGTCGGTCGATGGTGTTCAAGGTATAACTCGTGTCCTCCCGCCAGCCTTTCCCGTTGCATCCAGCGGTGTCTGCGCGGTCAATCCCGTTCCCTTGTAAACAGAAAATCGTCTGGTCGTTGCCGGTGCCGAGCGTTCCGCTCTTGTCCTCCTGCACTAAAGCGCCCTTTCCTCCTCCGTCACAGCCCCCCCTGATCCGGACTGCATAAGAAGCACCGCTTTCAGCGTTTCCGGCAAGTCTTTCCCCCGCCGTTCCGCTCTCCGCAGGATGCCCTGACACGCTTTTGCGCTCAAAGAGTATTTCCCCTGCGGTGTCGCCTCCAAAATCTGCGACAATCGAGATACGACGGCGGCGTTGGGGGACTCCCCAGTATTGCGCATCATGCACTCTCCAAGCCACGCTCCATCGTCCTCCCACTTCATCGTGGTAGCCCCCCCAGGTGTTCCAACCCTTTTCAGGCACTTCAATATCGGGGGCTTCCGGCTCTGCGATGCGGATGATCTCTTCGAGGACTGCCGCGAAGTCTCGCCCTTTGTTGCTCGAGAATGCTCCGGGCACGTTTTCCCAGACCATAAACCGAGGTCTGACCATGTCACCTGTCCGTCCGCTCTCTCTGTCATGCTCTCTCATCTCCTTTACGATGCGGGTCTGTTCCATGAACAATCCGCTCCTTGCACCGGCCAATCCGGTGCGTTTTCCTGCAATGCTCAAGTCCTGGCACGGCGATCCGCCCGTGATAACATCCACGATCTCAATTTCTGCGCCGTTGATTTTCGTAATATCGCCGAGGTGCTTCATCTCCGTTCCTCCCGTTTTGTCATTGCAGCCTCCAATTCTGCTTTTTCCCGATGTTCAGCATATAATCCTTCGCCCTCTGGTTGATCCTGCTCCCGATTGCCTCGTCCCAGCTCAAAATGCGGTCAATGGTCAGCTCCGTGGAGATGATCGTGATTGCATCCGGGTTGATATACCTGGCATTCAGCAGGTCAAAGGCGATGTTTTTGTCGGCATCCGTTACGCTCCCCTTGAGAAAATCGTCGATATACAGCGCACGGACGGTTTTCAGCGGCTGCATGGCTTCGGCGTATGCTTCGGCATCGCTGGTCTTTGCCTTGATTGCCGGAATATCTCCCCGCCATTGCACATACCGCACTGGGATTCCTCCGTCCATCAGCTTGGTGCAAATCGACGTACACAGGTGTGTTTTCCCAGTGCCGGGAGAGCCGCCGATGAAAAACCACTTGCCTTTCCAGTCGGTCAAATACTTCTCCGCCGCTTGCTTTGCGGCCTGTTGCCAATACTCCTGAGTTTGGAACGACTCAAAGGTGCAGCTATCCAGCAGTCCCAGAAGTCCGGAACGCTCCATGCGAAGCCTATTCCGACGAATGATCTCACATTTGCAGGTTCTACTCACCAGTTCGCCGCTTTCCGTGCGCCGGACGGTGTAGCCCAGCCCGCCGCAGATGTCACAGCCATGTTCCGACATGGTATTCTTGCTTTGTTGGCTGTTCACCGGCTTCCTCCTTTCTGCGCTTCTCCCATGTTCTGACGGCAGCCTTCCAGTCCTTCATGCGGTTTTTCCCAACCATCCATCCCTTGCTGGCGTAGAAATCGACGAACTGCTGTGCGTCAACCGCAGACCCCCGTTCGGAGATATAAGCCTGAACTTCGGCCAAAGAAGGCGGAGAGAAGCGCGCCTCGCGCGCATTATTCTCGCTTCTCGATTCTCGTATATCGATTCCCGATTCTCGATTCTCGAATACGGGAACATCTGCATTCATTTGTTTGCAAATGATTTCATCTGCTTGCGTAGGCTCTACAGGCTCAGGATATTTGCTTTCCTTTGCTCTCTGGTTCTGATACTTACCCCATGTTGGTAGGTAGAGGAAGCGCTTGCCCTGTGAAGTATAAAGGGCAACCAATCCAGCACTCGCCAGTCCATGAAGGGCGTTTTCTACAGTTTTCAGAGTAAGATTTTCTTTCAAAGGGAATAGCCTGTTTTTGATAATCGCGGCCCGTCCGTCATAGCGTCCGAAATCATCGCAAGAAACAATCAGCCGATAGAACAAGACCTCCTCGAACCACGAAAGCCCATCTATGCTGTCGCTGGTGCAGATGCTCTCGCGTATGATTCTGTTCGGCATCGGCGCACCGCCTTAAAACGGCAAATCGCCGTCGTCCTCGGAAATCTCCTCGAATGTCTGTGCGGGCTTCTGTGGTGCGCTGTCCTTGCTGCCGCTGAAATGTACCCGGTCCGCCGTCAGCTCCACCACCGTGCGCTTGTTGCCGCTGTTATCCTCGTATTCCCGGCTGGAAAGTTTGCCCTCCACGACGATCTCCTTGCCCTTAGCAAAGTGCTTGCAAATCATCTCTGCCGTGCTCTGCCATGCCACGCAGGAGAGAAACAGCTTCGTTTCTCTGTCCTTTACCTTCTCGCTCCATGCCACACGGAAACTGCACACCGCTGTTCCGCTGTTGGTGCGGCGCAATTCGGGGTCAGAGCAAAGCCGCCCCTGCAAAATCGTTCTGTTTACCATCGTTTTCCTCCTTACAAATAGCTTTTTCCAAATTCACGGCGGAAGTCATCTTCCGTCCATCTCTGTTCCTGCATGGCCTTTAACTGGCCGTATCGGCGAAGCAGACGCATTTGATTCCCGTTTCGGTGTACAGCGTTTCCACCGTTCCTGTGGCATCGTTCGCCGCAGAGATACACCACAAGGCCGTATTTCTCGCTCTTGTTTCGGTACGCACCGCCGAAGATATGGTGCCGCTCCAGCGGGTCACTTGCGCCATTTCTGCCGCACAGGAAACACCGTCTTTCATCAGTCACCTTTATCACCTCCCAGCGGCTGAGCTTCGCCCCAGCGGGATTTTAGCGCATCCAACTCCTGCGGTGTCATAGTCTCGATTCCAGCTTCTCGGCAATCGGCAACGATCTGGTCAATCAGCCGTGACATCTGCTCTGTGTCGTAGGTGCTTGAGCCGTACCAAACCGCCACGTTCACGCAGCCAGGAATTTTGCTTGGTCCTTGTTCCGCCATCCAGCCGGTTCCTTTCGCCTCCCATCTGCGGCAGAACTCGTCCGCCGCCTTTGATACCATGCACACGACATCGCTCACACCACCGATGATCCTGATTTCTTCCCGGTACACATCATTCCTCGGAATCCCATAGTGTGCCGCCAGTTTATCCAGTAAAACCCACGCATAAGCGTTTGCGTCAAGGCTCCTGCCCTTGCGCTTGATCTGCACCACATACTGCTTGTCCGGCTTCATCTCGTCACAGATGGTCATTGCAGAGGCGGGGGACTGTACCCGGAGGCACAGCCACGCCCCATCGCTGTCCTGCTGCCACCGTGCGGCGGTCACATCAGCCTGCAACATTGCCCTGCTCCTTCTTCGCGGCCTTCATGCAGTCGGCGCACATCTGCGCTCCGTAGCGGCCCTTGGAGTACTTAACCATGTCCTTTACCGTCCACATTTCGCCGTTGCGCTTCTTGACGGACACAATGTCAGCTCCACATCGCTCACACACCGGAGCGGCGTTCCGCTCCTTCTCGTCCAGCTCGGCGGAGGAAATTTTGTCCGGGTCCTCGCCGGTGGGAAGCGCAAAGGTCCGCAGCCACATATACTTAAACGCATAGGTCATGGCCTTGCCGCTGCCCTTGTCTTGTGTGTCTGCGCCATCTCCGCAGGATGCAATCTCGATGTATTCCTCCGGGTTTTCCACGTTGACCATGCGGTAGATGACATCCACGTGGGTAATGTTCCCAGTTCTCCCGGCTGTCTGTGCGATGGGGTATACAACCAGTTTGTGTTTCAGCAGTTCCGCACGCATGATGGAGGTTACTTTCTCCTCGCTCAGTGCCTTGTATTTGGCGCTGCCAAGCTCTACATGATCGTCCTTTGCCAAATACTGGACATCCTGCATGATTGCAGCGATTTTCTCGTAGATATTCATCATTCGGTTTTCTCCTCATCAACAACTTGTAGCGGGCAATATGCCCCGACGATTCGTGTGTCCAGCAAATACTCCCCCGTGCGGCGGCATTGATTTCGCGAATACGTCTCCAAAAGTGGGCAGAGGTTACAGCACATTTTCCCCTCTGGGAATGGGATTTCCACTGTAGCTTTTATGTACCGGAGGACGCCGTTTATCATCCCAAGCCCCCCTTATGCAAAAACTCCGAGAGATACTCACCCTCCGTCAGCTCGGAAATATAATCAAGCTGCACATCGGAGAACTTCCGTATAGCCAGCTTGAAATTTCCGATTGTTTCCAGCTCGCACTTGTGGCACATAGCAGACTTCATCGGCTTCCAGCCGTGGCAAACCGGGCATTCATCCGCTTCTCCGGGGATAATCTCCTCTCCGCACTCTGGGCAGACATAAATTATGCTGTTTCCGCACTCATCGGACTTTTCCTCGATGTAATCCAACGACTGGAACGCCGCCCCACAATAATCACACAAATACATTACTAAGCCTCCATGATCTCGCCGTTCACCAGTTTGTACCATGTGTCCGCCTTGACGGTATCGCCGTCCACCTTTGCAATTTTGACATCAATGATGTTGCCATCATCGTCACGCTCAGAAACGACAATCCAGTTGCCCACAGTGCCTCTTGCAAGGCTATCTTCGCCCCATGCCACAGCAAGGCACTGTTCGCCCAATGCGGTCGCTCTCCCAGCGAAGCCGGTTACGACAGCCGTGCCACTCCAACCCGATGCAGCGGCGTTGCCCCTATCACCCGATGCGGCGGCGTTGCCCCTCTCACCCGATGCGGCGGCGTTGCCCCTCTCACCCGATGCGGCGGCGTTGCCACTCCAACCGGATGCGGCGGCGTTGCCCCTCCAACCGGATGCGGCGGCGTTGCCACTATCACCCGATGCGTCGGCGTTGCCCCTCCAACCGGATGCGTTTTCCTCGGTTGCGCTCTCGCACTTGTCAAACACAAACCGCACACCGGCGTTGATAACGCCTTTTAGCCCGATTTCTGCACCGATCTTGATATGCTTGCCGCAAACCTTGCTGTCATAGCTGCTACGCTGTCCGTTGTCCTCAATCTCCACCTCGCAGTACCGGCTATCGCCAGGTCTATAGTAGCGTAGCGTGTCCAGCGGGTTCTCGCAGGCGTGGGGTCCGCGATTGCACAGCTCTGCGGTTTCCTCCGTGTACTCGCCGCCGACCTCATACTGGAAGCCTCGGCACCTCAAATTTTTATCAAATCCCTTGCACGCTTTCATCTCGATTTCCTCCCAATTTACTATTTGCCGGGTCTATCCAGCTTGTCCACCAGCCGAACAAACCAATAACTCACCGTTGCGGCTCCGATGATGACCAAAGTCAATGTGTACCCGTCCATGCTTACTCCTCCTCTATCCCCAGCCACCGCAGAAACGGCATCCGGGGGATTTTCGTCCTGTTGCCAACCCGCATTGTCGGAAATCCAAGCTGTTCGGGGTTGTGCCTCGCTGCGTCCCGTATCGCTTGCGGGTCACAATTCAACAGCTCCGCAACCTCTGCCTGGGTCAGATACAGCTTGTCCGACTTCCGTACATCATTGATTGTCACGCTTCTCACCTCGGTTCGCCGCCCGGATAGCTTCCGCAGCAGCCTTGATCTCCTCCTCCGACACGCCGTACAGCTTTGCCATTTTCTTGTAATACTTCCGTGCCGGTGCCCAGTCTCCATATTCCCAATGTCTTACGCAGGACTGGTCAACAAACAGTTTCTTGCCTACCTGTGTGCAGGAAAGATTTGCTCTATCCCGCATCTCTCTCAATGTCAAATTTCATTCCCTCCTTATATGTGAGATTTCATTGACTGCGGCGGGGCGTTCGTGCTATAATCGCCTTGCAGGAGTGCAAAGACAGCGATTCTTGCTGTTAAATCCCCTCCCTGCCCGGTGCGGAGGTGGGGAGGGGAAACTCCTGCACCCCGCCGCCTCGTGTTACCGCACGGGGCGGTTTTTCTATCCCCGCCGCAGTCAACGCCCACCGAAAAAGGGTACAAAAACACCAGCCCCCACGAAAGCGGCTTTTAACAATTTCTTTTGGCGAAGGTATTGTACCGCAGTTTTTGTGGAGTGTCAAGTGTGAAACCTCATGAATATGAGTTTTCGGTGGGCATGATATAAAGATACCTCATAATCTTCAAGATTGCAATAGAAAACTTGAAGAAATTTAACTTTCGGCAAATCTGACAAATTTTAGGTTTCGAATATGGACATTGTGCTTGAAAGAGTATTAAGCCTTATCCCTAAAGGAAAGAATGGAAAGTACGCTCATGGGGCAAAGGTAAAGTTTGCAAAAAGCATAGGATATAATGATGGATCTATTGTTTCTATGTGGGAGAACGGGACAAGCGTTTCCTATACAAAGAAACTCCATCAGATTGCCGACATCTACAATGTATCCGTTGAGTGGCTAAAGGGCGAAACGGATGATCCAAGCATAAAAAAAGCCCCCGGCATAAATGCCGAGGGATTCGTGCCGACTATGAAGGATTGGGAAGAACAGGCTGAAAACTGGACGGATGACCAGATTCTTGAGGCCATGCAGAAGCTTGTAGAGATTCAGCAGAGGAGGCGCAGCGATGGGCGTTGAGCTGACAAGAAGCGCAAAAAAGGCGCTGGCAACTCTCTACACGCATTACTGCCAGCGCCGGGCATACGGGCAGTCGAAGCAAAACTCCACATTCTTCATGCCGATTCCAGAAGCAATAAAGGATGGGTTACAGGAGATTTGTGCTGCCGGATATGCCGAGTATTCTCGTTTTGGTGGTGTTGTCCTGACGGATGTGGGCATTGCCTACATGGATAAGCAAGACCCGGAAACCGTCCTCATGTGGGATTTACATGACGGACAGATCATAACCTAACTTGTTTTTCACAAATGCGGCGAAGTCACTGGCTTTATACAGGTTAGGCGTAAGCAGTGCGTTAGACACGCTGAGCCGGACACCGTACATATCAGATTTGAAGTCAATCTTATCTCCGATAAGCGGTGTTCCATTTACGAGGACGAATGTCTTCTCGCCGTCAGATGCAATCAGGACTTTTGCGTTTGATAATTCCATTTTGTTCAAGCTCCTTCCATAGTTCGATTTGTTCTTCTTCTGTCAGTGTACGCAGTGCGGACAGGAAATCCGCTTTGGCGTGCGCAGGATGCTCTTTTCTAATTATACCATATTTCTTTTCGATTGCAAACATTCGTTCTATTCCTCCGCATTAAGTCTTTTCACCTATACACGCCAGAGGTGGGTTTGTTGCCCTGTTTCGTGCAACAAAAATAAAAAAATTAGAAAATTTGTTCGATTTGCCCACCCCGCCCCCGCACCGGACAGGGTGGGCTTTGCCCACGAATCACCTATCGGCTTATCGTTTGCATCGCCACCATATCAAAAACAAATCGGGCAGTGCAATCCCCAAAAGGGATTTTTACAATATTTGCACGGCAATAAAAGGGTAGATTATGCCCAATAAGGGGAAAGAGGTATGAAAACGCTGAGAGAAATTTGCAAAGAAGCAAAGGTAAGGCAAGGGATTACCACGCAGCAGCTGGCAGACGAAACGGGGATTTCTATTTCTACCATCAACAACTATTTTGCATCGGCATCCAAAGCCCCAAGCGTGTATAACGCCGGTGACATTTGCGCCGTTTTGGGCGTGTCGCTGGATCGGTATTTTGGCATCGTCGAAAATGTCCCCGCAGAAAAACAGCTGGAGGAGTTAAAACAAAGCAGGGAATCGGAGATAAAAGCTGCCAAATTAGAGGGCAATGTAGAGAGCATGAAGAAAACCATAGACTTGCAGCACAAGCGCATCAAGTCGCAGCAAAGGGTAATTTATATCACAATATCCGCGCTTATAATTGTAATGCTCTTGTTGGCCGTATATGTGTTTCTTGATTTCCGCGCAAAAACAACGGGAATGATTATCGGCGGGGGTTCAAGCGTGTTTGCGTGGGTGCTTATCGCCGTACTGCTGGCCGGGAGCGCAGTAACGATTGCGGCCATGATTACGGTTGTACGCATATCAAAGGAGTAACACAATGGCAAATTGTATTAAATGCGGCGCTGAGCTTATGCCGGGGGCGGTGTACTGCCATGCGTGCGGCAAAAAACAGGTGGCTGAAAAGAGAAAAGGCCGGTCACGACCAAACGGTGCAGGAAATGCCTACAAAAGAGGAAAGACATGGACAGCCCGTGCAGCTGGATATTCCTACACAGCGCAGGAAGCGGACGGTAGCCATAGGCTCATTCGCAAACGGCCCACAAAGGGCGGCTTCCAGACAAAAACAGAAGCCCTGAAATGGGCGGCGGCCCAACTGCCGGGAGAGGGTCAAAAAGCATCTCCTACGCTTTTAACCCTGTGGCAAGGCTGGAGCGAAAACGATATGCAAAAGCTCTCCACAGATAAGCAGGCAGGCTACAAAAAGGCACGGGAGCGCCTTGAGCCTATTATATCACGGAAAATCGATACACTTTCCATAGATGATTTACAGGCCGTTGTCAACGAACAAGCCACATCCTACTACACGGCCCGTGACATGAAATCCTTGCTGTCACACCTATACAAAAGGGCGATGGCCAGCAACGGAGGAAATGGCACAGTGACAGTAAACCTGTCCCGTTTTATTGTTCTGCCGGAGCTGGTGGAAAAAGAACCAGAACCGTTTACAGAGCAGGAAGTAAATTCCATGTGGGAAGCGTGGGACAATGGGGAACTGTTTGTGGGTTATATGCTCCTCATGATTTACACATCCATGATGCCTGGAGAATTGTTCGCCTGTAAATCCGACATGATCGACTACGGAAAGCACGAAATATACGGATGCGGACGGAAAACAAAAAAGCGGAAAGACACCCCCATTGTGTTCCCGGTTTTTATGTCCCCAGTGATACAGCGATTGGCAGAATCTGCATCACCGGAAACACACCTACTGTATGGCGGCTATGAAAACAAATTCTATGATGAATACCATGCTACCACCAAGAAACTCGGAATCCGGGATTTGCCTCCTTACTCCTGCCGCCACACCACAGCAACAGAAGCTGTAAAGAAAGGCGTGGAGTTGCCGGTCGTCCAGCAGATCATGCGTCACTCCAAGCTTGCGTCCACTCAAAGATACATTCATGTGTCTACGGAAGCGGCGCACAGGGGAGTAAATCAGCTCGAAAAATAAGTCCTTTTTGTGGGCTACAAATGGGCTACAAAATCTCCGCAAACCATTGATTTGTAGCGGGTTTGATTTACCCTGCTAAGGGACATACCGTTCTCCATGTGGGAAACTCCTTTCATAATTTTTTATAAATAAACCGTGTCGACCCGGCCTATTTCAGGAATTGCACAAAGTCCTTTGCTTGTTTCTGCAAATCAGCAAACTGCTCTTTGCTCATTTGCCCGGAAGTTAGTAACCGCTCGATTTCCTGCTGCGCCTTTTGCGGGGTCATGTTCGCTGCAAATTTTCGGAACTCTGCCACCATCGCAAGGGGATTATTCGGCTTTCGGCTTCCGCTTCCCATCAGCATTTGCATCATTGGATTTGCCATTGATCGTGTCCTCCAATCTCTTTACGCGCTCTTCCAGACTACTTACATCCACAGGAGGTGCGGCCTGATACGGAGAAACTGTGTAAGGCGTTACCGTTGCATACCCAGCTCCGTCTGTCTGCTTCATCCACACAATGGGGTCGTTCTCATCCATCAGCAGAATAGAGCTGTTGGGGGCCATTCTGAACGCATCTGCGCCGTTTCTCCCATTTACCCTTGTAATTTGACACCCGAACGCTTGCGGCGCTCCTGCGGCGTTCTGCGGGGCATAATTGCCGTATTGCCCGTTATACCCCATCGGCTGATACGGATTCTGGTAGTAAGGATTAAATGCCATCAACATACCGTCCTTTCTTCACGGAACAGTTCGGCAAAATATACATATATCCGCAATTCTTCCTGGTCGGGGAATAGTTTCAGGATATCCGCCGCCATTTGCTCCGTGTAACCGCAGGCGATAAGCCGGTCATACATTTTGCCACCTTCTTTCTGCCTTTATGATACAAAAAAACAGGCACCTGAAAGTGCCTAAAAAGTGTCAGAAAAGTGCAAAAAGCCCCCTGCCAATTAAGGCAGGGGGTTAAATAGCTCCTGTGCAATTTTGTGGTATGCTCTACACCTATACCGCTTGACAGTATCTACGGACATATTACGCTCTATAGATACCTGCACACAGCTTTTCCGGCGCACGTCGCAATCTATGACGATCATTTCCTCGGTCTCTGGGAGTAAAATCGATTCCACGAGGGCAATAGTGCGCTTTGGCGGCAAATTTGATAAAAAATTTCTTACGGCCTTGTGGTTGCTGTTCATCGGCAAAACAATAGCCGTGGAGGTGCGGATGTTTATGCACGGGCGTGAGGCCGGCGTAGCGGTGTCCTCTGCGCCCTCCAGTGGATTTATTTTATCCTTTATTTCAGCAGAAAATTCCAGCTGGCATTGCCGATGATGCCGTCAACGCCCAGACCGTGATCTGCCTGCATCCGGCGCAGACCGGCCTCCATCTTGGGGCCGAACAGCTTGTCACCGCTCCAGATTTCATCCGGGTAATAGCCCTTGTCCTTCATCAGCAGCATGGCAGCCCGGACGTCGTTGCCCTCCATGCCACGGCGCAGCATACGCAGTTCCATGTTGATCGTCTCCTCCTTCGTCGTCGGTGCGGGTGCGGGCTGCTCGTTCAGCAGCGCCTTGACGCTGGCCTTGAACGCCTCCCACTCCGCATTGTTCTTCCCTGCCATCTGCCGGGGGCAGGACTTCCCGGTCACGTCGTAGTGCCGCAGGACGTAGGTGTCCACGCCGGAGATGCCCAGCAGCTTGCACAGCTCCGCCGTCAGTGCCGCAGCGTTGGCCTTGGTGCGCTCGGAAACATGGTAGTTCCCAGAGCAGCACATCTCGATGGAGATACTGTTGGTGTTGCGGCAGAGGGGATGTACCGGAGCGGGAGAGCCTACCGCCCACGCCCGGTCACAGGCCGGTACGGACTGGTAGATGCTGTCCTCGTCCACAAAGTAATGTGCGCTGGCCTCCCGGTCGCCGCCTGCGAAATACTTGCAGTTGGCCTTGGCGGTGTCGCTGACGTTGCCCGTGTAGTGCAGCACCACAAAGGCAACGTCCCGCCCGCCCAGCCGGTCATAGGTCTCCGTGCTGGCCGGGATGCTGGTGTTGATGGGGATACCGCCCGCCTTGGCAATGGGATATGCGGCAGTGATGTGCTTACCCATATCTCACTCCCCCTTGCTGAGCTGCTTGACAGCCTGATTGATGCCGGTGGCCGCCAGACCGCTGACGATGCCCACGGCAATGGCGGTGATGGGGTCGCCCGCCGGGAAGTCCGGGATGGGTGCCAGATAGTAGCTGACAGCCCCCAGCAAACCGCCGCAGACCCCGCACAGGATGGGGATCCACTTGTCGTTCATGCTGCTGGCCTTGCCCACCAGCCCCACGAGGTAGGTGATGACGGTGATGACCGCCACGCTTGCGATGCCAAAAGTTTCCATAATTTCTCCTTTCCGTGCCCGATTCGGGCACACAAAAAATGTTGACAAGTCTTTGTTTATCGGTTTAGTCGGTATTGTACATTCACTGCCGTCTCCTTCCCTTTTTTAATTCTCAGTATAATCGTAAATGATGGTGGCCTTGCTCGCACCCCAAGGAGCATTTGCTACTTGCCCCTGCGACCACGGAACATAAATGGTGGTTAGGTTGGAGCACCCGTTAAATGCAGAAGAGTGGATGGTCTTTGGGTTTCCCTCGAATGTAATACTTGTTAGCCCGGTGCAATTAGCAAACACACCGAAACCAATGTTCGTTATCCCAGGTGGCAGCCTAGTTATCGCCAGGTTGCGGCAACCATTGAACGCATAGTAACCGATGCGTGTTATTCCAGACGGCAGACTAGTTAGTGCAAGTTTGGGGCAGCTTTGAAACGCATAGCTACCGATATTTGTCATGCCAGACGGCAAGCTGGTTAATGCAAGGTTGGGGCAATTATTAAACGCATAGTCACTGATGCTTGTTACCCCAGACGGCAGGCTGGTTAATGCAAGGTTGGGACAACCGCTAAACGCACTGTAACCAATGGTCGTCAAATCACCCGGAAGTGTAGGGCTGACAGCCGTGCGTTCTATCACTGCCTTGAAGCTGCCGCCATCCTCCAGAGTTCCGGTCACGCCGCCGATCACCACATCCTTCTTGATGTTCTCGGATAGTAGGGTGTCCGGTTTTTGAATCGTCACCTTACGCATGCCTTTGCTGCTGGTGGGCAGGATGACTTGATTGCCGGAGGGCATAGACAGCTCCACCGTCCGCTCCTCGGTAGCAAGTACCTCCATCACCTGACCCATCTCAGCCTCCAGAGGGACTTCCCCGCCGAAGGTGACTGCGAAGTCATCGCCGGGCCGGAACGCTATGTCAAACTCGATCATAGCGCACCATCCCGCAAGATACGCTCCACCGGCACCGTGAACACCTGAGATGCCATGCGCTGACCGCCTACGCCCACCCGGAGCTGTATCTTTGCGTCAATGCCTCTCCCGGCAGTAAGCGACAGGGTCTCGGCTTCCGTCAGTGTGCAGGAGACAACATTCCTGTCCAGATGTACATCCGGCAATGTTTTTTCGATCTTAACCTGTCCGGCCTGAGCCACGGCAATGGACAGCACCGTGATACTTCCCGTGTCGATGGGTAGCTGGAATGTCAGCGTAGGGGTCGTACCTCGATACATATATATCCCTCCTCATACTGTAAATCTGCGATGCTTAGTGGTTGGATAATCTTTCCAAATCCTCTATCCTGTGATTGGCGACCTTGATCTGCTCCTCCAGCACCGGAACGCGCCGGGCGAAGTTGTTATGCTCCCGGACTTCCCGTGTCAGCTCGTCCAGTTTGGTGTCGGTGACAGCCTGCTGCGTGTCCAGCTTGGCCTGCACATCACGGGTGGTCTTGTTGCTGGTGATGATTACCCCCAGCAGCGACAGGCCGCCGGTGATAAGTGCAACAATGATAGTTTCTGTCATGCGGTATCTCCTTATATGTTTTATGCTTTCCACTTGCCCATCACCCGCAAGGCGACGACCTGCTCCCCCAACGCCATGGACGCTGCCCGGAGCAGGCGGAAGGATACCGTCTTATTGGCATAACTCCAATCCACGTTGGTGAGGATATGCAGATTGTCCCCTGTGCCGGTTACAACCACATTGCCGGTCACGCCGAAGGGCATAGATAGTCGGATAATGTTGGTGTAGACCATGCTGCCCGCAGCAGTATAGCTGGTAGGTGTCACTGTCCCACGCCACCACAAGTCTGCATAACCGGAGGCGTACTTGTAGTACGTCCAGTTGCCGCTTACGCCTTGCTCAATGATGTAGTCTTTGATGCCCATCAATTGCCGAAGTTTTCCCGCTGCGGAATCAGATAAAATCAATTCCCCGTTCAGCTCCATGTCCTTTTCGGCGAAGATAGGCCACTTGAATTGCACCGTTTTCTCTTTTTCGGATACCCCGCCATAACACACTCCCGGCAAGTTGAAGTTGATATTTAACGGAACTTCAACTGTTGCCACATCCATTTCTTTGGTAAAACTGCTTGAAAAAGCGTCCGTGGCGACTACCGTCAGTTTTCTGGTCGTATCTGTTCCGACACCGGCGATGTAAACAACCTTTGAGCCGGAGCTTTGCGCAGAAAGGGTTTGCCTATTCTCGTCATCGATCTTCAAAGAGATGCTGGCGGTGTTATTACTCAAAGAAATGGTGAGGTCGAACATCACCTTAATGTCTGCGCCTGTATTGTTTTCTGTCCACACGCCACTTGTGTAGGAGCCTCTTGCGTATGTGAGATTTGCAATAGTCGGTCCAGCATACTGCTGTACAGTAATAGTGTTTGTAACCGTCTTGCTTCTGCCACGAGAATCTGTCGTAGTTACCGTCACCACAACAGAGCCGCTTTTTGTAAGCAGATTCCCTGTATTCAAATTGGCATTTTCATTACCAATTTTCATGACAGTACCTACGATGGTACTTCCCCTTACTCCGCCACTTGTGGCAACGGCTTTTAGCTGGCTCTTGTTTTGTACCCATCCATATGTCGGCTGATACCCAGCGGCATCGGAAAGCACCACGCTTAAAGATGGAACGAGGGATTCCGGCACAGTGAGGACACAGGTTGTCGTGCTTTCACCTATCTTGCTGCTTCCGTTGTAGGTCTCGCATTTTATCGTCACCGTGCGGGATGAAGCATTTGTGGTAGCATCTATCATGCTGTCAGGGCTTGCCCACGTGTAAGATGTGGCTACACCAGTTGCAATAGAGACATACCCGCTTCCGGCGTTATAGGACAACTTATGTGTAAAGGAGGAATTTTTCCGTGTGATTGTAATTGCTACATTACCGCCCATTGTGCCATTTGCGGCAGACACGGAAGATGCTCTTGGAATTGTTGGTAGTGTAACGCTACCGGAGACGGTCAAATGCCTTGGTGTGTAGGACGAATCAAAGCCGCAGTCCCATTCGCCGGAAAGCGTGACTTTCCCGGTTCCGTCACCACTATGTGTAACAGTGATAGACTTTACGCCAAGCTTGTACCAACCGGTAGATGGGTAATTGTACGGATTCCACGTTTTTGTACCTTGCAGAATGTAATACGCTTCGTTCGCAGACTCATTTTGTGAGTACCCGGTACCGTCGTACACATACAAGGTTAAATCAAGCGCGCTGGTGTTATTCTCGATGCTCTGGCTCTTGACCGTATAGTCAAGGCGTAGCTGCCATCCCTTAGATTTGCTTCCGTAGATGCTCGGCATCACGTCACCCCCACGAAACTTATGGATTGATTCGGCTGCACAACGATAGACATCGGGCCGAGGCGGAACTTCGATAGCTCTACCAGTTCAAAGCTGTTGTTATTCCAGTACGCTAACAATGTGCCGCTTGCGTCATAAAACCCAATCTTGTCGTTGTACTCCTTCAAAACAATCTCCGATGCAGAGGATCCAATGCGAAGCACAGGGTGTCCATTTTCATCAATGCTTGCATCAATGAAATCAGAAAGAGTTTGTCCATTGATCGTCACACGCTCTGCGGACATCTGCCCAGCCGTTATTGTGTCTGCGTTTACTGCGCCGTCCATCGTAAGCGCAACGCCAGAAATGGTTTTCCCGCCGTCTTTGGAATATCCAAGACCGTTGATGTTCATAATCCACAGCCTTGTATTATCTTCCATAGTGGGCGTGTCTCGAACCATCCACCCAGTTGGGAAACCGTCATCATCCAGCGTGACTTCCCAGTATCCGCCTTTTGCGCCTATGATTCTTTCGGTGGCATCCTGCATGGCTTTGGCAAGGCCGGAATATTCCCGTTTTACTTGCTGCATAATAGGGCTTTCCACGACATACCGCTTGTCCTGCGGCGCATAGCAAGTCGTATTCGCCACCATTCCGCCCTTTATGCGCAGTTCCTGTTCCATAATGTACACGGGGAATGTGCTGGCTGGGCCGGTCACATCTGTAACGTGCAATATGTCACCTGCTTCCGTAGAGGGGTCTCCCCGCCATTGCACCTTACACGGCATCATTGCCTTGTTCCCAATTTTCTCAAAAACAGTAGCCGCCACAGCTTCGGTAATATACGGGTTTGTAGCCGAAATTCCAACACCCGTCCCGACCGTGATGGGGTTTTCTTCCGTTCCCGTGACAAGGCTTTGTATGGTAAACGGGGAATCTGCGGATTTGCTAAGTCCTCCCTGATACTGCACCTCCGGCCCAACAGAAATACTATCAGAGTACCAGCAGAATTTTAGTTCGCCGTCGGAACCAAATTTTGCATTGCATCCGATCAGCCCCGCCAGCCATCCGAGTTGCTGGCGCAGTGACCCTGTGTAGGGGGCAGCAATTTGAATATCCGGCAAAGCTACAGAGGGAGCAGTGACATTTCCTTGCGTACACACATCTGTGAGAATCTGCACAGGAGTGGCGGGGAAATCAATGGTAGGCACATAATCATCCGTCAGACTGGCCATGCGGTCATATCCGGTGATAGTTACCCACAACTTCCCGCTTTCTTCTACGCCGTCCGTGGGGATGTAATATTTGCCCTTTTGGACATACTGGGCTTCGCCGCCCACCATGATTCCAACAGATGGAATAAAAAATGCACCGTTCAGCGGGAGATTGTCCTGCTTGTAGAATGTCACCTTGCAACTGGACGAAAACGCCGCACCGATGGTCACGCCGTCCGATGAGCCGAACTGCTCCGTGACAACAATCTCCTGAATCTCCGATGCAGGGAGTTCCGTTGTGCCGTTAAAGGTAATCTTGCTGGTGATGTCCCGCCCGGGCGCGGCGCAAGCATCGTGAAATGCGTTTGTCACAGTGTGCATGGCTCACCTCTCGATAAAATTCATGGACATCTCACCCCAAAGCCATGTCCCGTCCTCGTTTGGCCGCATAACAGGCGCAGATCGATCGCCTACATAGCAGGTCATCGTTCTGTTAGCCCCGGTTAATGCATCAGGGTATGTAAGTTCAAAAAAGGGGTCTGTCACAGCGGACAATAGGACGGACATCTTTGCACTATCCAGCGGAAGCCATGAGCATTCCACTTTTCGTTTGACCGCAACACGGTCACGGAACAGGCTGCCGCTTTGGTTTCTCCCGCTGTTATCGCTGTCAAGGTCGGAAATAGTCCATTTCAATTCGGAGGGAGTGGGAAGCGTTACGGTTGTCCCATCGTTTTTTTTGATTTTCAGTACATCCATACGCTATCCTCACACCACCAGCGGACTTGCACCCGTTGCCCGAATTACTGCGTTGTTTTGCTTCACGATTGCATCAAACAGCTTTTTACCGTCAACGCTGTCCAACACAATGGTCACATGGGTAGCTCCGGAAGTTTGTCCGACTTCTTCTCGCACGATCTGGCGAATCAGGTCTGCCGGAGCTTCAATGTTCGCGCCGTGCTTCTGGTCGCCCAACACGGCAAGGAACTCGCGGTTTGCGGGGATGACTGCGCCTTGTGCAAGTCGCGGAATGTGGACATTTCCCCAATTAACGCGGCCAATGTTTACGCCGGGGATTTTGTTCAAAATCCCGGTAATCCCATTGGCCATATCACCGATACCGCCAAGCACCCAGTTGATACCGGCTTCCACGCCGGAAATAAGGCCGTTCATAATGGTTTTGCCAAGGTTTGCCCACCATGTAGCGGTAAAAATTGGAGCAATCTTTGCATTCCAAAAGTCTTTGACGCTTTGCCATACGCCTTTGACCTTTTCCGTAATGAAATTCCAGTTTGGGGCAATAGCCGCCGCAAGACTCGCACCGCCAGCAACAATTAGGCCGATACCCAAAGGGATTCCTGCTCCAGTAAACAGCAAGATCAGCCCGAGAACAACCAAAAATCCTCCTATTAGTGCCATGATGCCGCCAAGCGGCCCTTGTAACTTTTCCTGCACAGTGTTCCAGTTTGGCACGATTGCAGTAGCAAGACCAGCGGATCCCAGCAAAATAAGCCCAATGCCCAACGGTATCCCCGCTCCCGTAAACAGAAGTGTAGCGCCAAGAACGAGAACCGCCCCGCTGATAATGGCAGTAGTTTCTCCAATCGGCCCTTTCATGGCGTTTTGGATGGTGTCCCAGTTGAGCGTAATGGATGCAGCCAGCGATCCAGCACCTACCAGCAGAAGCGCAATGCCGAGGGGCAAGTTTGCGCCGGACAAAGCCAGTATCGCGCCAACTGCAAGAGAAGCCGCACCAACAATGCTTGTGATTATGTTGATGTTGTCGGTAATAAACTTGGTAATGGTGTCCCAGTTTACGGCTGCTACCGTTGCCAGCGCAGCAGCTCCGGCAAGAATCATCCCAATACCAATGGGGATATGCCCGCCCATTACAAGAATTACGCCGATTGCAAGCACCGCACCAGCTATGACGGCCATAACCGCCGCAAGAGAGCCTTGCAAAGTCGCCGCAATCAGTTCCCAGTTTTCAGATGCCGCACCGTAAACAGCCAACGCACCGGCAACCATCATAGCGATTCCAAGAGGAATATTCATTCCAGAGAATGCAATAACAGCCCCCAGAGCAAGCAGTGCAACACCTGTAAACAATGTTGCAACAGCGGTCAGGCCACTGCTTACCATGCTGGCAAAATCCGGTGCAACGCCGCTACTTACTCCACCACCGCCGGAACTGTCGCTATCTCCGCTCATGGTGTTTAACTCATCAAAAGATGCCAAGTTTTTGCTGGCCTTCTTCGCGGCCGAGCCGACACCTTTAATCGCGTTTTGCTGGTCATACAGGCTTTTGGCAGCCTTTTGGGAAGATGCAAGTGTAGACCCAAACAATGCAGACAATAACCGCGCCGCCGTATTCACAACAACGGTAAGGACATTTGCAAACAGCGTAAACGCCGGAATCACAACATTCACAATCGGCTGCGCAAGTGTACGCAACGCACCCTTTAATTTCGCCAATGCTGCCATAGCGTCGGTGTTTGTCTGAATTGCCGCCCACATATATTCGCGGATTTTGCGTAGAGACGCTGTAATCAGAGTGAACACAAAAACGCGTTTTGCCAGCCCCTTGATCCTATTGCCCAGCTTTTCAAACCGCTTTGATGCTTCTTTTGCGGCGGGGGATAGTTCTCTCGTTTTTTCGCCTGCGCCCGCAATCTGTGCGCTCAAGCCAGATGCCTGAGTCTTTGCGTAATCAATTTTATCCCCCATATTTTTGATTTTTCCGTCAATCGACTGCACCTTTGAATCGACGGAATCAAACTCTTTCTGGATGGCATTTACCTGATCCTGCTGATTGGCGATAGAATCGGAAGTAAAAAATTCCTCTCCGCTTTTCATGTGCTCAAGCGTCGCTTTTGCAGCGTCGAGATTTGCTCCAAGCTGCCGCGACTGCTCTACAAGAGGGAGCTTTTCGGACTCTAATTCACGAAGTTTTTCCGACATATTCTTGATTTTGGTTGTAAGCGATTGAAGTTCTTTCTCTGCCTGCTTATTATCCAGTTCTGTGCTGATAACAATGGTAGAATCTGCCATTAAATCACCTTCTTGCTTTTGGGTTTTTGGCTATGAGCCTATTCTATGGAGGGAGTTATATCCACTGGCTGATGATAGCTTCGTCAAGATCGGAATATTTCCGCTTAAAATCCACCAAGTGCCTGTTGCGCTTGTAAAATTCCTGTTCCGATTTATCCAGCTTTTGGTTTTTGGCTTTTTTTGTGCGGATATTCACTACCTGTGCAAAGGTGCAGTCACCTATCTCTTGATACGCGCTAATAAATGTCCACCAATGCAGATATTCCACAGATCGAATCTCGAAGCCCAGCACATGGTTGACAGGGCTTGCAATCAGCGGGAAATCCTGCTGCCAGTCCATGATCTTTGCCCGACGTTCTTCTCGGCATTCCTCCTCGCCACAGTTGATAAATGCGATACACTGGTGAATCGCCGCTTCATACTGCGAATATGGGATCTTTTCATAGTCCGGATAAAACATTTCCAGAATTGCTTCCGCCTTGTCATCGTTATCTAAGTCCGGATCGGAAAGCATTTCCAAAATGTCCAGTATGTCCCGATAGTCTTTGCGAATGGCAAATTCCTCACCGCCCAGCTCCACGGTGGTAGGTAGCGTATACCTCATTTGTGGTACTTCTTGGTGTACTTGGCAATGCGGGGGTTGGTCAGCTTCTGCTCCCGAGCGTATGCGTTGTCTGTTTCGTCCACCATCGCAAACAGCAGATTTGCCCACACAGGCAAGCCGTTGGCGAGGGCGTAAACATTCATGCTTCCGAACAGGCTGTCACACACATCAAAGCCGAAAACATCATTGTCGATGATGTCACGCATTTCTGCGTTCATCTTTTCGCCAATGTCAAAGATTTCCGTTTTGTCCGCATTCTTCTGCACTTCTTCCTTGTACTTTTCCTGCTTTGCATCCAGCTTTTCAAACGCAGTGAACAGCTTCCTGGAGAACGCCATATCCAACGGGTTAAAGGAAAAACTGCACTCCTTGCCGTCCGTAGTGCGCAGCGTCTTGGTTACAACGCCAGAATCAATCAGAATAACATTTTCGCTCATGGAATCCCTCCTTGTTTATGTCGTAAAAATAGGGGCGGTTTCCCGCCCCATATGTTAGGCTTCGGCAGTAAACTCAATTTTTCCTGTGCTGCCTTTACCGATGGTGCCCAAAGTCCGGGTGCCGCCATAAGTAATTTCGCTGGCAATATTCAGCGTACCGCCGCCCTCGCCGCCGATGGAAGTAACGGCAATGGCGCAAGATTCATACCGCTCGGCAAACTTAGATGCGCCGCTGTCGGCGTAGAAGTGTCCGATCATCATGTCCTGATTGGCCAACGCCTGTGCGTCGTGATCTTTTACCGCCATATTCCACATTTTAACCGCCGCAGGATCGCCGGCATCCAGCGGAATCGGGTCAAAAGTCTGCGTCATGGTGGGCTTCTTCATGGTGGTGAAGGTGTTGCCCAAAATGTCCTGACTGCTCTCCTGGCCCCAGTCCATCTCTACGCTGGAGTCTTCTACGCGCTTACCGATGGCACTCCAAACAGGAACAGCGGAAGTGCCGGTGTTCAGATATGCGATCAGGAGTTCACGGTCAATAGTCTGGCCTTCCGTGGTATTAAAGGTCAAATCTTCCATTTTATGTCCTCACTTTCTAATACGATTTCTCGTACTCTACAGACAACTGGACGGAGTAAACAGCGCACCCGTCCGCATCTGCGCCGTACATTGTGCCGTTCTGCGCTTTCACGCTTTCCCGGCGTTTGTTGTCGCCAAATGTTGGCGTTTTCTGTGCGCAGGACTGCGCTTGCACCCAATCTTGGAAGCCAAGCAGCCACTGCGCATTTTCCTCTGCACCGATGTCATCGTCCGGGGCTTTTGGAAAGACAAAGTACAGGGTGAAATTGTGCTGGTTGGTAACAATCACATTGCCCAAAATATCCCGCTTGCGGGAAATCTCGATCAGTCCGGCAGGGGACACGCTGCCGTTTGCAGGCTGCGGGTCTGTTGCATCTACCGTCAGATCTTTCAGCTGCGAATATCCCGGGTAAGTTTTCAACCATTCCCGCACTTTTTCCAGCGTTGTCATTTGTGCGCCCCCCTTGAACGAATGTATTTGCGCATTTCTTCCGTCATGGCGCGCCCCTCGAAAGCCACCAGCCGCCGATCCCAGTATGGCCCGGCGTTGGCGTTTTTGGTGGTGTCGTACTGCAGATCGCGGTCAGTCAGTACCTTAACTGCGCCCTTTCGAGCATGCCATGTGCCGTCCTTTGTCAGGAACCCGGCAGCATTGATAGCGGGGTCAATCATGACCTTGCCGTAATACTGGTACCGCGCATAAGGAGCTGCAACGGTGATCTCCGCAGGGCCGGAGATGTATTTCAGCTTGGAGGACAGTGCGCCGGAGCGAAACGGCATATACTTGGAGATGCGGCGGTTGACCATACTTGTAAAATACAGTTGCGCATCACCGTTTTTGTTCAGCCCGTATTCGCGGAGAATTTTCTCCACAGGCTTCATCCGAATTTCAACTCTCATCCGCCCGCCTCCACATGAACCATCTGCCCGTTCCAGTACTTGGGGTCTACATACTCCACAACCACCAGCCCCTGCACTTTGGTAGGGATAAACTCCGCCCACGCTTCGCGGGTGGCGATTTCCGGGCCTGTGCCGAGATATACCTTGTCTTTCGGGAAAACAACCTGCTCTTGGCACGGAAGCACCAGCAGGAACGAATTGGATTCATGCACCCCGACTTTGTCCACACTCTGCGTTTTCTTGAAGTCAAGAGAAGCGCAGTCGTAAACCGCGCGGGTGTATGTGTCTCCGTCCTTGTGGTATACCGTCACCGTCTGCGTGCAGAGCCCGTAATCTACAGGGGACTTACAGCGCAGTGAAAGCATCACTCGCACCCCCTGTAAATATCCAAGTACAACCGCGCACAACGGTACAATTCCCGCTCCTGCGCCGCAGGGGACGCATCTACGGCGTTTCCTGCCGCATAGGATACAGACACGCTCCCGATGCTTGCCGCGCTTACAACCCCTCCTGTGCCGTTCTGGACGGCTTCAAAATAGGCCAGCGCATCAGCCATAGCGCAGACAGCCATATCTTCGGATTGTTCGCCCGGTGCTGTCACGGTGTAGATCCGTTTGTACCGGGCAAGACAATCCCCCGCCCTTTTTGCAAGGCGGGGGAAATCTTCCTCTGAAATAGATTCACCCAGATATACAGTTGCATAAAAGCTATAATCAGCCATGCGCATGACCTCCTATGTCAGGATGCGGTTGTCACCGTGATGGGTACCGTTGTCTTATCACTGAGGGTTACTGAGCCGCCATTGATTTTCCCGGTAGAGTCAGCCGTTAGGCTGACCTTGGAGATGCTTGCGCCGCAGATTTTCAGCACACGATTGAAATTCTCAATCGCTTCGGGATCGTTCATGTCTTTCAGGCGTGAATCAATCTTTAGCATACGGCACCGCCTTAGCCCTTGGCCTTGTGGTGCAGATAGATGCCGGAAACCTTGTTTTCGTACACATCAGCAATGCCGACATTGCGATAGCCGAACTTGTAAGCATCAGCGGTCTGGTTCACAGACGGCTCGATGATCTTGGGGGCGACGTGCTTCTCGAACTGGATCACGGCGGGCTTGTGGATAATCATAAAGTTGATATCAAGACCGGAGGTCGCATTCTTGATGTAGCCGCCTGCGGTCTGGCTGGCGGTGGTGCCGTCATACTGAGTGATGGCGGTGTAGAAACGGGTCTGAGGAACAAGGGTCACATCGGCAAAGCGGCTCAGCACTTCCTTGCTCTTGGTGGTGTCCAGATCCTGCACCATGCCGTACAGGGTGGGGGTGATGAACAGGTGACGGTCATCAAAGGGAACCTCGTCCTCGTCCATCTTGTTGGTGCCGTTACGCAGGGCAGTAATTACAGCCGCACCGTCGGCCAGAGTAGCACCAGCGGAAATCTTGGAAATGCCGGAGGTGGAAGCATACGCAGCAAAGCGGAAAGCGTCCAGCTCGGGGACAACCTTGGTGCGGATGAACTCACCAGCCAGACGGCCAAAGGCGATACCGGCAGTTTCCAGATTGTCCATGTAGTCCACCTGGAACATACGGCCACGGTCGAAGTTGCACTGTACGGTTTCGTTGGTCAGGGTCACGTCACCGGCCACATAGCCGCTGTTGCGGCTGTAGTTGCCCAGGCCCTGCATATCCAGTTTGGGGATAATCAGTTCATTCGCGTTTGCACCCTGGCGGGCCAGCTCGGCAGCGCCGTCCAGCTTAGCGGTCAGTGATGCGTTCTTGTAAACCTCGTCGAGGATGGGGATAAACTGCTTAGCAAGGGTAATAGAGTTTGCCATAATTTTTAACTTCCTTTCTTATTCCATTTTGAGCCCGGCGGCGGCACGGATTGCGTTCTCTGCGTCCGAATACTTGCGCCCGCCGCCGCCTTGTGTACCTGTGCCGGATGCGTAAGGAGCGGGGGTGTCTGCTTCGAACAGATAGCCGTTTTCCTTTTTCAGCGCGTCCAGCGCAGCCTTGATGTCTGCGTCTTGGTTCTTACTGGCTCGGAGTGCATCCATGTCCAGCAGGGCAGCAACAGCCTTTGCGTTGCGCCCCTTAGCGGCAGTAATGGCATCGTTAATGCGTCCATCAAAGGCCATGCCGTCCATCTTGGCTTTCCACTCCTTATCCTTTTCGGCAAGCTGTCCGGTCAGCTCGTCGATTTTCCCTTGGAGCTTCTCCACATTCACGCCGTCGAACGCTTTCAGGCCGTCCTTGGCGGTCTGCAGCTGCTCCTTGATGGAGTCGTAGTCAGCAAAGGGTTTCTTTGCCGCTTCGATGTCCTTCCCGTTCTCGTCCATGATTGCGTCGATGATCTCCTTGGGAATGGGCTGGTCGCCAACCTTGAAATTCTGCAAAAACTCTCGTTTCATGCGCTCTCCTTACGCTACGCTTTGTTGTCGGGGGTCGCGTCCCCTGCGCTGCCCGTTTTGTACGCCCGGGGCTGGGGCAAAAATGGGTATGAAAAATGCGCAGCACCCGAAGGTACTACGCATCTGTCATTAAATTGTGGTTAATCTGCGAATTCGATTTTCTTAATCTGGCTCAGTGTCACGATTGTGCTACAGCCTACATCAAGGCAAGGCTCATCTTCGCCAAACTCCTCCTTAGCGACTTCCGAGCCATAAGCCCAGCACCGACCAGTTAAAACATCGCCGTCCGTGCAAGTAACTCGCACCTCACGGCCAGAGTCCATAAAGTCGAATAGCTCTTTTTCTGTTAATTTCATTTCTTGCACTTCGCCCCCTTCTTGCTTGGGTAATCCGGAGAAATATGTACACCGTCTTTGCTATAGTGTATGCAAAATACAGATGTATCCGCTTCCACACCCGTCCGATCATTTACAGCAACGCCAATTTTATCTCCATGTATCGTAATCAGCTCGGACTTTCTCCACATTCCATGCTTATCTCGCAGCAGGATCCCGGTTCCTTTATAGGAATCAATGAGTGCCAGCGCATCATCCTCCGGTATAGTCATGCGGCTCGGCCCATACTTTCCGGCTCTCTGCATCCGTGCGACATATTGCGCATACTCTTGTGTGCCAGCAATGTGATTATTCTGTCGCCCTCTGTGTAAAACCAGAGGAAACTCGCCGGACTGTATGCGCTTGCGGAGCGGCAAATCCCGCATATAAGCAGCGACATTCTTTTCCTCACTGCCTATATCATACATCTCATTGGCAGCTTTCGCAACCTTTTCGTACTCTGCAGCAGCTTCTTTTGCCTGTTTCCACGAAAATTTCGCAACTTCTGCACGCTCTCCCTGCGTCCGCAGACCGGCAGCCTTGGAAAACCGTGCGTACTCCTGCCGCTGTAGCTGCAGCCTGATCTGGTCTGCTTGCAGCTTATCCGCATCCCCGGCGGCTTCGTCCACAAGGATGCGCCGCTTTTGCTTGCGCATGGCGGCTTCCAAGCGCCTTTGCCGCTGGGTGGCTTCGTAGCCGGTATAATGCTTGCCGTTATAGGTGATGCCGTCCTCGTTGGCTTGCCGCATCCGGGCAAGCTCCGCCTTGCTGTATTGCGGTGGGGTAACGCCCAAGATAATGGGGTGTGCAGAGTGCCCGCAGTTTAGCGTACCAATGCGACGCACAAGGCTGTTGTTCAGGCGTTCATACGCCGCATCGCTGTATTGCTTGCCCTGTATCGGCTCATGATCCGGTGCGCTGTTGCTGTGTGCATCAATCTCCCAGCCATTTGCGCCCATATCATCGTGTGTGCGCTGGCTGATCTGCTCCTGCATCAAACCCAGACCGCCCATGACATTACGCCGCACGGCAGCTTCCAGAGAAGTATGCACGCCGCTTTCGTAGTCTATCCATACCACGCCCTTGTCAGCAAGGTTCTTTGTCGCTTCTCGGATTGCCGTGTTGTAATCCGTTGCTCCTGTAGATACTTGCATGAACGCAAAGTCCATACACCGCCTATACACATCCTGTAGCGGCAAAGCATCCCCGTATGGATCAATCATGCCCAGCGTTTGTGTAATGTTGGTCAGGTCATCTTCAGCAAGTGCTACGGCAGCGGAAACAATCTTCTGCATGACCTCGTTCCGCTGAAACGGCAAAGCCTGCACATACGGCAAGCTGCGCATATCGTAGTTATAGCCAACCTCTGCGCTTTGCGTCAGCATCTGTCGCAGCTCACGGTTTGATACTTTCAGCAGCTTTTTTAGTTGCTTCTTAACCTCTCGCTGTGAAACACCAAGCTGCTGCAGCTTCCACACTTCGTATTGTGCAGATGCCGTAAACTGCCCGGCTTCCGATATGCGCCTTGCCAAGTCCTGCAGGAGATAGTCCACAATCGGCTGTGTCAGTTCCGTGGCAGCGTCCCGCAGTGCTGCAATTTCGTCTGCCCTAAGCATCAGAAGTTATCCTCTGCGTTATCATCCTCCGGCATTTCCGGCATATATTTCTCACGAATCGCCGCAATATCTGCAGGGGTGTCCGTCGGCATATCGAAGTACCAACCAAGCGCGATTTCCGGCTTGAGCATACCAGCAGAAACCATTGCCTTGTAGTCCGTCCACGCCTGATCCTCGTCATACAGGATTCCGTTGCCCCAGGAAATGGTTACATCTTTTTCAGGGTCAACGCCTGTGCTGTCGCAAAGGTGGTACATCTGGCCAAGGATATTGCATACACGCACCGCTTCCCGCACCGCCGCTGTCCAAGACTGCTGGAAGTCAATAATGGTTAGGTTGTATTCTCCGGCGCTGGATGTGATCTCCGTGGCGGTTTTTTCCGTTGATTCAACCTCCGACAGAACGCCGCGCTTCATGCCGATCAAACTTTCGATGTTGCGCAGATATTCCGTCTTTCTTGCCAAATAGGACTGCTCCCTCAACTCCGGGGAAAAGATGGTAACACCCGCCTTGTCCGGGTCATCATCAATACCCACGAACAGGGTGCGGTCAAACTGTCGGTTTCCGTTCTTGTCCTTGCGCAATAGATCGTCGCTGACAAAGATACGGGAACGCCCATTCTCAAACTCCGTGTTGATTTGCGCTTCGTTGCGGTTGATGTTGTGGATAAGGCCACAAGCCGCAGCGTATACAGACACAGGGTCAAGGGAGCCGTCCACGCAGTTCTCCGCAGGGCATTCCAGAGGAATAAGTCCAATGGAAAAAACAGGCTCCGGCAGCGTCATGGTAGGCTCAAGGCTTGCGTACTTGTCCAGCGTGTTTAGCGGAACTCCCGTACCAAGAGAATCCGGCACATCAGAACGATACAGCTTGTTTTCAATGGTCAGATACCCGGCATTGTCCACCGTCCGCCGTTCCAGCAGCGTATAGGTCAGATTCCCGGTCTGTGTCTGCTCCCATGTACCAATGTCGGTAATGTTTCCGCTTCCGTCACGCCCCAGCGGAATATAACTGCGCCGGTCAATCACGCCAAACGCCATCGGCTGACCAAGCAACGGCTTTATGTAGCACCGACCACCAACAAGCATCTTCTGCACGGCTCTTTTGCGCACGCCATCCAGCCCACGGATGATCTCGTCAACAAACCCACTCTTTGCGCCGTCCGCTGTTGCGATATATTCGGAAAAGATTGCCTTGTACAGCTTGCTTACAACGGAAACAGGGAGCCTTTGAGAGGTGTCTTCGGTGTCGTTGTTTGCATCGCAGTAATACAGGCTGTACCAATCGGTAACGGCGTTGCGCATGGTGGCCGTTGTGATGTCCTTGGCATTAAACGCCTGTTCGATGTTGTATGTTCTGTTCGCACTCATCACAGCACTAATCACGCTCACTGGCGTTCACCTCCGTTTACAATTATACGCGGCTGCCGCCGCAGAGCATCGGTCACGCCGTCAATATAAGCGTTCAGCCTGTCGATCTCTTCCGCCTGCCGCTCCACCTTCTGCCGCAGTTTTTTATTTTCTTCCAGCAGCTCTTCCCGGCACCAAGCAGGCAAAAAACGATTTATCAAGTATTCCCTCAGCTTTTTCATTGCCCTCTCCGTTTCCATATACGATTTGTCGCATACCTCACAGCGTCGATGTGGTGGTTATTGATGTCAGGATAGCCCTGTAAAACCTCTCCCGTCTTTGTGTCGCGCTCGTATTCGTACTCCGTGAACTCTTTTACTGTATCAGGGCAGCGTTCCGGGTCTATAACGATACAGGCCAGAGATTGCAACCACTTCATGGAGTAGTTCACGCTCCCAGGCCCTTTTTCTGCTCCACGGCAGGAAATGCCATAGCTCCTATAGTCGCTGCAGCTCTTTTCCTCCGCACTGTCCGCTGTTACATACTCATCCGGTTCAATCCGCTGCAATACCAAGTCGGCAGTGTCCCGGTTGCTGGTGCGCCTGCGGGTCAACTCGTCAAAAATATACAGCGTCCGTCTGCCTGCGTCATAATGCACCCTGTTAAACGCAAAAGGGTCTGGATACCAGCCCCAGTCCACGCCGGACATGATGCGGTCAAACTGCTGTATTTGCTTGTCCCGAATAGAGGAGATGGTCAGGTTTTCAAACACCTGTGTGCCAGACCCCACCACCTCGCCAAGATACTCATGGCGATATGCTGTTTCGTTGGATGATTTCAGGTGTTCCGCATCATCAATAAAACGCGGCCCCAACCATTCCGGCGGGGTTGTCAGGTATGTGCTGTGATGCACCAGCTTGCGCGGCTTGCTCTCCAATGCGTACTGATTCGCCCAGTTCCGTGCCATAGCAGGAGGGTTGAACGACTTAAAGCACATGGAGTATTCCCCACCACGGAACAAAGACTGTTCCACATTACGCACTTGCTCGGGGCCGTCAAACTGGTCCAGTTCCTCAAACCATGCAATGCCGATATACCCGAACGGCACCTTGATGGATTTCAGCTTCCCCGGGTCATCTAGGCCGAAGAACATGATTTTCTGCCCGGTCTTGATGTATGTGCATTCCATCGGGGAAACAGTGCAGCGGAATCTATCCGTTAACCCCAGCTCCGCTATTGCCCAGCATATTTGTGCATAAACCGATGTACGCAGCGTGTTTGCCACCTTACGCAACACCACAGCGTGACATTGCGGGTGCTGCACCAATCCCAAAACGACCTCAACGGAAATGTGGGATGACTTTGCGCTACCGCGCCCACCTTTTTCTACGAGCTCGTTAATCTCGCCGGACTTCACCGCCCTGTGCGGCTCTGCGAACACCGGCGATATAATTTCGGACAGTTTATAGATCATCTACAATCCGCACCTCCAGGGTGCTTTTCTCGTTCGCTCCATCGGATTGCCCAAGGTACTGTTTCCCCAGCCAAATCGCCATGTTTGCGTTCTTTGCCGCAAGCTGCCACTGGCTCCGACGCAGTGAAATTTTCCCCGCTCCTCGCTTTTGCGCAAAAACTTCCGAAAAACTTCTCTTATAGGTTCGTTTGCACCATGTTTCCAATGTGTCCGAGCATACATCAAACCAGCCGCAGATTTCCTCAAGCGTGCATTGCAGGCCGCAGAGGTTCTCGAACTGCTTCTGATCTATTTCCTTTCTTGGCCTTGCCATACGCGCCCTCCTTTCTCTGCTGGCGTTTAATAAACTTCTCCATGTCCCGCTTTAGATATGGGCTATTTGTTTTGGCAATAATTGCCTGTGCTTCTTCAATCGTCATGCCCAAGCCCTGCCACGATTTTCTTTTCTCTGTCGGAAAGTTCCCACACGTTTGTATTACATACTCTTACTTTCTCCGCAGCAGCCTTTTCCGCAGCAGCCTTTTCCGCAGCAGCCTTTTCCG
>ERZ1106963.966-NODE-966-length-38333-cov-6.921913_pt1 | contig 38333 bp, 28 predicted proteins | sample MGYA00403681_ERZ1106963 | MGnify/ENA primary metagenome ERZ1106963 (study PRJEB35170, sample SAMEA104062407) | human gut metagenome | biome: human gut; feature: human-associated habitat; material: faeces | place: Denmark | collected 2012-05-03 ...
CGCGCGGCTTCTCAATCAATAAAACCTCGTAGAGTTTCGCCCCGCAGGGCGAAATAAATTAGAAATCCATGTTATCCGGCGGCTCTGCCGACCGGACAGGACAGCCGTTAGCGGTTTTACCGCTTACGGATGTCGCGTGCCCCTTGCGGGTAAACATACCGATCACCTCGCAAGTGTGAGCTTTTCACGCGGAGCGTGAAAAGCTTGCGCGCAGTCGAGGTGCAGTCCCACTGTCGAAAAAGCGTCAGCTTTTTTGACAGGTTAGATTGCCTTTTCAGGTCTTTTCCTGTATAATGGTGGCGCGCAAAATGCGCAGGTGTGAATACAATACGAAAGGATGAACAACCAATGAGCATTTCCTCTTCCGCTCCCTGGCTCAAATACTACGGCGACACGCCGCAGCATCTCAAATACCCGCAGAAAACCATCTATGAGATGGTAAAGTCCGCTGCCGACAAATACCCCAAGAACTACGCATACGAGTTCATGGGCAAAAAGACGACGTACGCCGAATTCATGCAGAAGATCGAGGCCGCCGCAAAGGCCTATATGGCGCTTGGCATCCAAAAGGGCGACCGCGTCACGATCTGCATGCCGAACTGCCCGCAGGCCGTCGACAGCTTCTACGCGCTCAACCGCATCGGCGCGGTGTCCAACATGATCCATCCGCTGTCCGCAGCGGGCGAAATCAAGTTCTATCTGAACTTCTCAAAGTCCAAAGCAATTCTGACCCTCGACCAGTTCTACGGTAAAATTGCCCCGATCATGCCGGAGCTTGACGATCCGGACACGAAGCTCATCATCGCGAAAATTGAAGACGAGCTCTTCCCGCATCTAGCGCTTGGCTATGCACTGACGGCCGGCCGGAAATATCCGCACCCTGAGCGCAAGGGCAACTACATCTGGTGGAAGGAGTTCCTCCGCAAGGGCAAAAAACTGAACGCATATCTTCCCAAAAATGCGCAGAAGCCCGAGGACGGCGCTTCGATTCTGTATTCCGGCGGCACGACCGGCACGACGAAGGGCATTCTCCTTTCCAATATGAACTTCAACGCTCTGGGTCTTCAGACCATCGCGGCCTCCGGCTTTGCCCCCATCAACGGGCTCAAGATGCTCTCGGTCATGCCTGTGTTCCACGGCTTCGGCCTCGGCATCGGCATCCACACGGCGTTAATTGGCGGCGCGTGCTGCATCCTCGTTCCGAAGTTCAACGTCGCAACATACGCGGATTTGCTGATCAAAAAGCAGCCCAACATCATCCCCGGCGTTCCGACGCTCTTTGAAGCGCTGCTGCGCGCGGATAAGCTGGAAAATGCGGACCTCAGCTGCCTCAAGGGCGTGTTCTGCGGCGGCGACAGTTTGTCCATTGAGCTCAAAAAGAAGGTCGACGAGTTCCTCAAGGCGCACAACGCGTCCGTGCAGATCCGGCAGGGCTACGGCCTCACCGAGTGCGTCACAGCCAGCTGCCTGACCCCGAAAAACTATAACCGCGTGGGCTCCATCGGCGTTCCCTTCCCCGATACGTATTACAAGATTGTCAAGCCCGGCACGACCGAAGAGTTAGATGCAAACTTCGAGGGCGAAATCTGCATCTCGGGCCCGTCCGTCATGCTGCGCTACGTCGATAACCCCGAGGAAACGGCCAACACGCTCCGCCGCCATGAGGACGGCCGCATCTGGCTCCACACGGGCGACCTCGGCAAGATGGACGAGGACGGCTTCGTCTTCTTCTCGCAGCGCATGAAGCGCATGATCATCACCTCCGGCTACAACGTCTATCCTGGCCAGCTGGAGAACATCATCGACGGCCATGAGAAGGTGCTTCTTTCCTGTGTCATCGGCGTCAAGGACCCGTATAAGGTGCAGAAGGTCAAGGCCTTCGTCGTGCTCCGCCCGGGCTTCGAGGCAAACGACGAGACGAAAAAGGAGCTTCTCGACTACTGCCGCCAGCACATCGCGAAATACGCCATGCCGTATGACATCGAATTCCGCGACGAGCTTCCCAAGACGCTGGTCGGCAAGGTCGCCTACCGTATTCTCGAGGAGGAAGAGGCCGACCGTCAGGCCACACAGGAGGCTGTGCAGGCCGCGCAGGACGCTTCTGAAAACAAGTAACGTAACATCCAACAACGTGCGAGCCTTCGGGCTCGCACCTGTTCTATGGGAGGACTCTTCATGGCAAATTCCAAGCCGCGCATCTGGGAGCTGGACGCGCTGCGCGGCGTATGCATCCTGTGCGTGATCGTCGTGCATTTTCTCTTTGACCTGTCGTTTTTCGGCGGGCTCGATCTGACGCTCCCGGCATGGTACATCTTCATTCAGGAATACGGCGGGGCGATTTTCGTGGTCCTCTCGGGCGTTTGCGTGACGCTGGGCTCGAAAAGCGTCCGGCGGGGTCTGATCGTCTTCGCGTGCGGCATGCTCATTACCGCCGTGACCTACGGCATGTACCGGCTCGGGATGTCCGGCGCGGACGTGGTCGTAAAATTCGGCGTTCTGCATCTGCTGGGAGTGTGTATGCTCGTCTATCCGGCATTCAAGAAACTTCCTCCTGCCACGCTCACAGTCCTCGGCCTTGTCATTGCTATTACGGGCTACGCCATCCGGGGCATCATCGTCCCGCAGCGCTGGCTCTTCCCGCTGGGGCTCACTTACGAGGGCTTCACATCGAGCGACTACTTCCCTCTCTTCCCGCAGCTGGGCTACTTTTTAATTGGCGCTGCCATCGGCAAAACGGCCTACCGCGAAAAGCGGACGCTTCTTCCCGGCTCGTTTCAGAAAACCGGCATTGCCCGCTTTTTCTGCTGGTGCGGGCGGCAGTCACTGTTCATTTATCTGCTGCATCAGCCGATCGTCTACGGCCTTCTTGAGCTTGTCCTGCTTCTGCGCGGATAATCCAACACAAAAAGAGCTTCCCGCACCGTACCACAAATGCGTGGTGTTCCGTGCGGGAAGCATTTTTCTGTTTTTCGTAGTTCGTCTATACCGCCCAGTGCTGCGCACCGGTCAAGCAATCCAGAATCAGTGAGTCCACAGTCACTGCATCCTCAATCGTCAGATAGTTCGGTGCGCTCTCATCAACCAGAAGCCTTCCGGACGCGGGGAACTCCTCGTCCGCGAACCAGACCTTGAGCCATACCGGGTACCTTGGCGCAAAATCGAACCTCGCACAAAAGTCCGCGTTGGACGGCAAAAGCTCCGCGCCTAATGCTTCGCACCGACGCGCCAGTTCCTCCCGCGGCAGCACGCCCAGATCGCGCCTGACGATCAGCTCCGTGTTCCGGTCCAGTCCGCCGCCGCGGACGAGCCCGTCCTTGTATTGGGAAAACGTGATCGTTCTGCCGGTCAGAGGCGTTCCGTCTGCGAGGTCGAGATAATGCAGCAGCGTCAGCGTGTGCCACGTGGATACAGGCGGCGTGATTTTGCCGGCCGGCCATTGAATCTCGACACGCCTTCCAAGCGTCCGCACCCAAAACACGCCGTTTTCATATCGCACGCCGGCCTTTTCGGAAATTTCTTCCGGCACGTGCCGCAAAAGCCGCGACCGTACGGCCTCCAGCATAAGTTCAAACTGCCGGTTTTCCATTATTTGCTCTTCTTGCTTTCCGCCAGAACCTTCCAGTAGTCCTCATAGTTCGCCTGCAGCAGCTCGGGCGTGTTGAGCCCATAGGGACACTTGGACATACACTGCCCGCAGTGCAGGCAGTTTTCGATCTGGTGCATCTTCTGCTGCCACTCTTCGGTCAGCCATTCAGCCGCGGGCGCTCTTCGGACCATCAGAGAGATGCGCGCGCACTGGTTGATCTCAATTCCGGCCGGACACGGCATGCAGTATCCGCAGCCCCGGCAGAACCCGCCGCGCAGCTCCTTGCGGTCCTGCTCAATTCTCTCCCTGCGCTCGTCCGTAAGCTCCGCGCCCTCGCGGATGCACTGGAGGAACTGATCGAGCTCACACTCGCGCTGTACGCCCCAGATGGGAACCACGCCCTCCTGCGTCTGCATCCATGCCGAGGCCGTCAGGCCGTCACGGATGAGGCCGCCAGCCATGCCCTTCATGGCGATGAAGCCCATATGGTTCTCACGGCATTTTTGCACAAGCTCCAGCTCCTGCGCGCCCGCCAGATAGCTGAACGGGAACTGAAGCGTCGCGTAGAGTCCGGAATCGATCGCCTCGTGCGCAACCAGAAGACGGTGGTTTGAGAGTGAAATGTGGCGGATCTTGCCCTGCTTTTTTGCCTCCAGCGCCGCGTCATACAGCCCGTCCTCTCCGCCGGGTCTTGGACAGAAGGAGGGGTTGTGGAACTGGTAGATATCAATATAATCGGTTTTCAGCGTGCGAAGGCTCATCTCCAGGTCCTTCCACATCTCGTCTGCCGTCCGCGCAGCCGTCTTTGTCGCGAGAACGACCTTGTCGCGCATCCCGGAGAACGCCGCGCCGACCTTCTGCTCGCTGTCAGAATACGCGCGCGCCGTGTCGTAAAAATTGATGCCGCCGTCATACGCCTTGTGCAGCAGATACACGGCGTCCTGTTCGCTGATGCGCTGGATGGGCAGGCAGCCAAAGCCGTTTTTCTCAATGACAAGCCCCGTCTTGCCAAGCGTGATCTTGTTCATGGAAGTCTCCTCCTTTATTTATCTACATCCAGTATACCAAAAATGCCGGAAAAAGCAAAGTATAATCTCCGGTTTGACGCTTACAAAACTCATAGGGCTGATGCCCGTGTTGACCTTTCCTTCTCGCATAGGGGCGATGCCCACATCGACCTTCCCTTCTCGCGTAGGGGGCGATGCCCACATCGCCCCATTTGGTACCACCGAATTCGCCGAAAATTTCCGTAAAATTAGTTCCATTTGCCGAGGCGATGTGGGCATCGCCCCCTACGCGAATCTAAAAATATTACAAAAACGTGAATAGCACCGGCCTGATGCAGGCCGGTGCTCGTTTCTAAGTGCTTGGGTATCAGCCGAGGAATCGGTGCAGCATAGCCGCGACCTGTGCGCGTGTAGCCTCCGCGGTGGGCAGAAGCTTCCGGTTCGAGCCCTGCATGAGGCCCGCGCCGCAAGCCCACTGCATGGCGGGAACTGCATACCCGGAAATCGTCTGCGCATCGTCGAAGCTCAGGATGTTCGTGTCCTCGCCGGCGCTCACATCAAGTCCCTTGTATTTCGCGTAACGGTGGAGAATCGCCGCCAGCTGCTCGCGGGTGATGTTGTCGTTGGGACCGAAAGCGTTCTCGGAATAGCCGGTCACAATGCCGTTTGCCGCCGCCCAGCGAACAGCCTCGCTGTACCACGCATTTTCCACAACATCGCGGAAGCGCATCGCAAAATTCACAACCGGCGAGCCCTCGAGCCGCCAGAGAATCGTGACAATCATGGCGCGCGTCGTGGAAACACTGGGTGCGAAGATGCGGTTTGCCGTGCCGTTCATGAGGCCGGTTTCATAGACGTAGCGCACGTCGTCATAGAACCAGTCGCTGCGTCTCACATCGTCGAAGGGCAAGCGGTCGTCGGTTCCCGTCGTGGGCTTCTTGCCGCTGTCGGTTGTGCCGGAGCCGCCGGTCGGGGAAACGGTCTTTGTCTGCGTGTAGCCGCAAACCTCGCAGGTGCGTTCCCTTTCGCCCTTCTTGTGCGATGTGGGCTTCACTGTCGTCACCCATTTGCCGAAGGTGTGCGCCTCTGTCTCCACGGTGACCACGCCGCAGCACGTCCATTCGCGTTCGTGCGTCTTCTCGTCCGCCGTCCAGCGGTTCTCGCCCGTGTGGTTGACCGGGTCCTTTTCGCCGTAGGCCTTGCCGCAGAGCTCGCAGACCGCCTTCGCTGTGCAGGTCGCCTCGCCGCCTGTGTGGTTGGAGATCACCTTCTCGCAGATGTCACAGATGTGGTCACGGTTCTCGTCCGCATGATTCGTAATCAGCCTCTCGCAGAAGTCGCACCTGTGGTCGTTGTTCGCATCTACATGGTTCGAGATCGTCTTCTCGCAGTAGTCGCAGATGTGGTCCTTGTCCTCATCTACATGGTTCGAAATCGTCTTCTCGCAGTAGTCGCAGACGTGGTCGTTGTTCGCATCTACATGGTTCGAGATTGTCTTCTCGCAGTAGTCGCAGACGTGGTCCTTGTTCGCATCTACATGGTTCGAGATCGTCTTCTCGCAGTAGTCGCAGACGTGGTCCTTGTTCGCGTCTTCGTGATTCGAGATCGTCTTCTCGCAGTAGTCGCAGACGTGGTCCTTGTTCGCATCTACATGGTTCGAAATCGTCTTCTCGCAGTAGTCGCAGATGTGGTCCTTGTTCGCATCTACATGGTTCGAGATCGTCTTCTCGCAGTAGTCACAAACGTGGTCCTTGTCTGTGTCTTCATGGTTCGAGATTGTCTTCTCGCAGTAGTCGCAAACGTGGTCCTTATTCTCGTCCGTGTGGACCGCCTCGTCTGATTTTGCGCCGCACATGCTGCATGCGTGCCAGTGGCTCGTTTCATCCATCGACCAGTCGGTACCGAACGTGTGGTCCGTGATCTGATAGCCGCAGGTGTCGCACATATGATCGTCATCCTGGTCGAAGTGATTCAGCCGCTCGGTCTCTTTCGCCCTGCAAACTGTGCAGACGTGCCAATGCTGATATCTGTCGATTGTCCATTCGTCGCTGAACACATGCGCGCCGAGCTCGCCGTAGACCGCCTTGCAGGCCCTGCAGACCGCTTTTTCCACGCAGGTTGCTGTGCCGCCGGAGCAGCTGTCGGTTTCAAAGGCCGTGCAGTTGTAGCGTTTGCAGGTGCGCGTATGCTTGCCGTCGCCGTTTGTCGTCCAGTCGCCAAAGTCATGGTCTAGGGCGGTATTTTCGGCGATGAAGACATCGTCCTCGTTCGGGCTGATCTCGCCGCATTCGCACGACAGGTAGTACACCGCGTCTTCCGTACAGCTTGCGGGCGTTTTCAGAGTCTCCGCCTTCTGAACCTTCTGCGTGTAGGCGTGCACATGCGCCGGCGGAATGAGCTTGACCGTTGCCGTCGCGGTGAGCGTAGTGGGATTGAGTTCGCGTTCGTCAAACGAGTCGTATTTCAGCGTTCCCGTAATGGTCTGCTCCGCAGAAGAATTCCTGTCATATCCCTCCGCATTCCATTCCACAGAGATGAACTTCACCGTGCCGTCCTCCGTCTCGAAGCCTACAGATGTCGGAAGCCCCAGATCTGCGAACTGCGTTCCCACGTCCTTGTCCGTGATGGAGACTGTGTTGTACATCTTCGCCAGCGTGAGCTTGATTGCCTCAACGGAAAGCGTCGCTCTTGCTTCGGCATAGAACAGGCTATTTTCCGGCTTGAAGACCACGGTTACTTCCTTCGTGCCCGCTTCGCTGTAGAACGTTTCCGTCTGCCCGTAGGGGAACTCGAGGGCGAATGTACCGGAAAGCTCGGTATCCGTGCCCTTAATTCTGGCCTTGCCGCCGGTCAGCGCGCCGGTTTGCCCGGAGTAGGTTCCAACTTTAAACTTGGTAAACAGGAAAATGGTGTTTACCGGAAGCTTGAACGTGCCGCCATTGTCCAGTCTTTTTGTCCACTGGAAGGTAGGAAGCTCTGTGATTTCCGTCTCAGCCTGTGCGGGAGGCTTCACCTTGATCACAAGCTTGGCCCGAACATCCGCGCCCTCCGGGAACGCGATATAGTCCTCCCAATACGACCTATCAAATGTGCCGTACATGATCTGTTCGTCGAGATTTGTCGGGTCGTATTTGGAAGCATCCCACGTGATGTCTGCGTAATAGTTGAAGCCCACGCCGCCGTCGCTTGCGTCATACCGGGCGTTGACGGTCACGGAATCCGGCAGGTTCAGATCTTTAAAGGCCGTGCCATATGCGGGATAGAGATACGACGCGCTGACGCAGTCATAATTGCGGTAGGGCACATTGACAACCACTTTGCAGGCTGCCTCTTCGACGTTTGCAACGTCCTTTGGGTCAAATCGCACCGGAAGACGGTTCTCCCCGCCCTTCAGCGGGCTTCCCCGACGAAGCTCGCCCTCATCAAAGGAGAACGTGCCGGGAACCGTTACGGTGCTTCCGTTGTAAGCGGTGATCGTGGCCGTGCCGCCCGAAAGGTTGTTGTTGTCAAAGTTCCAGCCAAGCGAGTCGCCGGCGTAAAGCTGTTTTTTGGGCTTGAACTCCAGACCCGTCAAGACAGGCTTGGCCTTCTCGATTTTGCCATTGATCGTGAAGCTCTCCTTGTTCAGCTGAAGTTCCGACGCGTACTCGTCCTTGATCGCGATCTTGCCGGTGATGCAATAGGCCTGAAAGAAGCCGGGTGCGTTGAAGCTTGCTTCTGTGACCGTGAACTTGCCCTGGACGTCCTGCGTCACATCGTTCCCGCTCTCGTCCCTGAAAATCAGGTCACCCGCAAGCCTGTTGAGATCAACGCCGGTCATGCCGTCATAGAACTTGGTGTGTTCAGATTGCGGGTCAACATGGATCGTCTTCTGATTTGCCGTCCAGTGCGCATAGAGGATCTGCTCCTCAACGCTTGGCACAATGTCTGTCGCCTCGACCTTCGTGCCGCCCTCTGCTTCCGTGAACCAGCCTGCAAACTTGAGGTCGCCGTTTGTCGGAACAGGAAGCTCACCGTAGGCTCTGCCCCATATCATGTTTTTGCTTTTATCCGCCAGCGGCAAAGAGCCGCCTTCAAAGGTAACCTTGCAGAAGTTGTAGACCGTGATCTGGACCGCCTCTGTGCGTGCCGCCCGATAGTGCGCGGTTTCCGCCGTCGTGGCGTAAACCCAGTAGCTTCCCGCTTCATTTATGACCGTGTCTTCGGTAATCTGCGGGTTCCCGCTGTCATATTCCTCGTTGACCAGCATCGGATGCACCGCATAGCGGTACGTGACCACTGCTCCCTCCATCACGCCGGTGATGGTAAGGGTCTCGGAAAGCCGGTCGCCCGTCATGAATTCGGTCTTCAACAAGTTGAGCTTCACGTCGGGGAATGCCTTGTTGATGGTTCCGGCAATGGTGAAGGTATCCGTCGTCGTACCGTTTGCGAACTTATACTGCTTCGCCATCTCGTCCGAGAGCGTCACGGTGACGCTCACCGTTTTGTTCTCTCCCGCATCCGGCGAATCGTAGAAGGCTGTAATCGTGCAGTTCGCTCTTTCTTCCTGATTGGTCAGCACGACCTCGGTTTCGCCGTCCAGATAGGTCACCTCATGCAGCTCGTTACATATGTTCGTGCCGTTATACGATCTGGAGACCCCAGTCGTGTATGTTGTATCGCGTTTCAGCACCGCCCGCGTGTCTTCTTCATCCGGCTCTACCGTAAGCGTAACCGTCGCCCGCACGGAATAGCCCGCGCCGACATGCTTCGTTGCGGTGCAGACAAGCATATATTCGCCTGCCTCCAGATTCGTAAGCGTCAGCACAGATTTTGCTCCGCCTGCCAGGGACTGCACAGCGATGTTTTCTTCGGGTATTCTTCCGCAGTTCCATTCTGTCGTAACCGACCCTCGATCCGTTTGGCCAAGCTCGTATGCCCCTGACTTCAGCGTTACAGTCTCCCCGGCTTTCGCCGTGAGGGCGTACTTGTAGTCATGTCTTTCTCCGCTGGAATTGCCCGCTCCGGTAATTTCAACATATATGAGCGGCGGGAACATGACCTGAACGTTGCTGATCGTCGAAGCCTTGCACGCTTCGTTGTCCGCGCGAAGATATTCTCCGTCCGCGGTTTTGTACAAAAGCGGTGTATCACCCACACTGCCGAGCATCTCGCCGACCGTGCCCGTGTCTGTCTCGATGGTTTCGTACATGCCGCCTTTGTAGCCTATGAGCGCAACGGTTCCGGAGGTTTGATGCACCTTGCCAACCGTGCCGTGATTACGAATGCTGACGCTGCCGCCGCTTACACGGATGCCGTCTACAGAAACCTCTGTGTTCCGACCGCCGCCAATCCATATGATGCAGCTGCCGCTTATGTTGACATTAATCGTGCCGCTGTAGCTTTTTACAATTTCGAGCGACATAGCCCCACCCGCGTTCAGCGCGGCGATCGCCTCATCCGCAGAGCCGTAATAGGTACTGCCGCCCCCGCCATACACCAGAAACGGCGCTTCATAGCCGCATTCGCATACGCCGCCTTCAAAGGTGTGCCTGGCGGAAGTTGATTTGTTGCAGCAGGCGTAATCCGCCACATGTGACAGCTCGTCTACCCTGTATACCGGCTTCTGCGCGTGGTTGTCGGGGTCGACCGGAAGCCTTACGGTTGTGAGCTCCGTCGTGCCCTTATCATCGGCAAAAGGCTTTATGCACTGGTAGCACTGCCAATATTCAACGGTTCCTTCCGCGACGCATGTGGCAGGCTTTGCTTCGTGGTGCGCGGTCACACTGTTAAAATCATGTCCCTTCGCAGGAAGCGTAACCGGTGCTGTGAGCTCCTGCGTGCATTCCTCGTCCGAGAAGATTTTCCGGCACTTGTTGTTATCCGAATCACTGCCGCACATCCAATACGCTTCATAGCCCGCTTCCGTGCAGGTGGCTTCCTTTTCGGAGAAGTACTCCTTGTACGCGATGCTCTTGTCGGAGGTGAGCGTGAGCACGATCAGATCGTTATTGTTGGAGCTGCAAGCCTTCCGGTAGTTTGCCGTGGCCGAGACCGGCGTGTGGCAGGAATCCGAGTCGGTGAATGTCCTCGTTTTGTCATACCGATCCCATACCTTCCCGCGCGGGCAGCCCGGTGTATCGCATTGGAACGAAATATCGAAATTTACCTTGATCTTTCTGTTTGCGTCCCAGTCCGAAAGGTCGACGCTGTTGATGCAGATATCCGTTATGCTTCCGGTATGTCCCGCCTCGCCGCACTGATACTCGCTTGCGGACAGCGTAAATGTAACGCGGGACAAAGAATCATAGAGCTCATCAGACATCGGCTCGCCGCTGTACACGCGGATCATGTCCTCCCCGGTCAGCTCGAGCGTATCCACCGCATTGTCAAGACCTTCTTCGTCCTCGGGTTCGCCGTCTTCGCCCTCATTCTCGGACTCGTCCTGCGGTTGTTCCGGATTTTCGGGCTCCTCCGTGGGGTCCTCTTCCGAAGGCTCCTCCCCAGGCTTCTCTTCTTCGGGTTCCTGCTCCTCTTCTTCCGAGGGATCCTCCTCCGAAGGTTCTTCCTCTTCTTCGGGTTCCTCCTCTTCGAAGGGCTCCTCGTCCTCCGCTTCCGGTTCGTGCGCATCCTCATACAACGCGCAGTCGTGCAGATGCGCGCCCTCTGCGCCGCAGACCGGGCAGTCCGGGTTCCGGCCGTCTTCCGTGCAGGCGGTATCGCAGATGCAGACGAGAGCTTCGTCCCCTGCATCCTCCGCCAGAACCGGAACCGGCAGCATACTCAACACCATACTGCAAAGCAGCATCAGGCAGAGCAGTCGTTTTTTCATCGTGTCCTTCCTTTCCTCTCGCGCTCTTCCGTACCCCGCGAAAGAGCATGTCAAAGGAGCGTTGCATGTGGATATCATCCACATGCAAGGGAGTACTCCCTTGGCTTCCTATTCCAGACCCGGCTGGGTCAGATCGCTGAGGGAAAATTCGTAGCGCATGGCGAGCGTCTGAAACAGGATGTGCATGACCCGCTCCGAGACCGCGCGGATATCCCGCCCCGCGATATACGCCAGCGTCTTCTCAATCTCCTCCTCCGGCACGCGGTAGGCGCGCAGGCTCATTGTCAGAAACAGCTGGATCTTCCGCTCGAGCGTCAGCGCTTCATCGCACGGCTGCGCCATATACGCGCGCATGATGCCCGCCGAGCCGAGCTCCATCGCGTAAAAATCGGCCGCCGTGAACCCCGGCTGGTACGCGCCGAAAATCTGCTGGATCTCCTTGGCCGTCTCGCGGAAGATATACTCGGACGCTTCCTTCTGCGTATAGGCCTCAAGATAAATTTCCCGCAAATTCTCGTTGAGCTCTGTGAGCGTCATCTGAATGGCTGTCTCGACCGCGTAGACATAGATGGGCGGCAGCGTCTGCCCCGCCGTCTGGCGCGCCATGGCAAACTGGTTGCCGAACATGAACTCGACGAGCTCTGTCAGAACGCCGTCCTTGGCGCGGAAAATATTCTGAAACGTGCTGTTGGAAACGCCCGCCTCGTGGACGATCTGTGCGACCGTCGTCTTCTTGTATCCCTGCTCCAAAAAGAGCTTGACGCAGACCGTCAGGATGCGCTTTTTCGATGGCAGGCTCGCGCTTGTGATTGCGATAGGATCACTCCCCTTCCCCGGATTTCTTCGTGCTTGGCATGTATGCCAAGATTATATCAGACCGGAAAGAAAAAGGCAAGGGAGCAAAAAAATTTTACGCCGCTTGACAAACGCACCCATGCGCGCTATATTAGTTAACGAACGTTCGTTAGTCGTCCTTAGGAGGCCGTATGAAGCAGGAAGACACAAAGCAGAAAATTTTGGACAAGGCGCTCGAGCTGTTCTCGAGCCGGGGCTACGATGCGGTCAGCGTCGGCGAAATCGCGCAGGCTGTCGGCATCAAGGCGCCGTCGCTTTACAACCATTTCCCGAGCAAGCAGGCGATTTTCGATGCGCTCGTGGAGTCCGTCGCCGCGCAGTACACACGCGACACCGATCAAATCTCCATCCACGTCCAGAACGCACCGCAGGATATCCCCGTTTTCACTGCGATTACCGAAGACGCGCTCTATGAAAAGGTCCGGCAGATTTTCGAGTATTCGCTCCACAACGAGACCATCCGCCGCTTCCGCCGCATGATGACCATCGAGCAGTTCCGCTCCCCGGAGCTCTCGCAGCTCTACACCGAGCGCTACATCACGCGCGTCGTGCGCTATCATGCCGGGCTTTTCGAAAGCCTCATTGCGGCGGGCGAAATCCGGCACGAAAATCCGCAGACGCTGGCGCTTTTGTATGTCTCACCAGTCATCACCCTCCTTGGCATCTGCGACCGCGAGCCCGAACAGGAGGCCGCGTGCTTAGAGAAGCTGCGCGCGCATGTGGATCTCTTCTTCCGCACCTTCAACCTGTCGGCAAGCGGCAATCCATCTCAAAAAGGAACACAAGCATGAAAAAACGAAACTTTACGCTTTTGTGGCTCGCGCTGTGCATCCTTCCGACAGCCATGCTGCAGCTGCGCGGGCGCATCCGAAGCGCGGCTGTCCGCAAAACGGTGCTTTGCCTCCTCGCAGCCGTTACCGCCATACTCGTCGTCGGCCGCCTGATTTCGGGCGTGCACTGGCTGAGCGATATTCTTGGCGGCGTCTTCCTCAGCGCCGGACTCGTTCTGCTGTACGCGTTCATTTGCCCGGAGGACAGCCCATCCAACGCATAAGCGGCTTTTGCCGCGCATCCATTTCCGGCCCCCGCGTCGAATTTAAAATTAAAGGAGAACTTTTTGAACCTTACAATGTTATCACTGGAGCGTGTGGCCTGACCGGGAGGTCTGGCAAATCTGCTACACGCCATTCCTCCCGAAGCCCTGGTCCACATCTTCAGGAGGATTTCACATGAATCGCGAAAACAAACGCAAAACCTTTGAAAAAGACTACTATAAAACCCACGCCTGCAGCGACACCTTCGTCTGCAAGGTCTGCGGCCGGACCGTCATCCCGGAAAACGCCGGCTCTGACCACCGGAACCATTGCCCCAATTGCCTCTCGAGCCTGCATGTCGATATTGACCCCGGCGACCGCGCGTCCGACTGCGGCGGGATCATGGAACCCGTGGCCGTCTGGGTGAGAAAGGGCGGCGAGTGGGCGATCATCCATCGCTGCAAACGCTGCGGCGTGCTCCACTCCAACCGCGTCGCGGCGGATGACAACCCCATGAAGCTCATGTCGATTGCCATGAAGCCCCTGTGCGAGCCGCCGTTCCCCATCGAGCGTATCGAAGAGCTGACGGCCTGTATGGCAGGCGACGGCAGGATACGGTAACAAAAGAGCGAGACTTCCACCTGCGGAAGCCTCGCTTTTCCTGTTATGTGCAGCTTGCTCCGGTCACCTCTTTGGCAGGTCGGGCGCTTACTGCTTGCCGAGATACTTGCCGCACTCCCGCTCCAGCGCCTGCCAGACCGGATACTCCGCCCCCTGCGCGTCAAAAAAGCGCTTTAAGTCCCGGTTGAGCGCGTCCATTTCATCGACCGCATTCATCGCGTGGTCGGACGCGCAGAGTTTCCCGAGGCTCGTTGCACACATGAGCTTAAAAAACCGCAGGCAGGTCTTGCGGTATGCTGCGCCTTCAAACTCCGCATCCGCCTTCGGCAGAATCTCGTGTCCGGCGTCACGGATAGCGCGGTAGCCCTCGATGTTCGCGTCGATCAGGCGGCTTAAGTAGTCCGTATTCCCCTTGAGCTTTTTGAGGTCGCCGTCCGTTTTGTAGCACGCGAAGGCCGCCGGCATCACGAACGCCGCGTGGCAGAGCAGATAGTCCTCCATATTGGGCTCGTAGACCACCTTGTACTTTGTGCCGTCAAAAATTTGCCGGATGAGCGGCTCGTTGGCGCTTGCGCCCGGAATCTGGCCGATGGTGATCTTCTTGAGGTCGATCGAGCAGACCTTATCCTGCTCGCGGTGTCCCGCCGAAAGCGCGAAGGCAAACAGCACATTCTTATCCGGCAAAGCCTCGGAAAGCGCCCTTGCGCGCACATTGTTTCCCACAAAGACGAGATTCTTCGCCCGGCTTTCGCGCAGCGTGTCGAGAATCGAGTCCAGCTGCGTATAGCGCAGGACGACAAAGACCACGTCGTAGCTGTCCTCGGGCTTCAGCTCTGTCACGACCGGAACCCGGCTGACCGACACGCGGGGCGAAAATTTGTCCTTGATCCGAAGCCCGTTTTCCCGGATTTCCTCCGCCCATTTTCCCCGCGCAAGCAGCGTTACGTCCTTCCCGGCGCGGAAAAGATTTCTCGCCAGATTGCAGCCCAGAACGCCCGCGCCAAACACCAGAATCTTCATATTCAAATCTCCTGTCTCAAGCGATATGAAAGCTTGCTATACTTAGTTAGTTTTCTCTAACCAAGCATAGCTAGCAGCATCTCAAAAGTCAAGCCGCCGGAGCATTTCATTGGCGTTTTTTCTTATGCGGACAACGGTACTTGCCGCTTTGTCCTATCTTGTCCGGTTCTTGGGCTGCACCGGAACAAATTCCAGCTTGAGCCGCATTCCCATCCCCGCGGCCAAACGCTTGAGCGTGCGAAGCGACGGGTTTGCCGTTCCGCTTTCGAGCTTGCTGATATTCGTCTGGTGGATGCCGGTCGCATCGGCCAGCTGGTTCTGTGTCAGGTGCCGCTCCTCGCGCCCTTCGATGATGGCCCGGACGATCTGCTCCTCCGGCTCGAGCGAATCCCACTCGGCAGCAAACGCCGGCTCACGCATCTTTTTGGTAATGGTATGATCGAGACAAAGCATAACAGAATATCCTTCCTGCGCAGCTCGTGCGCGTGATCAGAATTTTGATGGCAGGCAGCCCCCGCTGCGCTTGGAGGAGGTGCCGGGCGCCCGGTAAGAGGGGGCGGACGCCCGGCGGGAGGATGGCGGATTGGGAACCGCCGTCAGAAAGAGGCAGGGATGATGCCTCATCCCATCTATACAGACGCAAGCGTCAGCTGACGCAGGATGCGCTGCAAACAAAAATCCGCACAGCCTGCATGGCCGTACGGAAACGAAGCCCTATTCCCAACAAAGAATAAGAACATATCCTTTCGGTCCCGGTCATGGCAGGACACCGGGCAGCTCTCGGAAGACCTGACTTATTCTGACCAACCAGACATCACAGTGACCGACTCGCGGGGCTTCTCACCCCATTCCACCTGCAAGCACGAGGCTTGCGCGAACTACCCGATATTTAATTGCTGTTATTATAGCACAAAATCGCACAAATACAAATATCATTTTCCTGTATATTATGTCGATTTTTACATAGCATCATCTGAAAATCGGAATAAGCTGTGAAAGCGCACAAGCTTTTCCGTCCGCGCGTCTGTCACGTGTCTGTTTCCGCTCTGCTCTCCACGCAGACGAACCGCTCCAGCAGATGCTCGCATTCCTCGCAGCACCACTCTCCCTCCCCGCGCGCAAGACACCCCGCCCGGTCCTCGCAGCCTAAGCAAACCTCCGGCAGCGGCACTCTCTCTACATATTCCATAGCGTCCTCCACGTTTTAATTATATAGCTATATTTTAGCCTACGTAATTTATTAAATCTTATCATACTTGTCTATACAATTCAAGTATATCAAACTTGTATGGGCGGTTAATTATGGATTACTACGCAATCGGTCAGCGCATCCGGAAATTTCGCAAGGCGCAGAATCTCTCGCAGGAGGCACTTGCCGAGCAGGCAAATATCTCCACGACGCATATGAGCCACATTGAGACCGGCAACACGAAGCTGAGTCTGCAGGTCTTTGCGGACCTGGCCGCCGCGCTTCATGTCAGCGCCGATGACCTGCTCTTTGACGCGCCGCCGTCCGTGAAGCCCGTCTGTGTGCGGGAAATCGCGGCGCTGCTCGATCAGGCCACGCCGGAGCAGACGCAGATTCTGACAGACATCGTCCGCGCCGCCAAGCAGGCCATGGACAAGTATCTCCCTTAACGCAGAAACCGATCTGCGTCAAAATACCGGCTTCCGCACAGGACGATGTGGACATCGTCCCCTATGCAGGCTTTGAAATTCTGTAAAAACAGGACGGTCCCGCCCGGAACCGTCCTGTTTTTTATCTTCGCTTGTAGAAAACCGCAAACCCGAGTCCCAGTGCGAGGACCAGCGCGCAGGCCGCGAGCAGAACCGTCTGCGTGCCGCTTGTACGGCTGCTCCCCTGCCCATCTGTTTGTCCGGGAGGCGTACCGTTTTGCCCGTCCGGCGGGCTCTGGGGCGGATTTCCCGCCGAATCCGTTTGCGTATCCGTCTCGGAATCTGTCTCAGCATCCGCGCTGGAATCCGGCCGCTGGGGCGGAGTGAAGCCCTCCGTATCCGCGGCGTCCGATTTATCCGCGTCATCGTTCTGCCTGCCGCCGAAGCCGCCCTTGCCGCCCATCGTATTTCCCATGCTGCCCATGTCGGAGATCGTAATGGCCGACGCGTCCACGAGGCTTTCGCTGCTTTCCTTCTGCGCCTCGCTGGTCGATGGAATCGAGCCGTCCAGCTGCCCCGTCACGCTCTGCGCCCGAAGACAGCAGAAATTTTTCAGCGTCTGCACGCCGGTTTCAAATTCGTCATACGTACAGAACTTCGTCGGGTCCTTTTCAACATACGGCGCAATCAGATTGTACGCCTCGTCGATGAGCCCGTCAATATCCGCCGACTGCAAAAATTCCTCGTAATATTCGTGGTACAGCTCGGTATACTCCTCGCTCGAGAAGATCCACGCCTGCATCGGCCGGTCGGAGAGCACATCGTCGATGGGGTCGTTGACGGCGCTTTCCGCGTCGCTTCCCTGAAAGCCGCCGAAGGCCAGATTGTAGTCCCAAGGGAGCATGGAGAGCTTGCCGTCCTGCTCGTAGAGATAGTAGTTGTGGATCATCGAGCCCGTGTAGCTGTCGCCGTTCACGACGAAATTGTGGACGACGAAATAGCGCAGCACCGCGTCCATGTCCAGAACGTCCTCCAGGTCCTCATACGAAGAGAGCTTCTTGAGGCTCGCGATCAGCCGCTTTTCGTCCTTGCCGGACACATCGGTCTTCGCGTTGTCGAAAATATTCGGATAGCTGTTCGCATCATCGTCGATGTATTGCAGCTTCACGTCGCTCGAGCTGTTCATCCCGCCAAAGCCGCCGCCCTTTATTTCCGGGCGTTCCCGGTTTCCCTCCGCCGCATTCGTTTCTGCGGAGGCTTCCGCGCCAGCGGTTGTTCCGCCATCTTCCGTGGAGGCTTCTGCGCTGTCTGCCGCGTCCGGCATCTCGGGCGGCGTACCATCCGCATTGTCCGGCATCTGGAAGTCTCCCGGCGGGCTGCCGGGGAAATCGCCGGGTGTGAAATTCCCTTGCTCGGGCGGTTCAAATCCGTCCGCGTCAAACTCAAAGTCCTCCATGTCGAAGTCCCGGCCATTGCCGCGCCCGCCGCCGAAGGACATCGAGTCCGGCTTATAGAGCTCGCCCGCCTCTTTGCCGTAGTTCCGCTCCAAGAACGCGTCCTCCACACCCTCGACCGCTAAGTAAAGTCCCCAGTCTTCACCGTTGACGGTGATATAGACGTAGCTGCAAAGAGGACTAGCAACGCCGAAATTTCCCATCAGCCGGTAAACCAGATAGTCCTTCATCATGGTGTTGTCCTGAATGAGGTTATTGAGGCAGAGCTTGTCGAGCCCGTGATAGGTTTTTCCGCTGTCGTAGTGGTCAAACTCGATTTTGAAGCTGTAGCGCTGGCTGCCAAGCTGCCGGACAGAGGAAAGGGACGTATTTCCTTTCGCGCGGATGGCGACATTTTTGTAGGACTCGCCGTCGATGACCACCGCGCACGGCTCATATTCCTCGTCCTCGCAGCCTTCAATAAACGCGTCCCAGTCGTCCATCACGATATCGATCGTGTGTACCCTCGTCGTGTCAAAAAGCCGCGTCTCATAGCCAAGCGTCGCCGCGCTTGCCTGCAAGCTGAGGGCCTCGCCGTTCATGAATAAAATCGTCAGAATCAAAGACAGAATCAGCACGGCGCAGCAAATCCTGTCTATTTTTTTGTGCGCCGCCATGGTTTTCAGCCCATGTAGTCGCCGTTGTAGCTGACGAGCACCGCGCTCGATACGCCGGGCGTCGCGGCAAGCCCGTTTACAAACGACGTGTCCTCTCTCTTGAGCCGCACCTCAACGTTCAGCTCGATGTTCCCCGCCTGCGCGGCCTTGCTCTTAATGACGCAGCGCTTCGTTTCCGCCGTCAGGTAGCTGAGCGCCGCCTGCTCCGCCTGCGTGTCCGCGCATTGCAGCACAAGCATGTAGGGATTCTGGTGGCTCTTATGGTTCACAAATACAAGGAGCATCACACCGATGATCACGCTTCCGAACACCGCCAGCGGAATAAACCCCGCGGCCAGCACGATACCGACGGCAATTGCCCAGAACAAAAACGCGATGTCCAGCGGCTCTTTGATCGCCGTGCGGAAGCGGACGATAGAAAGCGCGCCCACCATGCCAAGGGACAAAACGACGTTCGATGTCACTGCCAGAATGACAAGCGTCGTGATCATCGTCAGCGCGACCAGCGTCACACCGAAACTCGACGAGTACATCACGCCCTGATACGTCTTTTTATACACCAGAAAGATAAACATACCGAGCCCGAACGCCAGCGCCAAGGCCAGCACCATATCAAGTAAGCTCACCGCCGTCACGTTCTCGAGAAAGCTCGATTTGAAAATGTCATTGAATGTCATAGCATTTTTCTCCTTCTACTCTTAATTACTCTGTCATGCCGCGCAAAAAGCAGCCGCTTTTCAATATTGTCAGTCGTACATCCGGCACGCCGCATACTTGGAAAACGCGCCCGCGCGCCTGCCCGGCAGCTGAACGATATCGCGCACCACGTCCGGAAAAAAAGCGTCCCATTTGACCTCCAAAATCGCGGGGTTCTCCGGAACCGGAATCGTGGGACAGCCGGTATTCAAGAAGTCAGTACAGCTGAGCCCGGTCCGGATATTGTAGTCCAGCGTCACGCGGACATTCCCCGGGGCATAGACGAAGGGCTCGCGCGTGTAGTCGACGATCGTCTTTGGCCGTAGCCGCTCGGCGCACATTTTGCCGTAGAGCTCCGTCACAAGCGGCATTCCGCTTTCCGCCATCCACGAGAGCCTGCCGTCCACAATCGCCTGCGCCTGCCACGGCTGCAAAACGGCCATGTCCTTGCGCCCCAGCCCCGCGATTTTCGACTTCTTCTCCAGATGGATGCACGATACGTCGCCGTTATAATACCGGATGCGGAACTTTTCACGCCGCGACACGCCGTCGAGCTTTTCGCGCAGCGCCCGGTCCTCCGGCGTATCAAAATACAAGCTTCGAATCAGGTACCGCCCATCCACCGCATGCGCGTCCGGCTGCAAAACCCGCCGCAATCTCTGCCGTAAAATGAGAAGATCAAGCGGCGAGAGCTCGATCTTCCACTCGTGGCGATAATCCGTCATGGCATGTTCTCCTTTCCGCGTTTCGCTCGGGGATTTCTGGCTGTAAGCATAGCACTGAACGCTGAAAGGAGTCTGAAAATTCGCGTACCCGGCTGTAAACAAACTGTAAACTGCCGGAATTTCAGCTTTCTTTCAGTTTCGCGTAGTAGTATACTGAAAGAAAGCTGAACGAACGCGGAAAGGAAGGTCTTGCGATGAAAATCCTGATTGTAGAAGACGAGGTGCTGCTGGCAGATTCCCTCAAAACAGCCCTTGAGCAGAAGGGCTTCACGGTAGAAACCGCGTACGACGGCGAGACCGGCAAGGAATACGCCGAGCTCGGGGTCTACGATCTTCTGATTCTGGACGTAATGATGCCGAAGCTCAATGGCTTTGACCTCGCGCGGCAGGTGCGCCGGAGCCGCTGCGCAACGCCGATTCTGATGCTCACGGCAAAGTCTGAGCTCGAAGACCGCATTGAGGGCCTGAACGCCGGCGCGGACTACTATCTCACGAAGCCGTTTGACATGCGCGAGCTCATGGCCTGCATCAACGCACTTTTGCGCCGTCAGGGTTCTCAAATCGACGAGCTGACATTCGGCAATACCGCCCTCGACCTTGCCTCCTGCACGCTTGTGTGCGGGAAAAACAGTGTCCGCCTGTCTGCCCGGGAGTTTGACGTGATGCGCTTTCTCCTTCAATCCGGGCGCAACAATCTTTCCAAGGAAGCGCTTCTTGCCAAAGTCTGGGGCTTTGACTCGAACGCGGTGGAAAATCACGTGGAGGTCTACGTGGGTTTTCTGCGCAAGAAGCTCGCGGCCATCGGCTCGAACGTGCGCATCGCGGCCGTGCGCAGGCTCGGCTATCATCTGGAGGTCTCGGAGGAATGCTGAAAAAGCTGCGTGTCAAGTTCATCCTCATGATGATGAGCTTTACCATTTTGCTGCTCGGCAGCATCTTTGGCCTCATCTATCACTTTACCGCAGCCGACCTCGCGCAGAGCAGCTTCGAGATGATGCAGGCCGTCGCCCTGCGTCCATCGCGCCCGGAGCGTCCGGGCAGTGCGCCGGATTCAGTCCGTCTGCCGTTTTTCACGGTGGAGGTCTCCAAAACCGGCGCGATCACTGCCGCTGGCAGCGACCTCTATGATCTTTCCGACGAAGATTTTTTGCGCGAGCTGGTGCTTGCGGCGCAGGCAGACGGGAAAAACGACGGTCTTCTGTCCTCCTACCATCTGCGCTTTTTCAGGGCCGTCACGCCGGACGGAGAAAAATACGTCTTTGCCGACACAAGCGCCGAGCAGGCGACGCTCAAAAGCCTCATCCGCACGAGCGTCCTCATTGGCCTTGGAAGCCTTGCGGTATTCTTCGCGCTGAGCGTGCTGCTGGCGAGATGGGCGGTGCGGCCGGTGGAGCTCGCGTGGCGGCAGCAAAAGCAGTTTGTGGCCGACGCGTCGCACGAGCTCAAAACGCCCCTTTCCGTCATCCTCACAAACGCAGAGCTTCTGCAATCGGCGCAGGGTGAAGAAACAAGGCAGCGCTTTTCTGCAAACGTCCTCACGGCGGCCACGCAGATGCGTGCGCTGGTCTCCGGCCTTCTCGACCTTGCCAGAAGCGATCAGGCCACTTATTCTTCCGCGCGCGAGCGGCTGGACTGGAGCAAGACAGTGCTGGACGCGTGCCTGCCGTTTGAGCCGGTCTTTTTTGAGCGCGGACTGACGTTTTCCTACGACGTAGAACCCGGCCTTTTCGTGCTGGGAGACGCGGCGCAGCTTTCCCGCTGCGTGGACATTCTGCTCGACAACGCGCAGAAATACACCGAGCCCGGCGGCGACGTTCATCTGGCCCTTTCCCGCTGCGGCAAAGCTCGCTGCCGGCTGTGCGTCTCATCAACCGGAGAGCCCCTCTCCCCCGCCGACTGCCGGAAAATTTTCGAGCGCTTTGCAAGGCTGGACGGCGCAAGGCACCGGGACGGAAGCTACGGCCTCGGCCTGTCCATCGCCGAAAGCATTGTCTCGCGCCACGGCGGAAAAATCCGGGCAGAGGGCGCGGACCACGAGAACCGCTTTTTCATCGATTTTCCCCTCTGCAAGGAGTCGCTTCATACTGCATAAAACAGCCGCCGCAGGTGCAAAAAACGCATCTGCGGCGGCTCTTTTTTTCAGTTTCAATTGCTCAGCTGCGCAAGAAGCGCCCGGCAACCGGCTTCGATATCCCGGTAGGCCGCCTCAAAATCGTCGGTGTACCACGGGTCCGCCACATCGCGCGGCGCGCCCGCAAAGTCCAGCAGCAGCCGGAGCTTCCCCTCCGCATCGCCTCCAAATATGCGGCGCATGCCGGAAAGATTGCTCCGGTCCATGCCGATGAGAAGATCGTAGGCGCTGTAGTCCGCCTTTGTGATCTGCCGCGCCGCGTGCGCCCCACAGGCAATACCATGCGCCATGAGCACATGCCTGGCCGGTGGGTAGACCGGGTTTCCGAGCTCTTCGCGGCTCACTGCCGCCGAGTCGATGAGAAACTGCTTCTCCCAACCCGCCTGACGCACCATATGCTTCAAAATAAACTCCGCCATCGGACTGCGGCAGATGTTGCCGTGGCAAACGAATAAGATTTTTGTCATTGCTCTGCATCCTTTCCAAGCGCTCCTGTGCTTCGTGGCCTTCTGCTATCGGCCCGCACCCTCCGCAGTTTAGCATACTTCCGCAAAATTTCAACCCCGGCCCGCACGCGCAACCCGCTTTTTTACAATTGACAAGTATAGGATCGCGCGTATAATAGACGCAGGAGGGATGATAAAATGTTAGATGAAAAAGATTTACAGTATCTCGCAGAAATGGAAAAGCGCATAGACGCGCGCATGACAGAGATGGCAGACGAAGCGCGGCGCGGCGCTGTACATGATATGCAGGTGATCATTGAAAATACGATCATGCCAAGCCTCAAGCTTCTGGCAGAGGGCCAGCGGACACTTCTGGAAACCATGGCGCCGAAGACGCGGGTCGAGGAGCTGGAGGACGATATGCAGCTTCTGAAGGCGGTTGTCCGCTCGCAGTCGGAGCGGATCGATGCGCTCGAAAAGCGGCTCGCCTGAACAAAAATCCCTCTCCATACTGGTTAATCAGCAGTACCCTATTTGTCAGCCAGCAGACGATGCTGTCCGGCAGATGGGGTGCTTTTTTGCTGCCCGGGGAGGCTTTTCTGTTCCTCCAAAAAAGCAGTCTGTAACATGCCCGCCCGCAGGAATATCCTGCGGGCGGGCACGTTTTTTTGCAGCAATCAGCGCCTCAGCCCTTGACAGAGCCGGCGGTGACTCCCTTGACGATATAGCGGGACAGGAAGATGTACACGAGCAGCACCGGCAAATCGCCAGCAGAATGAACATATACACCTTGCCGAGGTCAAACTTCGAGTAGTCCGCCGCGCGCAGCTGCGCAATCATGATGGGGACGGTCTTCATTTCCGCTTTATCAAGGAGAAGCGCTGGCAGGAAGTAGTTGTTCCACGACTCGACGAACGTGAAGATGAGCTGCACAGAAATGGCAGGCTTGAGCATGGGGAGCACAATGCGGTTGAAGGTAAAGAACTCACCGGAGCCATCCACGCGCGCCGCTTCCACGATCTCCATCGGAAGGACGCTCTTCATGTACTGGATCATATAGAAAAATACGACCGGTGCAGCAATGCCGGGAAGAATCAGCGGCAGATAGCTGTTCGTCAGCTTCAGCTTGTAGCACAGCTGGACAAAGCCCGCAGCGGAAACCTGCTTCGGAATGACCATGACAGCCATGATAAACAGGAACGCGATGCGCTTGAGCTTAAACTGATAGGCATGCAGACCGTAGGCGGTCAGCGCGGAAAAATACGTGGAGAGAATTGCCGTCGCGGCGGCAATCACAAAGCTGTTGAGCATGCCGCGCGGGATGTTGATCGAGCTGTCGTTCCACGCGTTTATGAGATTCTCCAGAAAATGCCCCTGCGGCAGCGCCTTGAAGCCACCCTGCAGGTCTGCGTTCGTCCGGGATGCGTTGATAATCAGCATGTAGAAGGAAAACAGGCAGAGGATCGAAAGGAAGATCAAAAGCGCGTACACAAGAACCCGGCTTACGGTCAGCATGGCTCTTGCTTTGCGGCTGTCTGTGGAATTTTTCTTCATTGCAAGCGCCCCCTTTAGTTTTCTTCCTGCTTCGTCAGCGACTTGAACACCACAAGGCTCAGAAGGCCCGTAATGATAAAGATCACGACGGAGATCGCGCCGGACATGCCATAGTTCTTGCTCGTCTTGAGGTAGTTGTTGAGGTACATGACAAGCGTCGTCGAGCTGCGGTTCGGCGTACCGAGGCCGTTCGTCAGAACCTGCGGCACATCGAACATCTGAAGGCCGCCGATGAGCGCCGTGATGACCGTGTAGACTAAAATCGGCATCAGAAGCGGCAGTGTCACCTTGAAAAAGACCTGCAAGGAGCTCGCGCCGTCAATGTTCGCCGCCTCAAAAAGGCTCTGGTCAATGCCCATGATACCGGCCATGAGCAAAATTGTCGTGTTGCCGAACCACATGAGGAAGTTCATGAGGCTAATTAAGCTCCGCACCGTGAAGCGGATGTTAAAAAAGTCGATCGGCGCGTCGATCCATCCCGCCTGCGTCAGAATCTGGTTGACAGGTCCGACGTTTGAAAACAGCATGTAAAAAAGCATCGAGAACGCCGAGGCCATGATGAGGTTCGGCATATAGATCACGGTCTTGAAAAACTGCTGGCCGCGGATTTTCAGGCGATAGCTTGTAAAAAAGCACGCAAGCATCAAAGAGATCACAACCTGCGGAACCGCGCAGCCGAGCCAGAGCACAATCGTATTTCCCGCGTATTTTAAAATGTCGATCGTGCCGTTTTTATCCGGCGTAAAGAGCGTGATGTAGTTCTTCAGGCCAACGAAATTCGGCCCCACCTGCGTCAGACCCTCGCGGTAGTTTTCAAAAAAGCTGTTGTAGATCGTGAGCATCTGCGGCGCAAAATGGAACAGCGCGTAGGCCAGAAAGAACGGCGCGATAAAAATATAGCCCCATTTCGCGTAGCTGATCTTCGAGCGTTTGGTTTTGAGCTTCGGTGCCTTTGTCGTCTGCATAAGACCTCTCCTTCCTGTTTCGGACTCAGTTGCCAGCAGATCATGGCTGATCTGTTCGAAACCGCGTCTGAATTGCCCTTCCGGGGCAGAGCAACGGCCCTGCCCCGGAAGCATGTGTATAAAATTACGGCGTGACGATGGTCGGATACTTTTCGTTGATGTATTTATAGAAGTTGCTCATCGCCTCGTCCTCGGTAACGGTGCCCTTGCAGTACTCTCTCCAGTTGGCCTGCAGGCCCTCGTTCAGAAGCTGGTCATAGATGGTGTTGTTCTCGAACTTGATGTTCTTAGCAAGATCGCAGAACAGCGCGATATCGTTCTGACCGCCGAGGAAGTCGCTGCCGTAGCTCTCGTCCTGCGCCACGAGCTCGTTGACCTTCTGGTTGTTGGAGAACTGCGCTTCGTTCTTGACAAGGTTCGTGCAGACCTCTTCATTGTTGATGAAGGTGTTCATGATCTCGGCAACCATGGTGGGGTTATCCGTACCGGCAGGGGCCAGAAGCCACGTGCCGCCCCCGAAGTGCGCCTGCGGGCCTTCGCAGATCGCCCAGTCGCCGAAGCAGCCCTTTTCCGCGTCCTGCGCGTTGCCCATGGAGAAGTTGAAGTACCAGGCCGGCCCGAAGTAGCACATGGCCTTGCCGTCTTTGAACATCTGCGCGGTGCACTCGTCGGACCAGATGTCGCAGTCCTGCGTGTAGCCGTTGTCGGAGAAGTCCTTGGCCTGCGTCATCCAGGTCTGGATGGCGGAGTCGATCTGGAGGTTGTTGTTTTCGTCAACCCACGGGGAGGTGACGTTGTTGGAGAAGACGCGGTAGGTGGCAGCCTCGGAGGCGGTCATCAGATAGCCCTTGGCCTTGGCCTCGGCTGCGACGGCGTTGAACTTCTCCCAGCTGTTGAGCTTTTCCTGCACCTCAGCGGGATCATCGGTGCCCAGAACGTCCTTGGCGATGGAGCGGCGGTAGATGAGCGCTGCCGGGCAGCACTGGAAGGAAACGCCCTTGACAACGCCGGAAGCATCGGACGCGGCCTGCACGGTGTAGGCGTACGTGTTGGAGAAATCGGTCACGCCGAGGGCAGTGATGTCCTGCGTCACGGGAGACTGCGTGTACTTGAGAATGTAGTCCGCCTCGGCCAGGAACAGGTCGACCTTGTCGTCGGCAGAAGCGTTCTCCTGATTTAAAAGCGCCTCGTCGAGCTTATCCTGATACGCACCGTCCGCACTCGGGGTGATGATCCAGTTGACGGTCACGCCCTCGGGAACGGTGTAGTACTTCTCAAAGAAGCCCTTGAACTCTTCGTTCCAGGCGTAGATGTTGAAGACCTTGCCTTCCTCGGAAGCGGGGGCTTCTTCGGCGGCCGGCTCCTCAGCAGCAGGTTCATCGGTCTTGGCGGGTTCTGCCGTTTCGGTGGAAGCGGCAGGGGTGTCGGTGGTCGTTTCCTTGCTGGCGCAGCCTGCAAACACAGCTGCGAGCATCAGAACCGCCAGAAGCAGTGCAAGATACTTTTTCATGTGAATTCCTCCTGTTGAAATTGTAGATAGTGTTACCGATCTATGTGTTCTGCAAACAGCAGATATCACCTTATTCCTGCGGCTCGATGGCCTGAACGGAAGCGCCTTCCACAAGTCTTCCAGGAATCAAGATCCGGTCGACCAGCGCCGTGCGCGGCTTTTCGATAAGCTCGATGAGCTTGGCCGCGGCCGTTTTTCCAAGCGCCTGTGTGTCCTGCCGGTAGGTAGTGAGCGCGGGACTCATGACGCTTGAAAGCTGAATGCCGTCGTAGCCTGCCGCGCTGACGTCTCCGGGGAGCCGGAGGCCCATGCGCCGGATGGCGTTTCCGCCGCCGATGCTCGAAATATCGTCCGGCATCAAAATACAGGTTGGCGGCACGTCGAGCGTTAAAAGCTCCTGCGTCAGCTCGGCGCACCGGTCGGGGTCATGGTACACGCCCTCGCGGACGTATTCCTCCGGGATCTCCAGCCCCAGCTCGTCACACGCCCGGTAAAAGCCCGTCAGGCGGTTTTCGGTCACGGAGGTCCGTTCGCCGTGGATGAACGCGATGCGGCGATGGCCCTTGGAATGGACATAGCGCACGAGTTCTTCCATGCCGCGCACGTTATCGGACACGACGGCGGCGCGGTTGTTGAACACGTGGTCGATCGTCACGACCGGGAGCCGGGAGTTTACAAGCTCGAGAACCTGCGGATCATCAAAATCGACGCAGGCGATGACCACGCCGTCGACGCCACGGTACTGGCAGTGCTGCAAATACGTCGTCGCCTTCTTGCCGACGTTGCGGTTAATAAACGTAATGTCGTACCCGTTCGCCTCGGCTTCGACCTTGAGGCTCTCCAGAACGGCGGAAAAATACTCATGCGCAAGGCCGCTTCTTCGCTCGTCAACGAACAGAACGCCGATATTATAGGTGCGGTTCGTTTTGAGGGCTCTTGCGGCGGAGTTTGTCATATAGCCGAGGCTCTCCGCCGTCTTGCAGATCAGCTCGCGCGTCTGCTCGCCGATATCCGGCTGGCCGGAGAGCGCCTTGCTGACCGTCGCGACCGAAACGCCGCAGGCCTTCGCGATATCCTTCATAGAGACCATGCTGCGTTCCCTCCGTTTCGTCCGTAAGTTTTCTTAATCGTTTTCGTAATTTCAAAATAGCGGATTTGCCGCAAAAATGCAAGGGATTTTTTTCGTTTTTTGGTGCTCTCCACGAAATTTGGCTGTTCCGCCCAGTTCGCTCACGTAAATTTGGCGCTTTTGACAGCTTAACAGTTCCGAAACTTTCCTTCTCCCGTGAGTCTTTTGTCCGTAAAATAAAAAAATAGCGATTTTGGCGCAGAAAATTCAAAATACGTCTTGCATTTTGCGCAAAAAGCCGCTATTGTAAAGCTATGATTCTGTCATATTGATGACTTAAACGATTTCGATTCCGCCGAAATGAGATTGTATTTCGGTGAAGGAGGGGTTTTCGGATGCAATTTGGTTTCTTCGACGATCACAGACGTGAATACGTGATCACCAGCCCGCGCACGCCGCTGCCATGGATCAATTATCTGGGAAGCGAGGACTTTTTCGCGCTCGTGTCCAACACCGCGGGCGGCTACTGCTTCTATCGCGACGCGCGGCTGCGCAGGCTCACACGCTACCGCTACAATAATTGCCCGCTCGATCAGGAGGGGTTCCATATCTACATCAAGGACGGCGCGACCGTCTGGAACCCCGGCTGGCAGCCCGCAAAAACGGAGCTTGACGGCTACACCTGCCGCCATGGCCTCGGCTACAGCGTGATCGAGGGGCAGAAAAACGGCGTTTCGGCTGCACAGACGCTGCTGGTCCCGCAGGGCGACAACTGCCTGCTCATCCGGCTGACGCTGAAAAACGAAACTGCCGCGGAAAAGACGCTCGATGTGTTCCCGTATGTGGAGTTCTGCCTCTGGGACGCGATGGACGACAGCTCCAATTTCCAGCGGAACTTCTCCATCGGCGAGGTCGAGCTCGAGCCGGACGCCATCTACCACAAAACCGAATACCGCGAGCGCCGAAACCACTATGCCGTCTTCTGGTCGAACCGCCCGTATGACGGCTTCGATACCGCGAGAGACGCGTTTGTCGGCGTATACGGCTCGCCCGCGCTTCCCGAAGCCGTTCAGAACGGGCGCTGCACGGGTTCTGTTGCGCACGGCTGGGCCCCGGTCGGCGCGATGCAGTTCCACCTGACGCTCGCGCCCGGCGAAGAACAGACGCTTTTGCTGGGGCTCGGCTATATTGAAAACCCGGAGGACGAAAAATTCTCCGCTCCCGGCATCATCAACAAATCCCGTGCCCGCACAATGATCGAAAAATACCGCACAAACGAGCAGTTTGACGCAGCAATGGACGCGCTTGGCGCCTACTGGGATGGACTTCTTTCCAATTACCACGCGGAAACCGGTGATGAAAAGGTCGACCGGATGATCAACATCTGGAACCAGTACCAGTGCATGGTCACGTTCAATATGAGCCGGTCGGCAAGCTACTTTGAAAGCGGCATGGGCCGCGGCATGGGCTTCCGCGATTCGTGTCAGGACTTACTTGGCTTTGTGCATATCATCCCCGAACGCGCAAGAGAGCGCATTCTCGACATCGCCGCCACGCAGTTCCCGGACGGCAGCGCCTATCACCAGTACCAGCCGCTCACGAAGAAAGGCAACCTTGCCGTCGGCAGCGGCTTCAACGACGACCCCCTCTGGCTCATCGCAGGCGTGGACGCATACCTGCGCGAGACGGGCGACTGGTCGATTCTGGACGAAAGCGTCACATTTGACTGCGACGCAAAGAACGCAGCGTCCCTCATGGAGCATCTTCGCCGCAGCTTCCGCTATACCCTCACGCATCTGGGGCCGCACAAGTTGCCGCTCATCGGGCGCGCCGACTGGAACGACTGCCTGAACCTCAACTGCTTCTCCGCACATCCCGGCGAGAGCTTCCAGATCACCGGCCCCAGCGAAGGGCCCGTCGCGGAGTCCGTGTTCATCGCAGGCATGTTTGTAAAATACGGCAAGGCGTATGCCAGGATTTGCCGCCATCTGGGCCTTGCGGAAGAAGCGGCGGAAGCGGACGCGGCGGCTTCCTCTATGGAGGCAGCGGTCTTAGACGCAGGCTGGGACGGCGCGTGGTTCCGCAGAGCCTACGACGCGTTCGGCGCGCCCGTTGGAAGCAGCCAATGCGCGGAAGGCCAGATCTTCATCGAGCCGCAGGGCATGTGCGTCATGGCCGGCATCGGCAAGGAAACCGGCGAGGCGGAAGCCGCGCTCGAGAGCGTCAAAAACCGCCTCGACAGCAAATTCGGCATTGTCCTGCACCAGCCGGCCTACACAAAATATTATCTGAATCTCGGCGAGATCAGCTCGTATCCCCCCGGCTACAAGGAAAACGCCGGCATTTTCTGCCACAACAATCCCTGGATCACCTGCGCGGAGGCTGTCCTGGGTCACGGCGCGCGCGCGTTTGAGACTTACCGGAAGATCTGCCCGGCCTATCTCGAACCGGTGAGCGACATTCACCGCACCGAGCCCTATGTCTACAGCCAGATGGTCGCGGGCAAGGATGCGCCGACGTTCGGCGAAGCCAAAAACAGCTGGCTGACCGGAACGGCTGCGTGGACATTTGTCTCCATTTCACAGGCGATCTTGGGCGTGCAGCCGGAATTAGATGGTCTTCGCATCGACCCGTGCATTGCGCCCGAATGGAAAACCATCCGGCTCACGAGACGCTTCCGCGGCGCAGAATACCGCATCGTAATTGAAAACCCGTATGGGGCCGAACACGGCGTGCAGGAGCTTTATGTGGACGGTGTGCGGCAGGAGAGCAATCTGCTTGCACCAGCCGTACCGGGCAGCGTTGTTTCGGTGCGCGTGGTTCTGGGAGGCTAAGATGGCGTTTCGAGAGGATTTCGTCTGGGGCGCAGCCTCGAGCGCCTATCAGACCGAAGGCTGCCCAACAGCCGACGGCGGCGGGCAGAGTGTCTGGGACGTGTTCTGCCGCAGACCCGGCGCGATCGCAAACGGCGAGGATGGCTCGATCGCCTGCGACGGCTATCACCGTTTCGAAGAGGACATCGGGCTTCTGGCATCGCTCGGGCTACGTGCATACCGCTTTTCCACGAGCTGGGCGCGCATTGACCCGAACGGCGACGGCCGGTGGAACGAGGCTGGACTCCAATACTACGACCGCGTGGTGGACTGCTGCCTTGCAAACGGCGTTACGCCGTGGATGACGCTCTACCACTGGGAGCTGCCGCAGGCGCTGGAGGAAAAAGGCGGCTGGCTGAAACGCGAGACGGCAGAGCGCTTTTCCCGATTTGCCGGGATGATGGCGGCGCATTTCAAAGGCCGCGTGCGGCACTTTATCACGCTCAACGAGCCGCAGATCGTCCTCAAGCTCGGATACGCGGACGGCGTTCACGCGCCGGGGAACCGGTATCCCCTGCCGCAGCTTGTGCAGTGCTGGAAAAACCTCATGCTCGCGCACGGTCTTTCCTTCCGCGCGATTCGTCAGGCAGCGCCGGACGCGAAAGTCGGCATTGCCTCTACCGGAAAGCTCTGCTATCCGCATAGCCCCGCCGATGAAACCGCCGCACGACTGGAGACCTTCCGTCTGTCAGACAGCGACTGGATGTTCACGCACCCGATCGTGTTGGATGCAGTATGCTTCGGGCGAGTTGCGCCGGAAGACGGTGCGCTGTCCGAGCTGCTGCAAACTGTAACGCAGGAAGAATGGGACACGATGCACGCCGTACCGGATTTCATCGGTGTGAACTCCTACAACGGAAGTGAAATTGCCGCAGACGCAAATGGACAGCCGCTCTATCTGCCGCGTCCGAAGGGCTTTGCCTGCACGGCGCTCAAATGGCCTATCACGCCGGAAATTATGGAACACGGCTACGCGTTTTTATATGACCGCTATCAGCTCCCGCTCTATGTCACGGAGTGCGGCCTGAGCTGCAATGACCATGTGTTCCTCGACGGACAGGTACACGACGCAGACCGTATCGATTTTCTGCACAGGTACCTTCTTGCGCTGCAAAAAGGTACCAAGCGAGCCGATATCCGCGGATTTTTCCACTGGTCGCTGACCGATAATTTCGAGTGGCACAGCGGCTACGCCGAGCGCTTTGGCCTGATCTATGTTGACTATCCGACGCAAAAACGGATTTTGAAGGACAGCGCACACTGGTATGCGCAGACCGCCCGGGAAAACTGCGCAGCTCTGTAAGCCGTCTTTCTCCCAGCTCTCAAAACGAACGATTCCAAAAACTGCGGGACAAGAAGGTCTTGTCCCGCGGTTTTTGTATTTTTGATTGGAAACATCCGCTGATAAAGGCAGCAATCATCCGAGGTTCTGCGGCATCTGCCAGGCGTCAATGTCGGTATGCAGCAGATGGTGCGAGCACTCGGAGAGGGGTTTTCCCAGAAATTCCGTGTAAAGCGCCTGCACGTCGGGGTTTTCGTGGGAGAAGCGAAGCGCCGACTTTTTGTCTAAGCCCCAGAGGACATTTCCGCGCGCCTCGGCGCACTCTACTCCATCGTGGATTGGCTGACCGCCGCCGCCCGCGCAGCCGCCGGGACACGCCATGACCTCGACAAAGTCATACTGTGCGAGGCCGGAAGCAATGACCTCCAGAAGCTTTCTGGTGTTTCCAAGGCCACTCACGACCGCCGTCCGGACCGTGCCCGCGCCGGGAATCTCGAACGAAGCTTCCTTCCAGCCCTGCATCCCGCGCACGGCGGTAAATGCGTCGGGGTCGGGATTTTTGCCGGTCACAAGATAGTATGCGCTGCGAAGCGCCGCGTCCATGACGCCGCCGGTCGCGCCGAAGATGACAGCGGCGCCCGTGCCGGAGCCAAGGGGACTGTCAAAGCCGCTCTCCTCCAACGCCGCCGGGTCGATCATCGAGCAGCGGAGCATCCGCACGAGCTCGCGCGTGGTGATGACCACGTCCACATCCGGATCGCCGCAGGCATCGCGCATTGTCGGAAGCTCTGCTTCCGCCTTTTTGGACGTGCACGGCATCACGGAGATGACACGCATATTTTTCGGGTCGACGCCGATCTTTTCTGCGAAGTAGCTCTTTGCCACTGCGCCGAACATCTGCTGCGGCGATTTTGCTGTCGACAGGTTCTTGGCAAACTGCGGGAACTGCCCCTTCACGAACCGCACCCAGCCGGGGCAGCAGGAGGTGAACATCGGCCAGGCGTACGCGTCCTTGTGCGTAAAGCGCGCAATGAACTCGCTGCCCTCCTCCATGATGGTGAGGTCGGCGCTGAAATTGGTGTCGAACACGTAGTCAAAGCCGAGCTCGCGCAGCGCGGAAGCAAGGACCCCCGGCGCAGCCTGTTCGGGACGCAGGCCAAAATACTCCGCCCACGCCGCGCGGACAGCAGGCGCGACCTGCACGACGGTCGTGAGCTCCGGGTCTGCCAGCATCCGGTAGACATGGTCCGTGTCATCTCGCTCTTCCAGCGCGCCGACCGGACAGTGGGTCACGCACTGGCCGCAATAGGTGCAAAGAGAACTCGAAAGGCTGTTTGCTCTTGCCGTGCCGACCGTTGTCCGCGAGCCGGTCCCGACCAGATCCCAGATATGTACGCCCTGCATTTTATCGCAGACCTGCACGCAGCGCATGCATTTGACGCAGCGGTTTTCAAAGCGCAGAATGGGCGCGGAATAGTCGACCGGCGCCGGACGCAGCTTTTTCTGATAGGGCGCGCCGAGCAGGTTATAGTCGTTGGACAGCTTTTGAAGCTTGCAGTTGCCGCTGCGCGTACATTTGACACAGTTCACCTCATGCTGGCTGAGCAGCAGCTGGAGATTGACGCGCCGCGTCATACGCACCTTCTGGGAGTTCGTGTGGATGACCATGCCCTCATGGACCTCGTTGTCACATGCGGCAACTAACGTGTCCTGCCCCTCGACCTCGACCATGCAGATGCGGCAGGCGCCGATCTCATTGAGGTCTTTGAGGTAGCAGAGCGTCGGTATATCAATGCTCGCCGTGCGCGCCGCATCGAGAATGCTGGTTCCTTCCGGCACGCAGACGGTCTTGTTGTCAATGACCAGTGTTACCATCTTTCCGTCCTCCCTCCTTTGAAGATGCCGTAGCCGAAGTGATCGCAGCGCAGGCAGCGGCCGCTCTCGGCGCATGCCTCTTCGTGGGTCATGCCGCATTCGATGTCTTCAAAATCGCATTTACGCTGCGCAGCTTCCCGTTCTTTCGTATTGACGCGCCCACGCGCGGGACATACGTCAAGATGCGGCGCGGGAATTTCCACATCGGTTCGAATCTCATGATGGAATCCGAGCTGCTCGTCGATGTTCGCTGCCGCAACCTTGCCCGCCGCAATCGCGCGGATGGCGGTCGCGGGGCCGGTCACGCAGTCGCCGCCGGCAAAGACGGTTTCCATGTTGTCGACCTGGCTGGAGCTTTCGGCCATGAACGTTCCGCGCTTAATGGGAATGCCGGTCTGCTCGAAGCCCGCGATCTCCACGCCCTGCCCGATGGCGACGACGATGAGATCTGCCGGGATACGTTCTTCGGGCTGGTCTGCCGCCTCCGGGCGGGGACGGCCGGACTTGTCCGCAAAGCCGATGATCTGCGGCTGCACCCAGAGGGCTGCTGCCTCGCCGGCTTCGTTTGCCTCAATGCGCACCGGCGCGCAAAGCTCGCGAACCTCTGCACCTTCTGCGATCGCGCCCTTCACCTCGTCCGGAAGCGCGGTCATATCCGCGATTCTGCGGCGGTAGACGCAGGTGACGCTCGAAGCGCCCAGACGGACAGAGCTTCTTGTCACGTCCATCGCAACGTTGCCGCCGCCGATGACCACGACGCGCTTGCCCGTAAAGTCCGGCATCACATCATCACCGATGGCGCGCAGCATCTCGACGGCAGACATAACATTTTTGCTGCTTTCTCCCGGAATGCCGGTTTTCTTGTCCGTGTGCGCGCCGATGGCGACATACAGGCAGTCGTAGTCTTTATGGAGCTGCTCGAAGGAAATGTCCTTTCCGACCGTCACGCCGGTATGTACCTCCACGCCGGTGGACAAGATGGACTCGATCTCCGCATCCAGCTTTTCCCGTGGGAAGCGGTAGGCGGGGATGCCATAGCGGAGCATGCCGCCAAGCTTCTTCTTTTCTTCAAAAATCGTTACGCCGTGGCCCATCAGGCGCAGATAATACGCGCAGGAAAGGCCGCTCGGACCGCCGCCGATGATTGCCACACGCTTGCCGGTAGATGCCTCGCAGGGAGGATTCGGAACATCGCCCGCGTGGTCGACCGCGTAGCGCTTGAGGCCCCGGATATTGACGGGCGCGTCTACCATATTGCGGCGGCAGCGCGCCTCACACGGATGCTCGCAAATATATGCGCAGGCCGTCGGCATGGGGTTATCCTTGCGGATCAGGCGCACCGCGTCTGCATACCGCCCTTCGCGCACCAGGGCGACATAGCCCGGGACATCGACGCCTGCAGGACACAGCGACACGCACGGCACGGGATTTTGGAGCGATGCAAGGCATCTGTGGTGCTTTACATGGTTCACATAGTCGTCGCGGAATCCCTCAAAGCCGCTTAAAACCAGCTGCGCTGCATCCCGTCCGATGGCGCAGTCGGCAGAAGCGACAATTGCGCGCGCGGTCTTTTCAATGGTGTCGACTGTGGTCATCGTACCGGTGCCGTCGAGAACCTGACCCATCAGTGCACTCAGTTGTCCAAGACCAATGCGGCAGGGCACACATTTGCCGCACGACTGCGCGTGGCACAGCTGCAAAAATGTCAGCGACATATCGATCGGACATAGTCCCGGCGGGCTGGACGCGATCCTGCGCTCCATATCCTTGTACAGCCGGTCAACGACAGTCTGCGCCTTACTCGCGGTTTTGATATCGAGTCTGCTCAAGGCTATTTCACTCCTTTTGATTTTTTACATACAACTATGTTGTTTTTGATATATAACATCATGCTTTTGACATAGCAATACAGTAACATACGGATTCTAATAAGTCAATACGTATCGATAAAAAAATATCAATTTCATGTTTCTTCCAGCCAAGCCCCATCCGGACCAGTCCTTTGGGACAGCCGCAAGAGCTGCCCGGGATTTCCCGGGCAGCTCCCGCTTCGATGGATAGGGGGTGATATTTATACCTGAAGCGCCGCATGAAGCGCATCGGTCGTTGCGGTGACCGCGTTGCCGGGGGCCTTTGCTGCCTCGCCGATGACGAGGACCTGCGTGCACACGGCCTCCGCCGTCTCCTTGAGCGCGGCATTTGCGCGCGAGCCCATGGCAAGGACGATGCTGTCGAAGCCCCGGAGGCTGCCTGGCGTCCCGTCCGCGAGGGTATAGTCGACACCATCGGTGTGAAACTGCCCGACCTTCGCGCCCGGGTAGAGCCCGACATTGTGCTCGCGGAAGGCTTCAAACATGTACCGGCGGCTCTCGGGGGTGACGTCCGCCGCGATCACATCCTTCATTTCGATGACGGAAACCTCATGTCCGCGCTCGGCCAAAAATTCCGCCGCTTCGCAGCCGACCATGCCGCCGCCGACCACAAGAGCCTTCCGGCCAGCCGACCGCTTGCCATCCAAAAGCTCCTGCGCCGTCATGAAACCGCATTCGCTAAGACCCGGAATACGAAGAATCAGCGGATTGGAGCCGGTTGCCAGGACGATGGCGTCGGGGCTCAGGGATCTGAGCACAGCTTCGTCCGCCTCCACGCCGGTCCGGATAGCAACACCCGCGTTTTCGCAGCGCACGATCATGGACCGGACCGCTTCAGTCAGCTGGCCCTTGCCGGTGGGGTACGCCGCGATGCGGAAATTGCCGCCGAGCTCCGCGTTCTTTTCAAGAAGTGTCACTTTATGCCCGCGCAGCGCGAGAATATAAGCCGCGTACAGTCCGCCCGGGCCGCCGCCGACCACGACGACATTTTTGGAAGTCTCAGCCGGGACGATTTCGGTTTCGCGGCCAACACACGGGTTCACCGCGCAGGTGATGGGCCTGCCCGCAAACATGTTAGGCACGCACCCAAGAAGACAGCCGATGCAGGGCGCAAGGGTCTCAAGCTGATTGTTCCGCACTTTGTTGGGAAGCTCTGGGTCCGCGATGCTCTGCCGGCCAAAGGCGACAAGGTCGCATCTCCCCTGCTTGACCAAGAGCTCTGCGTACTGCGGCTCTGTGAACCTGCCGACAATGATGACAGGAACGGAAACGGCCCGCTTGATCTCGGTCACGAGGTCCGCGTTGAACCCGCCGTGCGTGATGCCGGGGGCCCACATGAACTCATCATGCAGGTGCACCGCGCGCGTCACATGCAGCGCGTCCACGCCGCACTCCTGTTCTAGGTAAGCCGCGACTGCCGCCGCGTCCTGTACACTCTGCCCGCCCGGGACCTCGTCGCAGGCGTTGATGCGGCAGAGAATGGGAAGGTTGCCGCCGGTCTTTTTGCGGATGTTTTCGATGATGAGCCGCGGAAGGCGCATCCGGTTTTCAAAGCAGCCGCCAAACTCGTCCGTGCGGTTGTTCGTGCGCTGGGAAATGAACGTGCTGACAAGATAGCCGTGCGCGCAGTGGACCTCGACCATGCCGATCCCGGCCAATTGGGCGCGTCTGGCCGCGTCGCCGTAGCATTCGATGATACGGTAGAGCTCTTCTTTTGACACAGCCTCCGGCGTTTCGCGTCCGACCGCTGCCGGAATCGCGCTGGCCGCCTTCAGGGGATAGCCGGTGAGTGCCGAGCTTCCCTCGGGGCCCGCATGCTGGAGCTGGATGGAGACCTTCGCGCCGTAGGCATGACAGGCAGAGGCCACCTGGCGGAAGCTCTCGACGGTGGAATCCGAGAACAGGCACGGCTTGCGGGGGCCGCCCTTCGCCTGCTCATAGACGACGGTCGACTCGATCGTGATGAGGCCGAAGCCGCCCTTGGCTCTTGCTTCATAGTAGGAAAGGGAGCGGTCGGACAAAGAGCCGTCCGTGTTCGCGGGATTATTTCCCATCGGGGGCACGACGAAGCGGTTGGGAACCGTCACAGAACCGATCTGCACGGGAGAAAACATGGTAGGAAATTTCATTTGACTCGTCTCCTTTTTTGATTTAGGGAATCACGAAAAGAATTTTTTCAGAACTTCCTGCGCGGGCATGTCCTTTCCGGTGAAGAGCTTGAACGCAGCCACGCCCTGCCACAGCAGCATCCCGATCCCGCCGACAGCCTTGCATCCGGCCGCCTCCGCCTGCTCGATGAGAAGGGTCTTGCGGGGATTGTAGATGGTGTCGGCGATGACGAGATTTTTATGGAGCAGCTTCGCGTCGACGAGTGTTTGTCCATGTTCTTAAACCTCAGTATCTACTTGATTGTGAAATGCCAGATTCCTCGTTTAAAGTTCCCGCAAGGTATTCTTTCCAGATGTTGCAGATGTCATCGCCGGCAGCCTTGACCTTATCCCATTCATCAATGGGAACGGGAACAAGGTGGAACGTCATTGCGCATTCTGGTTTCTCTGCATGAAGAGATTATCAAAGATAATCTTGACTACAACATTCTCTGTCAGGATCCGAAGTTCGATTTTCTTCGCTCATTTCTAACCTCCAATCTGTAGCGCCCTTTTTGAGCGCAAAAA
>ERZ1106963.980-NODE-980-length-38013-cov-10.300516_pt1 | contig 38013 bp, 30 predicted proteins | sample MGYA00403681_ERZ1106963 | MGnify/ENA primary metagenome ERZ1106963 (study PRJEB35170, sample SAMEA104062407) | human gut metagenome | biome: human gut; feature: human-associated habitat; material: faeces | place: Denmark | collected 2012-05-03 ...
GCGGGGGTCCTGCCATGTCCGAGGACGATTTGGGGGCAAAGCCCCTGGCCTCCCCTACGTTAGCTTCGCTGACGGCGGCTACAGGGACCTACGCTTTGTAAAAGCGCCGGGCTGATAGTTGCTTTTTATTGGTAGGGGCTCTTGCTAGGTAGGGGCACTTACTAGTGACAGGCTTCGCCTGTGCGCTTGGTTTACGCTGCGCTTGTTTCTTTGTATTCGAAGACTGGTTCTAGGAGGTCTTCGATGTTGCAGTGTAGGACTTTTGCAATATCCCTCACTGTCGTTACCGAGGCTTCGTTGATGTTTCGCTGGCGCTGTTCGTACATTTGGATTGAACGGAGCGATACACCCGATTCGTATGCCAGGTCTTGTTGGGTTTTTTTAATCCTCTTTCTTGCTAGCGCCAGTTTAGTCTGACGCGGCGCCTTCTTCGCCATATCACAGACAAGGCGCGCCACGCGCTCCTCCGAGGCCTCATGCCAGGGGTAGTACAGGTTTCGCAGCGCATCAAATGGAACAACATGAAGCAGATCTTCGAACGATCCCCCTAGGCGCCACTGCAAATATGCCAGTATCCAGCCCGTCCAATATTCTGGTGTCTTCTCAAATCGGTAGGTCCGATCTGGCATCGACCCTGTTTGGTAACCAGATCTTTCGGAGATGAGCGCAAATAGTTCAACGCCCGACTTTCCCGACACTACCCATGCGTTGCCGCGTTCGAACTCGCGAGCTACGCCGCTCAGGCAAAAGAGTTCAGCAACTTCCGATCCTTCTGCTCCGTAATCGTTAACGGCATAGTCGAAGCAATCCCCGAGGTTGTTCATTGCGTCCTCAAGGTAATAGACGGGATATGTCCTACTCGGCCCACGATCCGTTAACTCTTGGATCATTTAAATCAACCCTCCCTGCCATCAAATCCCTAATGTCGACACCATCAGAGTCAAATCCGTTTACCGTATCCAGGTACTTTCGTCGAGCGTTCTGTTCTCGCTCAAATCGTTTGGGATAAAACTCAGCTCCCGAAGCCTGCTTCCAATCGCGGAACTTAATCGCCGAGAACGCACGCTCACTCATAAGCGCATATTGAATGCCCAAATCCCCCAAAAACATAATGCGCTGCAATTGCCTGAGCGAGATCATGCCGTTGACAAACTGTCTTGCAAACGAGAAATAGGAATCGTCTGCACGATAGCCTCGAATAACGTCATAGGGAGAAATATCAATCAGGCAGTTATCCAGCAGATAACGAAGCCCCTCGCGTGCTACTGGCGTTGAAACATTGAACTCTCTGTTATTCGCCAGAATTGCAAGCCAGTTGAGAATCGAGAACTCACCTGATTCCAAATCCAAAATCGCAAGGCCATCTAAATCAAGCTCATATCGATTGGCAATGCCATCAGACTCGGTCCGACATGCCCACTCCATTGCCATTTCCTCATGCGGTGTGCAATAAAACCCGCGCCCATAGTCATTGAATTGCCTGCATTTATCCAACGATGGATGCTCGACAACAACCTCCGACCCGTGCCAAAGCTCCATATCGACCTCCTAAAAAATATCACCCCAGTGATAGTTTACCAATAACTATCACTGGGGTGATATGAACGGGGGCTTTTGACGGTTTAACCCTGACTAGAGGCAGGCCTCGGCGATGCGCTTTTTTAGTTCGTCGATACCCACGCCGGTCTGGGAGCTCGTGATGATTACATTCTCGGCCGGGACGTTGAGCTGCTTTTTGATGGCTGCTGCTTGGCGGGCCTGCTGGGTGCGGCTGAGTTTGTCGGCCTTGGTGAGGCAGACGATAAAGTTGAACTCGTTGCCCTGTAGGTAGTCGATCATGTCGTGGTCGAGCTTGCTGGGGTCGTGACGAATGTCCACCAACGAGACGACCAAGTTAAAGCTGCGCTCGGAGTCGAAAAAGTCGCCGATAAGCTCGGCCCAGCGGTCGCGCTCGGCCTTGGAGCGACGGGCGAAACCGTAACCCGGCAGGTCCACGAAATGCACGTCATCGGCCTCAAAGAAGTTGATGTTGCTCGTCTTGCCCGGCGTACTGGAAACCTTGACCAGGTTCTTGCGGCCAAAGAGCTTGTTCATGATGGACGACTTGCCCACGTTGGAGCGGCCGACAAAGCTCACCTCGGGGCAGGTGGACTCGGGGATCTGCGAAACCTTGCCGTAGCTGGCGACGAACTTGGCAAGCTGATAGTTAATGGAATCGGCCATGGACACTCCTTGGTCGTAGGTTCTTACAAATAGACGCGCTATTGCGCAGCGGCAATGCGGCGGACGATATCGAGCGTGATGTCACTTGCGACACGCGCGTACTCGAACAGATCGAACTCGCGCTCGCAAATTGCATCGTACGCCTCGTCACAATTATCGCTGATAGCGCGCAACACCAGGCAATCGACACCATTTTTGGTTGCGACATGGGCAATTGCCGCGCCCTCCATGCCGACACAATCGGCATGCGTCGCCTCGATAGCGTCGTTGCGCATGGTGGCGCCCGTCACAAAGCGGTTACCCGTGGCAATCGTGCCGACCAGGAACTGCTTGGTGCCCTCATTCGAAGCGACTGCATTTGTCGAAGCGTCAACAAACCCACGCTCAGCAAGCACTTCGGCGGCAATATCGACCAGCGCGGGCGTCGAGCCAAACTCCTCGAGCCCCGGTGCGGACTCGGCGATAAGCGCGGTATCGGTATCCAGATAGCGCAGGCGTTTGCCAATGACCACGTCGTCGATATGGAGCTTGGGGTTCAAACCGCCCGCAATGCCCGAAAACACAACAGCCTGCGGAGCATACTTGCTAATGAGGTGCTGTGTTGCAGCGGCGGCGTTCACCGTGCCCATGCCCGCCGTTGTGGCGACAACTGTCAGGCCGTCGAGCTCACCGCTCACAACGGTCAAGCCTGCCTCCCGTGCCTCGCAAACGTCGCTCAGCTCTTCCTTAATCTGCATGATCTCTTTTTCGAGCGCACCGATAATCGCAATGGTAGCCATGCCATTCCCCAAACCTATTCGAAATTCTCAACCACGGTATGGTACCAGCATTTTGTTTGACCTCGTCAAACGAACACGCTAAGCCAGTGCAGCTCGCGTATCAAACAGAGCCTTTGCAATCGCGGCCGTAACCTCGCTCGAGCGGTCGCTCCACGGCATCGATGTCATGATACCCATGACATAGGTACAGCCATCGATGTCGATAAGGCCCGCATCGCATGTCGAGTAGTAACCATCCTCGCTAATCCAGCCTGCCTTGTTGCGCACCAAAACCTGCTCGTCCGCAATGCCATCGCGAATAAACGAGCGCGATGTTGATGCCAGAAGGCCCGACAACCACTGTGAAGTCTCGGTATCCATGCTCAGATACTCGCTCATCTCACGCCATAACCTCGCAGAAGTGCGCGGGCAGTAGGTCGGAAAATCACTCATCGGATTCAGTGCCGTTTCGTCATCAACACCCAGATTGGCAATCCAATCCTCATAGCCATCATGGTCAAACGCCGCGCGTAACGCGATAAACGAATCGTTGTCCGAGTTGACGACCGCGGCCTCGATAAGGTCACGCACTGTCTGCCAGCCCATGCTGTAACCACCATACGTGGCTAAAGGCCCATCGAGCGACACCTGCCCCGATTCGACCAACATCTCGCAAATATAGAGTGCATACAGCGCCTTATAACTGCTCGCTCCATACACCTCAACATCGGCGTTATACGTCACGCCCCTACCACTCGATAGGTCGTAGAACACTACACCCACGTCGCCCAGCTCCTGCGCCCGACACAGGGCATCCTGGAGCGAGGCAAGGCTCTCATCCTCCAAGGCAGGAGTCTTGTTATCCACCAACGAGAAGGTCCGAACGGTATCACCCGAAGGGATATCGTTGAAGTCCGCCTTCGAAAGTCTCGTCTTGAGATCTGCCGTCGACAGAGCTTGATCTGCCGACGCTTTGGACTTTGAAACCTTCTCGTTTTGCAGCTGTACCGTTGACGCATCTGGGCGCCCCGTTCGCTCCGAGGCGTAGGTTTTAACGGTAATTCCGAGGATAATAACCGCCGACGTTAGCATCCCAATAGCGGCAATCTTCCTCACGCGGATGCGAGCGCCGGCAAGGCCACGCGAAGACGTGCCCTTCGTCTTATATCTGCTGCCATGCTGCGGCACATACTCGTCCCGCGATGCGATGTTTCGCACGTGGTCTCCTGACTGCCACCGTTTATATACGAGCAGCATGATACCGAGCAGGCATTTCTTTCCAAAGATATTCAGCAGCGTTTAAGGTGTCTTTAAAGAAACCACAAGCGTATTTATCCAAATGGCACGATTCTGTTGCGCATCTCTACCCAAAACGAAGTTGCGGTGAAATGGTTCCTGTTTGGGCGACATGGGCCTAAAAACAAGAACTATTCCACCGCAACTCAGCTGGGAACGAGGGGATATGAGGGCTATGGCATGCTATCCGATAGCGTTTTTGAGCTCCGCACGGCGCTTTTTCATACCGGCCATAACGGCATTGCGCAGCTCGGGCATGCGCGCGGTATCCATCTGGGGCACGCCCTCGAGCTTATAGGGAATGCCCAGTTGCTCGTACTTGACGACACCCATCGTGTGATACGGCAGCATTTCCAGGCCCACCACGTTGTGCCATGGAGCGATGAGGCGACCGAGCTTCTCGCACTCCTCCGCCGTGTCGGTAATGCCCGGCACAACCACGTGGCGGATAACGACCTTGATATTGCGACGTGCAAGCTCATCGCCAAACGCCAGGATGCGTGCGGGATCACAACCGGTCAGCTTTTTATGCTCGACCGGGTCGGCATGCTTAATATCGAGCAGTACCATGTCGGTCTCGTTGAGCACGGCATCGAACTTCTCGGGATGCTGAGGGTCGAAGGCGTAGCCACAGCTATCCAGGCAGGTATGCACACGACCATCGGGGTTGTTGTGCATTGCACGGAACAGGTCGGCCAAAAACTCGGGCTGCAGAAGCGGCTCGCCGCCCGAAACGGTAATGCCACCGCTGCGGTAAAACTCATGGTTGCTCTGGAACTCGTCCATCAGATGCTCGACGGTCACCATGGTGCCGCCGTTAACCGACCAGGTATCGGGATTGTGGCAATACGCGCAGCGCATGGGACAGCCTTGGACAAACACTACGAAGCGGATGCCGGGACCGTCAACCGTACCCATCGTCTCGATCGAATGTACGCGGCCCAGGGCAAACGCGGAGTCCTCGGGACGAGCGTCCACACCCTCGAGCGTCATCTCAGCCATTCCCGCTACCTTGCCTCTCATTGGTTTTAGTTACATAAATGCCAGAGCCATTCTAGCCCATACATATGATGGCGAAACGGTTTAGAGGTCAATTAGGTCGTCCTATTTGACTCCACGCAAAAGCGGCGGGAGGGTTATCGCAACCCGCCCACCGCCGAGGCAATAGAAATCGATAGACTCCAGGCCTTACGCCTTAAGCGTGAGCACCGCGCCGAAGGCGGTCGGGCCGCAATGGCTCGAGATGACGCCGCCGACCTGAGTCCAGGTAATGTCCTTAAAGCCAAGATCGTGTGCATAGACTTCCATGTCGTCGCGCAGCTCCTCGGAAAGACCTACCGAATACGCCAGGCCAATGTGCGAGTAGTCAATCTCGCCCTTGGCAACCATGTGATCAATAAAGGCGCGGGCGCACTTGAGCATAGAGCCGCGGAACTTCTTGGTTGCCACGAACTTGCCGCCCGTTACCTCAATGCAGGGCTTAATCTTGAGCAGATGGGCGCCCAGGAACGCGACGTTGGACAAGCGACCGCCCGCCTTAAGGAAGGCAAGGTCCGTAGGAACAAAGCCCAACAGCACGCGGTCCATGACGGAGTTCGCGAAGGCGAAGATCTCGTCGACGGTGGCATCGGGGTGAGCCTCGATGTATTTGGCGGTCTCGACGACAACAAGCGACTGGCCTACCGAGACAAAGCGCGTGTCCATGGAGAACACGTAGTCGCGCCCCTGGGCCGCAATCTTTGAGGACTGATGCGAACAGGTCGTGGCCTCGGAATATGCAAGATGCAAAATAGTCGCGTCGGGCTGCTCAGCGTGAATGCGGTCGTACACGTGAGCAAAATCCGCAGGCGCGCAGCCACTGGTCTTGGGCATCACGCCAAACTCATTGCAGCGCGAATAAATCTCGAGCGGATCGATCGAGCCGTCCTCGACGGTCTCGTCACCAATCGTGACATGCATGGGCACGCGCACGATGCCGTAGCGCTCGCAGAGCTCCGGCGTCACATCCGACCCAGACTCGACCACGATTACGTACTTGCCCATTAATATCACGACCCATCTCGACATTGGCTTTTCAATACATGGCACGCACCGCCGCACTGTTGCACAACGGCGTCCAAGCGCCAAAGAGACGCCGCCCCTTGCACACAACAAAGGACAGCGTCTCCCTGGAAAACTCCGTGCTTATCTGAGATTCTACACGGTTTATTAAGGAGTGTTACTTATTCCGCAAACGGTAGCTATACGCGATGAACGGTAGTTCGCTGCAGCGACTGCGACACATTCCGCCCAGCAAGTCCAATCGCGCTCCACACACGGTTAATGCGCGAGGCGGTAGAAATCCATCGACGCCGCACCCTCGGCATGCAACCCCATCGCCGGAACCGCCGGCGAATAGGTACGGCTCGTAAGTGCCGCCTCGCCGCCATTTGCAAAAATCTCGACCATCGTAGTGTCCGAAAGCACGCGCAGGTCGCGAAGCTCGCTGAGCTCGATCGACCTCTGGTCGCGCCCATAGCCTTCGTCACCCATGTCGAGGGTAAGCATCCCGTCTGCATAGCGCACAAAGACACCCTTGCGGATTTCGAGCTCGATCACCTGGGCGCCCTCACAGGAAACCACAAGATCAAACAGGCGGCCCGGCTCCTCAACGGTTTCACCGCCTGTCGCGCAAACGCAGTCGCCGCGCATCCTCTCAATCTCGTGCACCGGCTGCTGACAGAGCTTACCATCGCGCATGCTCAGTTCTCTCGGCACCGTCAACGCGCACTGCCACCCGCGTGCCACCGTCGGGCTTTTTGCCGTCGCATCGGGGCAACCCGACCACCCGATCATCAAACGCCGACCCGCAGCATCCTCAAAAGACTGCGGTGCGTAGAAATCAAAGCCGGCATCGACCATCGGGGGCATGCCCTGCCCGGCGATCTTAAAACTCGGCGCCTCCCAATCGGCCTCGATGGGAAACCACACGCACTGGTGCGGATTGCGGTAACGCCATCCATCGGCGGACACACCCTGCGGACAGCAAACGAGAATAAGCTCACCATCGAGCTCAAACAGATCGGGGCACTCCCACATAAAGCCAAACTTCTCGCCCAACTCAATGCGCGTCGCATAGCTCCAGTCCTCTAGATCGCTCGAGGTATAGACAAGCACGCAGCCGCGGTCGTCTTTCGTACGAGCGCCCAGAACCATGTAGTAGATACCATCGTGTTCAAGGATTTTGGGATCACGCACGTGCGTACCGATATCGTCGGGGTAATCGACCGGCCCAACAGCTATGCGCTTCTCGCCCAATTCGTCGGGGTTCTCGGCAACCACATGAATCTGGTTTTGCTCACGGCCCGTCAACACGTAGTCGTAATCATCGCGGTCAAAATGCTTGACGTTGCCGGTATAGAAGTAGTGAATCTTGCCGTCGTGTACAAAGGCAGAACCAGAATACGCTCCGCTCGAATCCAAATCGGAATCGGGGAACAGCACAGGGCCGCGATTCTCGTACGTCACAAAATCCTTTGTTGTCAGATGATTCCAAATCACTGGACCGCCATGCGCAGCATCGAATGGATCGTATTGGTGATAGATGTGATACGTATCACCGATCTGCACCAAACCGTTGGGGTCGTTGAGCCAGCCAAGCTCAGGCTCCACATGGAACAGGAGCCTATCGGGGTCGGACGCGATGCGACCCGCCGTCTCATCCTGTCCGGCACGCCACTGCTCATAGTCCGCGCGTGTCACCTTATTTTTTTGATTAAACATCGCCGTTGACTTTCTCGTCTATGGGGAAGGACGCTCGACTCACACGAGTCGAACGCCCTTCCCCAAATGGACTTATCCTCAGATTACGCTGAACGGCTCAACTAGAAGCTGACATCGAAGCCAGCACCAGCGCCCTCTTCATCAGTGGTCGGCACGCCCTTTGCCTTGTTGTAGGCAAAGATCAAGACGATCGGCACGATAAAGGCGATGAGATTGCCAGCCACATACCACACGAGCGTCTCGGGCGTGACGATGAGCAGGCCAAGCACGCCGGTCAGACCCTGACCGATGGCGCGCACCTCAAAGAGCTTCACGAAGGCACCGCCGCAGCCTGCACCGATGCAAGCGCAGATGAACGGGATGATCGAGTAGCGCATGTTTGCAGCAAAGATTGCGGGCTCGGAGATACCGACCAGCGTCGGGATAAAGGACGACATGCAGATGTTGCGCTCTTTGGAATGCTTCTTGTGAATGAGGTACATGCCGATGGCGCCACCGCCCTGGGCGATGATGGAAACCGACCAGATTGCCTGGATGTAGTTGAAGCCAGTCGTGGCAACGAGGTTGGCCTCAATACCCTGGATGAACTGATGCGTACCGGTAACGACGAGCGGCTGCAGGAACGCGGCAAAGACAAAGGCGCCAAAGACGCCCATCCTGTTGTACAGGACATCGATTACGCCAGCGAGGACGTCGCCGATCAGGTTGCCGAGCGGGCCGAACACGGTGAACAGGGCAACGTTAGCAAGAATCAGGGTAACGGTCGGGACAAAGACAAACGAGACGACCTCGGGGATGTACTTCTGGGCAATCTTTTCGACCTTGGCCATAAACCAGGCAGTCAGGATTGCAGGGAACACGCCGCCCTGGAAAGCAACCATGGGGATGGAGAGCGGACCAAAGTTCCAGTACTCAGCACCCGACGGATCCATAACGAACGCGTTACGGTTCATAAGGCTCGGGTGAACCATGACGATACCGACGAGGATGCCCAGAATCGGGTTACCGCCAAAACGCTTCACCGCGCTGTACATAACCAGGACAGGCAGGTAGTCAAACGTGGTGGCGATAATGGCAAAGAAGCTTGCGAGGTTCTTGAGGAACTCGCTGTGGTCGGCAAGGCTGCCCTCCATGCCAAAGAGGCCGTTGGCAACGATCAGCGACTTAAGGCCGATGATGATAGCAGCGCCGACGAAAGCGGGAATGATGGGGATAAAGATATCCGAGAATACCTTGAGGACCGAGAAGAACTTGCCCTTCTTGTCCGCCTCGGCGCCCTTGACCTCGGAAGCGCTGATCTCCTTAACGCCCGTCAGAGCCATAAACTCATCGTAGACCTTGTTGACGGTACCGGTACCGAAGATGATCATGAGCTGGCCGCTGTTGTACAGCACGCCCTTGACGCCATCGATGTTCTCGAGCTCGGCCTTGTTGTACTTGCTCGTATCCTTGAGCACCAGACGCAGACGCGTAACGCAATGCGTGGCGCCCTCGATGTTCTCCAGACCGCCGACGTTATCGACGACTTGCTGAGACACTACTTTGTAGTCCATGTTCCTCTCCATTCCCTTACGAAATCATAAAACGTTTTGATGCCATTACAGAGACGCGATCGTTGCATTTGCGCACTTGAGCGTACCGTCGGTGACCGTCAGTGCCACACCCTGGCCCTGCTTATTGCAGAAGCGCGCGTTAAGCGCAACATCATCGACAAAGATGGTCGCGATATCGTCGTCAACGACCAGGCGCACATGATGAGTGCCCTCGCCCTTAAAGAACAACGGACGCTCGAGGCCCATGTTGTTGACCTGGAACCACGGATACTGGGGGGCCGCCGTAAACTCGAGCTTGCCCTCACGCAGGTTGGCGCGGAACTCATAGGCAAGACCGGACTCGGCGTCCTCGGCAAGCTTCACCGAGAAGCCGGCAGCGTCACCGGCGAGCTCGATGTCGGCATCGAGCATATAGGTGGAACCGGCATCCGCGGCGAGCACCTGCTCGACCTTGCCCGACTCGCAGGAAAGCTCAAAGGCCTCGACTGCCTTAGCCTCGCCAAAGGCGCCAAGCATGCTGTCAGGGAGCTTGGTGCCGAGCGTTCCGTCGGCACGCTGAACGATCTCGAGAGGCATAAAGGTGCCACCCCACAGGTAAGAGCTGGGGTCGCCGCCCTCGTCACGCGTAGGAACCCAACCAAAGAGAACGCGGCGCTCGCCATCAAATGCGGTACGCGCGGCATAGTACGCGCGGCCATCGAAGGAATCGTCCGCAGGAGTGATCCAAGGACCGTTGATAGAGCGAGACATGCGGTAACGGGTCTTGTTGCCATCACTGTACTCGGAGAACACCAGATACCACCAGTCGCCCATCTTAAAGAGATCAGGCATTTCGAACATGGTGTACAGGCCCGGATTCCACCAGTCGCCCTGGAACTCCCAGGTATCCAGGTCCTTGGAGGTGAACTTGACCAGACGACCGGTCATCAGACGCTTGTCCTCGCCCACACGCGTGCCGAGGATGAGCATGTACTCTTCGTTCTCCTCATCCCAAAGCACAAAGGGATCGCGCCAGTTGCGGTCATCGTAACCCTCCTGGGGCGGAAGCAGCGTCTCGGCGATGTTCTTCTCCCACTTGACGGCGTCGTCACTCGTTGCGTGAAGAAGAACCTGCTTCATCAAGCGTGCCTTGACCTTATCGCGATTGCAACCAGTGTAGAGCGCATGGTACTTGTCGCCCACCTTAAACACCGTGCCGGCATAAACATACTGGTCGACTTCCTCGTCGCCGCCACGCTCAAGGCTCTCGCCAAAGTCTTTGTAATTGACGAAGTCCTTGGTTGTCGCGAGTGCCCAGCCAAACGGCTCTCCGAAAGGTCCGGGGTTTCGCGTGTCACGCTGATGATAGAGATAGAACGTGCCGTCCTCGCCGTACGGCATGATGTCGCCTACCCAAATTCCCTCAGGCTGGTAATACACCTTGTGCATCCGAGACTTCCTTTCTCACGAGATACTAACTCGGTACAACTGCAAGATATGTCAATCGTTTTCATATGTCAAACGTTTTCACACCAATACGTCTTTTCGCAGTTCCAGTCGTCGGCAAACGGTTGACATATGCCGGCGAACGGTCATCAGAGGTGTTTGAGGAATTCTTTTGGCACGGGATGAACTACGCGGTTTTACCCTCAATGAGTTCAACGGGGAGCTTGATATTCGATTCGGGCTTTTCGCCGTTAATAAGAGCAATGATGGATTGCGCCGCGAGCTCTCCGATGCGATCGATATCTTGGCGTACGGTTGTTAAGTCAGGCATAAACGTCATAGTGCGGCGGGCACCATCCGCGCCCACGACCTTAATATCGCCCGGAGCGCTCAAGCCGCGCTGCTTCATCACGTTAAGACAGATAGCCGCCATCGTGTCGTCTCCCGCAAAGATGCCGTCAATATCGGGGTTCTCATCGAGGATCTTCGCAACGACCGCGCTCTTTTCGTCGTCGGGCTTAACGAACTCAACCTCACGGACAAGCGCGGGCAAACCGGCCTGCTCAACAACATCGAGGTAGGCATCGGTACGCTTATTAGCAGGCATGCGCATGCGGCTATTGCTGCGCAGGCACAGGATGCGTGAACATCCGTCATCGATCAGGCGACGCGTGGCAAGTTCGCCGATGCTATAGCTGTCGCTCGCAATCTGAACAGAGGCTTCGCCAAGGTCGCAGTCGATACCAACCAGACTCAAGCCCATCTCGGCATACGCCTCGGCACCGATATTAAGCGAGTTGACGATGACGCCATCAACCATATTGCGTCGAAGCATGTCGATATAAGAGCGCTCAAGCTCGGGTCGATTGGCGCTATTGCACAGCAGCATCTTAAAACCGTTTTCGGCCAGGGTATGCTCAATGACTTGAACCACTTGGGCATGAAACGGACTGCTGACATAGGGGACGATCATACCGATAAGATTCAGGCGACCGTTGAGCATGGCACGGGCGATATCGTTGGGCGTATAGTTGATGCGCTTCATCGCGGCATGGACCTTATCGCGGGTCTCTTGGCTAATATAGCCGCGATTATTAAGCACGCGAGATACCGTAGTAGGCGAAACCCCCGCCACCGCTGCAACTTCCTTGATGCCAGGCTTAGCCGTATCCTTAGAACGAGCACTCTCGCGAGCCATAGCACCCTCCCCCATCAACATGTCATACGTTTACATACGAACAAAGCATACCCCAACAAGAGCGGGAAGACGGTAACAGTACAAGTAAGTAAACGACTCATCCAAATAATTAGGAGAGTTCCGCCTAAAGGGTGACTCCAAAGGACCCCACATGGCCGGTTTTGGGTTATTTTCCAAAACATCCCGCAGGACGCAAAGAGGCTCCGCCGCGCAACGCGCGCAGCGGAGCCTCTTTGCATGTCCGAGGACGTTTTGGGAAATAACCCAAAACCGGCCCCAGTAATCCTACAGGAGTTGAACCCTTTAGAACTTGTCGTGGAAGGTACGCGCAATGACCTCGTCCTGCTGCTCCTTGGTGAGCGTGTGGAAGTTCACGGCGTAGCCGGAAACGCGGATGGTCAGCTGCGGATACTTCTCGGGGTGAGCCTGAGCGTCGAGCAGCGTCTCACGGTTGAAGACGTTGATGTTCAGGTGGTGGCCACCCTTCTCGGCGTAAGCGTCGAGCATGTGGACCAGGTTATCGGCCTGAGTCTCGGAAACTTCAGAAACCTTCATAATGTGTCTCCTTCGATCGATAGGCGCCGGCCGAAACCGGCGCGCTAATCAGTAATCGTTATTGTTAGTATAGCACTAACAATAGTTACTCGCCCAGCTGATCAAGGTCGATATCGCCAAAGAACACCTGGTCCTCCTTGCCGAGCGCACTCGGGATAATGGAGAAGGTATTGGAGATGCCGTCCTGAGCATCGCGGAACGGGAGCTTGGAAACCGAAGACAGCGAAGCGATGGCGCCGTGGCTATCGCGCTTGTGCATGGGGTTAGCACCCGGGGCGAACGGCTGGCCAGCCTTGCGGCCGTCGGGCGTGGAGCCGGTCTTCTTACCGTACACGACGTTGGAGGTAATGGTCAGAACCGAGGTCGTGGGCACGGAGTTGCGGTAGGTGTCGTTCATGCGGATGTACTCCATGAACTGGTGCACAACGTCGTGAGCGATCTGGTCGACGCGGTCGTCGTCGTTACCGTACTTGGGGAACTCGCCCTCGGTCTCGAAGTCGACGATGATGCCGTTCTCGTCACGGACGGGGTGGACCTTGGCGTACTTGATGGCGGACAGGGAGTCAGCCACGACGGAAAGGCCAGCGATGCCCGTAGCGAACCAGCGGTGCACGTGCTTGTCGTGCAGAGCCATCTGGATGCGCTCGTAGCAATACTTGTCGTGCATGTAGTGAATGATGTTCAGCGAGTTGACGTACACGCCAGCAAGCCACTTCATCATGTCGTTGTACTTGGCCACAACGTCGTCGTAATCGAGCGTATCGCCCTCGACGGCGCGGTACTTGGGGCCGACCTGCTTCTTGGAGACCTCGTCAACACCGCCGTTGAGTGCGTACAGGAGGCACTTGGCCAGGTTGGCACGGGCGCCGAAGAACTGCATCTCCTTGCCGATGCGCATGGAGGACACGCAGCAGGCGATGCCGTAGTCGTCGCCATGGTAAACGCGCATGAGGTCGTCGTTCTCGTACTGGATCGAGGAGCTGGCGACAGAAGTCTTGGCGCAGAACTTCTTGAAGTTCTCGGGCAGACGGGTCGACCACAGAACGGTCATGTTGGGCTCGGGGCTGGTACCCATGTTCTCGAGCGTGTGCAGGTAGCGGTAGCTCATCTTGGTAACGAGCGTACGGCCGTCAACACCCATGCCGCCGATGGACTCGGTGACCCACTGCGGATCGCCGGTGAACAGGGCCTGGTACTCGGGGGTACGGGCGAACTTGACCATGCGGAGCTTCATGATGAAGTGATCCACGAACTCCTGGATCTGCTCCTCGGTGAAGGTACCGTTGGCAAGGTCGCGCTCAGCATAGATGTCGATGAACGTAGAGGTACGGCCGATGGACATAGCGGCGCCGTTCTGCTCCTTGACGGCAGCAAGGTAGGCGAAGTACATCCACTGGATGGCCTCCTGCGTGTTGGTAGCAGGGTTGGAAATGTCGAAACCATAGGTCTCGGCCATCATCTTGAGCTCGCCGAGGGCGCGGATCTGCTCCTGCAGCTCCTCGCGGTCGCGGATGTTGTCGGCAGTCATGACCGTCGGGGTGGAAGCCTTCTGGGCCTCCTTGTCCTTGATCAGGTAGTCGACACCGTACAGGGCGACACGACGGTAGTCGCCGATGATGCGGCCGCGGCCATAGCCATCGGGCAGACCGGTGATGATGTGGGCCGAGCGGCAAGCACGCATCTCGGGGGTGTAAACATCGAAGACGCCGGCGTTGTGAGTCTTGCGCTCGAAGGTGTAGCGCTCGACAACGTTCTCGTCGACCTTGTAGCCGTGCTGGCTGGCAGCCTGGCAAGCGATGCGGATACCACCGTTGACGTGCAGAGCGCGCTTGAGCGGCTTGTCGGTCTGGAGGCCAACAATGGTCTCCTTCTCGCGGTGGGCGTTATCGATGTAGCCAGCGGGGTGGCTCACGATACCCGTGACGGTCTTGGTGTCCATATCGAGGACACCACCCTGCTCGCGCTCCTTAAGCAGCAGGTCGAGAACCTCGCCCCACAGCTCCTTGGTACGCTCGGTCGGGCCGACGAGGAACGACTCGTCGCCCTCGTAGGGGGTGTAATTCTTCTGGATGAAGTCTCGGACGTCAACCTCTCCCGTCCAGATGCCTTCCTTGAAGCCTTCCCATGCCTCCTGCATTGTGTAACCACGCTCCTAGTTACGTGTAATGCGGCGCTCTCTCACACCGCTGCTTATTGAATTCTTGAATTTTCGGCTTGCACTACCGGCTTCTTCCGTTCTTCACCACACGTTGGTGCAGGAAAAACGTTTGTCCACCTTGGAACTGCAACCCAAACCCAAGATTTCACCCGTCTGAGAAGGATAACATAGCCACCCCCTTCATCAGGGCTGTTATATGTTTCTTTTTTTATACCATTAGGGCGTTTTTAACAAATCCGCAGGAAATACGAGTACGAACAACTACCGTTCACCGATTTGTATGGTATTTTTCCTTGCCTTTGTACGACGTTCACTCTAGCTGTTATGCCAGTTTTAGCAGGGTAAAGTGTCCCAGAGACCCTTCAGAAACTGAAGGGCGGCCACGGGATTTCCCCCGCGGCCGCCCTGTGGCGTGGCTATTTTTTAGCTTTGATTGCCGCTTGGCATTAGGCGGCTGAGGCGGCCTTGTCGGTCGCTGCCTTGCTGTTGCTCTGCTGGCCCTCAAAATGCTTGTGGCACCAGCTGGTAACGAGCGGGGTCAAAATTGCCGTCACGATAGCGCACGCTGCAACCTGCGCCGTAGCCGTCGCGAGCACGGCGCCACCGTACATGGCCTCGTTGACGCTTGCCATGGCGGCAGGCGTGGCCACATTGGCTCCGGCGCAGCTCGAAATGGCCGCACCTGCGACGCCCGTACCGCCCGTGAGCTTATCGACCGCGATAACGGGAATTGCAAAGACCACCGAGCAGATCACGCCGAGCAGAATACCGGGAAGACCACCATTAATGAGCTGGCCAAAGGTCATGGTCGAGCCCATGGCAAAGAAGACGAGCACGATGATGGCGGAAAGTGCCGGTGCCATCATCTTTTTAAAGCTGGGGAACAGGTTGCCCAGGATAATGCCGACGACGATCGGCAGGATGGCGCCCACGAGCGACCAGCCGATCGGAGCCTGACCGGCAGCGCCGAGCACGATCATCGTGACCGGAGGGCCGACAACCAGCGTAGTGATGGCGACGGCGCCACGCTCGGCTTCGTTGCCCATGGTGCCCATCAGTCCAGCGTACATAGCGTTGTTGGCACCCGTGCAAGCGGCCAGCATCACCATAGCCGAGATACCAAACAGGTTGTCGTTGAACACATACAGGATGAGCAGCGACACGGCAACGACCACGATTTGCTTGACGGCGATGATGATGGCACCGCGGGCAGCAGCGGCGGGAGCGCTCTTAAACGAAATCGTCGTACCGACGATCAGTAGGAAAGCGCCCACAAGCGGGCCAGCACCCTGCTGGGTCATGCCAAGCGTAAAGCTGCCGAGCGTTTTAAACAGGTCGGGGAATAGCGTGTTGAGCAGGCAGCCCAGCAAAAGCGGCACCAAGATATTGGCGCCCGGGATGGAGGACATCTTAAAGAACGGCTCCTTTGCCGCCGGCGCCTCCACCGCAGTCGATTCACTCATATATATCTCCTTTGGATGCATGCGAATCGTAGTCGCACGCGCCTATGTTAGAAAGAAGGCGACAACCCCGAGTCGCCAGGGTCGCCGCCAAACGATCACCGCGGGGTATTACCCGTCCAGGACGATGCCGCCGTCGCAGTCACCGATCTCGCCGTTCACGAAGCTGGCGAGGTCGGAGGCAAAGAAGAGCACCATCTGCGCGGGCTCGCTGGCCTGGGCGGCGCGGCCCAGAGGAATACCGTTGATGATGCGCTGAGAGTTCTCGTCAGAGAGAATCGAGGTCATATCGGTCAACGTGAGCGACGGGCACACGGCGTTGCAACGGACGCCGAACTTGCCGCCCTCCTTGGCGACTGCCTTGGTTAGACCGTTAACACCGGCCTTGGAGCTCGCGTAAGCCGCAGTGCCGAGCAGGCCGCCGCCGATCTTGCCAGCAACAGAGCTCACGTTGACGATAGTGCCGGCATGGGCCGCCTTAAAGTGCGGGTACACGGCGTTCATCATGGTAAAGGTGCCATTGAGGTTGATGTCGATGGTGCGACGCCACTCGGTGTCGTCGATCTCGTCAAACTTCTTGGTGCTGATGACACCGGCGCAGTTGATTAGGATGTTGGTTTGCGGCAGGTCCGTAAAAATCTGCTCGACGGTCTCGCGCGCCTTGGGCGCATCGGCGACATCGAGCTGATAGAACTTGTTGCCCTCGCCAAGCTCGGCCACAGCGGCCTCGCCCTTAGCAGCGTTCCTTGCGATGAGCGCGACATGTCCGCCGCCCGCGACGATGCCCTTGGCGATCTCGAGGCCAATGCCCTGAGTGCCGCCCGTGACAATCGCGGTCTTGCCCGTGAAGTCAAATGCCATGACTCCATCCCCCTTTATGTAAGGTGTCTCCTTGCGGGAAGTTGGAGCATCGCACGTGGCGATTATATGAGTCCCAGTCGTCATGGTGGTGACAACCCCTCGCCTAACCGCGTGCATAATAGTTCTTTGAAACGCTTCAGCAATTGAATGATTTTAAGTCTTAATGCACTCTTAATATTGCCTAGCGGCCAAGTAGATTTTTGGGACATGCCTAGAAATCCACCGAATGGGATGGTTGAGCGGGGGTATCATCTTTCACCGAAAATAGTTTCTAGTGTTAGGGGTTTTCGGTGGAAGATACCGATTTCCGTGAACTTGGGCGTCAGCTCTTAACTGAGTTTGGCAGCATGCATCAGCGCATTTCGCGCTTTGTGGACAAAGCCCTCAGTGGTGAGATGGCCGTCATGCGCGCCCTCATGCGCGCTGGCGGTTCGCTCACGCCGAGCGAACTCGCTGATCGCGCCTGGGTCTCGAGCGCCCGCATTGCCAATATCCTACGCACTCTCGAAGCCAAGGGCTGGATTGAGCGCGAGCACTCAAAGACCGATCGTCGTCGCGTACACGTCATAGTGACCGACAAGGGATTCCAGGATCTCGAAATCAAACGCCGGGAATTCGAGGACCGCACCGCGGCTTTCCTCGAGCAGCTCGGCGAAACAGATACCCAAGAGATGGTGCGCCTTCTAAGACGTGCCAACGAAATTATCGACCGCAACCAAGAAAGGAGAGATGCCGAATGAGGATTCTCAAGCTCTTTAAAAAGCATATCCTGGCACTGTTCGCAGCTATCGTACTTATCGTAATCAGCTGCAACGCCGATCTGGCGCTGCCTACCTATATGAGCGACATCGTCGACGTGGGTGTGCAGCAAGGCGGCATCGCGTCGCCCGTACCCGACACCATCCGCGCCGAATCGCTCGACGACCTCGAACTCTTTATGAGCGCCAAGGACGCCAAGGCTGTGGAGGCCGTGTTTAGCAAGGCTGACAAAAACGACATTCGAACGTACGAGGGCACCGAGGAAGAGCGTGCCGATGGAGGCAAGATTGCCGACATTATGAGCCTGCCCGAGACTGTTGTCCTTTCGCTCAACCAGGGCATCGACGCCAACTCCATGGGCGACATGATGGGCTCGTCCAGCGAGAAAGACGACAACGCTGCCCAGGCCATGCCCACCCCCGAGCAAATGGCAGCGATGACGCCCGAGCAGCTCGCCGAGATGCAGCAGAAGGCCGCGGCGGCGCAGAACATGCAAAAGCAGATTGATGCCGACGGCGGTAAGATCACTATGAAGAGCCTGCGCCTGGGTGTCGAGGGCGGTCTGGTAGACCAAAGCAAGCTCGTCGAGGGCGCCAACCAAATGGCGGACAAAATGGGCTCCATGTCGGGCTCCATCGTCACCCAGCGCGCCGTGAGCTATGTACAGGACGAGTACAAGGCGCAGGGCATCGACCCCGCCGACGTGCAGAACGCGTACCTGAGCCGCATGGCGACCACGATGTTTGGGCTGTGCCTGGTGTCGCTCGTCGCCACCATCCTGACCGGTGCCGTGGCTTCGCGCACCGCCTGCTCCATCGCCCGCGACCTGCGCCACGAGACCTTCAACAAGGTTATGCACTTCTCGCCGGCCGAGGTGGGCAAGTTTAGCCAGGCCTCGCTCATCACTCGTTGCACCAACGACATTCAGCAGATCCAGATGGCCGCAACCCTGTTTATCCGCATGTGCCTGATGGCCCCCGTCATGGGCATCGTCGCCGTCATGCGCGTCCTGGCCAACCATACCGGCCTGGAGTGGACCATCGCCGTTGCCATCATCGCGGTCTCGGCCGTCGTCGGCGTGCTTATGGGCCTCACCATGCCCAAGTTCAAAAAGATGCAAAGCTTTGTTGACCGCGTGAACCTTACCGCCCGCGAGCTGCTCGACGGCCTTATGCCCATCCGCTCGTTCAACCGCGAGGAACATGAGCTCGAGCGTTTTGACAAGGCTTCGCTCGACCTAATGACCACGCAGCTCTACACCAACCGCGCCATGAGCTTTATGATGCCGCTCATGATGCTCGTCATGAACTGCATCACCGTGCTTATCGTCTGGTTTGGCGCGCAGGGCGTGTCCGACGGCGTGATGCAGGTCGGCAACATGATGGCGTTTATCTCCTACACCATGCAGATCGTCATGGCGTTTATGATCCTCACCATGGTTTCGGTCATCCTGCCCCGTGCCGAGGTCGCAGCCGAGCGCGTGGAAGAGGTCATCACTTGCCCCACGAGCATCAACGACCCTGTCTCGCCCAAACTGCCCGTGGCCAGCGCGCCGCGCGGTGAGCTCACCTTCCGCGACGTGAGCTTCCAGTACCCCGATGCCCGCGCCGACGTCATTAGCGGTGTGAACTTCACCACGCATGCCGGTCAGATGCTCGGCATCATTGGCTCCACGGGCTCGGGCAAGTCCACGCTCGTACAGCTGATTCCGCGCCTGTACGACGTCACGGGCGGCAGCATTTCGCTCGACGGCATCGACGTGCGCGACATGACCCTTTCCGAGCTGCGCCGCCGCATTGGTTACATCCCGCAGCAGGGGCGTCTGTTCTCGGGCACCGTCGAGAGCAACCTCAAGTTTGCCGGCGACATGGTGAGCGATGATGACATGCGCCAGGCCGCGCGCATCGCACAGGCCGAGGACTTTATCGCCGAGCGTGAGGGCGGTTACGACTCCCCCATCAGCCAGGGCGGCTCCAATGTTTCGGGTGGTCAGCGCCAGCGTCTGGCCATCGCCCGCGCATTGGCCAAAAAGCCCGAGGTCGTGGTGTTCGATGACTCGTTTAGTGCCCTCGACTACAAGACCGACGCGCGCCTGCGCGAGGAGCTGGCCAAAAACGTTACCGACGCCGCACTCGTGGTCGTGGCCCAGCGCATCGCGACCATCATGCACGCCGACCAGATCATCGTGCTCGACGACGGCCACGTAGTGGGCACCGGCACGCACGAGGAACTGCTGCGCAGCTGCCCAGCGTACCTGGAGATCGCACAGTCGCAGCTTTCCGCCGAGGAGCTGGGGCTTACCCAAGAAGAGATTGCAACCGTCATGGAAGGAGGCGAGCGCTAATGGCAGACGAGACCAAGACTCAGATTCCCAAGCCCACCCGCCAGCGTGGTCCCATGGGCCGCATGGGCGGCATGCGTCGCGGCGAAAAGGCCAAGGACTTTAAGGGCACCATGAGGCAGCTGCTCGGCTATATCGGCCAGCACAAGATTGCCGTGTTTGCCGCCGTCGCCTTTGCCGTGTGCTCGGTCATCTTTAACATTGTGGGGCCCAAGGTGCTCGGCCAGGTTACCACCAAACTGTTCGAGGGCTTGGTTGCCAAGGTCAACGGCACCGGCGATGTCGACTTTGCCTGGATCGCCAAGACGCTCGGCTTTTTGCTCTGTCTGTATCTGGCGAGCTCTGCCTGCAGCCTGATCCAAGGCTGGCTCATGACCGGCGTCACGCAAAAGATTTGTTATCGCATGCGCAAGGAGATCGCCGCCAAGATCGCTGTCGTTCCGATGAGTTACTTCAGCGGCCACAGCAAGGGCGACGTGCTCAGCCGCATCACCAACGACGTCGATACGCTGGGTCAGTCGCTCAACCAGAGCGTGACGCAGCTTATCACGTCGGTCACGCAGATTATCGGCGTGCTCGTCATGATGCTTTCGATCAGTCTGCCGCTTACTGGCGTCACCGTGCTCACGCTGCCGGCCGCTGCGATTATCCTGACCGTGATGATTCACTTCTCGCAGCCGTACTTCCGCGAGCAGCAGCAGGTCCTGGGCACCGTCAACGGCATCATCGAGGAGGACTTTGCCGGCCAGAACGTCATCCAGGTGTTCGACCGCGCCGAGGCCTCAATCGAGGAGTTCGACCGTCAAAACGACAGCCTCTTTATTAGTGGCTGGCGCTCGCAGTTCCTGTCGGGCCTGATGATGCCGCTTATGAGCTTGGTGGGCAACATGGGCTACGTGGGCGTCGTCGTGGTGGGCGCGCAACTTGCGCTGACCGGCAATGCCACGCCCGGCGACATCCAGAGCTTTATCCAGTACGTTCGCAACTTTACGCAGCCCGTGCAGCAACTGGGCAACGTGAGCAACACGATGCAGTCGATGGCAGCCGCCACCGAGCGCGTCTTTGAGTTCCTAGCCGCGCCCGAGGAGGAGCAGAAAGCCGACGCGCAGATTCCCGAAAAGCGCCCCGGCCATGTGGAGTTTGATCACGTCAAGTTTGGCTATACGCCCGACAAGACCATCATCCACGACTTTAGCTGCGAGGCGCAGCCCGGCCAGACCATCGCCATCGTCGGCCCCACCGGCGCCGGCAAGACCACGCTCATCAAGCTGCTGCAGCGCTTCTACGATGTGGACGGCGGTTCGCTACGTGTCGAGGGCGTCGACGTGCGCGACTGGGACCGCGCGGCGCTGCGCGGCGAGTTTGCCATGGTGCTGCAGGATACCTGGCTGTTTAACGGCACCATCCGCGAGAACATCCGCTACGGACGCCCCGATGCGAGCGATGCCGAGGTCGAAGCCGCCGCGCGCGCCGCACGTTGCGACCACTTTATCCATACGCTTGCCGGCGGTTATGACTTTATGATTAACGAGGAGGGCACTAACCTGTCGCAGGGTCAGCGCCAGCTCGTGACCATCGCCCGTGCCATTTTGGCCGACCGCCCGGCGCTGATTCTGGACGAGGCGACTTCCAACGTCGACACCCGCACCGAGGAGCTTATTCAGCGCGCCATGGATGCGCTGATGCAGGGCCGTACCAGCTTTGTCATCGCGCACCGCCTGTCCACGATCCGCAACGCCGACGTAATCTTGGTAATTCGCGACGGTGACATCGTCGAGAAGGGCACACACGACGAGCTACTCGCCCAGGGTGGCTTCTACGCCGACCTGTATAACTCGCAGTTCGACGAGGCGGCGTAACAACCGGCGGCAAACAACCGCAATGCCCAGAAAACGGGGGCGCAGGACAACCTGCGCCCCCGTTTTTGCTCTGCGACCCTCAAACCGCCTCCCCTGGGACCTGATTGACAGTCCCTTCGAGGCCCTGTGGGCAAAAAATGGCAAATATGAGTACTGTTACCTTTTTGGTAACAGCCAAAACCGCCCCAAATGCCGTTTTCACGGCTTACACGCGTCCCTAAATTGATCAAACAGCCCCATAGCGGACTTATATGCGTTTGTATTAATGAACATATTTTGCTGTTATGTCTATTATTTTGCGAAGGCAATATGATACTAAGATAGCAACCGTACTCATATTTGGCATTTTTTGCCCACAGGGTGTTTCCTGGGGAACCGACAATAGCCTTAGGGTCCCGCGCGACGCCACTCCCTCCCGGTATCCGCCGACGTTCCCCCATATAAAACCTGCCAAAATAAACCTGTCCCTTTTGGCAGGTTTCGGGGTGGCAAGGGCTTGCACTTTAGCGTGCGACAGCGGATAATGCCGAGCATTCGACAATACGCTTATTGCTCTTTCTATAGATTGAGGAGACCCCTATGGCCATGGAATTCAAACGCAGGCTGCCGATCCCCATGGAGATCCGCGAGGAAATGCCACTTTCTGCCGAGCTTACCGCCAAAAAGCAGGCATTTGACGCCGAGGTCGCCAAAGTCTTTACCGGCGAGGACGCACGTAAGGTGCTCATCATCGGCCCGTGCTCTGCCGACCGCGAGGATTCGGTGCTCGAGTATATGAACCGACTGGCCAAGACCGCCGAAGAGGTCAAGGACAAGCTCATCATCATTCCGCGCGTCTACACCAACAAGCCGCGCACCAAGGGCACCGGCTACAAGGGCCTGCTGCACAACCCCAACCCCGAGGCTCCCGACGACCTGCTCGAGGGCGTCAAGGCCATCCGCCACATGCACCTGCGCGTTATTGAGGAAACGGGCTTCTTTACCGCCGATGAGATGCTCTACCCGTCCAACTACCAATACCTCGTCGACCTGCTGAGCTATGTTGCCGTGGGCGCACGCTCGGTCGAGAACCAGGAGCATCGCCTGGTGTCGAGCGGCATTTCGGTACCCGTCGGCATGAAGAATCCCACTGCCGGCTCTACCACCGTTATGCTCAACTCCATTTACGCCGCGCAGGCGCACCAGAGCTTCATCTTCCGCAACTGGGAGGTCGAGTGCGACGGCAACCCGCTCGCACACGCCGTTATGCGTGGCTACATCGGTCTCGATGGGCGCACCTACCCCAACTACCACTACGAACACCTGGAACGCCTGGCCGAACGCTATACCGAGCATGCCGGCTATGCCAATCCGGCAGCGGTCATCGACTGCAACCACGACAACTCGGGCAAGCGTCCGTTGGAGCAGTATCGCATTTGCAAGGAGGTGCTCGACAGCTGCCGCCGCAACGAGTCCATCTCCAAGCTGGTCAAGGGCTTTATGATCGAGTCCTACCTGGAGGACGGCAACCAGCCGGTCGACGGCGGCGTCTTTGGCAAGTCCATCACCGACCCGTGCCTAGGCTGGGAAAAGACCGACTACCTCATCCACGAGATCGCAGAGCGTATTTAGTTACGCGGTTTTGCCAAACCGCGTAACGGCTCGACGCTGCAAACGCCCCTAGGCGGCAATCTGACGTTCAATCGTCGGTCGCGTACCGAAGTACGCTTCCCTCCTCTTTCACGTCACCTTGCTCGCCTAGGGGCGTTTTCGCTGACTTATGCTCAACCTGCGATAATTCCGAGCTGAACGAGTTACTCGCTGTAGCGGGTGGCGATGGCAGCTTGCACCATTCCGGCGCTCATGAGGTAGGTCACCAGGAAGTAGCCACCATAGGCCGCCAGGAAGATTGCACAGGTGAGGCCCACGGTGCCGCCGATGCTCATATCTCCGAACGTGCTCACCAGCTCGATGATCACCTTAAGTGCCACAAAAGAGTGTGCCAGGCCCACTGCCAGCGGGAACAGGAAGAATACCGCTTGCTGCGCCATCACCGAATGGCGAATCTGGCGATCGTCGCAGCCGATCTGTGCCAGCACACGATAGCTGCGGCTGCCGTCGGCCACATTGGAGAGCTGCTGGATCGACAGAATCGCCGCGCATGCAACGACCAATACAAAGCCGATGTAGATGGCTAGGTAGCTAATAAGACCGTTCATTTGCGCTGCCTGCGTGTACATCTCGGAGCGTGTGATGAAGGTTCCCCACGACCCCGGCTCCTTGCCGTCAACGAGCAGATTGTCGAGCACAGTGTATTTAATGCTCTCGTCTGCCTCGGTCGTATCCATCCCCTGTTTGTAGTTAACGAGCAGGCTACTGGAATACGGCTGCAGATTAAGTTGGGACAACAGCTCGTCGGCAACGACGACGGTACCCGGATTACTGCCCATCGCCGAGTTGGCGATGGCCGCCGTATCTTCGTCCGACTTATCGGTTGCGGGCTTGAGCGTATGCCCGCCCAAGGTAAGGGCATGGCCGCCAGCCATATACTTGGTGTACAGGTCGACCAGCTCGCCGCCCATATCACACGTGAGCAGATACTGGTCGCGGCCAATGCTCACCGGCTCCTCGCCCATCATCTGGCGCAGTTTGTTGTACTGGCTCGCCGGCGTCACAAACAGACCCATCGCATCGGCATTGCTACCCCCGAGCGCCTTGGGAAGCTTTTCGCCCATGGTCTTGCACATTTCACTTGGAGTCACCGAAGGATCCGAGCCGCCGAGCGGGTAACTCAGATACAAATCGATCTGCACGTGCTCACCGGCAACATCGGCGATATTGACCTTCTTGCCGGTCTCGTCGTTGTTGTCCGCCGACTTGCGCTCGCCATGCCATGCAGCGTACAAATCGACCGTTGCATCGGCCAGCACCATGCGATCGGCCTCAGACGGATTGACATACTCTTTGTAGTAGTCGAGCGTATCGGGCGTGTAATAGACATACGTCTGAGACACGTCAACAGGGTTATAGCGCTCCAGGTTTTCGTTCATCACGTTGGCAATCGACATACCGCACGTCACCGAGGTGATGGCCAAAAACAGGAGCATCGCGATGACGCCCATCGAAAAGCACACCGTGTTGACCTTGGCCGCAAGCTGGCGCACGGTAAACATGTTGAGGCCGCGCCAATACACGCCGCGCAGGCTCTGCAGCAGCTTGATGAGCATGCCCGAGAGTCCCCAGAACAGGGCAAAAGTGCCCACGGTAACCATAGCGGTTGTAATACCAAACTGGTTCATGGCCTCTTGCAGCTTGCTGTCCGTCGCGGTTAGCGGGAACCCATCACGTAGCAGACGGTAATAGGCCACGCCCACAAGCGCCACGCCCACGGCAAAGATGGCAATCGCAATCCAGGGGTTGCGTGTCTTGATGCTCTCGTTGCGACGCTCGGCACCCATTAGCTCGATAAGTTTGGTACGACGCACGGCGCGAAGGTTCAGCAGTAGCGTGAGCACAAACATTACGAGCATGCAAGCAAGGGTCAGGTTGAACGCATGCACCGAGAAAAAGAAGTGAAAATTGGCGATCTGTGTCTTAAAGAGCGAGGCCGTAAAGAACGTCATGAGCTGGGAGAGTCCCACACCCAGCACAATGCCGGCGACAAAGGCCACGACCGAGACAATCACCGTCTCGAGCGCCATGATCGTGGCGACGCGTCCACGCCCCATGCCGAGCACCTGATACAGGCCAAACTCCTTCTTGCGGCGTTTCATGATGAAGTTATTGGCATACACCATCAAAAAGGCCATGACACCGGCCAAAAAGTACGTCAGGTCGCCGAGCATGCTGCCCATAACCTGCGCCAAGCCCTTTTCATCGATGCCGGCGATGTCGACCTGCATCGAGATGGTGTTAAAGGCATAGAAGACCGTGACGCCCAGGGTGAGCGTCAAAAGGTAGACGAGGTAGTCGCGGCCGGCGCGGCGGACGTTACCCCAAGCGAGTTTACAGAGCATCGGAGCCCTCACCGCCCATCATGGCAACGACCTCCATAATGCGGTCGAAGAACTCTCGGCGGTCGGTGTCGCCGCGGCGCAGCTCGGTGAAAATCTTGCCGTCGCGGATAAACAGCACGCGGCTCGTATAGCTGGCAGCAAAGCTGTCATGCGTGACCATGAGCACGGTGGCGCGCAGGCGGCGATTGAGGGCCTCCAGGCTCTCGAGCAGCAGGCGAGCGCTCTTGGAATCGAGGGCGCCGGTGGGCTCGTCGGCCATGATCATGGTGGGGTCGGTGACGAGCGCGCGAGCTGCGGCAACGCGCTGCTGCTGGCCGCCGGACATTTGGTAGGGATACTTGTCGAGCACCTGACTGATGGACAGGCGCGCTGCCACATCCTGCACGCGGGTCGAAATCTCTGCCGAGTTTGTGCGGGCGATGGTGAGCGGCAGGGCGATGTTCTCGCGTGCCGTGAGCGTATCGAGCAGGTTGGAGTCCTGGAAGATAAAGCCGAGCTCCTCGCGGCGGAACTGCGAAAGCTTAGCCTGCTTCATGCGCGTCACGTCCTGCCCGTTGATGCGGATCGTGCCACTTGTGGCGCTATCGATGGTCGACACGCAGTTGAGCAACGTCGACTTGCCCGAGCCCGAAGCGCCCATGATGCCAACGAATTCGCCGCGGTTGACCGTAAAGCTGACGTCGTTGAGCGCGCGGGTCACGTTGCCCAGCGCTCCATATACCTTTTCGAGATGCGCGACCTCCAGTACCGGGGTCGCCATGTGCGTGGTTTGCATACCGAGTCCTTTCTTGCGATTAGTCTACGGCATCTATAGTCGCAAGAAGACGAGTCGGCTACCATCGATATGGCTTACGCTTGCCTTACCGTTGTGTAAGGTAGGGGTAGCTACCCTGCCACGTGTTGATGTTGAGAGAGGACTCCTGTTGAAGACTGTTCATGTTGCCGCTGGGATCATTCGCAAGGAAGGATCTGATGAGCTGCTTGCCGTGCAGCGCGGCTACGGCGACATGCAGGGACTTTGGGAGTTCCCCGGTGGCAAGCTCATGCGCGGCGAGACACCCGAAGACGCCGTGCGCCGCGAGCTCATGGAAGAGCTGCAGGTAAAAGTCACCAACCTGCGCGATTTCTATACCGTTGAGTACGACTACCCCGATTTTCATCTCTCGATGGAGTGTTACTACTGCTCGCTCGCCGATGAATCCGATGAGCCTCAGAAGCACGACCGCCAGCTCGATATCCGCTGGATTCCACGCACCTCGCTTGCCACCGTTGAGTGGATGCCCGCCGACAAGGGGCTCATTGATGCCCTGATTGAACTGAAGGAAGACCGGCTCGAGCCCAACGGCACTGCCAACAACGCCGAGGCCACCGCGACCGACGAGCCCGCCACCAAGCCCAAACGCGCACCTAAGCGCCGCAGCAAGAAGCGTCCCAAGCCCGGCCTGCTCGACGGCATCGATACCTCGGACCTCTCCGCTGACGAGCGCGAACTGGTCCGCCGTCGCGCCGCCATCAAAAAGTCCATGAAGGGCAACAAGCGCGCCAACACCAAGCCCGAGCTGCTCGTTCGCCAGCGCCTGCGGGCAGCAGGCCTTACGGGCTATCGCTTGGAATGGAAGGTTCCCGGCAAGCCCGACATCGCCTTCCCCGGGCGCAAGATCGCCATCTTCGTCAACGGTTGCTTTTGGCACCGCTGCCCCAAGTGCAACCCGAGCCAGCCCAAGCGCAACGTTGAGTTTTGGGAGGCAAAGTTCCGTCGCAACGTCGAGCGCGACCGCGCTGCCGTGGCAGCACTCACTCAAATGGGCTGGACGCCCATAACCATCTGGGAATGCGAACTCAAAAAAGACCGCATCGACGCCACCATGGAAAAGGTCATCGAGCAGGTGCGCGCCGCAGAGCTGCAGCGCTAACAGCGAGCATTCACACGCTCCGCACGTCCGCGCCACATCCACGTCACAAACCTTAGAAAGCCCTTAAGCCCATAACCTTTCAAGAGTGTTACTCGATACCTCTGACCTGCAGTTTCATCGTAACACCAAACCAGGTTAAGCCTTTCTTTAGCGCTTCTTTGCGGCAGCCGCGGCATAATACTGCCAACGCACGGAACCTAGCAGCATACCCCGTGCGCAACCTTTTGGTGGACATCGAGGAGGCCGCATAAGCATGCATTCTTCCAATGCCGTAGCACGGCAGCCATCCCTAAAACATGCAGACCTTTTTTCCTTCCCCCCGACACAGAGAAACGGCCTCCTCGACTCCCCCACCACAAAAGCCAAACGCTCAACCGACCAGAGCCACAACTTGCGAGCATCGTTCGAAAAGCTCCAAACATCCCTAAACAAGTCATTCCCCAACCAAGCCCGGGCATACTAATTCCCCATCAACAAAGCGCCCCTCGCACCCCATCCTTTCCGCCCCAAAGCCACAAGGGCGATCGAGTAGGACAGCTTGGGCGGGTCCCCGTACTTAGTTTCCAAAATCATTCCGCAGCGCGAAGGCCCCCGTTGCCAACGCTTCGAAGAAGCGAGGCAACGGGGGCCTTCATGCGCGAGGACGTTTTGGAAACTAAGTACGGGGACCCGCCCAAGCCGTCCGGTGGGATCAGAGTACCCTTGCTGTTACTCTGCTTTGCCCACAGAGTTGAGGTTGGTCATGCGGATCTTAACCAGCTCGGTGATCTCACGCATGCCCTCCTTGGCCGGCTTCTTGGGATCGAAGCAGGCGGGGTTCTCGGCCATGTAGGCCATGAAGCCCTTGGTGTAGGCCTGACGCAGCTCGGTGGCGTAGTTAACCTTGCAGATGCCGTTCTTCACAGCCTCGGCGACCTGCTCATCGGGCACACCGGAGGTGCCGTGCAGAACCAGCGGCACGTCGACGGCGTCGCGGATGGCCTTGACCACGGACTGCTCGATGTGCGGATCGCTCGTGTACACACCGTGGCTGGTGCCAACGCCAATGGCCAGCGAGGTGCAGCCAGTGCGCTCGACGAACTCCTTGGCCTCAGCAGGATCGGTGTAGGGGCTCTCGCCCTCAACCGCAGGACCGTCGTCCTCCTTGCCGCCAACCTTACCGAGCTCAGCCTCGACGGGCACGCCCATGGCGCGGCCAGCATCGGCGACGGACTTGGTCAGGGCAATGTTGTCCTCGAAGGACTCGTGCGAACCGTCGATCATGACAGAGGTGTAGCCGGTGCGGAAAGCCTGCATGCAGCGGTCATAACCATCGCCGTGATCGAGGTGCAGAGCGACGGGCACGGAAGCGCGCTCGGCGGCAGCCTTGACCATGCCGTAGAAGTAGTCCAGACCAGCGGTCTTGATGGTGCCCGGGGTGGTCTGCATGATGACGGGGGACTTGGTCTCCTCGGCAGCGGCCAGAACGGCCATAACAAACTCGAGGTTCTCGACGTTGAACGCGCCGACGGCGTAGTGGCCAGCCTGAGCGTCCTTGAGCATCTTTTCGGTGGTAACAAGTGCCATGAGCGTTTGCTCCTCTCCATCGCCCGCATCTGGACATCGGGCGTAGTTGTTCACAAGGCGTTTTACCTTGCGTTTTTCTGCGCTCATTGTATGAAATTCAGCGGCTTTGCACGTGTGAGATATTGAGCCCATGCAGGTCAATACCGTCGTTTTTGAAAAGTAAACGGAAGGAATTGGAGCCGCGTGGGCGTGTTCGATATTGAATTTTGTGCGTTCAGCATCTTTCTTTTATAGAAAAGATAAGTAATCGAAAGGTGTTTTCTTACTCAAAAAGAAAATGAACGAAAATAGATTCAACACAATTCCTGCAAATTAATGTGAGAATGGAGCAGCTATGGCCCATGCGACAACCCGAGCCTTCGCCGATGAGCGTCGTGCCGCCATCATGGAGATGCTCGAGCATAACGCCTCGGTGCAGGTGGCAGAAATCGCCCAGACCTTTGGCGTATCCTCTGTCACCGCTCGCGCCGACCTGGACGCACTCGCGGAGTCCGGCAAGCTGCGCCGCACGCATGGTGGCGCCGTATCGCTCCACAAACGCCTTACCGTTTCCACGCAGGATCGCCGCATCAACGTTAATGTCGCCGCCAAACAAGCCATCGCACAAAGCGCCATCGAGCTCGTCAATGACGGCGACACGCTTCTCATCGACTCGGGCACCACGGCGCTCGAGTTTGTCCGGCTCCTCGACCAGCGCAACGGCATCACCGTTATCACAGCCGACATTACCATCGCCGATTATATCGACGAGAGCATGCCCTCGGTCGATGTCGTCATGCTGGGCGGGGCGCTGCGCAAAGGTCATCGCTATCTGTACGGTCCACTTACCATGCAGGCGCTCCAAATGGTCCACGCCGATCTTGCCGTCATGTGCCCTGGCGCTTTTGTTCCCGGCTGCGGCTTTACCACCGACTTTCCGCAGATGGCCGAGACCAAAACAGCCATGATCGATGCCGCCCATCAAGGCGTCGCCCTCATGGACGCCAGCAAGGTCAACGGACGCGGCATGTACCGCTTTGCCGAGCTGACCGATGTCGACGCCATCGTGATGGACCGTGACCCCGATCATGCCGTCGCCACCTCGATCGCCGAGACCGACGCCGACGCCCGCCCAAATCTCGTCATCGCCGGTGCCTAAACAAAAACCGCCACAAAGGTGCCTGTCCCCTTTGTGGCGGTTTGAGCGTTAAAAGCGATATATCGCTACTTGGAAAGCTCGTCGGCGAGAACCTCGATCTGAGCGCGCGAGGCGTCGTTGAGCGAGCCCAGCACGGTCACCTTGTTCTGCGCCAGAGTGATGTCCTTCATGCCCTCGAGCTCCTTGGTCATAACCTTGGCAGCGGTGGGCGCCCAGGAGCCAGCCTCAACGAGTGCCACCGTACGGTTCTGATAGGCGTGCTCGGCAAGCGTATGGATAAAGGTGCTCACGAACGGGAAGATCTCGCCCTGATAAGTAATGGAGGCGAGCACCAGACGGTCATAGCGGAACGCATCCTCAACCGCCTCGGCCATATCGTCGCGAGCTAGGTCAAAGACGGAGACCTTCTGGCCACGGGCCTCGAGCGCAGAAGCGAGCTCCTCAACGGCAGCCTTCAGATGGCCATACACGCTCGCATAGGCAATCGTGATGCCCTTGTCCTCGGGCTGATAGCTCGACCAGGTGTCGTAGGTGTCGAGGTAATAGCCCAGGTTCTCGCTAAGAACAGGACCGTGAAGCGGGCAGATGATCTGGATGTCCAGATCGGCGGCCTTCTTGAGCACGGCCTGCACAAACTTGCCGAACTTTCCCACGATGCCAAAGTAGTAACGGCGTGCCTCGCAGGCCCAGCCCTCGGGATCCTCGATGTCGTTGGCGCCAAACTTGCCAAAGCCGTCGGCGCTAAAGAGCACCTTGTCGGTGGACTCGTAGGAGAAGAGCACCTCGGGCCAGTGCACGTTGGGAGCACCGACAAACGTCAGGCTGTGGCCGCCCAGGTCGAGCACGTCGCCATCTTTGACGACCATCTTGCGCTCGGGGAAGTCGGTGCCAAAGTAGTTGACCATCATGCGGAAAGCGCCCATGCTTGCCACGATCTGCGCCTGGGGATAGCGCTCCATAAAGGCGACGATGCCAGCAGAGTGATCGGGCTCCATGTGATGGACAACCAGGTAGTCGGGCGTACGGCCGTCGAGCGCGGCCTCGAGGTTACCGAGCCACTCGTCGACAAAGCCAGCGTCGACCGAATCGGCGACAGCGATTTTATCGCCCAAGATAACGTAGCTGTTATATGCCATACCGTTCTCGGACACGTCGTACTGGCCCTCGAACAGGTCAATGTCGTGATCGTTGACGCCAATATAGCGGATATCCTTGGTGATCTCCATCAGGCAAAGCCTCCTAGATAGACAAAAGAGCCCGTCTATCATAACACTCGCCTTCATAGCCACGGCTATCTGCCGGCATCCTTACCGATTGTTATTGAAATGCGATAAAGCACCATTTACCTGCACAAACTATGCGCGCGGTATCGCCGTGCTATGTCGAATGATGAGCCGGCCGGGAATCCGAATGGCAACGGTTTTGCCCGCCGTACCCGCCTCGGGAACCGCATGCTCGAATACCTCGCGCCCACGCTGATGCAAGTCGAATCGAACGGTCGTGAGCTCGTTATGTGCCACAAAGTCGTCGAGCGAGTCGTCGACGCCCACCACGCTCACGTCCTCGGGCACGCGCAGGCCGCTATCGCGCAGCGCTGCAATGGCGCCGTTTGCCATCTGGTCGTTCGCCGCGTAAATCGCCGTCATGGTGCGATCGTGCTCGGCCAGGTACCTGCCAGCTTCGTAACCGCTGTTGGCAGACCAGTCACCCTCGAGCGGCGCCTGTGGCTTAATGTGCTTACGCTCGAGCGCATCCTGCCAGCCGGCGCGACGAAATTGCTCGTCAACCGAGAACGACGGTCCGCCAATATAGCGAATTTGCTCGTGTCCCAGCTCAAACAGGTGATCCATGAGCAGCAGCGAGCAGCCGTAATGGTCGGAATCGACCGTGGTCACGCGCGGATGCGCGTACATGGTAACGATGACCGTGCCGATACCCGGCAGCGGATCAAACGTCTCAAAATCGGGAGCCATGCGGCTCATGCCGATAATGATGCCGTCCACGGGCAGCGCGGCCATACGACGCGTTGCCTCGGCAAGCGAGAATTCCTCGGTCTTGGACATCTCGACCAGCGTGATGGCGCAGTTATGCTCGCGAGCAGCGCTGGCGATGCCGTCGATCATTGAGAGGTTGCCAAACTTGGTGACATCGTTGACGCACAGGCCGACCGAATGGTAACGGCCATCGCGCAGCGAGCGACCGGCATAACTCGGACGAAAGCCGAGCTCTTGCATAGCGGCCTGCACGCGCTGGCGCGTCTGCTCGTTAACGTTGGGCAAGCCGTTGGCAACGCGCGAAACCGTCTGCTGCGAAACACCGGCAGCGCGGGCAACGTCAGCCATGGATACCGGACGCGTACCTGTATCGTTGGAAGGGCGCCTTGCCACAAAATCACCTTCACCCTTGCGAGATCTGAATAGCGTGAATGCCGGCCCGAACGGAAACACGCCCCGCACCGAGGCCCGCTATCGTCGGACGCATGTTAACGTACTCTACTTTTTCTATCGGCGGTTCTTTTGCTCCATATGTCCATACAGCCACACCGTTCACGGCCGAAAATCTACCGATTACCAGATTCTCAAAAAGTGACAAGCGTTGTGTTATGAGTACGTTAACATAGCCCGTAACGTGCGGCATCGTGAACACTTGGTTCATGCCGCTTCAAGTTGTTAACGTACTCATAACGACGCAAAACCCACCCGTGCGCGCCAAGGAAAGGACTCCCATGACCACCCCCGACGAAAAGACATTCGCCACGCTCACCAAGCTGTTCGAGGAGGAGTTTGGGCCCATCGGCGATCGCCAGGTGCTCTATGTGCACGCGCCCGGCCGCTCCGAGATCAGTGGCAACCACACCGACCACGAGGGCGGCCACGTCATCGCCGGCTCGCTCGATGTCGCTGTCGACGGCATCGCCGTGGCAACCGACTCCAACAAGGTCCGCGTCGCCGACGAGGGCTATCCCACGTTTGAGATCACGCTCGACACGCTGGGTATTCAAGAGTCCGAGAAGGGCACGTCTGCGAGCCTCGTCCGCGGCATGGCCCACGAAATCGCTGCTCTGGGCGTTGAGCCCCAGGGCTTCGACTTCGCCTTCACCTGCTCTGTCCCCTCGGGCGGCGGCCTTTCGAGCTCTGCTGCTGTCGAGGCGGCATACGGTCGCGCCATGGAGACGCTCTGGGGCGCACCCGCCATCGAGCCCGTCGCGCTCGCCCAGATGAGCCAGCGCACCGAGAACAACTACTATGGCAAGCCCTGCGGTCTGATGGACCAGGCCGCTGTGTGCCTGGGCGGCCTTGCCTACATGGACTTTGAGGACCAGGCTCAGCCTAAAACCCAGAAGCTCGAACTCAACTTTGAGGATCACGGTTATGCGCTCGTGCTCGTTAAGGTTGGTGCCGACCACGTGGCCGCCACCGACGATTACGCTGCCGTTCCGCGCGAGATGCAAGACGTCGCCGCCGAGTTTGGCAAGGCACGCCTGTGCGAGGTCGATGTTGCCGATTTTGACGCCAAGCTCCCCGAGCTGCGTGCCAAACTGGGCGACCGTGCCTGCCTGCGCGCCGTTCACTACTGGTACGAGAATGGCCTGGTCGATAAGCGCTGGGCGGCTCTGAACGCCGGCGACATCGATCAGTTCCTGGTCCTGACGCGCGAGTCCGGCGCCAGCTCTGCCATGTACCTGCAGAATGTCGTTGCCAAGCTGGGCTCCGAGCAGCCTTCCATGTATGCCCTGGCGCTGGCCGAGCACGTGCTCGACGGCCGCGGCGCCGTCCGTATCCACGGTGGCGGCTTTGGTGGCACCATCCAGGCCTTCGTGCCGCTCGACCTGGTCGACACCTTCATCGCCAAGATGAACGGCTGGCTGGGCGAAGGCTCTGCCCGTCACTACGCCATCTCTGACAAGGGGGCTTACGCGGCATGGCTGTAACGACTGACGTGCGCGAGGCCGCGCAGAACCTGATCGAGTACGCTATCCACCGATCGATGATCGGCCAGGACGATCGCATCTGGGCATACAACACCATTTTGGAGTGCATCGGCGCCACGGGCCCCGCACTCGACATGACTTGGGCACTCCAAGTTGAGAAACTCTCGCTCTTGCACCCCGATACCCTGCCCGACTTTGACCTTGAAGGCGCGCTTGCCGCGCTTTCCGAGGCCGCCGTTGTCAACGGTGCCGCCGAGGACACGGCATCGGGCCGCGACCGCATCGCCATGCGCATCATGGGCGTGCTCATGCCAAGGCCTTCGGTTGTAAACGAGGAGTTCAACGGACGCATGGGCGTCAACGAACCCCGCGCCGCGACCGACTGGTTCTACGGCCTGTGCTGCGACGCCGGCTACGTGCGCCGTGCCGCCATCGCGCGCAACATCAAATGGAGCACCCCCACCAACTGGGGCGACCTCGAGATTACCATCAACCTGTCAAAGCCCGAAAAAGACCCGCGCGATATTGCCGCGGCCGGCGCCGCCAAAAACACGGGCGAGAAGTATCCCGCCTGCCAGCTCTGCATCGAAAACGAGGGCTATCCCGGACGCTCCGCTGCAGCCGACGGCGGCGCCCATCCCGCCCGCCAGAATCTGCGCGTTATCCCCATCCAGCTCGACGGCGAGCGCTGGGGCTTCCAGTACAGCCCGTACGCGTACTTTAACGAGCACTGCATTGCCATGAGCTCCGAGCATCGACCGATGCACGTGGACCGCAAGGGCCTGACCTGCCTGCTCGATTTTGTGGACCTGTTCCCGCACTACTTCATCGGCTCCAACGCCGACCTGCCCATCGTGGGCGGCTCGATTCTGTCGCACGACCACTTCCAGGGCGGCGCGCACGAGTTCCCCATGATGCATGCCGCCGAGGTCTCGCAGTTTAGCGTGCCCGGCTTTGACCAGGTCAGCGGTACCGTGTTGCAGTGGCCGCTCTCGGTGCTGCGACTGCGCTCGCACGACCGCGCCCAGCTGCTCGACGCCGCCGAGAAGATTATCCTTGCCTGGCGCGAGTGGACCGATGAGTCCGTGGGCGTTATCGCGCACACAGCCGACGGCGTGGCGCACAACACTGTGACGCCCGTCATCCGCCGCGTCGACTCCCGCGGCAACGCCGGCGGCGAGATTTACGAGGCCTACCTGGCGCTTCGCTGCAACATCACGACCGACGAGCATCCGCTGGGCGTATTCCACCCGCATGCTGAGTACCACCATATTAAGAAGGAGAACATCGGCCTGATCGAGGTCATGGGCCTGGCCATTCTTCCGCCGCGCCTGGTTCCCGAGCTCGGCGCTGTCCGCGAGCACTTGCTGGCGGCCAAGGCCGATGCCAGCTACGATCTTGCCAGCGCGCTCGAGGGCGATGATCTTTGCCGCAGCCACGCCACATGGGCCAAGGATGTCTTTGCCCGCCACGCCGACGAGCTTACAGCCGACAACGCCATCGACATCCTGCACGAGGAAGTCGGCGTGGTGTTTGGCCACGTGCTCGACAACGCCGGCGTCTTTAAGTGGGACGAAGCCGGCCGCGCTGCCCAACAGCGCTTCATCGACTCGCTATAGAGCGCGGGCCCGAACGCACGCACTCAACAAATAGCGCCTACACGACAGCGGCGCCCGCCGGCAACATCGCCGACGGGCGCCGTTTTCTGATGCAAGGATAACTAATTTGCACCAAAACAAGGAGTGTCCCAAACTGCCGGCAGAAAAAGAACGTCCCCAGATGCCTACCTAAACCCTCACATTATTCGATGGAAAAACGTGATTGCCTCCCACATTATTCGATGGAAAGACGTGGTTCATTCCCACATTTTTCAATGGAAAGACCAAAACAGTCTTATACTAAACATGATCGTTAGGAGGCAGTATGCAGCGACAGCTAATGGACGAACTCATCGCCTGGAAATCTAGGGCAAACCGCAAGCCCCTCCTGCTTAAGGGGGCCCGCCAGACGGGAAAAACCTGGCTTCTCAACGAATTCGCAGGCCAGCAGTATCAAAACGTCATCCGTTTTGACTTCATGCTCGAACCGGGCGTACGTTCGCTGTTCGACGGAAGCCTTGACCCCAAACGCATCATCTCCCAGATAGAGCTCCTGCGCGGCCAGACCATAACGCCGACAGACACGCTCATCATCTTCGACGAAATCCAAGAGGCACCGCGTGGCATCACCTCGCTCAAATACTTCAACGAGCTGGCGCCGGAATACCATATCGTGGCAGCCGGCTCCTATATGGGGCTCGCGCTCCGACGCGAAAACGAGTCGTTCCCCGTCGGCAAGATCGACCAGCTCACCATGCGCCCCATGGGGTTTGTCGAGTTCGTTCGTGCCGTCGATGGCGATCCACTCGCAGATGCCATCCTTGCCGCAGACATGGACCTGCTGGCAAACGTTTCCGAAAAGCTCGAGCGCCTGCTCAAGGAATACCTCGTTGTCGGTGGCATGCCAGAAGTTGTCTCCGCTTTCGCCGCCTCCCACGATTTCATCGAGGCCCGCAGGCTTCAGCAGCAAATCATCGAAGCTTATGAATCCGATTTTGGCAAGCATGCGCCAGCCCGCATCGTCGAGCGCATGAGGCTGGTTTGGAAATCCCTTCCCGGCCAGCTCGCAAAGGAAAACAAAAAGTTCGTCTACGGTGCGCTTCGTCCCGGGGCGCGCGCACGCGATTTTGAGGAAAGTCTCCAGTGGCTCATGGACTATGGAATCGTTCATAAGGTACCACGTGTTTCCGCCCTAAGAGCACCGCTCACAAGCTACGAGGATCTCTCGGGCTTCAAGCTGTTCTGCATCGACACCGGCATCCTCGGAGCACTCTCCGCCCTCACGCCAGCCATTGTTCTGAACGGGCCCGCTGTTTTTACGGAGTTCAAAGGCTCGCTGACCGAGCAATACGTCGCACAGGAGCTTTTGCTCCAAGGCAAAACTCCCGCGTATTGGTCATCCTCCTCCGGCAATGCAGAGACTGACTTTGCCATCGACCATGCGGGGACCGTGCTTCCGCTCGAGGTCAAGGCGGCAGAGAACCTCAAAGCAAAGAGCCTGAGGATTGCCTGCGAGAAGTTCAAGCTCGAGCGCTGCGTGAGAACATCGTTAGCGGCATATAGAGACGAGGGCACGCTCGTCAACATTCCGCTCTGGGAGATTGGGCAAATCGACAAGCTGGCATAGGCGCTGTGGGGACGCCCCGCAAGGACTGTCCCCAGGT
>ERZ1106963.985-NODE-985-length-37928-cov-16.681884_pt1 | contig 37928 bp, 58 predicted proteins | sample MGYA00403681_ERZ1106963 | MGnify/ENA primary metagenome ERZ1106963 (study PRJEB35170, sample SAMEA104062407) | human gut metagenome | biome: human gut; feature: human-associated habitat; material: faeces | place: Denmark | collected 2012-05-03 ...
GGCCCCTCGGGCCCCTGCGGGCCGGTGTCGCCGCGCGCCCCCTGGGGCCCGGTGGGCCCCGCCGCGCCCTGGGGGCCCGCGGGGCCCGCGGCCCCCGGCAGCCCCTGGGGGCCGACGTCGCCCTGGGGCCCCTGCACGCCCTGGGGCCCTATCGGCCCCTGGAACCCCGCGTCGCCCGGCTCACCCTTGTCGCCCTTGGGCAGCGTCAGGTCGAGCAGCACGTCGAGCCTGCCGCCCGGGCCCTGCCGGCACCCGGCCCCCGCCAGCTCGCCGGCGCTCACGTCGCCCACCGCGAAGGAGACCCCGGCCCACTCGGCAGCCCGCTCGCGCTCGGCCCGGTCCCTCTGCGCCTCGGCGGCCGCCCTCTTGGACTCCGCGCCGACGCGCTCCGCCTCCTTCGCGGCCCTCTCGCCCTCGGCCTGCCGGCGGTCGGCCTCCGCGTCGACGCGCTTCTGCTCGGCCTCCCTCCTCTCGCTCTCCGCCCCCGCCCGGGCCGCCTCCTCTACCTCGGCGGCGGCGCTGAACTCGCCCCACGCCCCCACGGCGTCGTCGAGCCGCGACTGGGCGGCCTCGGCCTGGGGCGCTGTGAGGTCGGCCGCGCGGTCCACCCGCAGGCGGAATCCTCCGGTCGCCGCGATCACCTCGCCGCCCCTGCGCATCTCGACGTAGGGCCTCAGCTCCCCGGGGTGGGCGGTGAGGTCCTGCCCGAGCGTGTAGACCCAGCGCTGCCCGCTGCGCACAAGCTCGCTCTCCACCAGGCCCCCGCGCGTGTCGCACATGAGGTGGGCGCTGACGCCCTGCTCTGCGAGCGGCGAGCCGCCGTCGAGCACGTCTATCAGGAACCGCGCGCCCTTGTCGTGCTGGCGGACCACGGCCTCGCCCCTCGGCTCGAAGGCCGTGCGCCGCACGTCCAGGGCGACGGGTATCTCCCTTTGGACCCCCATCGGTCCCCCCCCAATCTCCCGTTTCCGACTACCCGAGCAGGTAGAAGCTGCTCCCGCTCCTCAGGAGCGCCACCCTCTGCCCGACCTTCGGCGCGCACACGTAGGCACGCACCCTGACGGGCGTCCCCGCCCCGTCGCAGCGCGCCATGAGCGGCGACCCCTGCGTGACCGTCGCCATGCGCACCGCCGGGGCCTCCGCCAGGGCCTTGCGGGCCTCCTCGCGTATGGCGCGCGCCGCATCGCCCATCTCGCTCACCGCGACACCTCCGTAGCCTCGAAGTAGCCGACGAAGCGCCTGGCGACGCACTCGCAGCGCAGCGCCGGGGTCATGGAGACGCTCCTCTTGACCAGGACCGCGTCCACGGTGCCGCCCAGGGCCCTGTAGTCGATCCTCACCGCCTCCCCGATGGAGAGCGGCCACCAGAGCATGTCCACGGTGTACCTGTCCACCACCCTCATGGCGCTCCGCAGGTTTGAGAGGGCCTTGTCGGATGCCTTGCCCGAAAGCTCGGTCACCTCCTCGACGCGCACCACCTCGCGGGATCGGCGCACCGTGGAGAACTCGCTCGACGGGTCGTCGTTGCGCACCACGGCAACCTGGGGCTCCCCCTCCTCGGGGGAGTAGACCACCACCGACACGTTTGGCACAGAGGCCGGGTCGTGCTCGCGGGAGACCGCGACGCCGCATATGGGTCCCCCGCGCTCCCCGTCCGAGAGCACGGCGGCAACCTCGCGCTCCTCGGGCACCCGGTAGGGGGACAGGATGACGTTGCCGTAGCCGTCGGTGGAGGCCGAAGAGAAGCCCGCCCATCCCATGCAGTCGTTCACCACGGTGAGCAGGTCCGTCCCCACGTCCCACCCGTGGGCGGAGGCGACCTTGTGCGCGGACGGCCCCGCCACCACGTGCAGCCCGGCGCGGCGCGCCAGGGAGGCGGCGAACTCCACGGTGGGCGTCCCCGCCGCCATGGGCAGCGCGTCGGTGAGCTTGGCGTCCTGCAGGATCTTCAGGACGCCGTACAGGTCCGCCTCCGTTGCCGCCCCCGCCGGTCCGTAGGACGTTGACGGCACCGACACCAGGAACGTCCCGTGGCACACCGTCACGGGCTCTTCCCCGGGTGCCGTCGATGTCGAGTAGACGCGCACCATGTCGTCGAGGGTGGACGGCACCCATCCGCCCCCGACCCTTAGGCTCCCGGACGCCTTGATGGTCGCCTCCTGGTTCTCCTCGATGCTGCACCCCTCGACGCCCTCAAGCTCCCCCAGCTCGTCCATGGACGGCCACCCCACGCGGACGTAGCGGAACGACGTGGTGCGGTTCTGGCTAGAGAACACCGTCATAGGAGCGCTCCTCCCAGTCGACCGACACCCCTGCGGACTCCCCGGGCCGCTCCGACACATCGATGCCGGCGCTCACCCAGAACGTCCGCCCCATGGGCATGCGCAGGGCGTAGCCGCCCGCCCACGCCTGCGCCTCCCGCCAGCGGGACAGCCGGGCGCTCGGCGAGTCGCGCCTGAGCACGTCCGCCGAGAGGGAGCCCGTGTGGGTGCGGTGCGTGCCGTAGACCTCAACGGGGTACTCCCACGCCGCCGCCTCGAACGTGTCGCTCTCCACGCCCCGCGACTCGTCGGACTCCACGTTGTAGGCCGCAACCGCGCACTCCCCCAGCCCGTCGCCCCAGTTGAGGGCTGCCCGGCCACCCGAGGGGACCGCTGCCCTCTCGGACCGCTCGCGGCAGGCACCCGAGGCCGCGCGCGCCCTCACGACGTACTCGACGGCCCCGTCGAGCGGAGGAGTCGGGTCCTCCGCCCGCGACTCCGACGGGCCCGACGTCGCGACCACCTTGCCGCCCCGCACCAGCTCAAGCGCGCTCGTCGCCGCGCCCTCCCCCTCGCCTGGGCCGAACAGGGCGACGACGGCCATGCGCTCGGCGTCCACCATGAGGGACAGGGTCGGCTCGGGCGGCGCTAGGAACCTGACGGGCACCGAGGCCGACGCCGTGGACGAGAGGCCCGTCGTCGACAGGGCCTCAAGCACCACGGTGACGGTCCCGCCGTCGGGCGGTGCCAGCTCGGACGCCCCGAACGATGCCGAGGACGCCGCCCCGACCGACTTTGAGGCGATCTCCCTGCCGCCCTCCGCCACCCTGACCGTCGCGGCCGCCTGGGAGCCCATGGCGTCGGAGAAGGACCACGAGACCACGAGCGGCAGGTCCGTCAGCACCCCCGGCATCGCGATCACCAGCGCCGGGGGCGTCCTCGCCTTGAAGTAGCCGACCGACGACCACGGCGACCACGCCGACGCCGGCTGCGCCCCGCCGTCGAACGCGCCCTTCGTGCGCACCCTCCAGTACACGTCGCCGTCCGAGCCGACCGGCACCGCCGCCCGCGCCGAAGCCCCGGTCAGCGCCAGCACGGTCCATGGGCCGGACTGCGACGGCCCGCAGGCCACCTCCGCGGCCGTCTGCGCCGTGCCGTCGGTGGCGTTGTGCCGCCACCCGACCTCGACGGTCCCCGACGGGTGCGTCACGGTCGCGCCCGAGGCCGGGGACACCAGGTCCGGCGCGGTCGGTGCCGACTGCCTGGTGACCCCCACCCGCAGGCTTGCCGAGGTGTGCACCTCGGTCCCGTAGAACGTGTGGACCTCGCGCAGCTCGTAGGATATAGACGCGCCCTGGGCGTCCGATGGCGTGCGGGTGGCCGACGTGCCCGTCCCGCTGTAGACCCTCGCGCCGTTCTCCCACAGCTCGAAGCGCGTGAACTCCGCGTTGCCCTGGGCGTCCGCCCTGGCGAACGAGAAGGTCACCCTGTCGCCTATCTGCACCTGCGTGCGCGACGCCGTGAGCCGCGGAGCACCGGGCATCGAGAGCTGCACGACGGACACCTCGGCCGTCTTCGAGGAGTACAGCTCCTCACCGAACCAGGAGTGCACCTCGCGCAGCTCGTACGACACCTTCTTCGCCGAGCCCGACGGTGCCGTGCGGGTGGCCGATGTCCCGGTGCCCGAGTAGACCTTCGCGCCGTCCTCCCACAGCTCGAAGCGCAGGAACCCCGCGTTGCCCTGCGTGGCCGACTTCGCCCACGAGAGGCTCAGCGGCTGGCCCGGGCCGACGCTCGAAGGGGCGGTGAGCGTCGGCGCTCCCGGCCTGGCGAGGACCCGCGCGGGCACCGTCACGCCGAGAGAGGCCGACGACGTCCCGTCGTGGTAGCCGCCCTGCAGGGTGACGCTTCCGCCGCAGGCCACCGCGTAGTCGGCCCCGCCCCGCTCGTAGGTGTGCTCCGCCGTCGTCACCAGGGTCTCGACCGAGGCCCCCGTCTCGCTGTAGGCGCAGAACTCCACGTCGCCCGTGGAGTGCTCGCCCACGTTGGCCGATGCGACGGAGCCGTAGACCTGGAAGCCCCAGCCTATGGAGCACCAGTAGACCGAGCAGCGCACCGTGGCCGTGGTGTCGGTCGTCGAGACGACCCCCGCGACCACCTTGGAGCGCCAGCGGTCGGCCGCGTTACCGTAGGCCTCTGCCATACACCGACCCCCTTACAGCACGGCCAGCTCGCGCCCGAGCACCCGGGCGCTGAACTGCTCGACCGTCTTGACGTCGCGCAGGTCGCGCGCGTTGATGTTCATGTTCTGGATGACCACGCCCGCCGAGGCCGGCCCGCGCGCCGCCGAGGCCCTCGAAGAGCGGGCAACGGGCCCGCGCGCGTCGAACGACGCCGACACGGCCATGGCCTCCCCGGCCCGCGCCATCTCCTCGGTGTAGCCCCTCAGCAGCCCGCGCGTCTCCCCCCAGCCGCTCTCAAGGCCCCGGTTGAGGCCCCGCATGATGAGCTGGCCGTTCTTGACGAGCATCACGGCGTCGTAGGCGGGCGGGCCCTTCATCTGGGCTATCTGCCCCGTGATGTCGCTGAACCATCCGACGACCCCGTCCCACGTGCTTTTGAGTCCGTTCCAGAGGCCGTCGATGATGCTCTTTCCCGCGTCCCACAGCAGCGACCCCAGGTCGCCGAGCGCCCCAAGGATGTTGCCCGGCAGGTCCGTGAAGAACTGGACGACGTTGGAGACGCCCTCGCTCACCGACGACTTGATGTTCTCCCACGCCTCGGAGAGCTTCGACTTGACGCTCTCCCAGGCCTCGGACCAGAACGACTTTATCGACTCGACCTTGTCGGAGATGGTCTCCCAGACGTTGCCGATGGCATCGGACACGGCCGACTTGATGTTCTCCCACGCGTTCGACAGGAACGTCTTGATGGCGTCCCACGCGCCCTCCCAGTCTCCCTGGATCACCGAGGTTATGACGCTGATGACGGTGTTGATGAAGTCCATGCCCGTGGACACCACCGACTGGATGATGCCGAACACGCTCACCACGACGGCCTGTACGGTGGGCCACGCGGCCTCGAACACCCCCTGGACTATGGGCATGACCGTGTCCACGGCGAGCTGTATAGCCCCCATGACGCTCTCGACCGTCTCCCGCATCTGGGGCCAGTAGGTCTCGAAGAACCCCTGTATGAGCGGCAGCACCGTCTCAACCGCCGCCTGCACGAGCGGCATTGCCGTCTCCACCGCCGACTGGATGACGGGCATCGCGGTCTCCACGGCGCTCCGCATGGCCGGCAGCGCCGACTCGAAGAATCCCTGGGCCACGGGGATGGCCGTCTCGACGGCCTGCTGCACGAGCGGCAGGGCCGTCTCGAACAGCGACTGCACCACGGGCAGCGCGGTCTCGACGACGGCCTGTATCGCCGGGAGCGCCGACTCGAACAGGGCCTGGGCGACCGGGACGGCGGCCTCGACCACGGAGCCGACCACGCCCATGGCCGTCTCGAACAGCGACTGCACCACGGGGATGGCCGTCTCGACGGCCTGCTGCACGAGCGGCAGGGCCGTCTCGAACGCCGCCTGCACCGCGGGCATAGCCGACTCGACGGCAGCCTTAACCGCCGGCATGGCCGTCTCGAACAGCGACTGCACGAGCGGTGCCGCAGCCTGAACGACCGCGCTCAGCGTGTCCATCTTGCCCGACAGGCCGTCAAGCGCCCACACCGCCAGGTCGGCGGCGGCGCTCGTCCCGCCGACCCCGTCGTTCCAGCCCAGGATCTCACCGAGCGAGCCGGCGATTGCCCCTACGAAGTCGCCGACCGAGCCCACGAGGCCGCCCAGCGACTCCCCGAGGCGTCCGACCGCCCCGCTGTCGGCTAGCCTGTCGAGGAACAGGCGCGCGTGGGCGAACCCGCGCTGGGCCGCCACCGCGAAGTCGCGAAGGCCCTGGGCAGCCCCGGAGACGAGTCCCGACGCGCTCGCGAGGGGGTCGCTCCCCCGCGTCAGGCCGTCCACGAACTGCGAGAAGACCCCCCTTGCCTCGTCCGCGAGCTTCCCGAGGACTCCCAGCGCCGAGGAAAGCGCCTCGAACGCACCGCACTCCTCGGCCTTGCTTTTGAACAGGTTCATGTAGGACGCCGCCTTGTCGATGCCCGAGGCGAGCGCCCCGACCGCCCCCCGGACCGCGCCGAACACCCCGTCGCTCTCGATGAGCGACGTCACGGCACCGTCTATGTCGGGCTTGAGCCACGCGAAGGCCTCCCTGAGCCGCCCCACGGCCTCCGACAGGGCCGCGTACTCCCCCGTCTGCTTGACCTTCCCGACCAGGGACGACAGCGACCCCTTGACCGACGAGACGAACGACGCCACCCTGTTCCCCGCCACCACGATGCCCGAGGAGAACCGGTCTATGGCCCCCGCTATGGCGTCGGGGCCTATGGCCTCGATGACCGAGCCGAGCGCCTTGGACACGCGGTTCCCCACGTTGGTCATGGCGGTGCCGATGCCCTTGGTGGAGCTGCGCGCCTGCTGCTCGAACGACGCCATGCCCTCCATGCCCTCGTTGTCCAGGGTTATGAGGGCCGCGTTGAAGTCCTCCATGGTGAAGACGCCGTCCTTCATGGCCTGGTACAGGTCGTTGGACGATGCGTCGGCCCCCATCATGGCCTTGGCTATGGCGTTGAGCTGGCCCGGCATGACCTCCTGCAGGGTGCGCCAGTCCTCCATCTCGGGCTTGCCCTTCGCCAGGGCCTGGGTGTACTGCACCAGCGCGCGCTCGACGTCGACGGTCGAGGCCCCGCCCGCGAGCAGCGCGTCGTTGAGCGCGATGGACAGCGTCGTCGCGTAGTCGAGGTCCCCCGTCGTCGCCGTGAGGCGCTGGGTCATGGAGACCAGGCTGTTGAGCGCCGTGGGCAGCCCGTCGATGCGCGACGCCATGCGGTCTATGGAGCCCTGGGCGGTGTCCGCCGAGAAGCCCAGCGACTCCATAACCCGGGGGAAGTTGTTCATGGTGTCGACGCGCGCGATGGCGCTGCCGAGCGACGAGGATATGGCCCCCATGGCCGAGGAGACCACAGACGACACCGCCCCCATGATCGCGCCGCCCGCGAACGACGACGCGAACGACGACGCGGCCTTCGAACCGGCGGCGGCGGCCGACGAGGTCGCCTTGGTGCCCCCCAGGGCCCCCTCGATGTAGCCCGACAGGTCCTTGAAATGCGGTATCAGGGTGACGTAGGCGCTTGCCACCTCTGCCATTGGCCGCCCCCTTTGCAGTTGTCGATGCGAGGGGCGGCCCCGCCGCCCCTCACGCCCTCGGTGCCCCCAGGATCGCGTCCAGGCGCTCGCGGCTCACGTTCGCACGCCTCGGCACCCCGCCGCCCCTGCGCTCGCCCGGCCTGGGCAGCGGCCTCGGCGGCGACCCCTTGCAGCCTCCCAGCTCGTAGCGCAGGCACGCCAGGGCGTCTGCCTGCACGGCCGCTATGTACTCGGCGTCGCCCCACGCGCACGCCGGGTCCATGGCCCTGAACAGCCGCGAGCGCGGGCCCAGCTGCGCCGCCAGGCACGCCAGGTGAGCCAGCGAGCAGCCGGGCCGCTCGATGTCGACGCCGTACACCTCGTGCATGTCCGCTTCCAGCTCGTCGCGGTGCAGCCGCAGCGCCTCGCGCAGGAACGCTAGTTTTTTAGTGCGGATACCTTTTCCTGCACCTCGCCCACGAACTGCGCCACGCGGCTCATGGGCAGCCGCCCGTCCCCGTCGCGCAGCTCGTCGATGACGCGGTCGTACTCGTCGCCGAGCACGGCGCGCACGAACAGGAGCATCCCCCGCAAGCTGTCAGCCCCGGCCTCGTCGATGGCGCACAGCACGTCGTAGTCGTCCAGCGCGTCGGTGCGTACCTGCGCCGAGACGCCCATAGCCTCCACCCGCACCGAGTCGGGGCGCTTGATGCCTTCCGCCTTGACCTTCTCAGCCACTGCCCCTCCTAGCCCTCGTCGACGAGATCGCTCGCGGAGCCGGTCGCCGTGTTGTAGTAGTAGTCATACGAGGTGTTGCCGGAGGCGTCCGGGAGCGCCGTGATGGTCGCTTTGTACACGACCGGGTTCTCGCTGTTGTGCTCCACGTCGTCTCGGTCGTAGATGCAGCCTCGCGGGATTACGGTGCGCTTGATGACGGTCTCGGTGAGCAGCGTCTCGATGACGAAGCTGCGCTCCTCCGTGAACGCCCCGTTGTGGCGGACCGTGACGCCGCCTTTGCCGTCGTCCTCGACGTTCTCGTCGCCGTAGTACGTCTTCAGCACCGACGTCCTGCCTTCGAGGAACCCCACCTGGTAGGTCTCCGAGAAGCTGTTCTGCACCTTCTTGATGACGCGGCCCGCCCAGTCCTTGATGTCGGAGCTGTCTGCCTCGGTCGAGTTCACCACGCCCTCGTCGTTGACGTACCCCATGCTCACGAACCCATCGGGTATCGCCTCCTTGGCGTCCACGGGCAGCTTGGTCCCCTTCGGTGCCACCCAGGCGTACCCGTTGGGGTTGCCCTTTCCGATGCCTACGTTCTCGGCGTCGAACATCTCTTCTTCCATGCGTCTTCCTTCCTATGGCCTCGTTGTCATGTAAACGGAGAGCTGGTAGCGGCTCTGCCTCGAATCCGGGTCGGGAAAGCTGTAGAGGCCCTCCACCCCGCAGCGGCAAACCTGCGGCACCTCGGCCGCGCAGCGCAGGGCAAGCGCGTCGCGCAGCCTGAGCGCCAGGCCGGCGGCCTCGGCGTTGCTGGCCGCCCACGCCTGCACCGCGAGCGCCGGGCGGTCGACCCCCACCGAGAACCCGCCCCCCGTGCGCTCCACGGTGACGAACTCCCCGGGGCGTTCCCCTGGCACCTCGGCGAACGCCGGTGCCCCCACGGCCCCGGGAAGCCACGCCACGAGCGCCGCGACCACGTCGAACGCCACGGTCACCACCCCGTCCCCTTCTTGAGCGTGTTGCTGCGGGCGTTGTCTATGCGCCCGAGCTTCGTTTTCGTGAACACGCGCCCCACTGCCACCACGCGGTGCTCCTCCACGCTGTGGCCGTAGGGCTCGACCTCGGGGCGCGTGCGCAGTGAGTAGGCCGCGTTGCACCGGGCCGCGGCCCTCGAGGCCTCCCGGGCAAGCAGGTCGCGCACGCCCTTCGACTTGAGCACCTGGCGCACGCCCCCGACGTTCACCTCGACGCGCCTAGCCATCGCAGGCCCCGCATTCGACGGTTCGGTTCCACGGGCCCGGCGTGTTCGCCGGCATGTACGGGGCGGGGTTGCCGACGACCGGGTAGGAGCGTCCTCCGTAGGTGACCGTCGCCCCGCGCAGGCTCGCCGTATACGACTTCGGGAAGTGGACCCTGAGCGCCGCCGTGACCCCCTCTGGCCGCGAGGCGTCGAGGTCGGCGGTAGCGCCCGGCTCCACCAGGCACCCCTCAACGACCTCTTCGACCAGGCGGTACACCGGGGCCGCGTAGGTGTCCATGCCCACCTGCTCCCTGCGGGCCACCGTCACGGCGACGGTCTGCATCAGGCAAAAGTCGAGCATCCGCCCACCATCCCCACGGAAACGACCACGCACCCGCCGATGCCCAGCAGGTCCTTCTCCGCGCCCGTCAGGTACCAGTCGCCCGACGGGTTCGCCAGCTGCACCGACGCCGTGTAGCCCCCGGCCCCCTGGCTCATCTGGGTCGCCGGGATCGCGGGCCCAGACATCTGTCGGCGCACGGACTCGACGGCGACCATCTCAAGGTTCGAGGTGATGCCGGGGTCCGACTCCCAGCCAGGCGGCAGGAGCGCCCGCAAGCGCCCCTCCGCCCATCCCAGCAGCTTCTCGGCCCTCCTGCGCTCGTCGCCTTCGAGGGGCCTCCACGCCGCCTCAAGGTCCTCGACGGTCGCGAAGGGGGCCGCCGGGTCGAAACCGCCCACGCTAGGCCTTCTTTGCCTTTGCGGCGGCCTGCGTCTCCTCCTGGCCATCGCCGCCGGACTCCTGGCCGCCGCCGGGGGTCGTGACGGCCGGGACGGAGTAGACCATCTTGCTAAAGGCCTTGCCGGCGTCGTAGCCGTCCCCCTTGAGCACCGCGAAGGCGCTCGGGTCGAGCACGCAGTAGCCGAGCATGGCCTCGGTTCGGTACGCGATCTGGTTGTGCGCCTTGAGGTCCACGCCGGTCTGGTCGGGGTCGCCGTACTCGATGACCTCGGCGGTCATGTCGCGCACCATGCCCCACTTGATGAGGCTGAAGTCTCCGCACACCGCGAGGGTCTTGGGGTCGGTCTTGCACTTGCGGCCGGACACCGTGCCCGAGGTCGCGGCGCTCACGCCCTCGAAGGTGCCGATCTGAAGGTTAAGCGGCACGTCGCCGTAGTAGCGCTCAAGGGTGGTTGGATGGCGCACCTTGCGCAGCACGCTCGCCAGCTTGCGCGAGAAGGCGATGCCGTTGATCTCCCACTCGTCCGCCACGGCGTCGAACAGCGCGTCGAGGTCGTACACCACGTCGTCGGACGCGGTCACCTTCTTCACCTTCGCGTCGGAGAAGAGGCCGGTTGCGTCGCTGATGGCGAGGCCGCTCTTGGGGCTTACCGCGTGGTACACGATGTAGTCCAGCGCGCGACCCATGGCCCGCGACTGGTCCTGCTGGATCTGGCTGATGATGGACAGCTGGTTGTCCTCGTCGGCCCACTTCAGCTCGGAGCTGACTCGGGTGGTGGTCACGATCTTGGCGCGCTTCGCGGCGATCGCGTCGGTGGAGTACTCGTGCGAACCCTTGGTGCCGCCCTCGGCCACCACCTCGGCCTCCGCGTCCGCAGAGAAGAACATGAACTCCGTGTCCGTGAAGAGCTGCGGGGTCGAGGGCGACAGCGTCGCGATGGTCGAGGTGTCGCGCACCTTATTGAGCACCTCGGTCGAAACGTTCTTGGGCAGTGAGATCTTGCTGGTATCGAGCGCCATCCGCTATTCCTTTCTAGTCTTTGTTGAATAGCCCGTGGACGAACTTCTTTATCTCGTCGGGCTCCACCTTCCCGGCCGACTTGCCGTCGCCCGGGACCTCTGGCACGGTCTCCGCCTTGAAGTGCGGGGCCGCCGCCTGCGCGAAGGCCTTGAGCGCGTCGCCTTCGGCACCGCAGGCCTCAAGGACCTCCTTCGGGACCCCCGTCGAGGCGGCCAGGTCCGAGACGGCCTTTGCGCGCTCCTCCTTCGCCTGCTCCTCGGCCTTCTCGGCCTCGGCCTGGGCCAGCTTCTCGGCGGCGTCCTTGTTGGCCTTTGCCTGGCGCTCCCACTTGCGGCCCGTCTCCTTGAGCTTGTCGGCCCTCTTCTTCTCGGCCTCGTAGAGCGCCTTGTAGTCGGGCTCGTCCTCAAGCGTCTCGGGCTCCTCCTGGGGCGTCTCCCGCACCTGCTCGGTGCCGGTCGTCTCGTCGTCTTTCTCGGGGTCCATGGGGTCTCCTAACCGGCCGTGCGGCCATGCGAATCCGTGGGCCGCCGTGCGGCGGTCCCCTTGCCGCGCCTGCGCCGTGCGGCGCTTAGCGCGCATGAAAAAGGCCCCTTGCGGGGCCCTAGTCACCGTGTTTACTTTTTCCTCTTGTGGGCCTGGCGTCCGTTCGCCTTGTCGATGGCCTTTGCTATGTCGTCTATGTCCGCAGGGCCAGATTTGCCCACAGCGGCCTCGTACTGCTTCAGGTACCCCGCCTCGTCGTACCCGTCTAGCTGCATGCCCTCGAAACCTGGCACCGCTTTACAGGTGCAGTGGTCGTGGTAGCTGTTGTAAGGCCCCAGCCCGTCGCCCGCCGTAGCCTGCGAGGTGTACACGAACCCCCTCGAAGCCATCACGATGCAGAACCCGCACGGGTTCTTGCTCGTCGGCACCCTCGCCCATCGGATGCCAGCGGCCCGGTCCCTCTCCCGCCCGGCGTTCTCCTCGACGGTCCGGTTCGCCGCAAGCGTCACCCTCTGGGCGGCCTTCGCCGCGATCATGTCGGCGAACGCCCCCTCGTCCGGCTCGTCCCCGTCGAGCTCCTTTGACGCTGCGTACCCCGCGTAGGCCCACGGCTCTCCGTCGGGGTACTCGTTGACCGGCTGCGCCGGGTCGAGCTCCTTCCCCGCCAGGCTCACGATCTGGTCGTAGAGGTCGGCCGCAAGCGACGCCCCGAGGTCTCCGTAGACCCCGTAGGCCTCCTCAAGGGCCTCGGCCGCCGCCCTGCGCACCTCGTCGATTGCCAGACCGTCCCCCATCTGCGACAGCCTGTGGAATACGAACTCCCTGGCTTGCCCCCGGGCGCTGGCTATGGAGCCGTCGTACGACCCGACGTCCACGCTCACTCGCCCCCACCGCCTGCCGCCTGCGCCTGCTGCTGCGCGGCCATGGCCTGGGCCAGCTGCTGGGCGCGGATTCTCCGTGTGTCGCGCATGACCTCGCGTATCTCCGCCTCGTCGTACCCGAGGTCGCGCCAGAACTGGGTCGTCTGCGGGTACTCGGGCACGGCCGAGGCCACCTTGAGCGCGAAGTCCGCCCTGGCGGCCATGGAGGGCCGCACCGGGTTCGCGAAGCGCGCCTCAATTGTCAGGTCGTCCTTCGGAAGGGCCTCTATCGTGGTGCCCCGCAGGCAGCTCAGCGCCATGAGGGCTACGTTGCGCAGGGCCTGGCCGTTGCTCGCGTTGAGCCACTCGGCCTCGACGATGAGGTCGTTCTGGGCCGCGTACATCGCCTCCGCGCTCGAAGGGTTGTCGAACACGATCCCCAGGCTCGACAGCGGCACGCTCGTCTCCCCCGCGAAGCGCTTGGCGAGGGTCTGGAGGTAGTCGCTGTGCGGCTGCATCGACATCTGCGGGAGCTGCCCGTAGTGCGGCACGTCGCCGTTCTTGTTGGCCGTCACCATGAGCATGCGGTCGATGTACGACTCTATCTTCTTGCTCGCAAACGCCTCGGCGGTCTTCTTGTCGACCCCCATCATGTACCGCTGCGGCCAGGTGTAGAAGACGCTCGCAACGGCCGCGTTGGTGGTCGCCAGTATCGCCTCGTCGGTTATGGAGCGCACCGCGGCGTTGATGCGGCTCTGCCCGAACGGCCTGTCGAGGAGCGGCTTGTACCGGATCGGCTCGATGAGCGGGCGGCCCAGCGGGTTTTCCAGCCTGTCGACCACCCAGCGGCCGTTCCTCGCCCTGCGGCAGATGTACGTCGTTTCGTCCGTGAACATGTTCACCCAGCTGGGCGTCTGGTTGTCCATCTGGTCCTCGGTCACGTCCACGATGGCGATGCCGGCCTTGATGCGCTTCTTGCGCACGTCCCAGACCCCTGCGGCGTTCGACGCGCTGTATGGGCTCACAAGCACGTCCGGCTCGCCCGCCGCCCCCTTGGACACCGTGAAGAAGGCGCACGAGTGCATCAGCTGCGAGGTCACCGCCTGCCGGTACTGCTCGCGCAGGTCGTTCGCCCGCACCACGTCGCCCAGGTCCTCGGCGGCGCTCCCGTCGCTGGTGAAGCCCATGAAGACGCTTCTGGCCGCCAGCGCGTCGACCGCCTTGGCGGGCCATCCCACCACGGCGCGCATGCCCCGCATCTGCTCGGGCAGTCCGCGCTCGAGGTTCTGCACGACCTTCTCGAAGTTGTAATAGGCCTCGTTGCGCAGGTTCGAGTTCAGGTGCGACCCCCACTCGTACAGGAGCCGGTTGAAAAGGCCGCACTCCTTCCCGTCGAGGCCGATGGTCGCCGGGTTGACCTGGTATAGGGACGCCCTCATGCTCACAGGATCACGCACCCCCCTTCGGGGTCTCTCTTCGTTGTCTTCGCCGCCCAGTACGCGAGGCACGCGGCCTCCATAGGGGCGCTCTCGTCTCCGCCGAACGCCCAGCCGCCTCCGTCGCCCACCGGGCGCTTCACGCTCTTGCACGCGCTCTCGTCGAGAAGACTCTGGGTGTCGTGCGCCCAGTGCGAGAGCGCCCCCTCTTTCAGGGCGTCCACGAGCATCGTCGTCGACGCCACCACCTCGGCGGGCCCCACCTTGGGCAGCGCCTGCCTGGGGTACTCGCCCCTCAGCTTGTCGAGAAGCGCGTCCTTGCCGCTCTTGCCGTCGACGGCCACGGCCGCCGTGCGCTCGGCGCGCTCCTCGTCGCACAGCATCTCGGCCACCCACCGGACGCCGGACTCAGTCGACGCCAGGCACACCAGTTCGATGTAGGCACTCCCCGCCGGGTCGAGCCTGCACGCCACGACCGCCACGCGCTCCCCGTCCGGGGTGAACTTGACGCCGTAGGTCTTGACGCCCTCCCCCTCTGCCCCTCGCTCGTCGACCGCGCACGACGCCCACAGCGACTGCTTTATGGCGCTCTGGGCAGCCTGCTCGCTCCACCACCCCAGGCGCTCGCGCGCGAAGCCGTCGGGCGTCATGGTGCGCCACTCCTCCTGGGTGAACTCCTCGTCGAGGCGTATCCCCATGGCCGGGTTAGCCTCGTACACGGCGTCAAGGAGGTCCTCGAAGCGCTCCGACGACAGGAACTCCCCGATGCCCCACTCGTGCAGGCACGTGCGCGGGCTGGGGTTGGTTATCGCCGCCTTGCGCACGCGCTGGTAGACGGTCCCCGGGCTGTTCGGGCCGGGAGGCGTGCCCATATATATGAGCTTGCGGTAGCCGGTCGGCGACGCCGCGATCGTCGACATAAGCGCCTCGACCTGGTCGTCGGTAAGCTCCTGGGCCTCGTCGTAGACGACCGTGGAGTACGTGTTTCCTCGGCTCGCGCCCCGCGATCGCGCCGAGTACTCGATGAGGCCGCCGTTCTTGAGGTATATGCCCTGCTCGCCGTTCGTGCGTCGTATGCACTCCACCATGTTGCAGATTCTCTTGTGGCGCTTGTCCTCGAAGAAGCTGCACAGGCGCTTGAAGCTCTTGGCCGCCGTCTTGACCTGGTGGGCCGTGTGCAGAATCTTCTCGCCGCCCAGGACCATCGCCTGGAACTCCCAGCCCTCGCACACGCCGTTCTTGCCGTTCTGGCGCGGCACGTCGAGGACGTTCGTGGTGTAAAGCGGCGATCCGTCGTCCTCGACCGCGCACCAGGCGTTGAGCACCAGCTCCTGCCACGGGTCGGGGGAGAAGCAGTAGGCGCGCAAAAGCTCCGCCGCGTCGGGCCCGTCGGTCAGGGCTACGCCCCTGGGCTCTATCCTAAGACGCGGCTCTTGCGCCCCGGTTCGCGCGGCGGCGGGCGCAGAAGTCGAGGATGTCGTCATCGTCTGCCGCGTCCACCTCCTCGGTAGAGCCCTCTATGCCGAGCTGCTTGTTGAGCTGCCGTATCTCGGCGCTCGCCTGCTTCATGGTCGCGATCTGCGGGAGCGCCTTGAGGTCGCCGAGGTCGTTGGTATATGCCACCTGGCCGCCCACCTCGTCGATGTCGTCCATGCACCTCTGGGCTATCGAGTACCACTGGCACAGCAGCGCCAGCATGGGCGCGTCGGACTCCTTGAACCTGCGGGATGCCGTTATCTCATCCCACTTGGCGCTCTTGTACGGGTCGTTCGCCACAGACGCCGGTTTCTCAAGCACGGCTACCCCTTCACGGCCGCGACGGCGAGCACCGCCAGCAAGAAGAGCGCGAGAAGGGTGACCGGCACCCAGAACGGTGCCAGGACGGCCCACCACGACCACGAGATCACGCCGCACAGCTTCAAGACGACGAAGGCCACCCCCAAGACGTCCAGCACCCCCAGGCCCACGAACTTGGTTGCGGTCTTTTCCATCTCTCCTCCTAAACGAAAAAAGCCGCTCGGTTTAGCGGCCTTTGATTGGAACCCTATGTTTTGCCGTGCTTACCCCATCACGCTAGCCATTGGAGAGCCTGCGGCTTTCCTCTTCAACCCGGCGCTCCAGGTATGCGTTCTCCCGCCGAAGCTCGATATTCTCAAGCTCTAGCGCCGCCATGGCCGCCTTAAGCTCGCGCTTCGCCTGCTTGACCATGAACCGCTTACGCTTATCGTCCTCTGTCACGGCCGCCCCTTACGTCACGGTTCACCTAGCAGCTGAGCCCTATCCCGACGGGCCACGTGAAGTCCGGCGCGTCGAAGTCAATCATGGGGAAGCACGCTCGATACATGTCTTTGTAGTACTCCACGGCCTCCGGCGGCGTGTCCGGCGTCGGAACGAAGTTGGGGCTAAACTGAAAGTTCTCGTCGCTCAGCCACTTCTCGTACTTCATGTACTCTACCTCGCCCTCGGGAGTGAACACACTACTCCTCTAATGGAACATTTTTGGCGTCGGATTCCCTTTCGCGCGCCAACTCTTCCTGATAGCCAGACTCTAGGTCCATGTCGCGTATATCGTTGAGAAGCTGGAACCAAGCGCCGTCATCAAGCACGGTAAAATCGGCCTCCGCCTCCTCTTTTGCCAGAATGGCGATAGCTTCCTCGTCTGGTACTCCCTGCTGCATAAGCTCGGCGCTGCGCTGCATGTAGTTGAACACTTTTTCTTTCATAGAGTCACCGTCTATCTATTGACGTCGTACTTCTTGTTCTTGGAGTAATAGATAACCCCATTAGACTTCAGTGACGCTGCCTTGTCGCTTAGACTCCGTTCGAGCTTTCCAGTCGCTTGCTGCCATGCGGCGTGCCTTGCCTGCCCCGAGGACATGCCCTGCTTCCTGTATCCATTATACATTTTCTGGTAGTCATCCTGAAGCTTACCAGTACCACCACTCTCCTTTGGCGTTACATCACTTTTGACAGAATGCGCCCAGAGGTTGAGTTGGGACTTTGCATACTTAACCCCGGTGGACGACTGTTTTCCTCTGACTTGAATTGAGTATACGTATTCGCCCTGCCCAGCACCAACCGCTCGTATCTCCGACGCCTTCGACGATGCAAACCATGAGATATCAGACGGCGAAAATACGGCTCCATAGCCAGCAATGCCGGTTGGATGATTATGTGTAATCGTGATGCCGTCTTTACCTTTAAGGCTATCGGGCAGCCCTACGCTTCCCGAACCGCCCGAATACGCAGCGATTACCTTCATGTTTCTATCGAAGATAACGGCCTCTTCGTGCCCCTTGATTCCCCTGATAACATCTTCTGCTTGCGCGAGAGTCATCCCTTTGTATTTTGAAGTTACGTCCTTAGAAGCACTTCTGTTGGAAACACCGCTGTTAGCCCAAAACGTCATGCTGTAGGCACCTCTGCCACCCATGCTCCACCTCGCCTTTCGGTTTTTACGCTGTGATACGATTCGTGCCGAACGCCCCGACAGCCGGAGGAAACATGACCGACCAGTACGCCAAGCTCCAGAAGAGCATCGACGGCGTGGCAGCCGCCGTAAAAGCGCTCGAAAAGTCTGCAGAGAAGACGGGGCGCAACTTTGAGCGCGACTTCAAGCGGCAGGCGTTCGACGTCGACGCCCTGACCTCCGAGGAGGTTGCCGAACTCAGGTCTCTTGTAGAGCACGAAAGCGACCTGGCATCCTTCTCCTCCGCACGCATCAAAGACGGCGGAGAGAAGGTCAAGGGCATGTATGCCGAGTTCTCGCGCCTTGGGCTTGCCTCCATCGAGGCAAACGGCACGTGCGTTCTTCTCTCGCCCATGGCCCACTGGGCGGTCGAGAAGCACGAGCAGCGCGCCCGCGACAGGAAGGATGACACGCGCAAGCAGTGGCGGCACGACTTACGCGTAGCGCTCGCAAGCACGTTTTTCGGCGGTGTCCTCGGCATCGCCGGAACCCTTCTCGGCGTCTACCTCGGCTGGCAGCTCGGCATCTCTTAAGACGCCATGGCGAGCAGCGAGCCGAGCGCCCCGCCGCTGAGCAGCGCCAACAGGAAGACCGCCGCGTATGCGGCGACCAGCAGCAGCGCGAACCTCTTACCGTCCATGCGACATCCTCTCTGAGAGCACGAACGTCGAAACCGCAGCGACAACCACGGCGGCGAGCACGATAAGCGCCTGCGCCACGCGGTCAAAACCGTTCGCGACGTTTGCTATGGTTGCCAAGACCAGAACCGCATCGACAGCCATCAGGGAGACCGGAATGGCCACTTCCGACCACGACCCGCTAGACATACCGATTACGGCATCGCACAGGGTGTCCCCGCCGCAGGAGCCAAGGACGCTTGCCGACGACCCTTCGTTCTGCGATCTGCTCGAACACCTCGGGCGCTTGGAGCAGGATTCCGAACGCGCACGCCTCGAAGCGCTTGAATCCAGGCGAACCGCACGGCGTGCCAACCCGTGGGCCGCGCTTTCGTTCGCCGTCGCCCTTGCGTCGCTGTTAATCACCGCCGCCTCGTTTCTTCTGCCGGTCATGGCCTAGCCGCCATCCTGTCTGTGACCGCGTTTCTGTAGCTCACGACCTCGCACCTGCCGAAGTCGAACCCCACGTCTCCCCCGTAAAGCAGAACGCGGCGCGGCCTGAGCGTCCGCATAGCCTCGGCCATGCCGTCGCACCACGCGGCGAACGACTCGTCGCTCTCTTTGACGCCAACCGTGCTCACCGCGACCGTGGAGCGCTTCGGGAGCCCCGAGAAGGCCCAGCGGTACGTTTCCGGCTGCGCCCACGACAGGGTCGGCACGACCTTCACGCCGTTCGTTTGGAGCCACCGCCCTATCGCCTTCGAGCGGTAGAGGTTCCAGACCTGCATCGGCAGCGGCATGTCCATGTAAAGTGAGAAGTCCGGCGTCAGGACGCACGAGTAATCTAACAAGTAATCTAAATACGCCCGTGGATTAGTCCACAGCCGCTCAAACTGGTAGTCGTCGACGAAGAAGTGGCACCCCTGTGAGCGCTTTGCATCGCCCGGCGTGCTCTTTGCGTAGTTGAACCCCATGAGGCCGTCGGGCTTGACCATGCAGCCCTTGAGCATCGGCATGCCGTCGGGGTTGCAGTCCCTGCGGTCCACAAGGTCGAGGTTGTATCCCCTGTCGGTCTTGAACTTCTCGGCACCGTAGGGAAGCACCTTGCTCTTGAAGTCACATCCGAAGCGGCTCATGTCGAGCTTGCCGATGCTGTTCACCTCGGAGCGGTAGAGCGCCTTGTTCCACCGGCTCCCCTCCGCGACCTTGTTGTCGGCGATGCGGTAGGCCTTGACCTGCTCGTCGTCGAGATCGCCCACGAACTCGATGTGCTCGTCGGGGAACTCCTCCCAGCCCAGACGCTTGCATGCCTCGACGCGGCCGTGCCCGTTCACGATTACGGGGTTGTCGGGGGAGGCGACCTGGATGCACCCTCGAAAGCCAAACTCCTCGATCGAGGCCATAAGGACCGCGAGGTCCTTTTCCGAGTGCACGCGGGCGTTGCGCTCGTAGGGGATGAGGTTTTGTATCAGCACGGTACAAAACACCTCCCCCGTCGTGTATGGATTCGGTACATTACATGCGAAAACGTTGGGTGTTCCATTTATAAAAAGTGCATCGGGGGGATTTAGGCGCAGTGCAAGGTGGCTCGCCGGCCCCCCGGGGGAGGGGGCACCCCCCACCCCTTCGCGTCACCACCCGTCCATCTGCGAGAAAAACTCGCTCTCCACGGCGCGCCTCTCGACGCCCGGGGCCTCAAAGGTGACGTACATCCGCGCCCCCTTGCGCTGGTTGCATATCCTGTGCGCCGCCTGCACGTTCCCATAGTCCAGGCACGAGCCGCCCAGCGCAACTGGGATAATCTCGTCAACCTCGAAGCTCATGGGGTCGCCCGCAGGCAGGTCGTAGTCTATGGGCTGGCCGCATATGGCGCACGGCAACCCTTGGGCCCTGAGCCTGGCCCTGAGCTGCCTTCGCCTGTGCCCGTTCGCATAGCGGCTAGACCCCATGGCACCAGCCCCCCTATATAACGTATACCAGGCAAATACACACACCCATAAAGACCTTAAAGACCTTTATATATATCTATTAATAGGTAAAGGCCCCATAGAGCGGCCTTGGGCGGTGAGGAGGATAGGAGCCCGCCCAGGGCCGCCCCATAGGGCCTCGCATACGAAAAAAGCCGCCCCGAGAGGCGGCCACAGCCCTTCCAGAACCTTTTACGAGACCCGCCCCCGGCGAAGCCCCGCTATATCCCCAGCGACGCCTTGGCGCTCGCCACTGCGACCGCCACCGCCACCTCTTTGACGGCCCCGAACGTCACCACCCCGGCCCTCGCCAGGGCGTCTTTCGTCTTGCGCCAGAGCCCGTCATCGCGTATCGCGTCCAGATAGTCGGCACCCTCCCACGTGAGGCCGCCCACGGTCGCCCTCACCACGGAGCCGGCCCAGTCCTTGACGAACGACGCGTCTATCAGGCCCCTGTTCTCCACGAGCTGCAAGTGGTAAGCCACGACAGCGTCGGTGTAGGCATCCGAAGCGAAGTCTCCCAGCCCCAGAGCGCCCCTTGCGCCCTCGACACGCAGGAGAATCGAGCGAACAAGGTCAAGGTCTCGCTGCATGGCCGCCCACCCCTCCAAAAAGAAAAGCCGCCCCGAAGGACGGCTTGGCAAGCGCCCGGATGTGAGCCGGGGTCTCCTCAAACAAGGGCACTCCACTCTGTGCTACTACTTGCCTGGTCTATTCTCCCACGTGCTCAGGATGCTTTCAACGAGTTTCTTTTCTTTTGGGGTAAGCCCCGTCGGCTCCCCGTTGGCGCTGTATTCATTGTGCAGGTACCCGTGGTGAACGTGCGGGGTCTTTCCTTTGTGGGGCGCAAAATCAATCTGCTTTACCCGCTTCCCCTCGGTATCAAAGTAGACAATCGCTTTCACTTTCCCACGGTCAACTTGCGCATACACCCGACCTGGCGTCATCGTCTCCATGAGGGTTTCTGAACCTTTGCCGGTCTTCTCGACAAACTTGATATTCCCGTCCGTCAACAGGGTGTGATACTGGGAACCGTAACGATTCCTAAGCTTGCTCGTGTAACTGCTCGCTCCCCTGCCGCCCATCAGTACCCCATGTTCCTCAAGACCGCCCTCTCGTCTCTTCTCATAGCGCTCTCGTAAGTCGGCGACGTGATGTCTCGCCTCGTCGCCTCGCCGAACCCGTTCACCCGCACACGCTGGCTCGGCTGGTTCTCCCTTCTCCAACGCTCGTCAAGCTCGAACTGCAAGGCACTACGCCGCTCCTGGCGCTGCTGGTTCTGCTTGCGAAGCCTCAACCACTCTTGGTGCTCAGGGGACCCTCCGACCATGCCGCTCAACTCAATCTCATTCATGTCGGCGACGCGTTTCTTTATGTCATCGTCTACGGCCTTTATCGCGTCTCGGAGCTGCTCGTCCGTCATCTTTGCCGGGTCCATGCTCAACGCGTTCGCCCGCATCTTCGCCGTTGCACTGTAAGCCCCGCGACCGCCCAAGAGACCGCCCCCTATGCAGTTGGACACCAAAACGGGCAAGGCCCCCTCGCGAATGAATCGCTCGGAGGCCCCGCCCGTCGGAGAAGGATTATCAATGAGGAACCGATTAACGCACGGTAGCAAAATATCAGCTTGCCGGACTCTCTGGGTGAACGTTCTGTGAATTAACCTTCCGCGCTGCCTTTTCCGGCCCTCACTGACTGCGGCGGCATCGAGTCTATCCACTCACAGAGCACCTGGGCATGCGAGCGCACCCACGTCTTGGATCTGTCCACCTCGTCGGCGACGTCCGCCCAGCTCATCCCGTCGATGTAGTAAAGCTCAAGGACCTCCGCCGACTTGCGGCCCCACGCCACGAGCACCCCGTCGATGAGCACCAGCGCCTCGGCAACAGCGTCCTGGCACGCGTCCATCTCGCGCTCAAGGTCCACAAGGTCCTCGACGCGCCACTGCGCCGCGCTTCCCGTCGGGTCGCCCACAGCGTTCTTGGGTCCCGGGCCCCCGTCGCCCCCCGACGGCGGGCCGTCCATTTCGCACAGGAACTGAAGCTCCTCGATCCTCGCCGCCGCAGCCCTGGCGGCCCCAAACACCTCGCGAGCCCTCAAGCTACCTCCCCGCCCTCAGACCTTCACCCGCCCTCTCCTTGGGGGTGAGACCGAATCTCCCGACGGCGTCAGCCGACCTAACGGAACTCGTAGCCCGACCACTCGACCCGCACGCCCGACTCGTCCGGCCAGTCCCCGTACTGCCTGTGGCTCCTGGCCCTCACCTCGCGTCCCTTGTCAAGGCATCTCTGCTCGTAGCCGTCCGCGTGGCCCTCGACGCGCTCGATGAAGTCGTCGGGCCCTTCGACCTCCCCGTACTCGTCCACGACGTCGAACGCCCCGTCGCAAACGCACCTGCGCACCCCCTCCCAGCTCGTCAGGAGCGTCCCCTCGTGGCACTCGCACAGCGGGACCCAACCGGCCGAGACCTTGCAGATGTGCAGCCCCATATCCGGATCAGCGCGCCTGAGCACGTGCGAGATGTCGCCGGTGAAACCATCGGGCAGAGCAGCCAGGTACAGCCTCGGCTCCGAGTAGTCCCGGCGGCTCTCCACCACCGCCCCGTCGATGTACGTCTTGACCGTCGCCGCCAGCTTCGGCCTCAGGTAGTAGTTAGTCCCCACCCTTCCCCCTCCCCTTCGCGGCCGCCCTGCGGCACGCCTCGCAGCAGTAGACCTTGTTCTTGGACCTCGTGGAGAACGCCCTCCCGCACACCGGGCACACGCCCCGGCGCTCGCGGGCGTCCCACCACGTGATCGGGGCCCGCCCCCTCACAGCCTCCCCCTCTCCCTGTTCCTCCCCTCGCAGCGCGCCATGTAGGGCCTCATGTCCGAGCAGCCCAGGGCGTGCGCCAGGTTGCAGCAGGCCTGCACGCAGTCGGCCAGCTCGTCGAGCAGGGCGGAGAGGGGCGCGCCGCCGGGGTCGTCCAGCCCCGAGTCGAGCCAGGCCCTCCACGACTGCCACGCGCCGAAGGCCTCGGCCGCCTCCTCCAGGAGCTTGAGGGCCTGGGCCTTGTCCGGAACGGCCCCGGGGAACGCCTCTACGGGGCCCAGCAGCACGGCGCTCACTCGGCACCGCCCCCCTCGTCGTCCAGCCTGCGGCCGCACCACGGGCAGTGCGCCACGCCGAAAGACGCGCCCACCGACATGCACTCGGACTCGCGCCCGAATTCCAGGGACCACCCGGAGCGAGGGTCGCGGTACAGCCACGCCTCGAACTCGCCGCACCCGTCCGGGGTCCTGGGGCAGATCCCGTACCCTCCAGGCCTCTCGGGCTCGCACATCAGGCAGCTCACTCGGCCTCACCGTCCCTCGCGCTCACCTCGTACGCGGGCCACCCGTAGCGCCGCCCGCACCCCGGGCACCACAGCGGCCGCACACCGCGCTCCATCACGTAGGACGCCCCGCACCCCGGGCACCTCCACCAGCGCGCCTCGGGCTCGCATCGCCCGTCCATGTCGGGGTCGCGCACGGCCTCCGTGCGCCCGGTCTCATCGCTCATCGCCGTTCACCCCCGCCAGGCGCTCGACGGCAGCCGCAAGCTCGCGGATAAGACCAATGCCGTCAAGGTTGATCTTGTTATCGCCGTCGTTGCTGGCCTCCACTCTTACCGTCGCCTCAGAGCATCCCGACCGCACGGAGATGGAGACGCGCGCCCTGCGGCCATTCACATCCATTTCCCTATTCACCTTGCACCCCCGCCAGGCGCTCGGCGCGGGCAAGGAGGTCGAGCTGCTTTGCCATGTGGCATCCGGCCGTGCCATAGCGCTCGCTCGGCTTCTTGCCGTCCACGAGGGCCGGGCACTTGTCGCAGCAGAAGCCGATGCAGCCCCAGTAGGCTGTGTAGTCCTTACGCACGTCCTCGCGCAGGCTCTCCCAGCTGTCGGGGCGCTCGTGCGACACCCACGTCCACTTGAGGTCGCGCCGCTTGCCTCTGTGGCACCCCTCGACGCACTTGGCCTGCACGGGATGGCCACCGTCCTTGATGCCAAGCACCTTCCAGCGGCACCCGTCCTCGGTCCACACCTCGTCGCCCTCGTCTATGGGCGCGCCGTCTTTATCGGTGCACGGCGCGGTGTGGGTGAGCCAGGAGGCGGGGCACCACGCCTGGCACCTGTCCAGGGACGCGATGGGCACGCCGGACCTGTCTCTCGTGTAGACAACCGCCAGCCGGTCGAGCGCGTCTACCCCGCTCAGCCCGCAGGTGTCGCCAGATTCCCTGGTCCCGCGCTGGGCCATCCCGCGGCGCTCCGGCGCGAGCCATACCGTGTCGCCGGCCTTAATCTCAACGCCGTCCGCGCCGATGGCCTTGGGGGCAGGGCGCTCGCCGAGCAGCGACGACAGCGGCACCCACCTCGCGCCCCTGCCGTCTTTCCGCCCCCACGGCCTTACCGCGGCCCTGCCCCTGTGCGACACGGCCACGACGCGCACGCGCCCGCCGTCCTTCGTCCACGCCTCGCCGCCGAGGGCCAGCCGACCGCCGTCCCCGAAGCTCGGCCACCGGCAGCCCTCCGGCACGACGCGCCCGGCCCCGCGCAGGGCGTCCAGCTCGGCGGCCTTGGCCTTCCAGCCTTCGACGGCCCCGACCATCTCGTCCACCTCGCCGCGCGTGCACATGGCGTGGCCGCGGTGCATGCCGGTCAGCGCCTTGAGCGCCACCGCCGCGTAGCCGTCGGAGCCGTCGTCCTCGTCGCGGGCCCCGTCGATGCGGCGCGAGATGTCGGCGCGGGCGTTCTCGCGGTCTTGTTCCAGCATCGTGCCATGGATTCCGATGCCGTGCTCCCCGCACCAGACCGTGGGCGCGCAGCTCACCACGGCGTCCATCAGCTCCCTGCACAGCCGCTCCATGGCGGTGCTGCCGTCGGGCTTGTCGTTCTCGTCCATGTTCGCTCCCTCTAACAATTCAAAGGCGTTTCAGCCATCGCATATGGCTCTCTGGGCACTTACACCGGGTCGGTTCTTTTCGTGCGTGAAAGCACGGATGCGCACGGCTTAAACGGCGTTTCCAACGGCTATCTCGATTCGCTCCACGGCTTCCGTTACCATGGCGTCCACGGTGGCCACCAACCTCGCCATGCCGTCGGGGTCGGAAAGGTCGATTTCGTCGTCGGACCCGCGCGTCGCGTACTCCACGAGCATCTCGACCGCGTGGTGGAGCGTGCCTGGGTAATGCCCCGTCTCCCGCCACGACGGCGGGAACGGCTTCCCGAACGCGATTCCGCCGCTTCCGTACTTCTCAAGTTGCCAGCAGGTGCCTAGCGAGTACGGCACCACCCGGTAGTTCCCGAGCCTGATTTCCATCCTCTTCACCTTCCGTCGCTCAGAGCGCCCATTTCCGTCTCGAAACGCCTTTCTGGGCTAGGGCACCGGCCCGACCGTTTTCGCGCGTCCTAGGCCGTCTCCGGCGGCCCACAGAGGCATTCCCGCCCCGGCTATACGATGAGCACCACGCCCCAAAGGAACACGAGCGCCCCGAAGGCCACGAAGGCGGCCCCCGCGCCCCAGACCATGGCCGCCCCGATCGTCACCGCGACGGTCCCGAGGGCGCACACGAGAAGCGACAGGGCCACGAACGCCGAGACGCCGACCTCCCGCACGACCTTCTCATCGTTCATGCGTGGTTCTCCTATTCTGTTGAAAGTTCGGATTACACTGTTGAAAGTTTTGTTGAAAACTAGGCTCCGAACGCCGCCGCGCCCCTTTTCGGCACTGCCCGCGCCCGGGCGCGCACGCGCGCGTTTTTAAGACCTTAGCGCACGCCTCCGGCGCTAGGCGGCGCGGTGTGATGTCGAAGACACCACACCGCCTAGCGGATGGCGCGACCCACTCGCGGCAACCGTGCGCGCACGCGCTAAGGTCTTTCTTATCTTATCTATTCTTATCTGTCGGTAGCATTTGCTTGGCAATTGCTTGTTGATTCGGTTTTTGATGGGCTTTTCGACCCACCTTTCCGACCCGCCTCGGCGCGTTTCGCGCTCGTCCTCTCGGCCCTGCGAACCTGTTTGCTCATGCGTTCCGAGAGCAGTTTTCCACAACCAAGGGAGACTGTTGAAAGTAGGCCGATTTTCGCAAGGAACGTGACGAACTCCTGAGTTTCAACAATCTGGTCGAAGTCGAAGAGGCAGTATTCCGCAACCGTCGACCAGTCTTCCTCAGACGCGACCTCAAGCCCGTCGGCGTCCTTCGCCAGGGCCTCCAAAAGCGCCCAGTAACGCCCGTATCCCTCGGCCCCGTACCTTCGTATCAGCTTGCGGACCTTTGGGTCGTAGACCGCGTCAACATCGTGCTTGAACCACGTCGCCCCCACGGCCCACCTCCTAGAAAGGTATGTCCTCCTCGGAGTAGAGCGGCACCGTGTAGCCGTCGAAGTTCATGGTACCGACCTTCTCGCGAACCTTGGCCCCGGCAGCATAGGCGTCCGAGCGGCCCGCGCAAGGCGCGTGCGACGCCCCCTGGTACTCGGGCTGCCCCTGCTGCGCCTGCTGCTCCGCTCCGCCGTCCTCGGCCTTCGGAAGGCTCGGTATGACCAGCTCCGTCACCACGACGTCGATGGCGCTTCGCTTCTGGCCGTCCCGTTCCCACTGGGACCACCTCAGGCGTCCCTCCACGCAGACCAGCATGCCCTTGGCGAGGATGCGTGACAGCGGCTCGGCCCGATTGCCGAATACCGTGCAGTTCACCCAGTTGGTGTAGTCCTCCCACTCCCCCGTCTGGTGGTTCTTGCGCCTCTCGGACACGGCGAGGCTAAAACCGAGCACCGTGCTGCCCGAGGCCGTCGACCTCACGTCCGGGTCGCGCCCGAGGCGGCCCGTGAGGCACACCCTGTTCACGTCAGACACCCTCGACCACCTCGGCGTCCACCTGCTGCGGCTGCTCGCCTTCGCCCGCGCCGTCGCCTATCGAGAAGATGACCCCGTCGGAGTCCACGAAGCGCGGCGTCGTCTCGTCTGCGGCCGCCGCCCTCTGCGCCTCCACCGACACCGGCAGGTAGGGGAAGGCCCTGCGGATCACGGTCTTGCGCGCCATGGCCTCGTAGTCCGTGGCCCACGGCCCGGTCTTGGAGGCCGCCGACCTCTTGCGCACGGCCTCGACCTCCTCGGCGCTCATTACGTCGATGTAATGGCCGCCGTCCTTGAAGTGCGCCACGCAGTAGACGTGGGTTATGGCCCGCCCCTCCACGGGGTCGCTCGACGGTATGTGCCGCAACCTCTCGTCCAGGCCGAACTCGTACTCGAAGAAGTCGCCCTCCCTAACCGCGCGGGCGCTGATGTCCGTCAGCTCGCCGCTGCGGCGCGCCAGGTCGAGCATGCCCTTGTACCCGAGCAGGAACGTGGCCTCCATGCGGCCGTGGTTCTGCCTCGGGATGAGGTAGGCTCGCCCCAGACCGTCGATGGCCGACGGCTCAAGCCCCAGCGCCGTGCACTGCATGAGGCACGACAGCACCGTGGCCGGGTCGCACTCCGCGAGCTTGGGCGTGGTCTTGTACGCCGAGAGCGCCACCTGGTAGACCCTCTCCGGAGTCATGTGCCTCGGCATGACCGCCGCGATGCGCGGCCACGCCTGCTCCAACATGGCGTTGAACCTCTCCACGTTGCCGCCCTTGGCGCTCGCGGCCTTCGTTATCTGCCCCATCTACCGTTCCTTCCTCGGTGTGAACCTCAGGCCCATGTCGCGCTCTCCCGCCACCTCGTAGGCCGCGTATGTCTGCGGCATCTCTGCCTTGAACCTCTTCGCGTCGAGCCTTTTTGCCTCGCCCCTCGCCCATCTGACCCTGCCCCTGGAGCAGCTGATTCCCGACGCGTCGCCTATGAGCCGCTTGACCTTGGCCGCCAGCGCGTCCGCTCGCCCCTTGGCCTCCTCGGCCTGGGCCTTCGCCGCGAGCCACGCGGCAACCGCGCGCTCCTCCTCCGCGCCCGCCACAAGCTCCTCGGCCGACGGGCGCGAGAACTGCCCCATGAGCGCGCCCGTGCTCCCCCGCATGGCGTCGTCGTCGGGCGGCTCGCCCCTGCGCACGCGCTCCCAGAACGCGTCGACGGCCTCGTCGACGGCCCGCACGTCGTCCTCGTCGCGCACCACGCGGTACTCGCGGTATTCCTGGCCGCCGACGAGCACGGCGACGTCGGCGAACGGGCTGCCCGTGACCGACATGTAATGGGTGACCTGGGTCAGGTAGTAGAGCGGCACGCCATCGTCCCAGTCGGCCGCCCTCCGCAGGCCCACCGTCTTGATCTCAAGGACGCCCCAGGTCCCGTCGCCGTCGCGGACCCAGCGGTCGATGTTCGCCTGGGCCCACGGCCTCGTCTTCGCCACCAGCGTCGAGCGCTCGTCGCGCACCAGGCGGTCGGGGTGCGCCTCCTTGTAATGCTGCGCCACGACGGGCTCAAGTATGTTGCCCCACTCCACGGCCTGGTTGCCGCTCAGGTCGTCGGGCTCCGCAAGCCCCGACTTCTCCGCCCACAGGGCGTAGGGGCCCTTGTACCGCGACAGCCCCATGATGGCCGCCACGTCGCTGCCGCCGACGCCCCTTCGGCGCTGCTCGATCCAGCCGTCGCGCCCCTCGGTCCTAACCTTCGTGTAGCTCGCACTCAACGACGTCACCCCCGCCGAGCACCTCGTCGGCCCGCACGCTCACCACAAGCACGTCGGTCCCGTCCGCCGGGACCTGGTCCATCTTGCGCACGACGGCCGTGGTCACCTGGGAGTCATCCTCGTAGGCGACGCCCGTGAGCGCGTCCAGCACGCTCTTCAGGATGTTGTCGGCGTCCGGCTTGAACACGTCGTGCCTTGTCACCCTCCTGGTCTTGCGCTCAAGGGAGACCGGCAGCGACCGCATGACGACGACCTCGACGGCCACGGGCATGCCCTCGGGGAACCTCGGTCCCTCGTACAGGCTCGCGAGCGCCCTCTCGTACGACCGGTCGCGCGGGTCCTTGTGCATCCCGACGCTCACGCGCCCGGCAGACCTGACCACCGACCCCCTTGGCCGCCCCTGGCCCTTAACCCTTCCCTCATACCTCAGCGATCCCGTCTCCATCACGCCGCCCCCTCAAACACCCAGTCCGGCAGCTCCGGCATCCCGCGCAGGTCCGGGTAGGCCGCCTCGATGTTGGAGGCCATGGCCTTGTACTCGATGTCGTCGCTGCTGTACCTGATGACGTAGCGCACCAGCGCGCTCCACAGGTCGTGTGCCTTCATGAACGCCGGGTCGTCGCTCACGAGCTCGCCTTCCGCCTCGCACAGCGCGAACACGAGGTCGCGGCTCACGCGGCCGTACGTCTTCTGGCAGCGCTCGCAGGTCCTCACGAGCCTGCGCCACGCCGCCGGGTGCGTCACGATCCAACCGTGCGCCCTCCCGACGAAGTCGCGCCCCTTCTCGGGGTCGAACTCGCGGGCCACCTAGATCACCCCCAGGGAGCGCATGGCGAGGGCCAGCCCCCTGAGCGCCCAGTACCCCCACAGCGGGCATGTCAGGAGCAGCGCGAGCGCCGCTGCGTCGGCCCGCGTTTTCACAAGCCCTCGCCCGTTTCGGTTATAATCGTACACGCGACGGGTACTCCCGCCGCTTTGTGCGCCGGTCCCGACGGGGTCGCCTTGGAAAGCAACCGTCGGGACCTGCTCGGCTTTACTCCTCATAACCTTCTCCTTGACATCGCCTTGGCAAACTGGATCACTTCCGCCTTCGTCACCGGCATCTCGAACGGCTCTATCAGGTCGCCGATGTCGACGCCCAGCGCGTCCACGAGCCTGCACGCCATGTCGAGCTTCGGCACCGTGCGCCCCAGCTCCCAAGACTTGATCGTCTCGACGCCGATGCCCGACGCCTCCGACAGGTCCTCGCGGCTCATGCCGCGGCCCTCGCGTATCTGCTCGAGCCGGCGTGCGAACACCGCCTTGTCGAAGGTCAACGCGCACCTCCCTTCCGTCTTCTCCCGCCCATGGCCTCGCGGCCGCGCCTTGACCGGATGCGCCCCGGCCCGTTTTTCGCAGGGAGGCGACGAGGTGCGCCCACGCTTGCCCTGCGTATGCGGCTCTCAAGATGCTGTGGAGGCGGTGTCCGAACTTGGCAGAATGTCAAGTTCGGAGGATTATTCTCCCCGCACGGGGAGAATAATCCTCCTAACTTGGCAGAATGTCAAGTTCGGAGGATTATTCTCCCCGCACGGGGAGAAAACCCATTTTTCCTGTGCGGAACTTTCTGTTCCTAGTAATTAATTTTGTTACACGTTGAGTTCCTTATAGATACGCAGAGTTCCGATTTTTGTGTTCTGGCGCACTGACCGTGTACTTTTGTTTGAAATGTGGAGGAAGTCCCGTGAACTTGCAGCTAAAAAGGCTCCGCGAGGAGTCCGGCTACGCCCACCAGTCGGAGTTCGCCGACAAGATCGGCGTCGAGCGCAGGACCTACGCGAGCTGGGAGCGCGGCGACCGCATGATGAGCCTAGCCCAGGCGTGCATGGTCGCCGACGCCCTGGGCTGCTCTGTAGACTCGCTCGCCGGCCGCCACTCCGACTCGCTCACCGCCAAGGAGCGCGACCTGATGGCCCGCTACCGCTGCGTGCCCAAGCTCGGCAAGGAGGCACTTGAGTCCGTCGCCGTCGCCCTGACCGCCGCAGTCAAGGACGGCACCAGATGAGGGGCGCGGGTGTCCGTCTAGAAAACATCTTATTGGGTATTTTTCTCCTAAAATTGTGAGAAACTCACACTTTTTGGATATAATCATCTCAATATATGACTTCTACTTGAAGGTGGAGACATGCTGCTCGAGTTCGGCGTCAAGAACTACCGCTCGTTTAGGGACGAGGCGCGCCTGACTATGTTGCCCGTGAACGCCTATAAGGAGAAGCCCGAGAACCTGGCACCCGTCAAACCTCTCGGAACAAACTCTGACGGCGTCCTCAGCGCTGCGGTGATATACGGCGCAAACGCTTCGGGCAAGACGAACCTACTCAAGGCAATCGACTTTGGCCGAGCCTGCGCCATGGGCCTGATAACGTTTGGCTCCCCCGACTACCGCTCGGCCTTCGTGGGGTGTGAAGCGCCATCGGAGTTCTCCTTCTCGATTATTGCCAACGGGACTAGATACCGCTACGAGTTTTCGCTTTCCGATGAGGGGGCGACCGATGAGGCCCTGTACGTTAGGCCCAGGGGGGAGAGGCTCGTCTATAGGAGAACGCGGCAGGAAGATGGGTCTTATGCCGTAAAACAAGGGTCTATGTACTCCGGAATCGAAAGCAAGTTAAAAGGGTTTTCCGACAACGGACTGGTCCTAAACTTTCTGGCGAAGTTCGGGATGCCCGATTGTGCGGCCGTAGTCAGGTGGTTCGTGAGCACCCTCTCGGTCCACGACAAATCAGACCTGCTTGAGCAGGGCGAGATTCTGCAAAAGCTAATCAATCTCGGCGAATCGAGCTTCACAAAAGTAATCGATGCGGTGAAATCGGCCGACCTCGGTATCGTGGGGGCCCAGATATCCGTTAGCGACCTGACTGCGGAGGAAAGAGAGAGCCAGAAGGTCGCAACCGACAAGATTAAAGCCGTCTTCGCGGCACTTGTTGGCGAGAGTTCTTTGGAACTCGAACCTCCTGACCAAAAGATCGTCTTTCAGTTTCAACATACGATAAACGGCAATCGAGTCGGATTTGGGTTTGACAGGGAGTCCCTCGGAACAGTGACCTTGCTTAACCTAGCGGCTGATTTCGTTGACGCAATTGTCAATGGGCGCGTTCTCGTTGTGGACGAGATCGAACGAAGCCTGCATCCAATGCTCCTCAAGAGCCTTGTGTCGCTATTTTTCGATCGTGATCTGAACACCAAGAACGCCCAGCTCGTATTCACCACCCACGACCTCTCCATCATGAGTAGCGATTTGCTAAGAAGGGATCAGATTTGGTTTGTCCAAAAAGACCCGGTCACAGGCGGCAGCGAGCTTTACTCTCTTGCTGAATATTCACCGCGCAAGGACGACAACATACTGAACCGATACCTCTACGGGGCATACGGTGCTGTCCCATTCATAGAGAGGGTGCTGTAGATGGCAAGAAAGCAGGGTGGTCGAAGCGAGGGAGGGAGAAGCGCCAAGCCGGTCGTCCTCGTCGTGTGCGAAGGGGAAACTGAGTTTTATTACATGAACTTCATCCGGGGAAAATATAGGGCGAGTTGGCTTGAACCGAGGCTTTCCGATCAATCGGAGCCGATGGGCATCATTGGCTGCGCCAACCACATGTCCGACGAGTTGAGGCGAAAGGGGCTCGATGTCGATACATGGTTGGTTTTTGACGCCGAGAGCCCCTCCGATGAAAGAAACCGAAAATATCGTGACGCCATTTGCAAAGCCCTTTCTTCAGGCATGAGAGTAGCCAACTCAAGCCCTTGCTTCGAGTACTGGGTGCTCGCCCATTTCGCACCAGGGATGATTGTAGTGGAACCCCGCGAAGCCGTTGCGGCATTGGACAAACCCGGACGAATCCCCGGTTACAAAAAGCCTCATTTGCCATACGACGAACTCTGGGAAAGGTCTGAAGCAGGAATCCCGTCAAAAGCTATGCAGAAAAGAAGACGGGACCTGGAGAATATCGGCGAGGACCCCAGATACGGTAGACCGGTGTCCTACGTTGACGAACTTATCGCCCATTTATCGGAAATTCAATCCCGCTAAATCAAATCGGCCATAGACGACCTCAAGGCGAAGAAGAGGGGCTAGGCTCGAGATGGGAAGGGACGACCCCAACCCCTCTTCTTTCTCTCGCCTACCTCATGACCCCGTCCACGACTGCGGCGGCCCTAGCTTTTGCCTCGCGATCGTCGCTCGCGTACGTGTTGAGAGTTATGGACGCGTCGGCGTGCCCCAGGTTCGATGACACGGTCTTTATGTCAATCTTCGCCGCCACAGCCATTGTTGCCCAAGTGTGCCTTAGGTCGTGAAACGTGCACGCCCTTTCCTCAGAGCCCGTTATCCCATGCCTCTCGGCCAAGTCGTGCCAGGCGTGGGATATGTAGTTCACCGACGCCGGCCTGTTCCCTCCGAGGATGTATCTCCCGGTCGTTACCCTTCGCCACGCATCGAGTTCCTCCGCAAGGCCGGCCGGAACTACGACATCCCTCTTGCTCCCGTTCTTCGTCTCCTTCTCGTATGCCCCCTGCTCGCCCACGCCTATTCCCCTCTTGACCCACAGGACGTGCCCCAGAGGGTCGTAGTCGCTCCATCGCAGGGCGCATATCTCCGCCTCCCTCAGGCCGGTGTAAAGGGCTATGACGGCTGAAATCCTGAGACGGCCCGCCGGCTCTTTAGCCAGCTTGTCGAGCAGCCTCCCCCGTTTCCTCCGGTCGAGGTAGTTTATGCCGGGCTTGACTTTCTTGTATTTCGGCGGCACCACGAACTCCATGGGGTTCTTGGCGATCAGGCCGTCGCCGACCGCCTTCTTGCAAACCCTCTTCATGAGCCGGTGGGCTTTGATCACGACCGTTGGCGAGTAACCGTCCTGGACCAGGCGTCTCTCCCATCTTTGGCACGCGTCCCGGTCCAGGTCCTCCACGTCGATGCCTTGAAAAGCGCGCTCGATTCGCCTCTGGGACTGGCGGTAGTCTTTGATCGTGGACTTCTCGACAGACCCAACGGCGTCGAGATCGTCCACCAGGCTCTTCGCAAGGATGCCTACGGGATGGCCTCGCTTTGCTGGGCCGCCATTTGCGAGCATCTCGTCAAGGGACTTTTTGGCGTCCCTGCGCGAGGATGCCTTGAGCGCCTTGGTCGTCCTCGACCCGTCCTCGTGCACGATCACGGCCCTCCACCCGCCGTTCCTCCCCGCCCTCACGTACGCATTCTTGTACATAAAAAGAACGCACCTCCTCCGAACGCGCAGCCGAAAACAGGGCTTGGAAACGAGGTTCCGCGACGGGCGAGGTGCGCAAACAGTGCGCAAAAAGTTGAAACAATTTTTGCAAACTATAAAATATGATACATTAAAAAAGTGCATCTACCAGCCATTATGGAAGTGGTGCCCGAAGCGAGACTCATGCATGCATTTTTTCAACTGCCACAGGTAGAACTCTCCCCCTAAACGCAAAAAAGCCGGGACCCCCGCAGGGGCCCCGGCTCGTTCCGACTGCATCCGTCACCTTGCGATAAATACCCCTACGCCTTCACCAGGTAGTCGCGCTCGGGGTCGGGCTCGCCGGTGTACGGCCCCACGGCGATGTAGCGCCTGGTGCCACCGTAGTCCTCGTAGGTGCCCCACACCCAGCCGTCGGCCTCCACGCACCAGGCGTCAAGCTCCACGGTCATGCCCGCGTCGTAGTGCGCGACCTCGGGGTAGGACAGGCCCGGGCCGGTGCGCACGCGAAGGTGGTCCACCGTGCAGCGGTAGCGGCCGGGGGCGATGGACAGCCGGCGCTGGCCTTCCGGCTCTGGCCCCGCGGCGTCGGGCGCGGGCTGCGGCTCGGGCACCTCGGGCGCTGGCTCGGCGGCCGCGTCGGGCGCGACGCGCGACCAGACCTCGCGGTGCCACCTGGCGTGATCCACGTAGGCCTCCGGGCAGCTCTTCCACGGGTCCACCCAGGAGCCGGGCACGCCGTCGCGGTCGCCGAAGTCGCGGCAGTCGTAGTGCCTGATCACGTTCTCGGCCGGGATGGACCACCTCGCGCGCACGTCCTGCACCAGCTCGCGCAGGTCTCGGATCTCCGCCTCGGTGAAGGGCGAGCCGTCGCTCACCACCTCGATGCCGATAGAGAGCTGGTTGAAGGCGAAGTTGCCCGCGTGCCAGGCGGTGTCGGCCTCCGGGACGCTCACCACGACCTCGCCGGAGCCGTCCACGAAGTAATGCGCGGAGGCGTTGCGGTTGCCGCCCGCGAAGTAGCGCCCGTTCGCCTCGGCGGTCTCTCCCCCGGCGAGGCCCCTGCCGCCGGTGTTGTGGACCACGACGTAGCGCGGCTCGTAGGGCCCGCGCCCGGCCGTGTACGTCTCCGGGTGCGCCGGGATGGACCTAACCCTCATGCTCTCCCCCGTCCTGTATCTCGGCGAGCGTCGCCTCGCCGTCGACCTCCGGCAGGCCCGCCACGCTGGTGAGCAGCGACAGCACGGCGGCAAGCGCCGCAGTCCCCAGCACGCCCATCCAGCCCACCTCTGTGATGGACACCCCCACGGGGACCATCGCCACGGCGGTCTGCGCCGCCGTCTTGAGGGCGCGCACTCCGGCCGCGCGCGCCCACTTCTTCAAGTAGTCCATGCCTTCCCCCTATCCCAGCCCCGCGCCCGCGAACATGTAGCCCGCCAGGCCTCCGGCGAGCGCCGTGAGCGCCGCCGTTACGGCGGTATCCCAGCGCCTTACTGGCCTAGACTCCAGGGCCGCCAGTCGCGCCTCGTGGCCGTCTATGCGGGCCTGGTTCTGCTCCTCGATCGACGTTAGCTTCGCCAGTAGCACCTGCATACGGTCGATCTCGGACCCATGGGCGTCCAACCTCTTATCGTGCACCTCGATGGCCCTCTCGTGGGCCCGGTGCTCCTCACAGTGCTCGGTCAGCGCCGTCACCTCCCCAAACAAAAAAAGCCGCCCCTCCCGGGACGGCTCTCCCCACACTTCCATTCAATTGAGTACCGTTACTCCTGAAGGCGGACCTTGTCGTCGCAGCCAGGGACGACGGCGGGGCGGTCCTTGAAGACGCCGGGATTCTCCTCATAGGCGAACGGCACGCGCACAACGTCGAACTGGCCAGGAACCCTACTCGTCGTCATCGTCGTCCCAATCGGCCGGCACAACGACACGCCCGTCAACGACACGCGCCCTCGGAGAGGCACCCTTGACGGGCACGTACCGCCCGGCCGGACGCCTGCCCTCGATCTCGAACGGAACCCTGCCCTGCACGACGAGCTGACGAAGGGCCAGATTCAGGTATGCGTTCAGAGACAGCCCCATCGAGTCGAGCAACGGGGCGGCCTCATCGCGCACGGACTCGTCGTACCTTATGGTCGTGGTAGGCATGGCTTCCTCCTCTGTGTGATGTAAACGACTTCACTATAAAACCGTTCTGAAGCCATGTCTACCTTCTACCCTACCCCATCAGCTCCTCGACGCGCGCCCTGATGCTCTGGGGCACGTCCTCCACCGTTATGGCCCCGCGCTCGATGCGCCGGATGTATGCCCTCGCTATCGCGTCCATCTATGCCCCAATCATCTCGTAGACGGCGCATATGGCGTCGTCCTGGCTCTCCATGACCTCGCGCTGCGCCTCGCACAGCTCGTACAGGGCGCATATGGCGTCGTCCTGGGCGGCCTGTACGGCGGGGGCGGAGTCCAGCCACACCTCGCGCGCCTCGAAGGCCTCCCGGGCCGCCTCGGCCTCCGCGGCCAGCCTGGCGCGCTCGGCCAGCTCCTCCCCGGTCCAGGGCACCCAGACCTCGACGTCCCAGGTGCCCGGCACCTCGCCAAGGCCGGACATCTCCTCGGGCGGCAGCGGGCCGTCGTAGGCCACGAGGGACCCCGAGGCGTCCTCCGTCTCCCAGTGCCCGCGGCCCGGCGACGCCTCCACCAGCTCGACGTCGCGGCCGCCCGTCTCCGGGTACTCGGCAACCACCCGCTCCTCGTAGGCCGGCACCTCGTCCACGACCCACAGGTGCCTGACCGCCACGGCGCGCGCGACGCCGCGCCCCAGCGAGGCGTCCGGCTCGGCCGCGAGCGGCACCAGCGACTCGTCGTAGTACATCGCTCCCCCTCCCTATGCCGTCCTGCGCCAGGCGTAGAGGTCCTGGTAGGCCGGCATGTTGCTGTGGCTGTTGCTGGAGCCGCTGTTGTTGATGGGCGTGTTGTTGGTCGCCGCGTCCCCGGCGATGCGGTAGTAGCTCATCTCTAACTCCGAGCTCGAGTAGCTGTCGTAGTTGACGCGGTTGTAGTAGCCCGTGGCCGTGTGGGAGTGCGTTGGCATCTGGGCCACGGTCAGCGTCACGTTGTCCGCGCCGCCGGTGCTCACGTCGTTCGCCATGCGCAGGAAGCGCCCCGTGATCTGCGTCCAGGTGCCCCCGAACAGGCTGGCGGGCGAGGTCGAGACGTAGCTGATGTAGACCGCGCCCACGGGGTAGGCCAGCAGCCCGGCCTTCTTGGCGTTGACGCTCAGGGCCCCCGCCGAGGTGAGCGAGAGCGGCGAGGAGGCCGACACCACGCCCTTCGCGCCGGTGTCGCCCTTGGGTCCCTGCGGGCCCGTCGCCCCCGTGGCCCCCTTCGCCCCCGTGTCGCCCTTCGGCCCCTGCGCGCCCGTGGCCCCCTTGAGGTTCTTGAACGCGAACGCGAGCGTGGGCGCGGCCGCCGTCCCGCCCTTGGTCACCGTCACCGACGGGGTGCCGACGTTGGCGTCCACCGTGGCGCTGGCCGTGATGGACGGCGTCGCCCCGGTGGCCCCCTGGGGTCCCTGGGGCCCCGTGGCCCCGGTCGCCCCCGTCGCGCCGGTGTCGCCCTTCGGCCCCTGCGCCCCGGTCGGGCCCTGAGCGCCCGTGGCCCCCTTGAGGCCCTTGAAGGCAAAGGCGAACACCTTCGCCGTGTTCGCCCCGCTCGCCGTTACCGTGACGCTCGGGGTGCCGGTGGAGCCGTCCACGGTCGCCGTGGGCGTGCCGAAGCCCGCCGCCGCGCCCGTGGGCCCCTGCGGGCCCGTCGCGCCCGTCGCCCCCGTCGGCCCCGTGGCCCCGGTTGCCCCCGTCGCGCCGGTGTCGCCCTTCGGCCCCTGCGGGCCCGTGGCCCCGGTGTCGCCCTTCGGACCTTGGACCCCCTGCGGCCCCTGCAGGCCGGTAGCCCCCTTGGCCCCGGTGTCGCCCTTCGGACCTTGGACCCCCTGCGGCCCCTGCAGGCCGGT